>Ga0307379_10006267_pt1 | contig 16389 bp, 10 predicted proteins | sample UN2MG_FD_202237 | JGI IMG/M metagenome (GOLD analysis project Ga0307379, IMG submission 202237) | Soil microbial communities from Risofladan, Vaasa, Finland - UN-2 | ecosystem: Environmental > Terrestrial > Soil > Coastal area > Acid sulfate soil | place: Finland: Risofladan, Vaasa | collected... | reverse complement strand
AACGATAAACTTGGTCTTCCTCATTTTACAGAAAAAAAGGTGCATGCAAACTCACATGCACCTTTTTCATGCGGGCAGCGGACCATGCGCCCGATTCTTTACGAATTATCTTTTTCGCTGTTTTCTGACTCTTCCCGGCTCGTCGTACTCATTTCAGGCTGGTCGGCAGGCGGAGATGCGCTGGCTTTTTCTATCTGCTCTTCTACGGCTTTTTTCCGCTTTTCTTTTTTTTCAGCCTGAACCTGTCCGCCGCTTCCCTTATCCTTCAGAGTCTCTTCCTGCCCGATTGCCTTGCTTTCAGGCTCTTCAGCGCCCGGTTTCTGATCCTGAGGCTTTTCAGCCTCTTTTTCACTTGCTTCTGGCTCGACCTTTTGGGAGGGCTGTTCTTTTTCCGGCTCAGTCTCCTTATCTTCCTCTTGCCTGGCTGCGGCAACCTTTTTCCTAACTTTGGGGGCCGCTTTATCAGCCTCGGCTTCCTCTTCAAGAGCCTCGGCTTTTTCTTCTTCCGCAGCCTCAGCTTCTTCTTTCCCAACCTCGACAGCCTCCTCCTTCACCTCCCGGGCTTCTTCTTTCCCAACTTCGACAGCTTCCTCCTTCACCTCCCGGGCTTCTTCTTTCCCGGCCTTGGCAGCCTCCGCCTCGGCCTCAGCGCGTTTTTCTTCCCTTGATTTCTTCAACCTCTCCTTGGCGATTTTCTTCACCTCGACCATATCCCTTACGGCCAGTACTATACGATGGTTCTCAGGATCCACCTCGATTACCCTGAGGTCGAGGACATCGCCGATCTTCAAAACTTCAGCCGGATTGTTCACAGTACCCTTAATCCCGAGCTGGGAGATCGGCACGAAACCCTCCACATCATTGCCCAGGTCAACCACCACTCCTTTTTCCAGCAGGCGCACGATAGCGCAGTCGACCTCAGTTCCCACAGGATAATTCTCTTTCAATCTATCCCATGGATTTTCGTACAATTGCTTCATTCCCAGACTGATACGCTTGTTTTCGATGTCCATGTTCAGCACCACGACCTGGACTTTGTCACCTTTCTTGACCACCTCACTCGGATGGTGCACGCGTTTGGTCCATGACATGTCGGAGATATGGACCAGTCCGTCGATACCTTCCTCGATCTCTACAAATGCTCCATAGCTGGTGAGATTGCGCACCCGGCCCTCGATAACTGTGCCTACCGGGTATTTGTGACTGAGGGTTTTCCAGGGGTCGGCCTCCATCTGCTTTATGCCGAGCGAGATCTTTTCCTCTCCCGGATTGATACTCAGTACCATCGCTTCTACCGTATCCCCGATAGCCACGACTTTGGATGGGTGACGGATATGGCGGGTCCAGCTCATCTCTGAGATGTGCACCAGGCCCTCGATACCTTTCTCGAGCTCCACAAAGGCGCCGTAATTGGTGATTGAAACCACTTTCCCGCGGACCTTGGATCCCACAGGATATTTTTCAGCCGCATTCTCCCAGGGATACGGGGTGAGCTGCTTATGGCCCAAGCTGATCCTGCCGTTCTCAAAATCCAGATCGAGGATTTTGACCTGGATCCTGTCTCCGAGGGCCACCATTTCACTCGGATGGGAAACCCGTCCCCAGGACATGTCGGTAATATGCAGCAGCCCGTCCACACCTCCCAAATCGATAAAAGCGCCGAAATCGGTGATATTCTTGACCTGTCCTTCCCTGACCTGTGCGACATCGAGTTCCTGAAGGAGTTTTTCTTTCTTTTGTTCGCGTTCGCCCTCGAGAATCACCCGGCGGCTGATTACAATATTCCGGCGCCTCTTGTTGATCTTGATTATCTTAAACTTAAAGGTCTGGCCAATCAGTTCGTCCATATTGGGGATCCTGCGCAGAGCGATCTGGCTGCCGGGGAGAAACGCATCCACCCCAAGCAGATCCACAACCACTCCGCCTTTGATCCGCCTGACAACCACGCCTTCAACAAGCTCATCTTCCTCGTGAGCCCTGCGAATGCGGTCCCAGACCCGTAAGAAATCGGCTTTTTTCTTGGATAAAACGACAACGCCATCTTCATCTTCCAGGCTTTCGAGGTACACCTCGATCTCATCCCCTTCTTTGGCTTCATCCTTGCTTTTGAATTCCTCGATCGGAACCGAGCCCTCGCTTTTAAAACCTATATCGAGCACGACATGGCTTTCGGTCACCCGGATTACCTTACCCTTGATAACTTGACCCTCTTCAATACTGGTAAGGGTGGAATCGTACATTTCCAGCAACTGCTCGTATTCTTCCTTGGTGTACTCGACACCTTCATCCTGCATTTCCCAGTATTCCTCATCCTCCATTGAAGGGCCCTGGGGAGGTTTCTCCTCTTTCGGTTTCTCTTCTATGGCTACAGCGGAGGTCTCAGTCTTTCCTTCAGCTTTTTTGGCAGATGATTCAGCTTTTTCAACAGCCTCCGCTTTTTCCCCGGTGTCCGCGGCCTCTGTACCGGCTTCTACCTGGTCTTCAGACTGCTGATCATCTGGTTGGGGGTTAGTGGTTCTCTTTTCAGGATCAGTCATAAAAATAGTTTATCCTCCTTTTCCCTAAAAAAATTACCCCATTGACGGGGTCAAAAATTTTATTAAGACTTTCAATCTAAATTATAAAAATAAAAATGTCAATAATTTCTAAATTTAATCCGCATCCGGGCGCCCAATTCTAAACCGCCTGCATTTTCTGACACTCAGCCGGCCATTTTATGCCTCACAACTTTCTTTCAGGGCTGCGATTCGCTGCATCACCATTCTGGAGATTGCAAGCTGGCCTTGCGTGGAACGGTCAAAATCAACGTACTCTTCCGGACCAATGGCGAGCCCGAAACAAATTTTCATGGTCCTCCGCCTGAGAAAGGCATCCAGCAGACGATCCGTGCCGCGGGCGTATACAGGCACGATTGTAGCGCCCGTCTCCTGGGCCAGCATCCCAACTCCGAATTTTGCCTCGCCCAGCTTGCCATCCTTGCTGCGCGTACCCTCAGGAAACAGTATAATCGCTTCCCCACCCTTAAGAATCGTTTTCACTTGTGCTAGCGCCTTCCAGTCCATCACTCCCCTTCGAATCGGCACAGCGTTGTAAAAACGGATAAGAGAGCCGAAAAATGGACTTTTAAACAGCTCCAGCTTGGCCATGAAAAAAATATCGCGCTCAAAGTCAATGATCGCTGCTCCAACACAGGGCGGGTCAAAATAGCTTGCATGGTTGGAAGCGAAAATCATCGGACATCCTTTGGCAAGCGGTTCGGCAAAGGTGTACCGGTAGCCGAAGAATATTTTCAGGAAAAGGCGGACAAGAAGCTGTGAAAAAATGTAGATTAATTTTTTTATTTTTTTAGCTGGCTTTTTTGCTGGCATGGAGCTAGATTCTCCCAGGATTTTGGAGAACCGGGATTATTAAGTATTTCAGAGATTCAGTTCATCACCAGGAACGAGTATTTTAGACCAAAGAGTGCAATGAAAAACCGCTTTCTTGCCATCGCCCCTCTGTTAAGCGGACTCCTGCTCGTTTTATGCTTTCCCCCTTTCAAACTCTTTATGCCTTCATTCCTGGCTCTTGTGCCCCTTTTTTATTTCATTGAGAATGAATCCTCTACCTGCCGGGCTTCCCTCGGCGCTATGTTCTGCGGCCTTATCTACTGGGGAGGACTGCTCTATTGGATCACCCTGTTTACCCGGGTGGGCTTTCTGGTGCTGATTATCCTCATGTCGATAAACCAGGTGGCTGTGGCTCTGCTTGTAAAAAAGCTGAAAGAACGCTTCGGACTGCCGCTCTTATTCAGCGCTCCTTTTGTCTGGACCGCAATAGAGTATGTGCACGCGCATGGAGACCTGGCTTTTACCTGGGGACAGCTCGCCTACAGCTTGACAGATTATCCCCTGTGGCTGCAAATGGCCTCCTGCGCCGGCCCCTATGGAATAACCCTCTGGCTCGTATTTATCAACGCCCTGATCTACGAGCTTGTTAAAAGACTCTCTGCAGCCCGGAAGGCGCGCCCGGTTGCCGGAGTATTAATAATTTTATTTGCCGGGCCTTTCATCCTGGGGCTTTTCCATTTTCTCACTTATGAGAAAATGGCTCGAAAAGCTCCCCAAATACGGGTATCTTACATTCAGCCGAACATACCCCAGGAGATCAAGTGGTCCCCGGAAATGCAGGATTCCACTTTCCGCCTGCTGGCGAGCCTCTCGGAAGCCCAGTCACAGAACGGGCCGGATCTCATCCTCTGGCCCGAAGCCGCAGCTCCCGCCTACCTGCGCATAGACCAGCATTACCGTCACTATGTCGAGACACTGGCCAGCCGTCTCAAAGTTTATCTCTTTACCGGTGCTCCGGAATACCGGCGCAGTAAAAAGGGAAGCTCCTATGATTCTTATAATTCGGCTTTTCTTTTCAGTCCTGAAGGCCGGATAGTCGGTTATTACGATAAAATCAAAATGGTTCCGGTAAGCGAGCGCTGGCCCTATGAGGACATCTTTCCGGTCCTTAAAGAGATCGATGTCGGAGGTTCGCATTTCGCTACAGGCAACCGTCACGTGGTTTTTCAAATAAGCGAAAAGCGCTTTGGAGCACTGATCTGTTTTGAGTCTATTTTCCCGGAATTGTCCGCAGAGCTTGTCCGCCGGGGCGCTCAGTTTGTGGTCAATATTACCAACGATGCCTGGTTTGAAAGGACCAGCGCCGCCAGCCAGCATAGCTCGTTTCTGGTGCTGCGCGCCATAGAGCAGCGGCGCGAGATAGTAAGGGCTGCAAATACGGGTATCAGCGCTTGTTACGATCCTCTCGGCCGGCGGCGCAAGGCCACCGCTCTGTTTGAGACAGCCAGCGCTACGGATACAATACGGGCATACGATAAGACCACTTTCTACTGCCGTTACGGAGATTGGCCCGCCCACTTGGCCTGGACTGTTTCCATCATGCTTGTCGTATTATTGATTATACCCCGTAAGTTATTAATAAAAATGGGATTATCTGACATTGCCTCCAGGAGAGCTTTAAGGGAGAGTACTGGCTGAAAATTCAATTTCAGCAAAGCGGTCCGGATCATGGAAACTATCGCCGGATACCGGGGACCAGGCGCTGTATTCAAAAGGATCGAACTTCCCCTGCTGGGGCCTGTCGATGCGGTAGAGGTTGATCCGCCACTTATCCCCGGGCTTGGGCGGATTATTCGGACCAGTTGGCAGATCTTTCAGCGGAACCGCCATTTCAACAGACCAGCCTCTGTCTGTGTCAGAGGAGTCGTTCAACGTGCCTTGAACTACCACAGCCCGTCTCAGGTCCTGGCTGTTCCAGGCCAGAAGCAAGTCCCTGCGCCCGTCCCTTTTCAAAATATACCCGTCAAATAGCGTTCCCACCGGATTTACCTGAAGCTCGAGGTAGGTTTCCCTGTCGCCATCAGGGTTGAGATACACCTCCACCACCTCTTCGACCCAGAGGAACTCATCGCGATGGACAAGCGAATACCAGATATTGCTGTCCTCGCATAGGAAAGAGATGTATAGATAATCATCGTCCCAGAGCAGTTTGGCAGTGGTTTCCTGTTTAAGGCTCAACCCCTCGTTGTAAGCCGCAAGCTTTATCGGCTCGCCGGCTTTCCACTCGGGTTCATCGAGGTGTCCATCTATCAGGACCGGATTAGCGGCTCTTTTTACAACATAGCGGAAAGCGGCAGGCGCCGCCTGGCTGGCTGCGCCATTTTGCAGACCAAATGGAAAAAACATGGCTGCAGTGAATAATAAGAGAGATGTTTTAAGCAACTCGCTTACTCCTTGTTTTTTTCGGGTCTTCCTCGAAAATAAGACAGGCTGCCGGGCCGCTTGAAATGCGCTACCCACAGCAAACCAAGGGGAACTAAGAGAATTAAAAGGGATTAAACCTTGTTCCGGCATTTGCTGCAGTAGCCATAAATGTCAAGCTTATGATCTGTAATATTGAAGTTGTGCTGTGCGGCCATCTCGACCTGCAGGTCCTCGATAATGTCATTTTTGAATTCCAGAACCTTGCCGCAGCGCAGGCAAATGAGATGATCGTGATGCTTGTCCTGACGGATAGCCTCGAACCGTTTGAACCTTTTGCCGAACCGGTGCTGAACTACCAGATTACTCTTGATCAGCACGTCCAGGGTCCGGTAAATCGAAGCGATGGAAGCCGAGATTTTTTTCTGGCGCAGCAGGTCCTGAATATCCTCTACACTCAGGTGGCCGGGAGTGTTGAAAATGATCTCGGCGATCCTTCTTCTCTGCCTGGTAATAAGGTAGCTGTTTTCCCGCAGGTATTTAATAAAATTGTCAGTCAGATCTTCCGGCATTTTCCCTCCCTGTTTTTAATTGGTCAATCGGAAACAGGACCGCCCACGAGCCGGCGAAGCTCCTCGGCGGCTGCCCTGACAGAAACAGTGAAATCTTTTCCTGCGCCTGCATAAATAACGCTTCGCGAGGCATTGACAACCACACCCAGCTTGTCCGGCTGCGGAACCTCTGCCGCGGTGACGCAATTAATACCCCCCCCCTGGGCGCCGATCCCGGGCAATAAAAAAGGCAGCTCTCCTGCAATCGCCCTGATCCGCCCGACCTCGGACGGGTGCGTAGCTCCGACCACCAGTCCCAGGCATCCCTTATCCTTGTCCCATTGAAGGACTTTCCTGGCGACACGCTCGTAGAGAGGTGCCTCTTCAGGCAAGAGCTGAAAGTCCTCAGAACCCTGGTTAGAGGTCAGGCAGAGCACGAATATGCCTTTATCCCGGTACTCCATAAAAGGCGCCACTGAATCCAGCCCCAGGTATGGATTGACTGTCACTGCATCAGCCCCCAGCCATTCAAACGCGGCGCGGGCGTATTTTTTCGCCGTGTTGCCTATATCTCCACGCTTGGAGTCCAGAATCACCGGAACCCTGCCATTGATATAGTCCACGGTGCGGGCCAGAGCCTGGAGACCTGAGAGGCCCTCAGCCTCATAAAAAGCCATATTCGGCTTATAACAGCAGACAAGATCGACTGTGGCCTCGATCACAGCGCAATTAAAAGAGTATATCGGGTCCGGTTTGCTCCGTAAATGCCCGGGCAGCTTTTCAAGATCGACATCCAATCCGATGCAGATGCGGCTCTTGTGCGCCCGGGAGACCTCGGCCATGCGCTCCCAGCAGCTAGACATTTATTTTCGGCCTCATTAATGGTGATAAAAAGTCAGGGAAACCCTGTCTTTGAATATTTAATCCGGTATTATTCATAAATCCTAATGTACATGTACGGCCATAACAAAGAATGACAATCTCCTAAATTTTCATGTAAAATCGGTTTGCTTCCTGAAAAAGTTGTAAAAAAAAGAGATGCACCGTAGAGACACCGCATGCCGTGTCCTTACAACGCCTGGGGAAACTTATGAATATTTAGGACTAAAAACGCTGCACTTAAATATCTACACAGTTTGAGAATAATAGTCAACATTATTTTAATACCGAGCGCACCCGCTGCGCAAGACGGCTCGAGCGGAACTGCTCCCTGGCGTTCTCCACAGCCCGGGCCACAGCCTGCGGATCACCGACCAGCACCACAATATCCCTGCCCCGCGAGATCGCGGTATAGAGAAGGTTCCTCCGCAGCATGATAAAGTGCTCATTCAGCAGGGTCAGGATCACGGCCGGGTATTCGCAGCCCTGGCTTTTATGCACAGTCACTGCATAAGCGATAACGATATCATCAAGCTCTAAGGCATCGTAATCCACCTGCCGCCCTTCAAAATCCACTCTCACTGTCTGCATCTCGCTGTCGAATCCGGCGATGCGTCCCACGTCGCCGTTGTAGACATCTTTTTCGTAATCATTGCGCACCTGCATCACCCGGTCGCCGATTCTCAAATCCCTGCCGGTAATCTTGACTTTGGCCCCCAGGGGGTTCAGCGCCTGCTGAAGGGCAGCGTTGAGCTCCCTGGTCCCGCAGACCCCCCGGTTCATGGGAGTGATTACCTGGAGGTCGCGCATCGGGTCCATCCCGAAACGCTCCACGATCCGCTCTGCAGCCAGGCGGACCACCATCTCGCGGGCTTTCACCGGATCAGTCTGCCGCACCAGGAAAAAGTCGGGTTTCGTTTCTGCATCGGTTTCCGCCTGGACAGGAGTCGTGGAATTTTTTTCTGTCCTGGCGCCTAAAGGAAGCTTTCCCTGGCGCACCCGGTGGGCGTTCTGGATTATCAGGCTGCGGCTGGCCTGGCGGAAGATCTCTTTCAGCCTGTAAACAGTCAGGGCGCGGCTGACAATCAAATCTGAAAGCACCTTCCCCGGGCCGATAGAAGGGAGCTGGTCCACATCGCCTACCAGAATGAGCGCAGAGCCCCTGGGCAGGGCCTCGATCAGAGAGGCAAAGAGCAGCAGGTCGACCATGGAGACCTCATCCACCACGAAAACATCCCCCTCGAGAGGCCGACCGGCATGATGGAGGAATTTGCCTTCTGTAAAGCTCCAGCCCAGCAGGCGGTGAATTGTCGAGGCAGGGGCGCCTGTGGTTTCAGCTATCCTCTTGGCTGCCCTCCCGGTCGGAGCGGTGAGCACTACTTGAAGGCCTTCTCCTTCGAGACACGAGGTAATGGCAGCTATTACCGTGGTCTTGCCGGTTCCAGGCCCGCCGGTGACAATCGCGGCCCCGTCCCGGAGCACGCTCGTCACCGCGGCTCTCTGCTCTTCAGAGAGCCTGATCCCGGTTTTATTTTCGAACTCCGCCAGGGCCCGGGCATAGTCCACTCTTGAGTCCAGCTCGGAGATAAGGTCCCTCTGCCCCACGATCCGCGCCAGGCCCTCTGCAACGACTGTCTCAGCCCAGAAACAGACCGCCGAGTATACATAGCCTTCTCCTGTTTCCGTGTCCTGTTCCAGGATCAGTTTCCCGGACTGTGTCAGCTCGGAAAAAGCAGGCTCGAGAAGCTCCTCGCTCAAGACGAGCAACTGAGAGGCTTTCCTGAGAAAATAGCCGCGGGGCAGGCAGGTATGCCCCTGCTCCTGGACCAGCAAGGCTGCGTAAAGCAGGCCGCTCTTTATCCGCAGGGGGTTGTCCCGGGCAAATCCAAGGCTCTCAGCGATCCGGTCTGCAGTGGCAAATCCGATGCCGCGCACCTCCTCTGCCAGGCGGTAGGGCTCCCTGGAAACAGTTTCCACGCCCTTTTCACGGTATTGGCGGTAGATGCGCACGGCAAGGGCTCCCCCGATCCCATAGCTCTGAAGGAAGATCATCAGCTTCCGCAGCCCGCGCTGCTCTTCCCAGGAATCACGGATCTGCGCGATCCGCTTCTTCCCTAAGCCATGCACCTGCTCGAGCTTTTCCGGCTCTTTCTCTATCACCTCGAGAGTCTCGCGGCCGAAACAGGAAACGATTCTTTCAGCGGTTTTGGGACCGATGCCCTTGAGCAGGCCAGAGGCCAGGTATTTCTCGATACCCTCCACGGTCTCAGGATAGACTGTCTCGAAAGACTCCACTGCAAACTGCTGCCCGAACCGCGGGTGCTGTTTCCAGAAGCCGGTGAGACGCAGGCTCTCGCCCTTGTGCACGCCGGAGAGATGGCCGACCACAGTGATCCGCTGGTCAGTCTCCGCTGCTCTCAAGCGCGCCACGGTATAATCGTTTTCAGCATTGTAAAAGCTGATATGCTCGATTTCTCCGGATATCGTTTCCTGCATCTATGTTTGCTCCGGGGCTGTCACCCGCTGGACAAAACCAAGGAATGCGATTCAGCACTACTGACCATAAAAATAACCCGCAGCCTGGAAAATAACCAGACTAGAGTTGCCAGGGTCCCAGGTGAAGGCCGGTAAATGGATTTGATTTTGGGGAGGATATTGACTAGGGTTTTAAAAATAAAAACGGGGGATCGATTGATCCCCCGGGGCCTATTGTACTTACCGTCGCGAAAGAAAGTAAGGGGTCTATTCAACTTACCCTCTCAAAGAGAGAGTAAGGGTTCTCTCTACTCCCTTATATTCTACTAGGCTGTATTAGAAATGTCAACACGAATTAATTTAGCGGTCATATAACCGTCTATATATTCGACAGCGCAAGGTTAAATGTTTAGTTAATTTTTTTGCAATCTTTATACCTTTTCCGATTCTAAACGGTTCCATAATTGTTAAAGCCCCGGGGGTATTGAATTTGCATCATTTTGTAGTTTTACTCCTCTTTTGGTTAAGTATGGTTGAAGGCGGAATTCCGTGGAATAAGTTACTCGATTTCGCGCATTTTTATCGTGTTTTCAGTATTTTTTTCGTGAATGGTGAGTCAACGAGCGACCTGCCTCCACTCTTGAAACTCGCCTTGTATCTTTTCAGAGAGAACAAACTCGGCAGCACGAAGAGAGCTTACGAGACCCTTTGGGAGTTCAATTGCTGCATGTTCATTATGATAAACGTCTAGCCACAGACCCTTTTCTTTTGTATTAGGCAGCACGGCCAAAGCGCTAATACTTGTATTGTGTTCTTTTGTTAGTTTTCTCTTTTTGCCAAATTTTCTATCTACAATAACAGTAGGCGTTTTAAAATCTCTCGGCATATTTAGATCAATTCTTTCTAATCCGTACATTCCAACCTTAATATTGTATGGTTCAGTAGGGTTACCAAGGACAAATGGGAGATTATTATAAAGAACTAAGATAGATGGGTATCTTTTCTTTGAAAGTGTTGATAATTGTGGTCCTGCTTTCTTGATTGCGCTTCGAACTTTGTCTCCGGGTGTGCCTCCATTATAGAAGCGACCATTTTCTTTAAACTTTCTCAAAAGTTTCTTTTGTTCTTTACTTGGATCAAACTGCTTAATTTCTACAACAATATTTACCCCAGCAATACTAATATAATAATCTGGACGCTTCTCAGTCGACTCCACTATTCGCGTCCAGCCAATACTGTTTTCTTCACAGTATTGCTCAAACATTTTCTCGGAGATGGTCATGTTCTTCAAAAGCTACCGGTTTCCTTAAACAGCACGGTCATCCAGCAATTTGAAACTAAACTGGTCTTAATCCGCGTCTGGATGAGGCGTTGTTAGAGCTCATTATCTCTTAATTGAATTTCCCTTAAGGTCATAGTCTCCATGAGGCTCTCTTCCGAACCAAACAGTGATAAGGCATTTATGTTATAACTCTCGAGTAGTTTCAAAACCTTCAACCTTTCAGAAGAAGGAATATTAAATTTCCATAGAACGTCTTGATTTGGATCACAGCGAGCAAAAGCTTCTTCATGTGGCACGTAGCGCCACTCATTGCCTTCCAAAATGATGCAGATTGTATATTGACTCTGCTGAAGAAAATGCCGGCGGTCTGTCTTAACATATGGTCCAAATCTGCGAATATATGGTTTATTATTGGACCCACATTTTAATCCAATGTTGCTTGTTGACTCCAAGTAGATGAAAATCGATACTTTATTTTGGCAAGGCGAGGTTTTGCGGAAGGCGAAGTATGCTGCAATGTACGGCGAACGTGTCCAGTCAAGGAATGGTGACGGAAAACCATAATGCCGAAGATATGCCATGTAGCTATATGTACCCTGAAACTCAGTAGACCAACCAAAAGCATCTGGTATGACGTTATCTTTAAGCCATTTTTTGATTCCTTCCGGGTATTTCAATATGTTCCAATTTAAACCGGTAAAAGACTCAATCTGTGGCTTTACTACAGAAATCAAATGATGGTATTGCACCAGTGACAATCTTTCTTTTTCATACCGTTCAAGCCGTTCAAGCGTAGTTAGAAGTTTCCAATTGTGTTCTTCTTGCCCACGATAAAGAAATTTAGAAGAGGATTTTTTTTGAAGGCGCTCGTTTTCGAGTCTTTTAAGTTGCTCTTCGAATTCTTCCCAACTATTTAAGTTTATTTCTTGCATATTCATTAGAATGAACTCCTAAATCTGGAAAAATTAATAGATCATCGGTGTCTTGACATCATGAAATTATTTTCGTGTGGCAGGTCACGCTTTGCTAATTTAAAATCCTCCTTTGCCAGCCTATCCCGAACCAAGAATCCTAAGCAGTTCGAGAAGATTAAATATATCGGTTTTTCCGTCCCGGTTGACATCGCCTCGTTCGTATACTCCGCTTGGATAGACAAGAACTTTCCTGGAATAAATCTTGGTTGCTCCCTCGTTATCGGTTACGATTAAGCTATAGGAGCGGAGTTCCTGATTTATGTGACCGTATTATTGTTCTCGAAATCGTTGATATGAAAATTTATGCGGAGTGCTGTAACTCTTATCGTTAATACATCTTCAAGGTGTGGTCACAAATTGTTTGGAAAGATATGATGCAATTATAATCCTTTTTCCCGATTATTCCAGAAATAATTTGATTATATAAAGAAAAGGATGAAAAGCAATTCGAACGGGATGTATTCCTGTAAACCGGCAAGATGAAGTTTTGGGGAAACGACTAACGACGCACTACCCGAAATCCCCTGTAGGCGGCAGCGACACCAGGATAGGCTTGGAGGCGAGTAGCTGACCGGCAGTAGGATGTAGAAGTGACATAATCGCCGCCCCGAGAAATATTGGTTGAGCCAGATGATGGCCCACGAGGATCATTCTCATTCTCGCTGCTGTAACTCCCATACCAGTCGTTGCACCACTCCCTTACATTTCCGGTCAAATCGAAAAGACCGAACGGGTTCGCTGGATAACTGCCCACGTCCTTCGGATAACCGACGTTCCAGTTGTAATTCGCCTTGTCGCTCCCGATTGTCCCGTCATCCGTCCCGTACTCGTACTGCTTTCCCCCACGGGCAGCATACTCCCACTCAGCCTCACGGGGCAGGTCAAAACCGTTCTTCAAGGCAAAAGCCTTGGCTCCCCACCAAGTCACATATACCACCGGCCAGTTCTCTTTACCAGATGCAACTGTAAAAGTGTTGTTATTGTAACTGATCCAGCACTTATTGTTTGAGTCATTGCTACCTAATAGAGATAGATACACATACCCACTGTAGTCGCCTGCAGCACCAATAACAATGCTAGACGAGGTGACCGTTATCTCGCCAGAATCCAGGGCAGCGTTCAAATACTCCGCATACTGAGTGTTCGTTATCTCATATTTGCTCATCTCGAACCCGCTCACTGTTACCTCGTGCACTGGACGCTCAATAGAATCTCCAGTCGTGCTACCCATCTGGAACGTACCCGCGGGTATGGAGACCATTGTTGGTAACTGGATAGAAGAACCTTTGATAATAATAGGATCAATTATAACAACAGGAAATTTAGTAAAAGCCGGATTAGTAACCGGCCACGGTAGCATAAGGTTTTCTTTAGCCACGGCAGTTAAAGTGATCGTGTCTTCCGCCATGTCAGCAGGAATCCCGAAATGGAACGTGATCAGGTCCCCGGAGCCGGAGGGAATTATGTGAAATTGCAAAAACTGATCAATATTCACACCAACTATCTGTATGTTAAGCATACCCTCTTCCAATTTAACCAAGGTGGACGTAGCACTAGTCGATAGAATGGTTCCTAATGATGACCATGTATACCAGGCACCCGCAGCCGTGTCAAATTCTTCTGGCACACCTTCCAGGGTTAAAACCAGACCACCAAGAGCTGGACTGTGCAGACTGATTTCAACAGTTAGATCGAGCGTAACCCCTGGTTTGGCTGTCCCTCCTTTAAACAATAAGATATCTGGAAGGTATCCGGCAGTAGGATAAACTGTGATATCCACTACATTTGACCAGCCACTGTTTCCCACTGTGCTGTTGGACCTCACATGGTAATAATATGTGGTTACTGCACTCACATTGCGGCTGAAACTCTGAGAGGTACTGCTGACAGTCTGGCTTGTCGCCCCGCTGAACGAGTTGTTTGTCGCCTCTTCTATTGTGTACGAAGCGGCGCCTGTTACACTGCTCCAGCTCACAGTGTAACTCGCGCCCGAAGCGACATTGCTCCCAGGATCAGCCACAACAGGAGTACTAGGAGGCGGAGGATTGACTAGCATATCCACCGTATTTGACCAGTTGCTGCTTCCTGCATTATTGATGGCCTTTACGCGGTAATAATAAGTGTTAGTATCACTCACTCTGTGACTGAAAGTCTGCGACGTATCAGTAACAGTCTGGCTTACCACCCCGCTAAATAGACTGTCAGTGGACTCCTCTATCGTATAGGAAGTAGCTACACTCACGCTACTCCAACTCACTTTATAATTAGAATCTGAACTGACAATGCTCCCAGGGTCGTTTAAAAACGGCATAGAAGGTGGCGGAGGATTCACTATAATGTCTACTGTAATCGACCAGTCACTGCTACCAGCCGCACTATTAGCCTTTACACGGTAATAATAAGCCGTAGACTTTGTCACATTATGGCTGAAGCTCCTTGATGTGTCGCTGGTTGTCTGGCTGATAGCCACGGTGAAAGAACTGTCAGTCGCCTCTTCTATAGTGTAAGATAAGGCTCCGACAGCAGTCATCCAACTAACAGTATAGTTAGTATCCGTGTTTACACTGCTACCGGGGTCAGAAACCAATGGAATTTGGGGTATTACCGGGATATATAAAACAATATTTTCTACATTTGACCAATTTGTAGTACCGGAATCCAGTATAGCCAATACCCTGTAATAGAAGGTTGTTCTGCGGTCAACATTTTGAATCTGAATGACTCTGAGTAAACTAGTGTATAGACTGTCCGTATTACCGAATGAATCACTACTTGAAATCTCTATAAGGTATTTTGTCGCGCCCTCTACCTGAGACCAACCCAGTGTAAATATTGAGTTGATAGTTGCACTATCTCCTGGGTCGTTGAGTACTGGTGGCAGTACTGCAAGTGAATTCACTACTAAATCCACAGTGTTCGACCAAGTGCTGCTATCGGTAGCACTGTTGGCCTTCACCCTGTAATAATAAGTTGTAGTCGTGCTCACATTGTGAATGAAACTATGAAGTGTGTCACTAATGATGTATCTGGTAGAAATGGTAAAGTTATTATTATCCGACTCTTCTATAGTGTATGAAGTTGCTCCGCTCACTTTGCTCCAGTTGAGGATATAACTAATACAAGAACAGACAATGCTACCAGGGTCATTTAACAAAGGCGTATCCAAAATTTTCGAAGCGCCTATATCAACAACACTAGCATCTGATTTGTTTATAGAGGCTTGTACATTTGAAGGATTGAAAGTGTACCCGCTCTTGAATGGGATTATCATATAGATTCCATCCTTAAGATCATCCAATCTATAATTTCCGTTTGTGCCAGTAGTGAGAGTTGTATCAACTCCATTTCCTATTACACTTACATTTACTCCTTCTAAGCCGCTACCGCTTTGAAATATTAAGCCCTGAAGGCTGTAAGTTTTCTTTCGAGACTTGACTATCGTAAAATGTTCCATTCTTACATAAAGAATTCTGTTTACCATATCACGTTGCACTGTAGGCAACGAAGCCCAGTTTCCCTCCTCTGTATTAAAGTAAACCCCCTCTAAACTATCTTGCGCACTAACATTTTTAGGCCAGGGGAGGCCCACAGTGACAGGTAGACTAAAGACACTTCCAGTTGGACCAAGCTCTACCAACACTTCGCATGTATCCTCAAGAATTCCTAAGGATTTTATTGTCTCTCTTGTTATTTCATTTATACTTATTGAAATATCCTCTTGCAAAGCACCTATAGGAATACTGACACTCGCTCCAATTGGATGTTTAACATTCCCTCCAACAGAAGCCTGAACATGCTGTCGAACTTTATAATTACAAATCACAGAATTTGTTGTGTCCGAGCCTATCATCAGCCATAGATTGCCCCCGGTAAACCCTTCAGGAATAACTATCCTGACATTCTCAAGGCTGAAATCTAAGATGCCAATCTCACACCCACCTATGTATGCTTTAACATCATCTACACTTACCGTTTCCTCGATATTCGCAACTGCAATGTCGATTGTGTCTCCCAGGGCTGCGCTTGGACTGTTAAGTCCAATGATAGCCGGTCCCCAGTAGATCACGTCCGGTTGTTCGCTTCCGGCCAGCACCTTGAGAAGCCCCAGCAGGTCAAAAATGTTTACCCCTCCATTGGCGTCCACATCGGCTATCTGGAGCGTCCTATCGGTTTTCCCAGAAGTATTGCCCAATACCTTCAGCAGTTCCAGAAAGTCGAAGATGTTCACCTGGCCATCCTCGTTTATATCCCCGCGAAAAGTTGATTCAACTTCAGGCTGTACTTGGGAGAAGGAAATCGTTGATATAGAGAAGATCACTAAAGCGGAGGTGATGATAAGCATAATACCTTTATGCACATCAACCTCCAGGTCAAAGATGCAGACAGTGCGGCAAATCTATGCTGTGCTTATTTCAAAGCCTGGGTTCTGAACTCGATCTTCTTATGGCGGTCCAAACCGGTGAGCTGAATTGCAGTTC
>Ga0307379_10006266_pt1 | contig 16389 bp, 7 predicted proteins | sample UN2MG_FD_202237 | JGI IMG/M metagenome (GOLD analysis project Ga0307379, IMG submission 202237) | Soil microbial communities from Risofladan, Vaasa, Finland - UN-2 | ecosystem: Environmental > Terrestrial > Soil > Coastal area > Acid sulfate soil | place: Finland: Risofladan, Vaasa | collected... | reverse complement strand
GGGAGGTATAGATTATTCATGTTGTGCTTATGATCCAGATCCAAGCGACCCTTGTGAATGTCCACCAGGTTACATGTATGATCCTATTGCAAATGATTGTACGCTAATTGAAACCACACCAGCTAATTGTTTACCAAATACAATCCTTATAGATCGTGGTGATCAGAATGGTCAGTATAGTTCACAAGGTGCAAACTTCTATCCTGATGTAACTACTTTACCATTTCCACTTAGTGATATTATTATTGGAATTAATGTAAATAATTTACAAGATGCCAATCTTACACCATTATTAGCTATTCAGAATGTAGATAATCCTCTATGGGGAGGTCCTAGTAATCCTAATAAAGGTAGACTATATGAAGCTGGTGTATGGACACCAAATTCTCCATTACCTATTAATGAATGGATTGGTTTTACTGCATGCGTTACTGTACCTATTACTGGAACTTATAGTATAGGATTTGGAGGAGATAATAGAGTAAGACTTACACTTGATGGTGCCCCTTTAGTTGAGGTTGGAGCTAATGGTGGTTCTTACGCATTCTGGTATTGGAGTGTAATAGAGGTTGCATTAACCGCAGGACAACATGTTATAACTATAGAAGGTTTTAACCTGAGTGGACCAGCATCTTTTGCAGCTGAAATTTATAGTGCCGATGTTGCGACCTTGATTCCTATGACTACACCAGCTCAGTTAGCTGCTGTAACTGTATGGAGTACTGGTGATTTTATTCCTGGAGTAGGTGAGGTTCCAAGTATACCTTTTGATTTAGGAGAAGAATCTGGATGCAGTTGTCCTGATGGATGGGTACTCAGTAACTGTGATGGAGAATTAATTTGCATTAGAACAGACAGAGTAGCAGCTACACCTTGTAATTGTTACCTAGCTACTAACTGTGAAGATCCAGGCGACACAGAATTAATTACTGTTGATCCTACTTTACCACCATTAGACCTTGATGCTACATATGTATTTATAGAATTTCCTGGTAAGTGTTGGACTATTGAAGTATCTGATGATTGTGGAGCTAATCCAGGAGAAATAATATTATTGAATACAGGTTTTATTGATGCAGTAGATACATTAGGTATACAAGGAAATCAAGATTTTAATTGGAATTTAGTTCAAGATGGAACAGGACCAATCGCACCTCAACCAGCTTATATTTCTAGGCAAGATTGGTGGAACACAGCGCCTACACCATACGGTACACTGCCACAAATTCCCCCGGTTTTCCCAGCTACTTTTCCTAGTTCGGTATTACCAGCACAAGCTCTTTGGATTACTCAAAGTCCTACTTCACAACCGTTACCTACTAATCCTGATAGTTATCCTTTAGGGTCAGTAACTGTATATGAATTACAGTTTACTTTACCATTAGGATTTGTACCTAACTTAAACTTTGATATCTTAACTGATAATCATGCTGTTATTGAATTGAATGGTAATCAAATTGGAAATAATAGTAATCCAGGAACATATCCATACAATTGGAATGTAGCTTATAATTTTGGTACCAGTAATCCTTTACATTTTGTACCAGGCGTTCAAATATTAAGAGTAACTGTTACAGATGGTACCGGTAATCCACCAACAGGGTCTACTAGTAATTCTCAAGGGTTTGCTATTATGGGACTTGTAGAATCATTGGTTCTACCTGATCCTTCTACCATAGTAACTATTGTAGAAGTATTTATTGATTGTGCTGCTTGCTTAGGAATATGTTATCAATTAAATGATTGCGAAAGTCTTTTAGATCCTATTATAACTAATGATACTTTAAGTGGTGACTTAAGTCCTTATGTAGGGCAAGTAATTACTATTGTGACTTGTCCTGAAACATGCTGGACTGTTCAAGAGATTGATTGTCCAATGAATGTTACTCAGGCAATTACTGTTATAGATAGCTTTCCTGATTGTGTAACTTGCTTACCAAAAGATCCACCGCCTCCGCCACTTAATATTCGTAATAGAACAGTTAAGCCTGGATATGATACTGTGGGATGTAGTCCTGAGTATGTAGAACGAATCAGTTGTGATTGGAGTGAATCTGTATTTCAGAAAGCAATGACTGTGAGATATGGTATTGAATTCTGTTGCGGTAAAGATTTAAAAGATTTAACTATAAAGAAAGAGTTATTGGATTTTAAAATGATTACAGATCCGAATGCATGTAAAGCAACGCCAAACGATTGTTGTCCACCATGCAATGTTACAGCTGAATTAATATCATTTACACCATTAACATGCCCTGCACCCACAGGTGTAGTTCCTACATTAATTACACCTAATCCACCAGTACAACCTAATTGTATGCTAGTGAGACTTAGTCTTAAGGATCCTACACAAGGACCAAGTGTTGTCACAGGAACTTATTGTAATGGAGATCCTATTGATGTGGTAGTAGAAGGTGGTATAGTAGCACCTGTATTGTGTGTTGATTTAGATGAACCATATAATGTACCAGCTAATGTGCAAGTGTCACCATTAGGACCATGTAGTTAAAAGTAAAGAAGTAGAGATATTTGCGTATCTCATTAAAAATGATTATATTATTAATAATGCAATATAGAAAATATGAAGCCACTTAACGCAGATAATCCCGGATGTAGCCCAATCTCTTCAGATTGTGTGATTTGGCAAGGACCCGACATTGAATGTATTAATCTTTGTAAAGGTGATACCGTGAGCAATGTTGTATATAAGATTGCCGTAGAACTATGCGCTATCATGGATACTCTTGACATTGATTCATATGATATTGCTTGCTTAACAATAGATGGTTGTGCACCAGAAGATTTTCATGCGTTAATCCAATTATTAATTACTAAAATTTGTGATTTAGAAGAAGTTATTAATGATCCTGCAGTTATTAGTCCAAGTACTGGTACAGGAACAACTATTCCTAACTCAAATGATATGCCAGTTCAAACGAGAATTCTTGCTGGTATACCACCTAATACGGTAATAGCTATTCCAAAAGCATTTCAGTATATTAATCCTCAAGGTGATACAGTAACTGCAGCACAACTGGTTGATATTGCTACTGCATCTATGAATAAAATTCAAGATCTTATTAATGGAGCTACTACTACTAAAGCAACTTTAACTAATCATAATCAAAGACTTAATGAATTAGAAAGTATACCAGCACCAACACTTTCATTACCTACTATTATTCCTGTTTGTGTATTACCAGCTGTACCACAAGCATTAGATCTTGTGGTGATTGAACTCGAAAAGAAGTTTTGTGAGTTACAAAGTGCTACAGGTTTACCAGCCGCATTATATGCCGCATATCAAGCACAATGTACTGGATTAAATCAGTTATCTCAACTTAACAACCCAGGTAGTGACATGCAAAGTATTCCAGGTTGGGTTGACTCTGTAACCAATGCTGCTGGTGTATTTAATAACCTATGGCTTTCAGTGTGTGACATACAAGCTGCTATACGATCTATACAATTTTCTTGTTGTACATCAACAAATTGTGATGATCTTAATGTAACCCTTCAAGGTGTATTGAGTGATCCAAATACTTTAAAATTATACTTTGCTGGTAGTGTACCACTTGGTTTTGCTGAAGCAAATCCTCTTGGATCACAAGTTACTATAACAGATGCTGCAGGTAACTCTATGACTATTAATGTATTAGTTACAGCTAATCTAAATAATCCAGATGGTTATAGTGTAGCATTAGCAGGAACACCGTTAAATGGTTTAAGTAACTTAGCAGTTGCTGTTAATTTAGATTATACCGATGGTGAAAGCCAGTGCGCTCGTGTAATTACAGATGTGGTTTTAGCTACAGGTAACTGTCCTACTGTGATATTAAGTTCACCATCAGAAACAACAATTGATTGGTCATTCACTTATTTAGGTGGACCAGGTAGTATTGATGTAGTTCTTTATGATGCAACAGGTGCAGTACAACTTCAGAATCAAGTCAGTGTTGTTGCAGGACCACAAACATTAGGTGGTTCTTTCGCAGGACTCTTAGGAGGTGTTCAATACAAGATTAGATTAGAAATCTTAGTAGATGGCGCTATTGAAGAAACATTGTGTCCGTTTGGAAATATAACAACAACAACACCTGCATGTATTCCACCTACAAGTGTTAATGCAGTAATAAATATAACATAAGCTATGAGTACTAAGAACTGTAAACATAATGTACCATGTGGTTGTGACGATGTAGGACTTACTACACCACCACCATGCAATACTGGAACTCTAGACTGCCCAACTCCAGATCCATGTCCAGAAACATTCTGTGCAGGATGTGTTGTTTATTGTGGTGATTCTATTGTAGACTTAGGTATTAATAAAGGTGATCGTATGGATGTTATCATTCAGATGCTTGCTTTATATCAAACTAACCCAGGTTGTATTACTCCTGTTAATACAGGAGCCATTACAGCATTACTAATTACAACAGCTGGTCTTGGATATACACCCGCTACATCATTCCCCGGAACTATTTTATTAGGCGGTACCGGAACTGGTGCCATAGGAACGGTTGTTACAGGAATTAGTGGAGAGATCATAAGTGTAACTGTTACTACACCAGGTGTAGGTTATCTAGAAGGTGATTTACTTTACCCAGATCCAGGAACTGTGGGTATACCTACGGCAGCAGCTGTATTTACAGTATCTATATTAACATGTAAGGCAGTGTTAGGTTTACATTCAACTGCAATTACTACATCTACGATAGCTCTAGCTTGGTTAGCTGAAGCATCATCCTTACAGTATCAAGTAGAATATAAATTAGCAACTGCAGCATCTTGGTTATTAAACCCAGCTGTACTTCCTACAATTAATCCGATAGATACTATTGGCGGCTTAGTTGCGAACAGTGATTATCATATACGTATAAATAGTACATGTGCTTTAGGTACTTGTTACTCAGTTACAATATTAGTTAGAACCAAACAATAAAATTATAAAATTATGGCTTTAGTACCAGCAACAATCAATCTTAACTGGATCAGTAATTATAACGGTCCTCATAGAGTATGCTTCCGTATAGTGGGAGCACCTACTTATACATGTACTGTTCCAGGAACACCTGGTCCAGGTTTTCACCCGCTTTGTGGTGGTGGTGGCGCACCATGTTCATATGCTATTAATATTTTAGTAGATAATGAAACTTGTGATCAAGTGGATTATGAAGGATATATACAAGCAGCTTGTGAAGATGAGTTATCTGTTATTGGTAGAGATCCATTTGCAATAAGCTTTATACCAGATCCAGCTTGTAACAGATACAATGTAACTTGTGGTGCTGTAGGTATTGCTTCTATAGCAGTAGTTACTCCAGGTGCTGGTTATACAAATGGTAGTGTAACAGCTTTACCTATAACAGGTGGTGGTGGAACATTAGCTACAGCTGATGGTAGAATAGGTGATGGTGAAGTAATTTCATTTGTAGAAGATAATTTAGGTACAGGTTTTACACCTGGTGTTTATGGCAATGTATCTATGGTTAACGTAGGTGGAGTTGGTGTAGGGTTAGAAATGAATATTACTGTAGATGGTGGTGGTTTATTAACCGTTGATTCTATTGCAGCTCCAGGAACTGGTTACGTTGATGGAGATATAGTAAATCCAGGTGCCGTTGTTGGTGTTCCTGGAGTTCAAGAAGCAATAACTGTGCAAGTAGATAATGCAGGTGAGCTTGTAGAAGTTATTGTAACAGCTCCAGGTAGTGGATATACATCTGTTCCAACAGTAGATACATCACCTCTTCCAGGTGGTGGTGCAGGTGCTACAGCATTAGCAGCGTTAGCTCCTTGTGGTGCTTTAACTGTATATGAATGTAATGGTGTATCAGGAGTTATTATTCCTGGTGGAACTTTTAACATTGGTGACAGCACTCAAATGTGTGGCTCAGCATTACCTACAATACCTTCTGACTATTCAGTAGTTGAAGATGGTAATTGTTTATGTAATTGTGAATCAACAAATGTAGGAAACTCAGGACCTGATGGTCTTGTTACTTATTACTATATTGATTGTAATGGTGATGCTCAAACAGGTACTTTAGGAACCTTAGTTTACTTAGGTGCTACATGTATGGTAGCTGGTTCTTTAGAAACAACTGTTACACTCAATGCTGTAGCTGACATTACTGTTGGTGTACCGTGTGACGGAGTTTAATAATTAGAGTGACATCTCTAAAGATTTGTCATGGTTTGTTGGTTTACTATGACTGACAAGAAAACCCTAGGTTCCTATCAGCCTAGGGTTTTCGTTTTCCTAGTCTAGTTATTTGTTAATCTCTAAAATTTTGCCTATATTATATAGAGGACCTACTATGAAAAAGCTATTTAAAAAACCAGACTTGAACGCTCCAAGATTTAGACCTAAGCGAGTTAATCTCTTAGGGCGAGAGCTTTATGAAAATTTTATTAAGAAGTATCCTAAATATACGGATATAGATCTGACAACCTTTAAACAGATAATACGTACATTCAATGAAGAATTATACATGGGTATTATTCAGAATAGAGATGGTGTAGAACTGCCTGACGGGTTAGGATTTATATTTATGGGTACATGCCCTGCAACAAAGAAGCAGAACATTGATGTTAGCAAATCATTGAAATATGGTATAGTTGCTAATCATCAGAATTGGGACTCAGATAATAACTTACTTAAGATATTCTACACCAATAACAAATGTAAATACCCACTGGCTAATAAGCAAGTATGGGCATTTAAAGCTGTGAAGCAATTTAGAAAAGCTGCTTCTGATGCATATAAAGTAAATTGGCCTAAGTATATTGTAGTAGATCCTACTAAGAAGATCTCTGCATTATTTACTAAGATGCGTAAAAAGGATTTACTTATGGCAGATGGTGGTAAAGTACCTGATGACTATAACGAATTTAAAATGTAAACTATGGCAACTATTGGTGATGTTACATCCCGTGTACGTAATGTATTGAAAGCAGTTAAGGAAGATCCTTTTATGACAGATAGGTTTCTTTATAGCCTTATCATGAAGTATGCTAAGATGCTTATCTACAGACAATCAGAGAAAGGAAAGATAAAACAATTTACAAGTTTATTCAGTGTGATACCGTGTATGGATCTTATTGAGGTAGACAAGATAGAGGCATGCTGTCTTGGTATTAAAACTGGTTGTACATTCATGAGAACTAAAGATAAACTTCCAGAAATGATTGATGGTGGTAAAGGACCTATTATTAGAGTAGTTAGTTCAATAGATGGTTCTCAAAGATTAGAAGAAACATATCCATCTACTTATGTTACTGTAACTAAGACAAGTAACTTTAAATATTTAAAGACAAATTATTTTTGGTATATTGATGGTTACATTTATGTACCTGTTGTATCATGGGAAGGTATCCGAATTGAAGCAATGTTCGATGAAGATCTTTCTGCATTTGATTGTTCTAAAGACGCTGATGATTGTACTACTGAACAAGAAAGAGAATTATCCGTACCTGAAAATCTATTTGCAGAGATTGAACAAATGGTACTTAAAGAAATATTAACTACTGGTCAGATACCGTCAGATGGCGCAGATGACAGTCAAAGTCAATTAAGATAATGAGCTATAACTATACATTAAAATACAGGACTTTTGATACACTACTTGCTGATGCAAAGAGTGACTTTAGAAAGTATGACCTGGAAGATCTTATCAGTGATATAGATTTAATCAAAGTTGCTAAGCGTGTTAACTATGACCTAGGGCTACGTATTAATCAAACTAAAGAAGCTGTTCTGGAAGTAGAGAAAGGACGCGTAAGGCTCCCAAATGACTTTCACGTGCTTAACTTTGCGTTGATGTGCGGAAGCTATGAGACAAAGTCTTATCTACCACAAGGAACCAGCATTGAAGAAAGAACAATACCTGCACCAGCTTATCAACAAACACCACCAAATATAATTGATGTATGTCAAGATCCAATAGTTCCTACTGTAGATCCTTGTAACCCATGTCTGCAATGTGGTACGCCTTGTTGTGACGATCCGTGTATAGCTTGCTCATCTACTGCCGTATCCTGTTCTCTTAATTGTAAAGGAGAAACTACTCAATTGGTTCAGACATTAAAGTTTGAGACAAGAATTTACAGTGTACTACAACCAATTAAGCTTTTGAAGAACGCTATGGAAATAGATTGTGACTGTCCTAATCTTTATTGGGATTCACCGTTTAGTGGTTGGATTAAAGACGGTTGGCTATTCCTAAACTTTAAAACAGGAAAGGTTTATCTAAACTACCAAGGGTTAATGGTGGATGAAGATGATAACATCATGGTGCCAGATCACGATATGCTGAATGAATACTATGAGTATGCTTTAAAGCAACGTATTCTTGAGAACCTTATCATGAATGATGAACAAGTTAATCCAGCAAAGATACAGCTTATTGAATCACGATATAGAGTTGCTAGAAACTATGCATTATCTATTGTTAATACGCCTAACTTCAGTGAGATGAAAGAAGTATGGAAGATGAATCGTAAAGCTATGTACAGTAAGTATTATAATATGTTTGCGAGTTATCCACCAGTTGTTAGAGGTTCACGTATAAATAGAAAATAATGGCAAAGCAGAGAGGACCACAAAATACTGGTAAGATTGACCCGCATACATTTGATACTAAATTAGTTGAGGATGTAAACGGTATTGCGTCTAAGCCTAATACATGGTCTCAGGCAAGAAACGCTACAGTTAATACTGTAGAAGGTGATCTTGGCGAACTTAGTAATGAGCAGGCTAATAAGTTCTGTGCTGCAGCTCCTTATAAGATTATTGGTGTAATTCATATTGATGAAGATAAATGGGCAATCTTTTCTACTGACGAGACTGATCATGAGATTGGTTTATTTGAAGATGGTCTATGCAAATATACTACTATTGTAAATGATAAATGTTTAAACTTTTCAGAGTTACACTTAGTAAAAGGGCAAGCTAAAGAAAACTTTGATTGTACGTTTCAAATCTATTGGGATGATGGAAACAATCCTACGCGTACAATGAACTTGGAAGATATTCCTTATATTGAGAACTGTACTGATGAGAATGGACAACCCGTACCAAATCCAGGTAATCCTAATTATGTTCCAGTAGGTTGTATTACTTGTATTTCTACAGGAGCTCTTAACTGTGATGCGATACGATTAGCGCCACTCATTTCTAATCCATGCTTTACTGTTCAGAAAGGACCTCAAGGTGGAGAACTTGAGAATGGTTCTTACTTTGTTGTAGGAGCTTACGTTGTTAATGACCAACGAGTTAGTGATTATTCACTTCCTTCTAATGTACAAGCATTATTTGATCATAGAGGTATCGCAGGTTCTCTTGAGATTATCATTGATGATATGGATCCAAGGTTTGATGAGTTTGAACTAGTTGTTGTAGAAATTAGAGCCCTTAAAACATTAGCTAAACGTATAGGTGTTTATAACACAAGACAACAAAGAATTTCAATTGATATTATAGATGAGAGATATCCTACAGTTCCTTTAAATCTAATCCCTCTACGTAATCAGATAGCTGATAAGAGTGACGCTATTTACCGTAATGGTGATTACATGTTACGTGTTGGACCAACAGATAAGTTTGACTTTAACTATCAACCACTTGCTAATCAAATTAATACGGAATGGGTTTCAGTAGAATATGATGCGGACTATTATCGTAAGGGTGGTAACAAAACGAATTATTTAAGGGATGAAGTGTATCCGTTCTTTGTCAGATGGGTTTATGATACTGGAGATAAGACTCCTTCCTTTCACATCCCTGGAAGATACGAACCAGGCAGAGGTCCTGGAGAAGGTGGTTTAGGCGGAAGTGGTGTATTTGCAGCAGATGCGAGTGCTGATGCTTTACCTGATGAGGTAGGTGTATTTAATACAGTATGGCATGTTCAAAACACAGCTATCTTTCCTGGTCCAGCCACAGCTATTACATTACCTGATGGTGGAATTCAGATAGGTAAAGGTCAAATGGCTTATTGGGAATCTTCTGAAAGATATGATGATGATAATGCTGCTGTATGGAACGCTAGTTCTAACCCTATATGGGGTTCAACTAATCCCGCACATGATCTTTGTGGTAAACAAATAAGACATCATAGGTTTCCAGATAATACTAAAGGTTATGCTAATGGTATGTTTATCACCAATCATTATAACTCAGACGGATCTAAGATTCGTGTTATGGGAGTTCAGTTTAGTAATATTAAACCACCTTTAGATAATCAAGGTAACCCTATTCCTAACATAGTTGGTTATGAGATACTTAGAGGTACTCGTGAAGGTAATAAGTCCATTGCAGCTAAGGGCATGATAAACAACATGCGTGAGTATCAAATAACTGGTGGTACCACAACGCGTAGAGGATTATATCCTAACTATCCATATAATCCTACAAAGAATAATGGATCAGCTCCTAGTGTTAATCCTGCATTTGATAAGTTTTTAGGTTACTCTAATGCGGGTACTAATTGTAATAATAATGGTAATCCTTTTGTTAATCATAGACTGTTTACATTTCATTCACCTGATACTACATTTAAGGATCCATTTTTATCAGCAAAAGAATTACATCTTTATGGTGAAGTACAAGGTATAGCAGAAGGAAGATTTCAAGAACCGGACGGTCATCCAAAACATAAGTTGATTACAAACTTTACATTCCTGATAGGTCTAGTTGCTGGTGTAGGCTTTGCTTTGATTAAAAAGAATGGTAATAGAACTACTACTAAAAGAGAACCTCAGATGCTTCATACAGGGAGCAGTGGTGAATTTGTTGGAGTTGCAGGTGCTGGTTTTTGGGCAGCTCCATCCACTACGTTAGGTCAGTTTGGTACGCCAACTCTTCAAAGTGCTATACAAGGACCAATGAGCGCTGCAGGTACTGCATCAGATATAAGCATTAGTACAAATAAACAATTTGGTGGAAATATTATTGATGCTCTTGCAGGCATAGGGCCATCACAATGGTTTGGTCTGATTAATAGTAAAAACAGTAGTATACAGAGTGGTGGTTCATTAGGTGGTATGTTAGGTAGACTAACTGAAGAAAGCAGTGTTGGAGGTGAAGATAGACAGATGCCTACCTTGTTAAACGCTATCGGTGGAGCTATGACATTCGGTATAGCTGTATCAGAAGGTGCTAATGTAACCTTTGATTTAATAAGGAAATTATCACCATCACAACAGTATGCTCTTCAGTATATCTCACACTGTTTCTACAATCAATTTTCAGGACAGCAGATTGGTATGATTCGATTTGCTCTTAATGAAGCTATTTATTTAGATCCAGACCTTCAAGATCTTGGTACAGCCTGGAGAATCAATAATTTATACAGAGGTAGAACAGTTGCTATAGAAACTCAACGTTTCGTAAATGATTGCCAAGGCACAGATAATACACAACAAACAGTTGGTTCTGCTATAAGCTTACCTGTCAGTACTGTTACATTTGCAGATCCTAAAAAAGGAGCTTGTCAAACAGTTGCTGTAAGTCACTATGGTGGATTAAAGCAAAGACTTAGAAATCAATATGGTCAGATAGAAGGTATTGTTCAGGTACCTGTTACTACATGTATGACACCTATTACTCAAACAACATCCGATGTTGAGTTTGGAGGTGATACATATATAGGTAGGTATACTGAGAAGAATACAATGCACTTCTTTTATAACTGGCTCAATGGTCAGCCAGATTATGCAGAGTTCAAGTATCAAGATTATCAGATGGTTGACCATCCTCTTTTCTGGATGGATACCTATGAATATGATTTTAATGAGTTCATGAACCAGTTGATGAATCCAGTTAATTTACTTACTAATCCTGGTGGATTTACATTCCCTAGCAATAAGCATTGTCTAGATGGTAGTGCAGGTATCTTCATTAAGAAAGAGAGTTACATGTATCTATTTAACTCAGGTGTTAGAGATTTCTTTGTAGAGTCTGAAGTAAACATAGATTTAAGAGATTATGGTGATGCTGATTCAGAACGTCATTACGATCCTTATGGGTTTTCTGATACTAGTTTAATGTTTAACACAGCACTTATCAAGTCAGGTAACTTCTTCAAGTATGATTATAGTTTGAGTATAGCTAGGTTATATACTAATTATGTTCATTGGGGTAGTACACATCATAGACGATACAATCCTTTGATTGCAGAGGACTGTTTTGTTTACAGACCAAATAGAGTTATCTATTCTCTAAGGCAGAATCTTGAGAATACGAAAGATTACTGGAGAGTATTCTTACCTAATAACTATAAAGACTTTAAGAGCCGTGTTACTGCTGTAAAACCTATTGGAGATAATGGAGCTATGATGCTCTTTGAGAATGAGAGTCCTGTGCAGATTAAGTCTGTTGACATATTGACTACTGATGGTGGAACTAAGTTGACTATTGGAGATGGTGGTTTATTCTCACAACCTCTACAGAATGTATTGAATACAGATGACTCTTATGAGTATGGTTCTTGTCAGAATAGATTGAGTGTTGTTAACACGGCATCAGGTATATTCTGGATGAGTCAAAATCAAGGAAAGATATTCCAGATTCAAAACGGTATTAAAGAGATATCAGCATTTGATAACAAGTGGTGGTTGGCAACATACTTGCCGTATCTACTTACAAAGGATCCGATGTTTGCTAATACTCCATTTGAGCTTACAGATAATCCTGTAGCTGGTATTGGATGTCAGACTATCTATGATAATCAGGCACAACTTATCTACTTCTGTAAGAAGGATTACTTCCTTAGAGATGACTTAGTAGATACTGTGACTTACGTATCAGGTAATGACTTCTTAGTTAATGGCGCGTTACCGATCAAGCTTGGTGATCCTGATTACTTCCATGATGCTAGTTGGACTATAAGTTATAATCCTAAAACACAAGGATGGATTGGTTATCACGATTGGCATCCTGATCTATTGATACCAGGCAAGACTAATTTCTTATCTATACTTGATAATGGTATCTGGAGACACAATGACAGATGTGATTTATACTGTAATTACTATGGTGTAGACTATCCATTTGAAGTAGAGTATGCAGTTGTAACACCTCAAATAGTTAACACTCTAAGAAGTGTTGAGTATTACATGGAAGTTTACAAATATGATACTAATTGTTATGATAGATTCCACGTATTAGACTTTAATTTTGATGAGGCAACTATTTATAATAGCGAACAATGCTCAGGATTATTGAACTTAAATCTATCTCCTAAAAACAATGCTCCAGAGATTGTAACTTACCCAAGAATCAATCCAGCTGACATAGACATCCTATATAATAAGGTTGAACAGAAGTATAGGTTTAATCAGTTCTGGGATATTACAGCTGATCGTGGAGAGTTTAATGCGATAGCTGAGAGAATGATATTTAATACAGAAGCTAATGGATACATCAGAAACTTGAATCCAAATAATTTAGATTATAACAAATTCCAAACACAGCGTAAGAAGTTCCGTCATTACAAAAATACTGTATTGTTGAGAAGAAGAGTTTGTGGAAATAGGAATATGTTAGTATCTTTAGCAAATAATAAAGATTTAATGTCACCTAGATAATGAGCTTTAACAAAGGTAAAATAAAAGTTCACTCTACTGCCAAGAAGAATACCTCTCCTTGGAGTAAGGATAACCTTATACAACCTTATCCTGAACTTCCTGCAATGAAAGTTGGTGGTGAACCTGAAGATTATCAAGCATTCTTAGCATATAATAAAACAGCACCTGAGAATAGACAACCCCAAGCAGATTGGAAATATGGTAACCCAAGACAATATGATCACTACGGCATGTGGGATGCTCTAGGTAAACCTAAAGATTTTACTACAGCTTTGGATATGAATCCAGATTGGCAACCAGATCCGTATGATGGTTTGTACCATGGTTTCAGTGCTAATCCTAACACAGGCGTGTGGCTTAAACCACATATACCAGGAGAAAAAGAAGAAGGCAGTACCGCATGGATGGAGTATATGCATACTCAATTAAATCCACACCTAGCTAAGAACTATACTACAGTATATGACCCTGAGCTTCAGAGAATGAAGGGTATTGAAAAAGCTTATGGTGGAGAGAATGACAATGACAAAGATAAATCATTTGGGGGACGTGGTGCTCATAAACCTTTAATGGGTTCTCCTGACATGCCTAAATTATCAGATATTAAAAATCAATTATATAATGAAAGCAATAATACGCAAACTAAAACTCATATTGAAACCGAGCAGACGATCATTGGCTACGACCAAGCATGGGACGGTGAAAAATGGGTACAGACACCCGTCTACAAGTCTATTCCACGGAGGGTTATAAATAAGAAGTATGATGATGGTGGTAGTATACCAATGTACCCGCATGGCGGAAGTCATGACGGACTTAATTTTCCTATTTACAAAGATCCATATGACTTTATGGAAAGGCACTCTGATACAAAGAGAGTACTAGCTCCTGGTGAAGATAAGCAGTTTATTGATAAACCTATGTTTGGTATTGGAATAAATGCTATTGCACAAAATGATGATTTTATTAATAAGGATGTAGAATATGTATGTTCTAGGGATGAAGGATGTACGGCTAGAGCTAATAGAGCTGTAGAAAGCCTAATGCCTAATACTAGTTATTTTGAAAACCCATTAACAACAAAGAAGTCATTGGATGCTATGTATTCTGCAGCAGGTACCAAAGTAAAAGGTCAAGAAGAAACGGTTTATAAGCCTACTGCAAAAGAAATAGAAAAGTATCCTTATCTTGAAGGTGACAAAACATCTGGTTCATTAGATGCATGGGACGTTATACCACAGTTTCAAAGAGAACATCCAGAGAATGTTATCTTCAGTGCTGTACATGATGATCCTGATCAGTTTAGAAAGAATAAGAAATTTGCAAAAGATGTCTGGAAAGAATATGATATACCTATTGGTTCCTATATTAATGTCGGTGATGTATCAGAAACTGATTATACAAATAGAAAAGGTGATGTTGCAGGTTCCCATACTGTACGTGTTGTAGGTTATAAACAAGATGGTGAGCCATTGATTGCTGATTATGGTAAGATCATTCCTCTTAGTAAAGTTCACTATGCACATGCAGCTCCGGGTATTGGTGGTATTGCTGGTATAGCTAGTGTACCAGGTAAAGAAAAGTACACTTATAAATACTTCAAGCAACAGCAGGAAGAAATGAATAAGCCTAGTACAGGTACCTATCTTAAACCTAGTCAACTTGAGGGAAAAGCCGATGAGTATAAGGAATACCATAATACTATCTCAAAACAAAAGAACTATCTTAAAACTGCATTAGGTCTTACTGATGAACAGTATGATGAGTATGCTAAGATTGCTTTAACATTACCTGGTCAAGAATCTGACTTTGGTAATTTAGGAGCAAATGTTTATACTCTTAAGAAAGCATTAGGTACAGTGGGTGGTGTAGAATCTGAAGGGCCAGCACAGCTTAGAGAATCTAATGTTGCTGAGAAATATGCTAAGACATTATCTAAGTTTAAAGATGATGATGGTGCTTATAATGCAGCTGCTGTAATTGCTTATATCAAAGATCTAGATACTCAAAGAACGACTAACTGGGGTGTTAAAGGAGAGAAAGCTCAAGAGCGACCGTGGGTTAGACCAGAGCGTTCAATGCTTGATCCTGTAGATACAGCTAAACAACTAGCAACTAAAGGATTACGAAAGGTACAAGGTAAAGAAGACTTTGGTTACATCTACGGTGATTCCGGACCAGATATATTTGCTTATTCAGATAAGGATGATAAGAGGCAAGAGATAGAGTTACCTTACAAGACACCTTTTGATTCTGATAAAGAGTATGCAACAGAAGTTAATGCGCTACTAAAGAAAAAGAATCCAGATTTAAGATTTGAATTTGATAAGAAAGGTAGGCGTGTGATCTATGCAAAAACTGAAGGAAATATACCTGAGATAAAAAAGAATCTAAAAGATTTCGTATTTTACTCATGGCAAAGTCCAAGTGCTGTTCGTTATGGAGATGCACAAGGCAAGAGTACCTATTACCAAAAGAACTTAGAAAATTATAATAAACTGTTTAAGAAACAGCTTGGAGGTGAAGCATCTCAAGACAATTTAAAACAAAATGTTATGGCTAACAATAATACTAATGTACCAGAAGGATGGCACCTAATGCCTGAGACAGGTCAACTAATGAGAGATGAAGATATGGATTACCGTCAAGGCGGTGCACCATGTTATGAATGTGGTGGTCATATCAGTGCCTATCATATGGGCGGTTCTTCTACAGCTCCTCAGAATGCTAACATTAATAGTATAGGTAAATCTCAAACAGAGATGATGAAGAATTACTTAGCTAAGAATGTCATGA
>Ga0307379_10006265_pt1 | contig 16390 bp, 29 predicted proteins | sample UN2MG_FD_202237 | JGI IMG/M metagenome (GOLD analysis project Ga0307379, IMG submission 202237) | Soil microbial communities from Risofladan, Vaasa, Finland - UN-2 | ecosystem: Environmental > Terrestrial > Soil > Coastal area > Acid sulfate soil | place: Finland: Risofladan, Vaasa | collected... | reverse complement strand
GGGTTCCTTTCTGTACGGGTGGTCCAGCGGGAGTCCGAGGACAAGAAGAAGTAGTCCGAAGCTCCCTGGACGATTTCCGAAGGGACGTTTCAGATGATCGAGATACCGGTCTTCGACAGGACAGGCGAGGAAACCTCCTCGATGAAGGTGGACGAGTCCCGACTCGTCGGGAGCGGCAAACGTCACATGAAGCTCTTGAAGCAGGCCGTCATGATGTATGAGGCCAACCGTCGACAGGGAACGGCGAAGACCAAGTCGAAGAACGAGGTCGCCGGGTCCACCCGCAAGCTGTACCGACAGAAGGGGACCGGTAACGCCCGGATGGGCATGAACCGCTCACCCTCACGTCGTGGGGGCGGGGTGGTGTTCGGGCCCAAGCCGCGCGACTTCGGCTGGCAGATGCCCAAGAAGGCACGTCGAGTGGCCACCCGCTCGGCACTGCTGGCGAAACTGCGCGACGGGGAGGTCAAGGTCGTCGACTCGCTCGCGTGTGAGGAGATCAAGACCAAGCAGGTCATCGCGCTGCTGGGGGCGCTGAAGCTCGAGGGCTCGTGTCTTCTGGTGTCGGCCGAATACAACCGGGAGCTGGTGCTCTCGGCGAGGAACCTGTCCAAGGTGAGTGTGAGCGAGGCGGCCGGTCTGAACGCCTACGAGATCCTGAAGCACCGGTGGGTGGTGGTGGAAAGACGGGCCCTGGAGCACCTGTCCCGAGGAGGCCCAACGCCTCCGGGGGAGCAAGCGGGAACAGCCCCTCCGTCCGATGAGGACGTCGGGACCGGAGAAGCGTCATGAAGGAAATGAACGCATACCAGGTCGTCGTCCGTCCCCTGGTCACCGAGAAGGCCATCGGCCAGGAATCGGAGAACACCTACTGGTTTGCGGTGCACGTAGGCGCCGGCAAGACGCAGATCCGCAAGGCCGTCGAGGAGATCTACCAGGTGCACGTGAGGAACGTGCGCACACTCAGACAGAAGGGCAAGCTGCGTCGTGCACGCTACAAGCTGTATCGCACGCCGGAATGGAAGAAGGCCGCCGTCACCCTCGCCCCGGGCGAGCGCATCGATATCATCTGAGGAGGCACCCCGTGCCCGTTGTGGAATATAAACCGACCACCCCCGGACGACGGGGCATGAGTCACGTGAAGGAGGAGGGACTCGCGAAGGGGCCCTCCCAGAAGAAGCTGCTCAAGCGACTCACACGCACGGGGGGACGGAATTTCTCCGGGAAGACCTGCACCCGCTACATGGGAGGCGGACACCGCAAGCAGTACCGTCTCATCGACTTCAAGCGGGACAAGGACGACATTCCCGCCAAGGTGGTGGCGATCGAATACGACCCGAACCGGACCTGTCGCATCGCACTGCTCTCGTACGCCGACGGGGAGAAGCGGTACATCCTCGCCCCGACGGGACTCAAAGTCGGGGCCACCGTGCTCAGTGGCGAGAAGGTGGACCCGGACGTGGCCTCGTGCATGCCCCTGAGGAGCATCCCTCTGGGGCTCGATATCCACAACATCGAGCTGACCCCCGGACGGGGCGGTCAGATGGTGCGGTCGGCCGGGGCCGCGGCGACCCTCTCGGCCCGTGAAGGCAAGTACGCGATCATCATTCTGCCGTCGGGAGAGACACGCAAGGTTCACGTGGCGTGTCGGGCCACGCTCGGTCGGGTCGGGAACGCCGACCACGCCGGTGTCTCACTGGGCAAAGCCGGACGCAAACGCTGGATGGGCATCCGTCCGCACGTCCGCGGCACCGCCAAGAACCCGGTCGCCCACCCGATGGGCGGCGGCGAGGGACGACGACACGGTGGACGACACCCGTGCAGTCCCACGGGGGTGCTGTCCAAGGGCGGCAAGACACGCAAGCCCAAGAAGACTTCGAGGAAGTTCATCATCCGGGGTCGCAAGCGAGGCAAGCACCAGCCCTGAGACATGAGGTGACGGATGAGTCGATCGACGAAAAAAGGACCCCACGTGGACCCGAAGCTGCTGAAGAAGACGATCCAGCAGGACCAGACGGGCGAGCGGGAGCCGATCAAGACGTGGCGTCGGTCCTGCACGATCGTCCCGGAGTTCGTGGGACACACGTTCATGGTCCACAACGGGAACAAGTTTCTGAAGGTTTTCGTGACCGAGGACATGGTGGGACACAAGCTGGGGGAGTTCGCCCCCACACGGACGTTCCGTGGGCACTCCGCCGCCTCACGGGCCGTCACCACCAAGTAGGTTGTGTCCGTCGGTTCGGTGCATCCCGTGGACGGGGTGCGTGTTGGAGAGGGTAACGATGAGATTTCGAGCCAGTCATCGATTTGCACCATCGTCGGCCAGCAAGGCCAGACTGGTGGTCAACCTGATCCGTGAGAAGTCGGCGAACGAGGCCCTGGAGGTGCTGCAGTTCACCAACAACCGGCCCGCGGTGCTGATCGACAAGGTGCTCCGTTCGGCCATCGCGAACGCCGGACTCGACGTCGACCCGGAAACCCTGTGGGTGCAGACGGCACGTGTGGACGACGGGCCCACCTGGCCCCCACGCTGGAAATCGGGAGGACGGGGGCGGGCCATGCCCATCCACAAGCACACCTGTCACATCACCATTGAACTGAGCGACCAGAAAGAGGAGGCCTAAGTGGGCCAGAAGGCCATACCAACCGGACTTCGTCTCGGGATCGTCGAAAACTGGCGTTCCCGGTGGTACGCCGACAAGAGGAGTTTCGGTCGGTACCTGGTCGAAGACCAGAAGATCCGGAAGTTCATCAAGGACAACTACATGTATGCGGCCATCGCCACCGTGGAGATCGAACGGACCGCCGGTCGGACCACCATCATCCTGCACACGGCACGTCCGGGGATCATCATCGGTCGCAAGGGACAGGAAGTGGACCGACTGAAATCCCGCATCGAAGACATCACCGCCGAGCCGGTGAACATCAAGATCCAGGAGATCTCCTCACCCGGGCTGAGTGCACAACTGGTGGCCGAGGCCATCCGTGAGCAGTTGGAGAAGCGGGCGAGCTTCCGTCGGACCGTCAAGCGGGCCGTCGAGCAGGTGATGGAGGCCGGGGCGGAGGGGGCGAAGGTGCGTCTGGCCGGACGGATCGGGGGGTCCGACATGGCCCGTCGTGAGGTGCAGAGTGCCGGCAAGATCCCCCTTCAGACACTCCGGGCCAAGATCGACTACGGCTTCACCGAAGCCGCCACCACCTACGGGAACATCGGGATCAAGGTGTGGGTGTACACCGGTGAAGTGCTGAAAGAAAGAAAAGAGGACGTGAAACATGCCGTTGATGCCGAAGCGGGTGAAGTACCGCAAGAGCCAGCGGGGAAGAGTTAAGGGACGAGCCTCCCGCGGCAACACCGTGGCGTTCGGGGAGTACGGACTCCAGGCCCTCCAATCCGGGTGGGTGAAGGCCTCGTGCATCGAGGCCGCACGTGTGGCCATCAACCACTTCCTCGCCCGGGAGGGCAAGATGTGGATTCGCGTCTTCCCCCACAAGTCGGTCACCTCGACACCCGAGGAGACCCGGATGGGCAAGGGCAAGGGTGAGCCGGAGTACTGGTGTGCGGTGGTGAAGCCCGGGACGGTGATGTTCGAGCTGGGCGGTGTTCCGGAAGACCTGGCCAGACAGGCCTTCAACCGGGCGGCACACAAGCTGCCGGTCCGCTCACGGTTCGTCACCCGGAGACTCCACGTATGAAGCCGACGGAACTGAGGGGCATGTCACTGGACGAGCTGCGGGGCGAACTGGCCGAGCAGCAGCGGGGTCTCTACAACCTGCGCTTCCGCAAGTCCGTCGGCGAGGACATCAACGCCACCGAGATGAAGCGGCTCCGTCGGGAAATCGCCCGCATCAAGACCATCGTCACCGAAAAGGAGTCTCAGCAGGCCGTCGAGGCCGAGGCCGCGAAGACCCGGACCGCTCAGGAGACGGAAGCCCCGTCTGAGGCATAGCCGAGGAGATCATGACCAGAAGCAATCGCAGACACGTGGTGGGTGTGGTCGTCAGTGACCGGATGAACAAGTCGGTCGTCGTGGAGACCACGCGACTGGTCCAGCACCCCCTCTACAAGAAGTACCTGCGTCGTCGGTCGAAACTGATGGCCCACGACGAGGAGAACACGGCACGCATCGGCGATCACGTGGAACTCGTCGAGACCCGACCCCTGAGCAAGCGGAAATCCTGGCGACTGCTGCAGGTGCTCCGTCGGGCACCCGTCATCACCCGGGTGGCCGCACTGGAACCCACCGTCGAGGTGCCCGAAGACGACCGGACCGAAGCCGTCCCGGGGGAAGTCGAACCCGTGTCGGGTGAAGACGAAACCGCGGCGGCCGGGACGACCGGGGACGAGCCGCGGCCGACGCCCGAGGAGCCCGAGACCGACACCACGGGGGGTGAAGTACAGTCATGATTCAGATGCAGACCATGCTGGACGTGGCCGACAACAGCGGTGCCATGGTGGCCCAGTGCATCAAGGTGCTCGGCGGGACCCGCAAGCGATATGCCTCGCTCGGGGACATCATCGTCGCCGCGGTGAAGAAGGCCCTCCCGGGCAAGGAAGTGAAGAAGGGGGACGTGATCCGTGGCGTGGTCGTCCGCACCCGGAGCAGTGTCCGTCGGGAGGACGGGTCCTACGTGCGCTTCGACAGGAACGCCATCGTCCTCATCGACGCCCAGAAGAACCCGCGCGGCACCCGCATCTTCGGGGCCGTCGCCAGTGAGCTGCGGGCCAGGAATTTCATGAAGATCATCAGTCTCGCCAGTGAGGTGGTCTGACAACAGGCTGTAGACTGCAGGCTGCAGGCTGCAGGCTGGTGGTACAGAAGCAGAAACAGAAACGGCGGAAGCGGCGAACCATGAAATGCAGGATTGTGAAGAACGACGTGGTCGAGATCCTGTCGGGCGAGGACACCGGCAAGAAGGAGCGGGTGCTCCAGGTGATGGCACGCTCCGGACGCATCGTCGTCGAGCACGTGAACTTCGTGACGAAGCACCTGAGACGGAGTCGTGACAACCCGTACGGCGCCCGACTCCAGAAGGAGGCCGCCATCGCCATCAGCAACGTGCTGCTGGTGTGTCCGGGCTGCGAGCGAGGCGTGCGGGTGCGTGTGCAGACGGACAAAGACGGGAAGAAGGGGCGTGTCTGCGTCAAGTGCGGACGCGAGATACCGAAACCGAGATAGAAACCGTAGGGGCATCCCGACACGTCGGGACCGTGCCCCTGCATTCGACTTTCAGGTCCGCCTGAGGCGGATAGATTTCGAGTGAGATGATGGCAAGGCTGCTTGAAAGATACCGGAACGAGGTCCGTCCCAAGCTGATGGAGCGCTTCGGACTCAAGAACCCCCTGGCCGCGCCCCAGCTCGACCGCATCGTCGTCAGCATGGGCGTCGGAGAGGCCACCACCGAGAAGGGGAGACTCGAAGCCGCCGTCACCGACCTCGCCACCGTCACCGGACAGCACCCGGTCATCACCCGGGCCAAGAAATCCATCAGTGGGTTCAAGCTCCGCAAAGACATGCCGGTGGGCTGCTGTGTGACCCTTCGGGGTCGACGGATGTACGAGTTTCTCGACCGACTCATCAACGTCGCGATCCCGCGCATCCGGGACTTCCGGGGACTCAAGCGGACCTTCGACGGGCACGGCAATTACAGTCTCGGACTCGACGAGCAGATCGTCTTTCCGGAAGTGCCGGTCGACAAGGTCGAGCACATCCAGGGGATGAACATCACCGTCGTCGTCCGGAACTCCGGCGACGAGGCGTCCTACGAGCTGTTGAGACTGCTCGGGATGCCGTTTACTAGAGACTAGAAACCCGATCGGTCCCACCCCGACTTGTCGGGGGAGCGACCTGGTTTCCGGTCAGTCCGAACGAAGTGAGGACGAACCCGCATGGCCCGTAAGGCACTCGTCAACAAGTGCAACCAGACGCCGAAGTACAAGACCCGGGGCTACACGCGCTGTCAACTGTGCGGACGGGCCAGGGCCGTCTACCGGAAGTTCAAGATCTGTCGCATCTGCTTCCGGAACCTGGCCAGGCACGGAATGATCCCGGGTGTCAGGAAGGCCAGCTGGTAGCCGGGGAAAGGACCCAAAGCTTATGAGCATGACGGATCCCATTGCCGACTTGTTGACCCGAATCCGAAACGCGGTCAATATCGACCGCACACGGGTGAGCATCCCGCACTCGCGCGTCAAGGAGCAGATCTGCCGGGTGCTCAAGGAAGAGGGATTCATCGAGGACTGCCGCATCACCGAGGAGCCCCGGAAGACCCTGCACGTCTTCCTCAAGTACGGTCCCGAAGGCGAGAAGATCATCAACGAGATCAAGCGGGTGTCGAAACCCGGATGTCGTGTCTACAGACCGGCCGACGAGGTCCCGAAGGTGCTGGGCGGCATGGGCATCTCCATCGTGTCCACCTCGAAGGGCATCATGAGCGACCGGCAGTGTCGTGAGCGGAAACTCGGCGGCGAGGTCATGGCCACTGTGTGGTGAGGAGAGTCGCAACTCGAAACTCCAAAGTCCAAAGTCAACGACTTTCGAGTTTCGAGTTTCGAGTTTGGAGTTTGGAGTCGAGTCATGTCGCGCATCGGTAAACAACCCGTCGTCATCCCGGCAGGCGTCACCGTCGAGGTCCGGGGACAGACGGTGAACGTCAAGGGACCCCGGGGGGAACTCAGCCTCGAGGTCCACGGGGCCATCTCGGTGAAGCTGGACAAGGAGAAGAACCGTCTGGTGTTTGCACGACGGAACGAGGAGACGTCCACACGGGCGCTTCACGGCACCATGCGGGCCCTTGCCAACAACATGGTCATCGGCGTCACCGAGGGCTACACGAAGCAGCTCGAGGTGGTCGGGGTGGGCTACCAGGCCCGGATGCAGGGTCATGACCTCGCACTCATCGTCGGGTACAGTCATCCGGTGGTGCTCTCTCCGCCCGAGAAGGTCGCCGTCGAGCTGCCCAGTGCCACGCAGATCGTCATCACCGGCCCCGACAAGCGGGCCGTGGGGGAGTTCGCCGCCGAGGTCCGACGCGTCAGACCCCCCGAGCCCTACAAGGGCAAGGGCATCAAGTACCGTGACGAGGTTATCCGTCGGAAGGCCGGCAAGGCGTTCGTCACCACCGAGTAGCGGGATGAAGTCATGAACCGTGAGAGGCAAAAACAGGCCCAGCGTCGGAGACGTCGTCGTCACGTCCGGCATCGTGTCCGGGGCACGACGGAGCGGCCCCGACTCTCGGTATACCGGTCACACAAGAACATCTACGCCCAGATCATCAACGACGACGAGGGTCGGACACTTGCCGCCACCAGCACCCTTGACAAGGACGTGCAGAAGAAGATCAAGAACGGGGGCGGCATCCCGGCCGCCGAAGTCGTGGGAACGAAGCTGGCGGAAGTGGCCCGGGCCGCCGGCGTCAAGAAGGTGACCTTCGACCGTGGCTACTGCCGGTTCCACGGACGCATCAAGGCCATGGCCGAGGCCGCCCGCAAGGGCGGACTCGAATTCTGACCGTCCGAAAGGAGCATCGAGCTTGTCCGAAGAAGGAAGTGCTTCGGTTCTGGAAGAGGTGGTCGTTCCCGGAGGCATCAACCGCTGTGCGACCGTGGTGAAGGGCGGTCGTCGGTTCAGTTTCTCGGCGATCGTGGTGGTGGGCGACCGTCGGGGTCGTGTGGGGGTGGGGTACGGCAAGGCCCGGGAGGTGCCGATGGGGGTGGAGAAGGCCGGCAAGGACGCCCGTCGGAAACTTGCCCAGGTGACCCTGGACGGCACGACCATCCCCCACGAGGTCATGGGACGCTGTGGGGCCAGTCGGGTGTTCATGAAGCCGGCACGTCCCGGAACCGGCATCATCGCCGGGTCCACGGTACGCACCGTGCTCGAACTCGCCGGGGTCCGTGACATCCTCACCAAGGCCTACGGCAGCACCAACCCCGTCAACCTGGTGAAGGCGACCTTCGAGGCCCTGTGCCGACTGCGCAGCAAGCAGCAGGTGGCCGAGCTGCGGGGAGTGGAGATCCAATGAACCTTTCCGACGTCTACGCGGTCAAACTGAAGCGGAAGCGTCGCAAGCGCATCGGACGGGGACGCGGCTCCGGTCACGGCAAGACCTCCACGCGGGGTCACAAGGGACAGAAGGCCCGCAAGGGCTACTCGATGCGTCCGAGCTTCGAGGGCGGACAGACCCCGATGTTCAAACGCTTCCCCAAGCGCGGGTTCTCCAACGTCAACTTCGCCACGCGTTACACCGTCGTCAACGTGGGGGACCTGAACGAGATGACCGGACTCGACGAGGTCACCCCCGATGTCCTGATCGAAAAGCGGGTCGTCCGGAAACTCGAAAAAGGCGGACTCAAGATCCTCGGCGACGGTGAGGTGACCCGGGTCATGACGGTGAAGGCACACCGGTTCAGCAAGTCGGCCGTCCAGAAGATCGAAGAGGCCGGAGGCAAAGCAGAGGTACTCTGATGCTCGGCACCTTCGCGAACATGTTCCGGATTCCGGAACTGAGAAAGAAGATCCTCTTCACCCTGGGGATCCTCGTCATCTACCGTTTCGGGTGTCTGCTGCCGGTGCCCGGGGTCAATACGGTCGCCCTCGCCCGTGTGGCGAAGGGCTGGGAGTCGGGAGCCCTCGGTCAGTTCTTTGGCATGGTAACGATCCTGTCGGGCGGGGCCCTCTCACGGGCCTCGGTCTTCGCCCTCGGGATCATGCCCTACATCTCCGCCACCATCATCTTCCAGCTCCTCACGGGTGTGATCCCGGCCCTCGAACGACTGCGCAAGGAGGGGGAAAGCGGACTCAAGAAGATCCGTCAGTACGAGCGATACACCACCCTGGGACTCTGCATGATCCAGGGGACCATGTTCGTCAACCTGCTGCGTCAGGCCGGTCAGCGGGGCGGTGACCCCGTTTTCGCCGCCGGGTGGGTCCCCATGGTGACCGCACTGACGGCCATGGCCACCGGCACCATGCTCCTGATGTGGCTGGGGGACCAGATCACCCAGTACGGTGTGGGCAACGGCATCAGTCTCATCATCATGGCCGGCATCATCGCACGTCTGCCCCTCAGCATCCTTCACACCTACCTGGAGAAGCCCGGTGCCGGCACCGTCATCTTCCTGATCGCCGCGTTCGTCTTCATTGTCGGTGGTGTGGTGCTGATCACCCAGGGACAGCGTCGGATCCCGGTGCAGCAGGCCAAGCACACGCGCGGTCGACGGGTCTACGGCGGACAGCGGCAGTATCTGCCGTTCCGGGTGAACCACGCCGGGGTCATGCCCGTCATTTTCGCATCCACCCTGCTCATTTTCCCACGGCTCATCGCCAAGGGACTGGCCAACCGCTGGCCGGACACCTGGCTGTGGATACACGACAACGTGTTCGGGGGTCAGGGCGGCTCGACGTGGATCTACATCAGCCTGTACGTCATCATGATCTACTTCTTCAGTTACTTCTGGACGAGTCTGATGTTCAAGCCGAAGGACATCTCCGAAAACCTCCAGGACTACGGCTCGTTCATCCCGGGCATCCGTCCCGGAAGACGAACGGCGGATTACCTGGAGAACGTGATGACGCACATCACACTGGCCGGTGCGACGTTCCTGGCCGTCGTGGCGATCCTGCCGCAGATCCTCCCCGAGGCCATCGGCATCGGGGGATGGATGGCGGGGTTCTACGGCGGCACAAGCGTGTTGATCATGGTGGGGGTAGCCCTGGACCTGGTCGAGAAGATCGAGTCCCACCTGATGATGCGACATTACGAAGGGTTCATGCGCAAGGGGAAGATTCGGGGACGACGATGAGGCTGGTGTTTCTGGGGCCGCCCGGTGCGGGGAAGGGCACACAGGCCGAAAGGCTCTGTCGCGACATGAACTGGGCCCACGTCTCCACCGGGGACCTGCTGCGCGAGGCCGTCGCCGAAGCGTCCGAACTCGGTCTCAAGGCCGTCGAGTTCATGAAAAGCGGTCGACTGGTCCCGGACGACCTGGTCGTCTCACTCGTCGCCGAGCGTCTCAAGAGAGACGACTGCACCGAAGGGTTCGTGCTGGACGGGTTCCCGAGGACCGTCGTGCAGGCCGAAATGCTGGAGGAAACACTCGACACACTGGACATCCGGCTCGACCGGGTCCTCTATTTCGCGACCGACCGGGAGGTCATCATCACGCGGCTTTCCGGACGACGCATCTGTCGCGACTGCGGGGCCAACTACCACGTGACGAACATCCCGCCGAAGGTCGAAGGGGTGTGTGACCGGTGCGGCGGCGAGCTTTACCAGCGTGACGACGACAGGCCGGAGACGGTCCAGAAGCGTCTCGTGGTGTACGAGGAACAGACCGCCCCCCTGATCCGTTTTTACGAGGAACGCGGACTGCTGAAGGAATTGTCGGGCAACCTGGAGGTCGAGGAAGGACAGGCGGCCATTCGCACCGCACTGGGGGTCCCGGCCGAAAGGGAGCCCTGAATGGGTGGAGTGACGTGATGATCCGACTGAAGTCCCGGCGGGAGATCGAGATCATCCGCAGGGGCGGCCGGATCGTCGCCGAGGCCATCACGCTCGTTGGTAAGTTGAAGCTCGTCGGGATGAGGACCGTCGAGCTGGACGCCGAGGTCGAGGAACTCGTCGTCGCCCGGGGCGGCAAGCCCGCCTTCAAGGGATATCACGGGTTCCCCAACTGCTGCTGCATCTCGCTCAACGAGGAGCTGGTGCACGGCATCCCGGGCGACCGTGTCATCGTCGAAGGCGACCTCGTGAGCGTCGACATCGGCGTGGAGCTGGAGAATTACTTCTCCGACGCCGCCACGACCGTCGCCGCCGGCAGGGTCACAAAGGAGGCCCGCAAGCTGATGCGCGTCACCCGGAAGTCCCTGGAGATGGCCATCGACGTCCTGAAGCCGGGCGTCCGACTGTCCGACATCGGTCGCACCGTCCAGAACCACGTGGAGTCGAACGGGTTCTCGGTGGTCCGGCAGTTCGTGGGACACGGCATCGGCCGACAGCTCTGGGAGGAGCCCCAGGTGCCCAACTTCTGGGACGACGGGGAGTCCACCCCGACGGACCGTGCCCTCGAGAAGGGCACCGTGCTCGCCATCGAGCCGATGGTCAACGCCGGCGACTACCGGGTGAAGACACGACCCGACAAGTGGACGGTCGTCACCTGTGACGGAAAGCTGAGTGCACATTACGAACACACCATCGCCATTACGGAGAGTGGTGCCGACGTCTTGACGATGCTTGCGTAGAGTGGCTTTGTGGAGGCCACGTCAGGTGGCTAAGGAAGAACCCATTCGGGTCGAGGCGGTCGTCAAGGAGGCTCTCCCGAACGCGACGTTCAGGGTGGAACTGGAGAACGGTCATCAGCTGCTGGCCCACGTCAGCGGCAAGATCAGGATGCATTTCATCCGCATCCTTCCGGGTGACACGGTCACCGTGGAGGTGTCGCCTTACGATCTGTCCAAGGGACGTATCGTCTACCGCACACGGTAGACGTCGACCGGAGACCGGTCCGTCCCCGTCGCGACGGGGACCGACGGGAAACCGGACCCGCTGAAGGGACTACGGGAGTCGGGAAGATGAAGGTCAGGGCCAGTGTCAGAAGGATCTGTGAGAACTGCAAGGTCGTCCGTCGCAAGGGCGTGGTGCGGGTGATCTGCACCAACGGCCGACACAAGCAGCGACAGGGGAAATAAGCGGAAGGAGGCGAGGGATGCCTCGAATCATCGGTGTGGACGTTCCGAACGACAAGCAGACGTGGGTGTCACTGACGTACATCTACGGCATCGGTCCGACACAGTCGAGGAAGATCTGCGAGGCCTGCGGGATCGAGCCGGGACTCAAGGCGAAGAACCTGAGTGAGGACGAGCTGAGTCGCATCGGCAGCTACATCGAGCGGAACAACGTGGTGGAGGGACAGCTCAGACGTCAGGAGATGCAGAACATCGGTCGATTGAAGGAGATCCGGTGCTATCGCGGGCTGCGTCACATCCGCGGTCTGCCCGTGCGCGGACAGCGCACCCGCACCAACGCCCGTACGCGAAAGGGCAAGAAGAAGACCGTCGCCGGAAAGAAGTCCGTCAAGGAAATGAGGTAACCCGGTCAGACGTCGCCGAGGAGTTGAAAATGGCAAAGCATGAGAAACGGAAGATCAAGCGGAACGTGGTCAAGGCCATCGCCCACATCAAGGCCACCTTCAACAACACCATCATCACCATCACCACCACCACCGGGGAGGCGTTGTGCTGGAACTCGGCCGGGACGATCGGGTTCAAGGGCTCACGGAAGAGCACACCGTTCGCCGCCCAGCGGGCCGCCGAGACCGTCGCCGACAAGGCGAAGAAGATGGGGGTGCGTGAGGTGGAGATCCGGGTCAAGGGTCCCGGTTCGGGACGGGAGTCGGCCATCACCGCCCTCCAGGCCGCCGGTCTGACCATCCGGTCGATCGAGGACGTCACACCCCTGCCTCACAACGGGTGTCGTGCACGCAAGAAGCGACGCGTCTAACGGAGATTCCTTCATGTCGAGACACACCGGACCCAAATGTCGTCTCTGTCGTCGCGAGGGGACCAAACTGTTCCTCAAGGGGGAGCGGTGCTTCACCGCGAAGTGTGCCGTGACGAGACGGGAGTCCGCCCCCGGCGTGCACACCTGGCGTCGCGGAAAGCCTTCGCAATACTCGATCCAACTCCGTGAAAAGCAGAAGGTCAAGCGGTACTACGGACTGCGCGAGAAGCCGTTCCGTCACCTGTTCCACCACGCCGAGCGGGCCCCCGGCAACACGGGTGAGGCCCTCCTGATGATGCTCGAACGTCGACTGGACAACGTCCTCTACCTGGCGGGCTTCGCCGCTTCCAGGTATCACGCACGACAGATGATCACCCACGGACACGTCACCGTGAACGGTCACCGTGTCGACGTGGGGTCGTTCCTGGTCGACCAGGACAACGTCATCCGTCCGAAGGGGGGCGAGGAGCTGGTCCGGAAGGTCAAGGAGACCCTCGAATCGACGAAGTACCGGGACGTGCCGCCGTGGCTGACGGTGTCGGACGACCCGCCGGAGATCACCGTCCGTGTACTGCCGGGTCGTGACGACATCTCGGTCGAGACACGTGAGCAGCTCGTCGTCGAGCTCCTGAGCAAGTGATATTCCCGGTGTCCGACGGAGACTCGGACGCCGTCAGGTGAGCGTGGACAGATACCGTCGGAGCGCCCCGCACGAACGCGGCGGACTCGTCTCGCCCTTTGGAGGTAGACCTCATGCGCGTACGCTGGAGAGGTATGGAACTCCCCTCGAGGGTCGTTCCGGTTTCTGAGACGTTGACCGACACGTATGGGATGTTCACCGTGGAGCCGTTCGAGAGGGGGTTCGGTCGGACCATCGGCAACAGTCTTCGTCGCATCCTGCTGTCCAGTCTCGAAGGCAGTGCCGTCACCACCGTCCACATCAAGGGGGCGGACCACGAGTTCACCACGATTCCGGGGGTCGTCGAGGACGTCACCGACATCATCCTCAACGTCAAGCAGATCGTCGTCAAGACACACACCGACGAGGAGAAGACCGTCACCCTCCGCACCCGGAAGAAGGGCCCGGTCACGGCCGGGGACATCAGCACCGACGCCACGGTGGAAATCGCCAACCCCGACCTCCACATCGCCACGTTGAACGAGAACGTGACGTTCGAGGTCGACATGACGGTCCGTCGTGGACGCGGATACGTCACCGCCGAGGAGAACACGTCTGAGGAGCGTGTCATCGGGCTCATCCCGGTGGATTCCACCTTCTCCCCGGTCCTGCGTGTCAACTACCGCTGTGAGAACACCCGTGTCGGTCAGCGGACCAACTACGACCGTCTCATCCTCGAAATCTGGACCAACGGGACCCTCTCACCCGAGATGGCCCTCGTGGAAGCCTCGAAGATCATGCGCAAGCATCTCAACCCCTTCGTGCACTACTTCGAGATCGGACGTGAGATGCAGGAGGAGCAGATCGCCGACGAGGTCGAGCCCTCCGAGGCCGACGACGCCCTCGCCGAGAAGCTCAACATGGAGATCGGTCAGATCCAGCTCTCCGTCAGGGCCAACAACTGTCTCGAATCCGAGGACATCGTCACCGTCGCACAGCTCGTCATGCTCACCGAAAGTGAACTCCTCAAGGTCAGGAACTTCGGCAAGACCTCCCTCAAGGAGGTCAAGGCCAAGCTGAGTGAGATCGGTCTCTCGCTCGGCATGGACCCCGACCTGGTCAAGAGCAAGATGAGAACATAGAGCCGTCCCACACCGCCCAGGCGGATGAGGACGACACAGGACCCGAACCGTCCTGAAAGGACCCTCCAGAATGAGACATCGTGTCGGTGGATACAAACTCGGACGGAACACCTCACATCGCAAGGCGGTGCTGAGGAACCTCGTGACGGCACTCTTCAAGCACGAGCGGATCGTCACCACCCCGGCCAAGGCCAAGGCGGCGAAGTCCCTGGCGGAAAAACTCATCACCGCCGCACGCACCGGAACACTTGCCGCCCGACGAAACGCCCTCAAGGTCCTCTACGAGAAGGACGTCGTCAAGAAGCTGTTCGACGAGATCGCCCCGCGCTACGCCGACCGCACGGGGGGATACACACGCATCCTCAGGCGCGTCCGCGGACTCGGCAAGAACCGACTCGGCGACAACGCCGAGACCTGCATCTTCGAACTGGTCGGACAGGAAGCCGAGCGCGAGAAGGCCGACAAGGAGAAGCTCCAGGCCAAGAAGAAGGAGAAGGAAAAGACCTCGTAGCCGCTGCTGGTCCGCCGCCCATCGAAAGGCGTCCCCCTCCGGGACGCCTTTTCTTGTACGGACCAAGGGGTCTGTCCCCGGAACGTCCTTGAAAACCGACGGCAATCCGTGTACCGTCACGAGCGAGCCACGGCGGAAAGGATCAAGGAGGGTACCATGGACGACTGCATCTTCTGCAGGATCGTGAAGGGGGAGATCCCGTCGGCGAAGGTGTACGAGGACGAACAGTGCTATGCGTTCCTCGACATCGGACCGCTCTCGTGGGGACACACGCTCATCGTCCCGAAGAAGCACTACGAGCGCATCACGGAGATGCCGGCGCCGGAGGCGGCCGCACTGATGTCGGTCGTCCCGAAGCTCGCCGCCGCGGTCATCAAGGCCGCCGATGCCGAGGGACTCAACGTCCTCCAGAACAACGGCCGCGTGTCCGGTCAGGCGGTGCCGCACCTGCACGTCCATCTCATCCCGCGTCACACCGGCGACGGACTGGGCTACCGCTGGAACGCCAGGCAGTACGGCGAAGGGGAGATGGAGACGTTCCACAAGAAAATCCTGGGGGCACTGGGGTAGCGTCCAAAGGGGACGGTCCCCAACCACCAAAAGGGCCGGTCCCCGGGGTTCAAAATTCGAAGCACGAAATCCGAAACAAATCCGAATCAGACAATGACGCAATGACGGAAACAAGGAGGTCCGCAAGCAGAGCCGTTTCTGTCATTCGGACATTTGGATTTCGTGCCTGGTCGCCGGAGGCGACTGAATTTCGTGCTTCGTGCTTCGGATTTCATACCGCGCAGGGACAGTTCCCGCCGCCTCTACTTCGCCTTTTCCAGGACGTTCTTCTGTGCCTGGATGAGTCCGTCGAGTTCCCCGGTGGGCACCCACCGCACGCGTCCGTCGGCGAAGAGTGCCGGCCGCTGGTTCGCGCCCTTGCCCAGATGGCCGAACGCCGGCCCGTACTGCCCGCACGACGCATCGTACATGAGCACGTACCGACTGTCACCCTTGACCAGTCGGTAGTCGTCCACCGGGAAGAGCACGTAGCGGAAACCGGTCACCGGACACCGCAGCATCTCCTCACGCTGCTTCTCGGTCCGTCGCGGGGGGAGGTAATCGTAGAAATCCTGGAGGTCCCGGGGATACCTCCCGTTGGTCTCGACGTGCTTCTCGAGGAGTGACCCCAGACGGTGAAGTCTGATGAAGCACTCGGAGTTTTCGGTCTCGACGTCGACGTCGTTCCGCTCTTTCACCGAGTCCCGGTATTTCTCACGTCTCGCCTTGTCGAGGAAATCGTCGGCCGGGAAGGTCACGGACCCGGTCTGTCGGCTCATCCACTGCATGACGTTCACGAACACCACGTCCGCCCCGATGGTCCGGCTCGGGAAGACCACCTTGTCGGGCGACTCGCCGGTCCCCGGAAACAGCATGAAGCCCGTCATCAGCACCCCGGTGAGAAGATACGCGTTCACCACCCCCAGCACCACGCCGCCCCCCACGTGCACCGCCTTGGGCATCTCCAGCCGCGGGGGATACAGGTAACTCGCCCCCGTCTGAAGGACGACCAGACTCACCAGGAATGTCCCCATGAAACACAGGGGCTGCGTGTACCACCCCATCCCGGCG
>Ga0307379_10006261_pt1 | contig 16396 bp, 13 predicted proteins | sample UN2MG_FD_202237 | JGI IMG/M metagenome (GOLD analysis project Ga0307379, IMG submission 202237) | Soil microbial communities from Risofladan, Vaasa, Finland - UN-2 | ecosystem: Environmental > Terrestrial > Soil > Coastal area > Acid sulfate soil | place: Finland: Risofladan, Vaasa | collected... | reverse complement strand
CGGCCGAGACCGCGCGGCCCCGTCTCGCCGCGTTTTGGCGGAGCGATCTGACCTTTCCCAACATGGCCGGCAATCTGGAGGGCGTACGGGCGCTCTTCACCGAGGGCGGGTTCGCGAAAATCGTCGCAGAAGAGTCACCCGGCGTCGAAAACTCGATCCTGTTCGACCTCGACCACGTGATTTCCATACTCGCTGCGGTTGGCGAGCCGGTGGCGGAGGCCGTCCGCGATCGGGCCCAGCGCGACAAGCTCGAAGCCCTGCGCGTCGCCTTGAAGAGCGCCCGCGATACGGCCTCGGCCATGATCGCGCGCGGCGCCGGCCTCAGCTTCGGCTTCAACGCCTTGGACGGAGATTGATCATGCAGCTCGACCGCCGCACGCTCCTCGCCAGTCTCGCAGGCACGGCCGCGGTGCTTGCCGTGCCCAAATCGGTCGCCGCGGCGTTCACCCCGGAATGCTTCGCCGCGGCACGCAAGGACGATCGCGGCGCCTATTCGGCGGCGCTGTTCAATCTCGAGAGCGGCGATCTCCGCGCCGTCGAGCTGCCGAGCCGCGGCCACGACATCGCCTTGCGCCCTGGCGGCAGCGAATGGGTGGCGTTCGCGCGCCGCCCCGGACGCTTCGGCGTGGCCGTGCCGTTGGATGGGCGGCCGCCGGTGTGGTTTTCCGCAAAGCCCGACCGCCACTTTTTCGGCCATGGCGTGTTCTCCGCCGATGGCAGGCTGCTCTACACCACCGAGAATGACTATGACCGCGGCCAGGGCGTCATCGGCGTGCGCGACGCCGCTGCCGGCTACAAGCAGATCGGCGAGCTGGCCGGTTATGGCGTGGGGCCGCACGACCTTGCGCTTCTCTCCGACGGCCGCACCGTGGTCATCGCCAATGGCGGCATCCTCACTCACCCCGACAGTGAGCGCGAGGAGCTGAACCTCGCCGACATGCAGCCCTCGCTCGTCTATGTGGATATCGAGACCGGCGACCTCCTGGAGGAGCAGAAACTCGCGCCCGATCTGCATCAGCTCTCGATCCGCCATCTCGCCGTGGCGCAAAACGACACAGTCGTCTTCGGCTGCCAGTATCGCGGCCCCGAGGAGCATACGCCGCCTCTGATCGGCTTCCACACCCCTGGCGAGCAGCCAGTGATCGTGCCGGCGCCGAGCGCCACGCAAGGCGCGCTCCGCAATTATATCGGTTCGGTGACCGCCGATGCGGCCGGCGCCATCGTCGCCGCCTCCGCGCCGAAAGGCGGGCTCGTCACCTATTGGGACGTGGCGGCGCGGCGCCTCCTCGGCAGTTGCGAGCTTGGCGACGGCTGCGGGTTGGCGCCGACCCATCACAGCGCAAGCTTCCTCCTGACCAGCGGCGAAGGCTGGCTCGCCACGGCTGAGCCGGACGGCACCATGTCGCGCCAGTCCTCAAGCTATCGTTGGGACAACCACGCCATCTTGGTACGCTGAGGCGGGGGGAGGCCAATCCCCGCACCCCGGCTGACGCCGAGGCGCTGAGTTCCTATTCTCACCGCAATTGTCGGGCTAATTCGCGGCTCGTCCGGGACCCCAATGCACACCCAGCAGCCCCATAAGCCGCAACTGCCCTCGCGCGCGCCGCAAGAGCCGATGAAGCCGTCGCCCACGCGGCTCGGCGGCCTGGCGCGCTGGCCCTTGTTGCGCGGCGATTGGTTGCGCGCGCCGTGGCTGAAGGGGCCATGGGGGCGCGTCCTGAAGATCGGCGGCGCCGTCGTCGTCGTCCTCGTGCTGCTGCTGGTCGCCGTCAATCTCGTCCTCTCCGCCGACTGGCTCGAGGCGCGCATCGCTGCCCGTATCAAGGAGCAGACCGGCCGTGACCTCACCGTCAACGGCTCGACGCTGCTCCTGTTCACGCCCGGGCCGCACATCGTCATCAGCGACGCCAAGATCGCCGCCCCGGTCCCGCGAGCCGGCACCGCCGACCTTTCAATCGCCAAGCTCAAGATCGATCTCAATTTCGGCGACCTGTTCAGCCGCCAGATCGATGCCGAGCGTGTGGTTCTGGTTCGGCCCGTGCTCACGGTGCGCCTGGGCGAAGACGCGAAGACCTTGCGTTGGGGCGATGCGGGCAAGCCGCTCAAGCGGATTCAATTCGCCAAGGCCGAGATGGGGGCGGGCAAGTCCAAGCGCCGCCGCGACGTGCGTCTCAAAGATGTGCGTGTCGAGGACGGCACCGTTGTCATCGTCTATGACGATACGGACGAAGGCGCCGAGAAGCGCGTCGAGCATATCAATGCGAAGCTTAGCCTGCCCACCGTCGCCGCCCGGCTGATCGGGAGCGGCCGGTTCGACTGGAAGGATCAGACCGTCAATTTCAGCCTCGAGGTGAAGACGCCCGCCGATCTTCGGGCGAAACGGCCGGCGCGGATTCTGCTCGCGCTCGATACCAAGGCGATCGCCGCGCGGTTCGACGGCAGGCTCACCACCGACCCGCATCCCACCGTGAAGGGCAAGCTCTCGGTCAAGGCAAGTTCCATCCCCTCCGTGCTGGCCTGGATGCGCGAGACGCCGGCCATTTCAGCCGCCATCGGCGACGGTGAGCTGGCGAGCGATGTGTCCTGGACCGAGGGCGAGATCGCCTTCTCCAATGCGCGCTTCGCGCTCGAACATGCCAGCGGTCAAGGCCAGGCGGTCATCTCGCTGAAGCGCCCGCGCCCCCATGTCCGCGCGGCGCTGGCACTTGATCATCTGGACCTCAACCCCTTCCTCGCCAGAGCCAGGGAGAAGCGAGCCGCCGCACCGAAGGCAAAGCAAGATGTGGCCGCGTCCTCGCCGCAGTCCGCGCCTACGCCGGCGCCTGCCGGTGATTGGTTCGGAAAGCCGGCCGCCGAGGTCGAGAAGGCGATCGCCCCGCCTCCGCCTAACCTCGTCACGGCCCCGCCGCAGGCATCTCCTCCCGCTGGCTTGATCAGGACCGCGCGCGTGGCCCCGCCCGCCGCCTTCGACGCCGACGTCAATCTCAATATCCGCAAGACCCGCGTCGGCCACTTGGATATCGGTCCGAGTTCGCTGGGGCTCGCCTTCCGCGACGGCGTCATGAACGCGACGCTGGGCGGCATGGACCTCTATGACGGCCATGCCAGCGGCACGCTCGTGGTCGACGTCTCGAAGCCTATCCCCACGTTCAGCGGCGACTTCCGCCTCGACGGTGTGCAGGCCCAACCGCTTCTGAACGATGCCGCCCAGTTCAGCATGATCGCCGGCCGTACCAAGCTTAACCTGGAGATCGCGGGCAGGGGCGATGACGCCGACGCGATCAAGTCGTCGCTGCGCGGTCAAGGCAGTTTCGTGGTGACTGAGGGCGCCATCGAGGGCATCGACATCACCGCCTTCATCAGCGGACTGGGGCAAGGCGATTTCGATCTCCGCCAGGGCCGCGACGCCAAGACGGCGTTCAGCGATCTCGGCGGCAGCTTCACCATCTCCGACGGCATCGCCGAGACCCATGATCTGAAAATGGTGAGCCCGCTGCTTAAAGTGATGGCGGAGGGCACCGTGGACCTGGCGCGGAGCAATCTCGATATCCTGGCGCATCCGCAGATCATCGCAGGGCCCGAGGGCAACGGTGGCGCCAACGATCTCGCCGGGCTGACCGTACCGGTGCGCGTCGAAGGTCCGTTGGAGGATCCGCGGATCACGCCGCAGATCGGCGAGGTCTTCGCCAATCCGGACAGCGCATCGAAGGCCGTGAACAAGATTGGCGAGGCGCTTCAGAAGAAGTTCAAAGGCAAGCCCGTGGGCGAAGCCATCGGCCGCTTCCTCGGCAATGTCCAGATCGGCGGCAAGAACAAGTCCGCGCCGAAGCCGCCGCCGCAAGCGTCCGAGCCCGATCAGGGCGACGCCGACGAGAAGATAGATCCCGAGATGGAAGAAATTCTGCGCTGATAGGCGTGACGCTGGAGGCCGAGGGTGTCTACTTCTCGGTGTTCGCGGCCACATGCTTGTCGAGCGCGGCCATGCCTGCGGCAAAGCCGTCCAGCGCGGTGATGGTCCGCACCGCCTTGCCGTTCAGCGCATAGACGGTGATGGCCCCTTGTTCGGAGGCAGCCAGCTCATTTCTGAGGTCTTCGGGAACCAGAAGTAGGGCCTTGCAGCCCATAGGCAGGCAAGTCTGGAACGGCATGCGGTAGATCTTCTTGGTGTCTGGAGAAAACTCCACGCCGCGCTGCAACGCGACCCCGGTCGGCCCATCCACCCGCAGCACGAGATTGCCTTGCGGGCCGTAGGTCACGATCACGCGGAACACAAGCTTCTGCGATTCCTTCTCCACCAGGGGCAGCACGAGCGAGCAGCGCTCGGTGGTGTCCTCCCCCTCCTTGCCACAGAGCAACGTCCAGTTCCCGAAGCTTCCTGCGACCTTGGCGGTGGGCGCGGGCTTATCGGGTGCGGGGGCCACTGTCTTCGCGGCGCTGGAACCGCCCGACTGCGCCAAGGCCCCGCCGGCGGCGAGGCCGAGCAGCGCGGCAAGGGAGAGCCCAAGTCCTATCTCTCTCAGTCCTGCCTTCAGTCCCGCCAAGTGATCCTCCTGCGTCCAACGGGGACCTTTGTTCAGCAGGTCCGCATGGCAAAGTGACGATGGCACATAAGCGCCATTCGCCGCCGCTTGCAACGCGCTTGCCAGCGGCCGCGCGGGGCCTATAAGTGCGCTCGCCTCTTCCTCCGCACGAGTGCCGATGCCGCCATCACCACCAAAAACGCCCAAGCCCGGAAAGGGCAAAGGGGCCGCGCCCACGATCGGCCTTGTCAGCCTGGGCTGTCCCAAGGCACTGGTCGATTCCGAGCGCATCATCACGCGGCTGCGCGCCGAAGGCTACGTGCTCTCGCCCGATTATGCTGGCGCCGACGCGGTCGTGGTCAACACCTGCGGCTTCCTCAACAGCGCCAAGGAAGAGTCCCTGCAAGCCATCGGCGAGGCGCTCGCCGAGAATGGCCGGGTCATCGTCACCGGCTGTCTAGGCGTCGAAGCCGACCGCATCCGCGACCAATATCCCGACGTCCTCGCGGTCACCGGCCCGCACCAATACGAGGCTGTGGTCAAGGCGGTGCATGACGCGGTGCCCCGGCTGCACGATCCGTTTGTCGATCTCGTGCCGCCGCAAGGCGTGCGCCTCACCCCGCGCCACTACGCCTATCTGAAGATCTCCGAAGGCTGCAATCATGCCTGCAGCTTCTGCATCATCCCGCATATGCGCGGACCGCTTCAGAGCCGGCCGTTTGCCGACGTGCTGCGCGAAGCCGAGCGGCTGGTCGCTGCCGGCGTGCAGGAACTCCTCGTCATCTCACAAGACACCAGCGCTTACGGGCTCGATCTCGGCTATCCGAAAGCCGAATGGCGCGGCCGCGCCTACGAAACGCGCTTCGCCGATCTGGCCGGAGCGCTCGGCAGCCTCGGCGTCTGGGTGCGGCTCCATTACGTCTATCCCTATCCCCATGTGGACCAGGTGGTCCCCATGATGGCGGACGGGCGCGTGCTGCCTTATCTCGACATTCCCTTCCAGCATGCGAGCCCGTCAGTGCTCAAAGCCATGCGCCGTCCCGCGCATCAGGAAAAGACGCTGCAGCGCATCGCGCGCTGGCGGGAGATGTGCCCAGACCTTGCCGTCCGCTCGACCTTCATCGTCGGCTTTCCCGGCGAGACCGAACGAGACTTCACGGAGCTGCTCGACTGGCTGACCGAGGCGCGGCTCGCGCGGGTCGGCTGCTTCAAATACGAGAATGTGGACGGCGCTTCCGCCAATGCGCTTGCCGGGCACGTGCCGGACGAGGTCAAGGCCGAGCGCTATGCGCGCCTGATGGAGCATCAGCAGGCGATCAGCCATGCCGTGCTCGCCACGCGCGTCGGCAAGACCATCGAGGTGATGGTCGATACGGTGGACGACGAAGGCGCGATTGCCCGCTCCCATTGGGATGCGCCGGAGATCGACGGCAACGTGTTTCTTGACGCGGGCGAGCTCGAGCCCGGTGACCGGCTCATGGTGACCGTGGAAGAGGCAAGCGAATACGATCTATGGGCAAGCCCGTCGGCGGCGGAGCCCCTGAAGCCTATGATCGGGGCCGCGCGCTAGGGATGGCGCGCTAGCAGCCGTTGTCGGTCTTCTCCACCTTGGTGCTTCTCCGCGGCCGCGTATAGAACGTACGCTTCATGTCGAAGGATCCGGGACTGAAGATGGACGTCATGCTGACCAGGGGGGTGAACGCGTATTTGATCTCGGCAACGATGACGCTGCTGGCGGGCTCGGTCAGTCCGGCCGGCACCGGGTAGACCGAGTTCGGGGCACGGGCGCCGCCATTGTTGGAGCAGCTCCACTCGACTTTGCCCTTGTTGTTATCGTCAGCGACCACGCTCGTGAGCACGATGGTCAACGGGGTCGTCGAATACGGGGTCAGGATGCTCGACGCCGCGGCTTGGATGTCCTCAATATCGGACTTGCTCACGGATTTGACCTGCGCCGTGAGATCCGCGGCGGTGGAAGCCACCTGCGATGTACGGCGATAGATCGTAAGCGCGTTGCCGATCTCGGCCACACCCACATAGAGCAGGATGACCGCGGGCGCGATCATGGCGAACTCGATCGCCGAGACCCCTCGCCGGTCGCGCACCATCTGTCTCATGCGCCGCAGCGCATGTGCAACGCTTCGCCGATGTGATTTCACGCCGGACCTGTCTCCTATTTGTAAGGCTCGTTGCGGAATGCGGCTGTGGCAATGAGGAGCCGGCCGCCCCCGTCCATATTGCTGAGGCTGATGTTCGCCGGCAGGACGGCGCCGATGTCCAACGGAAAGAAGGCCCTGACCACCACGACGTCCTCGGCCCCGCCAGGATTGAAGCCGAAGCTCGACTTCAACTTGCCGTCCGGGCCAGCTTCCTCGGCGAGGGCGACAGCGGCGGCGCCAATTCCGCCGCGGCTGGCGGCTCGGCTGTCACCATCAACAACAGCAGTTCCTCGGGCGGCTCAGGCGGTAGTTCCAGCGGGCCGACCAAAGTCATCAACATGATCACCGTGGAAGGCCGCGAGCAGGTGCTGCTCAAGGTCTCCGTGGTCGAGATGCAGCGGAACATCATCAAACAGTTCGGCGTCGACCTGGCTGCGCTTGTAAACTCCGGCAACTTCGCTTTCGCCGCGCTGTCGAGCCTGCCCTTCCCCTTCAACGGGGCCCTGGGCGTGGCGGCGCCCTTCCTGCCGAACACCACGTTCAATGCTGCGAGTGCTAGCAACGGCTTCCCGGGTGGCGCCTCAGGCACCAACTCCACGCTCGGCGTGGGGTGGCAGGACGGCAGCAGCCGCGTCCAGAGCGTCTTGAGGGCGCTCGAGGAGGACGGGCTGATTCACACTCTGGCCGAGCCGAACCTCACCGCCATCTCGGGCGAGACCGCAAACTTTCTCGCCGGCGGCGAGTTCCCCATCCCGGTTGCCCAGCAGCTCGGCACCATCTCGGTGGAATTCAAGAAATTCGGCATCGGCCTGTCCTTCACCCCGGTGGTGATGTCGGAAGGCCTCATCAGCCTAAAAATTTCGACCGAGGTGAGCGAGCTCACCAACCAAGGGGCGGTGGTGCTCCAATCCATCTCCATCCCCGCGCTGAAGGTGCGGCGCGCCGAGACGACGGTCGAGTTGCCGAGCGGTGGCTCTCTCGTCATCGCCGGTCTTCTGTCGGATCAGTCCAAGCAGGCGATAAGCGGTTATCCGGGGCTCAAGAACCTGCCCGTCCTCGGCGCGCTGTTCCGCAGCCGTGATTTTCTGAAGAACGAGACCGAGCTTGTGGTGCTGGTTACGCCCTATGTGATCAAGCCCGTGGCGCGGCAGCAACTTGCTACCCCGGACGATGGCTTCGCGTGGGCATCCGACGTGAACAGCGATCTGTTGGGGCAGATGAACCGTGTCTATGGCCGTGACCCCGAACGCGCGCCTGTCGGCAACTTCACGGGCGATGTCGGGTTTATCGTCGAGTAGGGCATAGAGGGGACGAGTATCATGGCATCAACACTTCGAGGTTCGCACGCGCTGACGCGCGCTGGACGACCCGCCATCACCCTGTTCGCGGTCTTCATGATCGCGGTGCCGGCCGGCGGCTGCCTTCAGGGCCCGCGCATGCAGGCGCCATTCACGCTGTCCAATCCGAACGAGAGGCATCCGATCACGGTCAGGCAGGAAGAGGCGCTGCTCGATCTGTCCGTCTCGAGCCGCTCGCGTGGCCTCAGCTCCGCACAGTGGAACCAGCTCTATACTTATCTGCACGGCTACCAGGAGCGTGGGACCGGGGGCCTGGTGATCAAGGCGCCGACCGGCAGCGCCAACGAGAAGGCGGCCATGCGCGCCTATGAGGACGTGCGGCACGCCATGCGCCGCGCCGGCATCGGTGCAAACGAAGTGCGGCTTGAGCCTTACTTCGCCAAGTGGGATCCGGTCGCCCCGCTCAGGCTCTCATTTCTCGAAGTTGTCGCGCAGGGCCCGGATTGCCCCGACTGGTCGGAGAATCTGGCGCGCGACCCGCAGAATCTGCCTTGGCCGAACATGGGCTGCGCCATGCAGAAAAACCTTGCTACCATGGTCGCCGACCCGCAGGACCTGCTCTCTCCGCGGGCTGAGACGCCTCGTCCCAGCGAGCGGCGCGACACCGTCTGGGGTAAATATATCGCCGGCGAGCCGACCCTCTCCAAACGCGATGCCTCCGAGCACGCCAATGTTAGTGACATCAGTCAGATCGGGGGAGGGCAGTGATCAGCGACGCCGCATACTCCCTGACCGCCTCGCCTGAGGACGAGCAGACGCTGCGGGAGTCTTCTGCGACAGAGCCGCGCGCGCGGCCAATCCCGCGCGTCAACATCCAGGCCTTCTGCGAGGACCAGGACACAGCCGCCGTGATCCAGAAGGCCTCCGAGGACCGCCGCCTCGCCAAGGCGCATGTCACGGTGCAGATGGGCGGCGTGGAGGCGGCAACCGCCTTCTACCGCAACGCGCAGACGCCGAACCTGATCATCATTGAGTCCTTGCTCGACCGCAAGGACATGCTCACGGATCTGGAGCGCCTGGCTGAGGTCTGCGATCCCGGCACCAAGGTGATCGCCATTGGCCACATCAACGACGTGCTGCTCTATCGCGAGCTCCTGCGCCGCGGCGTCACCGAATATGTCGTGGCGCCCATGGATGTGTCGCAGGTGATCGAGAGCATCTCGTCGGTGTATACCGATCCGGAGACCGGCCCAGTGGGCCAAGTCATCGCCTTTGTCGGGGCCAAGGGCGGCGCGGGATCGAGCACGATCTGCCATAACACCGCCTTTTCCATCGCCAGCGCGCTTCGGAGCGACGTGGTCATCGCCGATTTCGATCTGCCGTTCGGCACCGCCGGCCTCGATTTCAATCAGGATCCGCTGCAAGGGATTGCCGACGCGCTGGCGACGCCAGAGCGCCTGGACGAGGTCCTGCTCGACCGGCTCTTGTCGCGGTGTTCCGATCACCTGAGCTTGTTCGCCGCCCCGGCCTCGCTCGACCGCCCTTACGATGTCGATCCCCATGCCTGCGAGACGGTGCTCGACGTGGTGCGCGAGAATGTGCCTTGGGTCGCCGTGGACGTTCCGCATCTGTGGACCGCATGGGCCAAGGAAATGGTTCTCAAATCCGACTACGTGGTACTGACCGCGATGCCCGATCTCGCCAGTTTGCGGAACACCAAGAATCTGGTGGACCAGCTCAAGGCCTCGAGACCCAACGATCGGCCCCCGCTGCTCGTGCTCAACCAGGTCGGAATGCCCAAGCGGCCCGAAATCTCCGCGAAGGATTTCTCCAATGCCATCGAGCTCGATCCGAAGGTCGTCATCGACTTCGATGCTCAGCTCTTCGGCACGGCGGCGAACAACGGCCAGATGATCGAAGAGGTTTCCGACAAGTCGAAGGCAGCCGATGCCTTCAGGACCTTGGCCAATCTTCTCACGGATCGGTCTGAGCTGAAGAGCGAGCGCACGTCGTTGCTCGGTCCCCTGCTCGGCCGTCTCAGGCTAACCAAGGCGAGCGCGTAAAGAAGGTTCGATGTTCGGAAAACGGAGTACGCCAACGGCCACGCCCGGATCCGGCCCTGAAAGGGCGTCGGTGGCTGAACTGCCACGCCCGGCGCCGCAAGCTGCCGGCACGCCGCAAACGGCGCCGCCCCCGGCGGAGCCCCGCCACGAAGCTCCGCAGGCCCGGCCTGCACCGCAGCCGTCTGCCAAGCCGGAGCGCAAGCCCGTCGAGCGCGCTCGCTCGGAGGAGTACTACGACGTCAAGACGACGGTCTTCAACGCGCTCATCGACACGATCGACTTAACCCAACTCGCCAAGCTCGAGCCTGACGCCGCGCGGGAAGAAATCCGCGACATCGTCAGCGAGATCGTCGCCATCAAGAATGTGGTGATGTCGATCGCCGAGCAGGAAGAGCTGCTTGAGGACATCTGCAATGACGTGCTCGGCTACGGCCCCCTGGAGCCGCTGCTCGCCCGTGACGACATCTCCGACATCATGGTCAACGGTGCCGATACCACCTACATCGAGGTGGCCGGCAAGGTCGAAGCGTCGTCGATCCGCTTTGCCGACAATGTTCAGCTGATGAACATCTGTCAGCGCATCGTGAGCCAAGTGGGCCGCCGCGTCGACGAATCGAGCCCGATCTGCGATGCGCGCTTGCCCGATGGCAGCCGCGTCAACGTCATCGCCCCGCCGCTGGCCATCGACGGGCCGACCCTGACCATTCGCAAGTTCAAGAAGGACAGGCTTACCCTCGAGCAGCTCTTGAAGATGGGCACCGTCAGTCCCGAGGGGCGCACGCTGCTCGCCATCATCGGCCGGGTACGCTGCAACGTTATCATCTCCGGCGGTACCGGCTCAGGTAAGACGACTCTGCTCAACTGTCTGACCGCCTATATCGAGCCTGATGAACGCGTCATCACCTGCGAAGACTCCGCAGAGTTGCAATTGCAGCAGCCCCACGTGGTGCGTCTGGAGACGCGGCCGCCCAACCTCGAAGGCGAAGGCGAGATCACCATGCGCGATCTCGTCAAGAACTGCCTTCGTATGCGCCCCGATCGCATCATCGTCGGCGAGGTGCGCGGGCCAGAGGCGTTCGACCTGCTCCAGGCCATGAATACCGGCCATGACGGCTCCATGGGCACGCTTCACTCCAACAGCCCGCGTGAATGCCTCAGCCGTATGGAGAGCATGATCCTGATGGGCGGCTACAATCTTCCCGACAAGACGATCCGCGAAATGATCACCTCATCGGTCGATATTATCATCCAGGCCGCACGAATGCGCGACGGCACCCGCAAAATCACCCATGTAACGGAAGTTCTGGGCGTCGAAGGCGACGTTATCACGCTCCAGGATCTCTACGTCTACGACATCTTGGGTGAGGACCCCAACGGGCGTGTCTCGGGACGTCATCGCACGACCGGCATCGCACGCCCGTTCTTCTACGAAAGGGCGCGGTATTACGGAGAAGACAAACGTCTCACTGAGACGTTGGCCGCGGGTGAGGTGCAAGACGAGCATGGTCGCCCATTGGGAGAGCGCTTTGCTCAGTCCTGAACTCGTACAGCTCTCAGCCATTGTGCTGGCCGCCCTCGCCGTCGGCGGCATCGCCTATGTCGTTGTGATGCCGTATTTCAGCGACGAGCGCAAAGTGAGCAAGCGCGTCGCCAATGTCGCGCAGGGTCAAAGCGGCACGCGCATGCGGGTCGGTGTACCTCAGCCTTTGCAGATGCGGCGCAAGCAGGTTCAGGACACTATCAGGGATATCGAGGCCAAGCAGAAGGCGAAGAAGCGGATATCGCTCCGCACCAAGCTCATGCGCGCGGGCATCAACATCAAGCCGAGGACCTACTACATCCTCTGCGTGGTCACCGGCCTCTTCGGTGGCTTCATCTCTCTCCTCTCTGGACTGGCGCCGATCGTCGCGCTTCTGGTGACGTTCGTGTGCGGCTTCGGGCTGCCGCGCTGGTATTTGTCCAAGCGCATCAGGGCGCGCCAAGCCAAGTTCCTGACCGAGTTTGCCAACGCCGTCGACATCATTGTGCGGGGTATCAAGTCCGGCCTTCCGCTCAACGATTGCATGCAGGTGATTGCCGCGGAGGCGCCGGAGCCGGTGCGCGGCGAGTTCATCGATCTCGTCGAGCAGCAGAAAGTCGGCGTGCCACTGCAGCGGGCTTTCGATCGCATGCACGACCGCATGCCACTCCAGGAAGTGAGCTTCTTCGCCATCGTCGTCGCCATTCAGTCGCAGACCGGCGGCAATCTCGCCGAAGCGCTGGGCAACCTCTCCACCGTGTTGCGCGATCGGTATCGCCTGCAAGCCAAGGTCAGGGCCTTCAGTGCGGAGGCCAAGGCCTCGGCCATGATCATCGGCGCGCTCCCGCCGCTCGTCATGGGCGCCGCCTACCTGACGTCGCCTGACTACATGTCGCTGCTTTGGACCAATGACCTCGGCATGATTATGTTGGTGGGGTGCGCCGCGTGGATGCTGATCGGCGTTCTCGTTATGCGCAAGATGATCAACTTCGACTACTAGGCGCGTCCCATGTCCACACTCTTCAAATACGTGCTCGATCCGGAATTCGTGGTCATGGTGCTGGCTGCCGTCGCGGCGTTCGCCACCATTGCCTCCTTCGTATTGCCGTTGTTGACCGGTGACCGTCTTGGCGCGCGCATGAAATACGTGGCGAGCGAGAGGGAGCGGATGCGCGCCGAGCGGATCGCCAGCCTCGCCGACGATCAACGCCAGGCAAAGCTCAGGCGCGAGCCCAAAAGCTTCATGAAGCAGGTTGTCGAGCAACTCAATCTGCGTAAGGCCCTTGAGACTGAAGGCACGCGCGAACGGCTGAAGATGGCCGGCTTTCGCGGTCAGGCCCCCGTCGTGGCGTTCCTGTTCTTTCGCGCCATCCTGCCGGTCGCCGGCTTCCTGGTGGTGTTCTTCTATCTGTTCTTTGTGAACTCGTTCGATCTCGCGCCCGTCGTGCGGATCGGCCTGTCCATCGGCGGCGCCTATCTCGGCTTCTATTTCCCCATTATCTTCATTTCCAACCTCATTCAGCGCCGCCAGAAGTCCATGAAGAGGGCCTTTCCCGACGCGCTCGACCTTCTGTTGATCTGCGTTCAGGCCGGCATGTCCGTCGAGGCGGCCATGGGCAAGGTGGCGAGTGAGATCGGCTCCCGCTCGATCGAGCTGGCCGAGGAATTCAGCCTCACCACGGCGGAGCTGTCCTATCTGCAGGAGCGGCGCCAAGCCTATGAGAATCTCGGCAAGCGGACCGGGCTCGCGGTGGCGCGGGCCGTCGGCACGAGTCTGATCCAGGCTGAGCGCTACGGTACGGCCGTCGCCCAAGCCTTGCGGGTGCTCGCCAAGGAAAGCCGTGACATGCGCATGGCGGAAGCCGAAAAGAAGGCGGCAGCCTTGCCGCCCAAGCTCACCGTCCCGATGATCCTGTTCTTCCTGCCGGTACTGTTCGTGGTCATCCTCGGGCCCGCCGTCATCCAGTTCCTCGCCATGCGCGGCGACGGATAAGATAGCGCACGCACTGCGACGCACGCCGGCGGCACCATCCTTGCCATCCAGACAATGAAAAACGGGAGCGCTTGAGGGCGCCCCCGCGAACCTGATTCTCGGGTTTCGGCGGGCTTTACTGGGCGCTGTCTCTGAACAGGCTCGTCGGCGCAGTCTGCACCGGCTTCGCCTGGGCGACCTTAGCCGGGGCGTCGACGATCTCATCGATCGGCTTGACCATTTGGACCTTGGGGGCCGGAACCGGGTTGGGCACCACCGTGTTGGCTGCGGTTTGGACGGGCGCCGCCGCCGCCTTGACCGGCTCATTCGAGGCGAATGGCGACCAGTCCTCGGCCGAGCTTTCCGCCGTGCGCGGGGCGCTGGCTCCCGCCGAGGCAACCTCGGTCGGCTTGACCATCATGCTGCGCAGGTAAGACATGCTCGACTTGGCTTGCTGTTCGGTCATGTCGACGGCTGCGACCTGACGCGCCTCGTCGAACTTGCCCTGGACACCCAGCACGAGCGCCAGGTTCTGGCGAAGGCGCTTGTCATCGTGGCCGTTTGCCGCGGCCGTCCGCAGCAGCGCCTCGGATTCTTTCGCCTTGCCGTCAAGCGCGTAGGAGAGCGCTAGATTGTTGATGACCGACGTGGCGTCGGGTTTCTTCTCCAGCGCTGCCTGGAAGTACTGCTGCGCTTCGCCGTGCTCGCCCTTCTTGGCGTGCAGCGTCCCTTGCGCCGACAGGGTCTTCCAGTCGGTGATGCCCTGAGCCTCGGCCGAATTCAGGGCGTGGCTGGCGATGTCCATGCGGCCCATCTCGAGCGCGACGCGGCCGAGCTCGGCCGCCACTTCGCCTTCTTTGGGATTGGCGCGATAGGCCGTCTTCAAGATTTCGAGCGCGCGGTCCTTGGAGCCGATGGCCCGGAGCGATTTGGCGTAGCCAAGCGCCATTTCCGGATCTTGCGGGTCCTTGGCATAGGCGCTCGCCCATTGCGAGGTGGCGCGCGCCGCCTCGGTGGCCGACATCTGCACGTCGGCCCGGTTGTTGTTCCGGGAGAATAGCCCGCCCGTCTGATTGCAGGCGCCGAGCAGCGACGCTGCGGCGGTGGTCGCCAGCAGCGCGAGCACCATGGAGCGGCGTGGGCGGGAGGCGTGGGCCATTACTTAAGCAATCCTTAACGGCGCGGGACGCGCGCCCGGGTCTGCTGGGTTTCGCTACCGTCATGATGTGAGACAGGCGTCAAAAAAGTATTAACCATAGGGAAACAAGGCAGAAGGCTGCCGGGACGCGCCTATGGCTGAGGGGAAGGGGCCGCTAGGCGCGCCCGCGTTCCCGCATTTCGGTTTTGGCGCCTTCGGTCCATTCGGCCATGGAAGGCATGGCGTAGACCGCGTCCACGTAACCGGCCGCCGTGCCGTCGTCGCCGAATTGGGCGAGATCGACCCCGTAGGTGCGGAAGCGCGTGGCCACCGGGGCATACATGGCGTCGGCGTTGGTGAAGGCGCCCATCAGAAATGGGCCGCCTGTGCCGAACCGCTCCCGCGTGGCCCGCCAGATGGCCACCACCCGGCGAATGTTGGCTTCCAGCGCGTCATGAAGCGCCGGCATGGGTAGCTCCGAGAGAAGGTCCATGGGCATGTCGGTGCGCAGCGCTTGAAAGCCCGCATGCATCTCGGCCGAAATCGAACGGGCTGCGGCGCGAGCCTCTCTGCTCCCGGGCCAGAGTTTGGCCTCAGGATGCTGCTCGGCGAGATATTCGACGATGGCCAGGCTGTCGCAGATGATGCCGATATCGGTCTTCAGCGCCGGCACCTTGCCGGACGGCGAGAGACGCAAGATCTCGGCCTTGCTTTCAGGCTGGCGCAAGCGGACCCGCTCCTCAGCGAAGGGCACGCCGCACGCTTTCAGCGCAAGCCAAGGCCTGAGGCTCCACGACGAGTAATTCTTGTCTCCGATTACGAGCGTGTAGTTGGAGCCTGCCATCGAACCGCCTTCCACCATTGTCATGTTTCCGCTCCCCTGCCAATAATGCGCGGCCCCTTCAAGACGCATCTGGATTTTTCATGCCCACCAAAGCGACGACGCTCGACGCCACGCACCGCCAGCTGGAAGACCTCCTGCTTGAGCCTGGCGCGCCCGCCATTCCCATCAGACTGATCGCCTCGGAGGACGATCTTGCGTCCTTGAGCGATGTGGAGCGCCGTTGGGTCGAGGCGCGCGGCTGGAAGCCGACCCAAGGCGCGGTTCTGCCGCTGCCGGACGAAACGGGCGGCATCGGTGCGGTCTTGCTTGCCACCGGCGGCGAGGACTGGGTGGCGAAAGCGCCGATGCTGACCGGCGCGCTCCCCGCTGCGCTCCCCGAAGGCGACTACCGCTTCGCCGGCGCGATGCCCGATCCGGAGCTTGCCGCGCTCGGCTTTCTGGCCGGCTGTTACCGCTTCACCCGCTACAAGACCTCAAACGACCAGAAGACGAAGCGTCTGGTGCGGCCCGAGGGCGCGGACCGGGAGCAGGTCCTGGCGCTGGCCGAGGCGCTCTATTTCGGCCGCGACCTGATCAACACGCCGGCGAGCGACCTCGGTCCCGCCGAGCTCGAGGCGGCGGCGCGCGATCTGGCCAACACTTTCGGCGGCACGGTCAAGGTGACGGAGGGCTCGAGCCTCTTGTCCGACAACTTCCCCATGATCCACGCCGTCGGCCGCGCCAGCGACCGCCTGCCCCGGCTCATCGATCTGCACTGGGGCTCAGAACACGCGCCCAAGGTGACCATCGTCGGCAAGGGCATCTGCTTCGATACCGGCGGGCTCAACATCAAGCCGGGCGGCAGCATGGGGCTGATGAAGAAAGACATGGGCGGTGCGGCGGC
>Ga0307379_10006259_pt1 | contig 16406 bp, 8 predicted proteins | sample UN2MG_FD_202237 | JGI IMG/M metagenome (GOLD analysis project Ga0307379, IMG submission 202237) | Soil microbial communities from Risofladan, Vaasa, Finland - UN-2 | ecosystem: Environmental > Terrestrial > Soil > Coastal area > Acid sulfate soil | place: Finland: Risofladan, Vaasa | collected... | reverse complement strand
TGAAGCGGCTCAAAACAGGGAGCAAAAGGTCAAGGCTTTGCTCAATCTCAAGGTGTGCGATCCAGCCTCAGGCTCAGGACATTTTCTGCTGGCTGCCTCCAGGCGCATAGGCCGGGAGCTGGCCAGGGTGCGCACAGGCGAGGAGCAGCCCACGCCGACTGAGTTCAGGCGGGCCGTGCGCGAGGTGATCCGGCACTGCATTTACGGGGTGGACCTGAACCCCCTGGCAGTAGACCTCTGCAAGCTCTCGCTCTGGATCGAGGGCCACAACCGGGGGCTGCCGCTCACCTTCCTGGACCACCGCATAAAGTGCGGCAACAGCCTGGTGGGTTTGGACAGCATGGAGCGCTTGAAAGAGGGTATCCCGGATGAAGCTTTCAATCCGTTAACCGGAGACGACAAGGTTGTATCGAAAGAGATTAAAGCAAGAAACCGCAAAGAGCGCAGGGAATGGGAAGAGAAACGGCAACAGCAAATGTTGGGTTTGGAATTTATAGATGAAAGACTCGATCACGACTTGGAGGCCTTTGCCAGGCAGGCCCAGAGAGTGGATTCCCTGGCGGAGGACTCCGCCAAAGAAGTGGAAAGTAAGCAGCAGGCTTACGAGAAAATACGCACAGACAGCGCCTGGCACCGGGACTGGACCGCAGCCAATATCTGGACCGCCGCCTTTTTCTACCCGCTCAAGGAAACTAACGACCCCGCAATACCCACCCACGAGCGCCTGATGCGCTATCTCGAGCGCCCTGGTGCAGCAGATGGACGTCTTGTCGGCGGGGCTTTTTCAATGGCCGTGAAACACCACTTTTTCCACTGGCCGCTCGAGTTCCCGGACACGGCTGAGGCCGGCGGGTTCGATGTGGTGCTGGGGAACCCGCCCTGGGAGCGGATAAAGCTCCAGGAACAGGAATTCTTTGCGGAAAAAAGCCCGGAAATAGCAAATGCTCCTAATGCTTTTGCCCGCAGGAGAATGATCCAGGTCCTGGAGCATGAAAATCAGAATTTATACTCAGATTACAGGGAAGCGCTCCGCTCAAGCGAATGCGAAAGCCAATTCCTTAGAAAAAGTGATCGATATCCTTTATCCGGTAAAGGGGATATAAATACCTATGCCGTATTTGCTGAACACGCTAAGTGCATGATTTCCGGCACAGGCAGAGTGGGAATTATTGTTCCCAGCGGCATAGCCACTGATGACACCACCAAGGAGTATTTCCAGGAGATAATTGAAAACAAGAATTTGGTGAGCCTTTATGATTTTGAGAACCGGGAGGGTATTTTCCCGGGAGTTCACAGGAGTTATAAATTCTGCCTTTTAACACTTACTGGAGTTCAGGCTCCATCCTCTAAAGCTGATTTTTCATTTTTTAGTACTAATATAGACCATCTTGGGGAGGATCAGCGGCACTTTACCTTAACCGATGAAGAGATTGCAAAAATTAATCCCAATACCCGCACCTGCCCGATTTTCCGTTCCAAACGGGATGCAGAGATTACCAAGCGGATTTACGAGCGCTGCCCAGTTTTATGGGATGAGACCAAGGGGGAAGAGGGAAACCCTTGGGGAATCAGGTTCTTGCGAATGCTTGATATGTCAAATGATTCCCATCTCTTCCGTACGAGAGAAGAACTGGGTGTAAAGGGTTTCCAATTAGCTGAGGACAACTCTTTTGTAAAAGGTGATGAGCGGTATCTGCGGCTTTATGAAGCGAAGATGATCTGGCATTTTGACCACAGGTTCGGAACTTATGAAGGGTACGATGAAACTCGATCCTCTACTCATTTGCCAACACCTACCCAAGAGCAGTATGCTGATCCAAACTTTGTAGTTTTACCCCGATATTGGATAGATGCAAAAGAAGTTCTTACTCGGAATAAGATATTTTCGGATTATAAATGGATTGTTAGTTATAGAAGAATAACAAATGCAACAAATGAAAGAACTGCCGTTTTTACTTTTGCTCCATATGCAGGATTTGGAGATGTATGCCCAGTTGTTTTTCTAAATACGACTCCAATTTACCAAACTTTATTTGTAGCAAATATGAATTCTTTTATAGCAGATTACATAGCAAGACAAAAAATAGGAGGTACACATTTAGATTTTCACCAAGCTAAGCAGTGTGTAGCTTTAACACCAAGTAGTTTTAATGATTTAATTTCAGAAAAAATAAGAAATAATGTTCTTGAACTTTCATATAATTCTTATGATTTAGAGCCTTTTGCCCTTGATTGCGGTTATACCGGCCTGCCATTCGTCTGGAACGAGGAGCGCAGGGCGCAATTACGAGCTGGGCTGGACGCAATATATTTCCACCTTTACGGCATCTCCCGTGAGGATACGGAATATATCATGGAGACCTTCCCCATTGTTAAACGCAAGGACATTGGAAAATACGGCGAGTACCGCACCAAGCGCATGATACTGGAGTACTATGACCAGTATGAGAGGGAAATTTAGTACCCAGATATTAGGGATTTATTATGCCATTTGACTTGGAAAAAGTTTTTTCAGGGGCAACAGCTTTAATTGGAACGTTGGCTTCAATATTGGCAGCTTCAATCGCCTGGATACTGTATCGTTACACAAAAATGCAGGATATGATTAGAAAACGGGCAGAAGCTAAAGAACTTCAGCCTAAGCTTATGGTCAATAAAATAAGTTATGGAGCTTACCCTGCAAGCGACGATTATAAAGTCGAAATAGAACTTGGCAACTGGGGTAAGACTCCAGCAAAAAACATTGAGATAACAATTGATGGTTTGAATGGAAAAAGAGTAATAGAAGAATTGGGTGCACAACCTTCACAAAATATTTGTACTACACAAATTGTTATTCATCTTCAAGATGATATTTTGCAACGACCTTTTAAAAATCCGATGGTTCGAATCAAATTCCATGATAGATGGTTTCCAGATGTCGAATACCCTGTTATAACAATTCCATTTAAACAACGAGAGTCTAAGGCACGGGAATATAAATACAGTATCGATTTTATTAGATGGAAGCAGGATCCTCCATGGTATGAAACGGCCTATACTGGTTATGGTGACAAGCAGATTTTGGAAATCTGGAACAGGGAGAAATTGGGGAAGACTTAGTTTTAACCTCTTTCATATAAATATAAAATCAGTTTTATGGAGGATTTACAATGCATGATATTGAAAAAAAGACTTTGCGATTACTGGAACTCGAAAAATTGATTGTTAAAGCCGTTGTTAATTGGGATATTAAAGAATTAGTAGATAAGATTGAAGAATTTACAAGTATTAAAAAAGCTATAAAAAAGTTCCTTATAGAAAACCCAGTTCTTACTAATATCAAGGATAGGAAAGCTCAGGAGTTAATCCAAAAAATAAGCAGTGGAGAATATTTAGATATAGAAGAAAGATTTAAAACTGCACAATTGGGTGAACTTTTGTCAGATGAATTGGATGAATCTGAATTGGAAGAACTAGGATTCGATCTCTTTTTTTCATGGTTTTCCCACTTGGATTATGTGCGAGAGATGTATGAGGTTGGAGCACTAATATTAGGAGTGAGCAAATTACCCGAAAATTTATATCCTTGCATCAAACAGGTTCGGAAATGTTTTGTTTTTCAACAGTACTTAGCGGTTTGCACCCTATGCAGAACTGCTTTGGAAATCAGTGTCAGAGACATTTGTATTAAAAAAGGTTTATTAAAAAAAGAGCAGAATAAAATAATTGATATCAGAACTTATCAAGAAAATTTAAGCAGTATGATAAATAAGGTTTCAAAAGGTGATTTAAGAATAAAATTACACACTTTGCGTGATAAAATGAATTTTATTATTCATGGCCATAGGGATGTGGGAATAGGAGAAGCTAAGGAGATATTAACAGAGACTTTCAAAACAATTCAGGATTTATACTATCAACACGAACAACAGAATTAGGCCAATATGTAGTGAAGATAGAAATTAGATAAAGAATTTACTAATGTAATGAGAGGAATAGTATGGAATTATCTGTTATATCTATTTTTATTTCAATATTGGCATTAATTGTTTCTATTCTTTCTCTCAGGCTTGGTTGGAAAAGATTCCATATATTAAAGAACCAGGAGTTAGAAACGAAACGCAAAGAGATGGAAATTAAAAGGCGTGAAGTTAGAGAGCTGCAGCCAAAGCTTCATGTTAAGGCTCATCCGGAACTTCAGCCTACTTGGTCAATAAGAGTTGAGATTATTAATAAAGGATCAGAGGCAAAAAATATAGAAATCACAATGGACGGTAGCAATTCCAGAGTAAAGCATGATGAACTTGGGGTGAATTTTAACCCACCGCGATCTATTGTACCTTTTCCATTGCACTTAAATTTCTCAAAACATGACGATATCTGCCAAAAACCTTATGAGAAACCCATACTTCATATTAAATACCATGATAAATGGTTTCCAGAGACCGAGTACTATATCTCAATTCCTTTCAAACAGAAAAAAGTCATCTCAGCAGATGACTATAACTATATGCCAAACTTCGAAGATTCGAAACAGGATCCTCCCTGGGAAGAGACTGCATATTCCGGTTACACAGATAAACAGATTTTGGAAATCTGGAACAGGGAGAATTTGGGGAGGTCTTAGGATGGTTTATTTATAAAGCTTAAAATGTAAGGATTCTGAAAAGACCCTTAAATAAAAAGAGCTTAAAATGGATGTTTTCGCCCTTCGAAAACAGGTCTTAGACGATTACCACCGCTACGTGAAAAGCTTCCTCAATATCCGCGACCGGCGGATCAGGGAGTACGTGGATGGAGAGCTCTCGCGCGGCGTGCTCTGGCCGGACACCCTGGTGCAGCTCAATCCCTCCTACGAAATGGGCAAAACCGTCTCCGACCTGGTCGCCGAGGGGGTTATTCATCCCCTGTGCGGGAAGATTTTCCTGAGAAAGGGTAAATCTATCCATCTTTATAAGCATCAGGAGCAGGCAGTCCGCATTGCGGCAAAAAAAGAGCCTTACGTCCTCACCACAGGCACAGGCTCCGGCAAGAGCCTGACCTACCTAATCCCGATCATGGACCATGTCCTCAAAAACAACCCCGGGCCGGAGCAGGTCCGCGCCATAATTGTCTATCCCATGAACGCGCTGATCAATTCCCAGGAAAAGGAGATCGGCCGCCTGCTGGAAAACCTGGGAGCTGGGAACAGCCCCATCCGTTTCGGACGCTATACAGGCCAGGAGGGAGCCGAGGAAAGGAACCGCCTGCAGCAGCACCCGCCGCATATCCTGCTGACCAACTATGTCATGCTTGAGCTGATGATGTCTCGGCCTTTTGAAAGGGTATTCCTGGATCGCACCCTGGCCAACCTGGAATTCCTGGTCCTGGATGAGCTGCATACCTACACCGGGCGCCAGGGCGCGGATGTCGGTATGCTGGTGCGGCGCGTGCGCCGGCGCTGCGGTAACGAAAACCTCCTTTGCGTGGGAACGAGCGCCACCATGGTCTCGGGCGGCACGCGGGACGATCAGAAGAGAGCGGTGGCCCAGGTGTCCGGCAAAATATTCGGTGTTGATGTCTCCCCGGATAACGTAATAGACGAGAGCCTGAGGCAGTCAATCCGCTGCCAGGGAGCGACCACACCTGAAATTCTGAAAGAGGAAATCAAAAAAGGGATACCCGGGAGCTATGAGGATTTCGTGAGCAATCCTCTGGCAGCCTGGATCGAAGAGACTTTCGGCATCCAAAAGGAAGGGGATTTCTACAGGCGGCGCGTGCCGATCACCCTGCAACAAGGCGCCGGGCGGCTGGCCGAGCTGACCGGGACAGATACCGCACAGTGTGAAGAAATAATCCGCAGGATGCTCCGGAAAGGCAGCGAGCTCAGGCATTCCGAGGACGAGCCGGTCTTTGCCGTGCGCCTGCACCAGTTCATCTCCCAGGGGGATACGGTATATGCAACCCTGGAACCCAATGACAAACGGCATATTACTCTAAGTGCTCAAAGGTTTGCTCCTCCAGCCAACGGGGAAGACCGTCTGATGGCGCCGCTGGTTTTCTGCCGTATCTGCGGGCAGGAATACTATCTGGTTACCCTCAATAGAGCGGACGGTAAGATCGAGCCCCGGCTGCCCGATGAAATGGAATTTTCTGAGGAAGAGTTGATTACTGAGGGCTACCTCCTGATTGATGATGAAGAAAATCCCGTCTGGGGTGAAGACCGTAACGAGGACCTGCCGGAAAACTGGTTTCGGCCCACCAAGAAAGGCAGAAGCCTGAAAAGCGAATATCGCGAATTCGTGCCGCAGCAGGTTTATGTCTCGGCAGACGGCGTGATCAGCGATTCTCCCCGCGTGGATGCCGCGGGCGGCTGGTTTATCGCCGCTCCGTTCCTGACCTGCCTGTGCTGCGGAGAGGTTTACGACAAGAGAACCAGGAGAGATTTTCCCAAACTGGCGCGGCTTTCCAGCGAGGGCCGGAGCACCGCTACGACCCTGCTTTCTATCTCGACCGTTACCCGGATGCAGCAGGATGAAGACATAGCGCCGGAAGCCCGGAAGATCCTGAGCTTTACCGATAACCGTCAGGATGCATCTCTGCAGGCGGGTCATTTCAATGATTTTATCCAGGTGGGACTGCTGCGCAGCGCAATTTACCTGGCTCTGCCGGAGCACGGAGCGCTGGATCATTCACAAGTCCCCTCTGAGGTGGTTAAAGCTTTAAACCTTTCCCAGAGCGTTTATGCGCAGAATCCCGGTGAAATCGGGGTCCAGCCCAAGAGAAACCGCGAGGCTTTTACCGATTTTATAGAATATCGAATCTACCAGGACCTGCGCCGCGGGTGGCGCATTGTTCAGCCAAACCTGGAGCAGTGCGGGCTGCTTAAGATCGGATATGACGGCCTGGAGGATGTCTGCCGCCAGAATGATCTTTGGGACAATAATCCCGTACTTCAGGCCGCCTCTCCAGAGAACCGCTTTAAAGTAGTCAGGGCGTTTCTGGATCACCTGAGGCGCTCTCTGGCGCTGGACGCCCGCTGCCTGGAGGGTGTCTATCACGATACCCTCAGGCGCAAGGTCAACCAGACCCTGAAAGAACCCTGGTGTTTTGATGATGATGAGATGCTCGTCGAGGAGAAATGGTTCGCCTGGGGAGAAAAGCATCCTGGAGACCGCAGCCTTTCTCCAATCAGTTTGTTAGCTAAATATCTGCGCCATTCCAGAACCTGGCAGGGTTTACCCGCCCGCTTGAGTGTCGCAGAGTACGAAGAGCTGCTTCGGGCTCTTGTCGATATCCTGACCAGGGCCGGTTATCTGGAACAGGAGGTGGAAGGAGACGATTTCCGGATTCAGCTCAGGGTTGATACTTTGCAGTGGGTTAAAGGAGATGGTACTATAGTAGAACCTGATCCGGTGCGTTCAGTGCATATGAGGTCTGCCGGGGATGAATTCTTGAGCCGGGAGGCGAACAGGTTTTTTGCCGGATTTTATCAAGCGGAGGCTATGTGTTTAAAAGAGCTGGAAGGACGCGAGCACACTGGACAGACATCCCGCCAAGACAGGGAAGATCGGGAAAACAGATTTCGCAAAGGCGAGCTTTCCTGCCTTTACTGTTCTCCCACCATGGAACTGGGAATCGATATAGCGGACCTGAATACGGTCAATATGCGCAATGTGCCTCCTACCCCTGCGAATTACGCGCAGCGCAGCGGTCGGGCGGGAAGGTCCGGCCAGCCGGCGTTCATCTCGACCTACTGCTCGACAGGAAGCGGCCACGACCAGTATTTCTTCCACCGCCAGCCTGAGATGGTCGCCGGCGTAGTGTCCCCGCCTCGCCTTGAGCTGACCAATGAAGAACTGGTGGAGTCTCACGTTCATGCGGTCTGGCTCGGAGAAGTCGGGCTGTTTTTGGGAAATTCTATCGCCGATGTCGTTGATTTGAGTCAGGACGATTACCCTCTGTTGGACAACGTTGCCAGGCAAATTGAATTGTCTGAAAATAAGATTCGAAACTGTCTTGATAACTGTCGTGCTATCCTGGGACAGTTCAGTAAAGACTTGGAAGCTGCGGGTTGGTACAGCGAAGAGTGGCTGGAGAACGTTATACGAGCTTCCGTCAGGAGATTCAACGAGGCGTTTGACCGCTTGGCGGGAGCTGTATAAGACCGCTCAAAAGCAGTTGGAGCAAGCCCAGGAGGCTTTGCGCACCGCTCATCAGACCAGACTGAGCAGTCAAGAAAAAAAAGAAGCGGAGCGCAAAGAAAGAGAAGCCCTCCACCAAAAAGACCTGCTCTGCAATAATGTCCGGAACAAGGACGATACTGACTTTTACCCGTATCGTTATCTTGCCTGCGAAGGCTTTTTGCCAGGCTATAACTTCCCGCGGCTTCCAGTGCGGACTTACATCTCCTCCGGTGGTGACGGCGGAGAGTACTTATCGCGCCCCCGCTTTCTTGCCGTTACGGAGTACGGTCCGCGCAATGTTATTTATCATGAAGGGCGGAAATACCGCGTCATCCGAAGCCTGGTCCCGGCGGGGGATGTGGAATCGCGCTTCATCCAGGCAAAACTGTGTCAGAATTGCGGCACTTTCTATATCGGAGATGCTCTGGAAGTGGATGTCTGTGAACATTGCAAATCAGCCCTGGATGCCGATAACAGCGAATATATCAGAAACCTCTTTGAGATGACCACGGTAGGCACTCAACGCATTGAGCGTATATCTTGCGATGAAGAGGAAAGAATCCGCTATGGGTACGAGATAACTTCGCATTACCGTCTCTCGAGCGAAGATGGACGGGAACGAAAACTGACGGCAGAGGTCAGGGATAGTGATGGAAATCCGCTGCTGACTTTAACCTACGGACCGGCCTCTGAGCTTTGGAGAATAAACCGTCGATGGAAGCGGAACAGAACTCCGGGTTATAACCTGGACTTGAACCTGGGATTATGGAATAAAAAACCCGGAGATACGGAAGACACTGCTCTGGATGTCGGAGCCGAAAATATCAGGTCGGGAGTGCAGATTTTTGTCAGAGAGACTAAGAATATTCTTCTGGTGCAGCCCAGTGTTAATAATCCCTTGTCTGAGGAAGAACTGGCAAACTTGCAGCATTCCTTGCAAAAAGGTCTATGCGCTTTATTCCAGATTGATGAAACTGAGATTGCCTCGGAACGAATCGGCCAAGGGACATATCGCAGCATTCTTTTCTGGGAAGCCGCAGAAGGCGGATTGGGCGTGCTGAAGCGCCTTGTCGAAGAGACTGATGTAATGAGCAGAATCGCCGGGCATGGACTGGAAATCTGTCATTTTGATAAAGAATCGGGTGCAGAAATAGAACCGGATGTAGAATGTGTCCGCGCTTGTTATCATTGTCTGTTGACTTATCGCAACCAGCCGGACCACGCCATTTTGAACCGCCACCTGATTAAAGATTTCCTGCTGAGAATTTATGGCGGAATAACCAACTTGAGCTATGCCGGCAGAAATTATGATGATCATTACGAATGGCTCAGGCAGCAGACCGACAATCGCTCGCAATTAGAGAAGGATTTTCTGGATCACCTGTATCGCGAAGGCCGCCGTCTGCCAGATGAAGCTCAGATGCTTGTTCCCAACTATCCAGCCCGTCCGGACTTTTATTATAAAGACGGCTATGTTTGCGTGTTTTGCGACGGCTCTGTGCATGATGATCCGCGGCAACAGGAAGAGGATCAGCGTATCAGGACTGATCTCATGAATCGAGGGTACCGGGCGGTGGCGATTCGTTATGATCGCCCAATATCAGAGCAGGTTGAAGAGAATCAGGATATCTTTGGAGTAGTGAAATCATGAGTAACTATTCTGTTGGATCACTGGTAAAGTTCCGGGGAAGGGAATGGGTAGTGATGCCTTCTCAACTTGATGATCTCATTGAATTACGTCCGCTTACCGGCAGCGATCAGGATGTCTGCGGGGTTTATTTGCCTTTGGAAGGACGGAAACTTGAGCCTACTGCCTTTCCTCCACCAACAGTTGATAATATTGGAGATTTTGAAGCGGTAAAGCTTTTCAGAGATTCAGCAAGGTTACTCCTGCGGCATGGAGCCGGTCCCTTTCGCTCATTAGGTCACTTGAACTTTCGACCCAGACCTTACCAATTTGTCCCTTTATTAATGGCCCTTCGCATTAACCCGGTGCGGATGCTGATTGCCGACGATGTAGGTATCGGCAAGACAATCGAAGCGGCCATGGTTGCTAGGGAATTATTGGATCGGGGAGAAGTTAAAAGACTGGCTGTGATCTGCCCCCCGTATCTTTGCGATCAATGGCGGAAAGAATTGCAAGAAAAATTCAATATCGATGCCAAAATCATTCGTACCAGCACCATTGCCAGACTTGAAAGAAACCTTCCGAGACCTAATTTGAGTGTTTTTGAATATTATCCTCATATCGTGGTAAGCGTCAAATTCGTAAAATCGCAAAGACGTCGGGATAATTTCCTTCTTTATTGTCCTGAGTTGGTAATAGTGGATGAAGCTCACGGCTGTACTAGGCCGCCCGGCCAGTCAGTGGCGCAGCAGCAGCGACATCATTTGATCAACGAACTGGCTCGGGATGAGTCGAAACACCTTATCCTGGTGACTGCCACACCGCACAGCGGGATAGATGAATCTTTCCTTTCATTGGTGGGTTTTATCAAGCCGTATTTCGAGCATTTCGATCTGGACACTCTGAAACAGGAACAACGAGCTGAAATGGCGCGATATTTCATTCAACGCCGCCGGGTAGATATTATAAATTGGCTGGGAACGGAAACATTTTTCCCTGAGCGGGATCCATTGGAGGTCTCATTCGCTTTATCCCCCGAATACAAACAGCTATTCAACGATGTTTATCGTTTCGCTCGTGAATTGGTGACCTCTGGTGAAACTCAAACAGGCGTACGCCGAAGAGTTCGATATTGGGCCGCTTTGGCCTTGTTAAGATGTGTAATGTCTAGCCCTGCCGCTGCCAAGGCTGCTCTGCTGGCCAGGATTGAACGTCTGGCAGAGACCGAGATGTCCGAGGACACTGATTATACATCCTATATTTTTGATCAAACCGAAGATGAATCTATCGTAGATGTGGTTCCCAAACATGTTGTTGCCGAAGGGGAAAGCTCCTTTTCTGAGAGCGAAAAACGAAAGCTTCGAGAGTTTTCCAGAAGGGCGGACAGTCTGAAAGGTGATGGTGATAATAAAATCGCAAAAACTGAAAAAGAGGTTAGGACTTTACTTCGTCAAGGGTTTAAACCGATTGTTTTTTGCCGCTATATTGCAACTTCTGATTATGTGGCCGAAGAGTTGCAAAAGAGGCTGAAATTTGAGTTTCCCAATTTACACATAATTTCTGTCACTGGAGCCTTGTCCGAGGAAGAAAGAGAAATCCGGGTTGAGGAATTGTGTAAATCAGCCAAAAGGGTTTTAGTGGCCACTGATTGTATGGGAGAAGGTATTAATCTTCAAGATGGTTTTAACGCTGTGATCCATTATGATTTGCCCTGGAACCCGAACCGTCTGGAGCAGCGGGAAGGACGTGTGGACAGGTTTGGACAAATATCTCAAACAGTTAAAGCCGTCTTACTTTACGGTGCGGATAATCCAATAGACGGTGCCGTGCTGAATGTCCTGCTGCGTAAAGCTCGGCTTATCCATCGCACTTTGAAAATCATGGTTCCTATTCCGGTTAGCAGTAAAAGTGTTATGGAAACTGTGCTTAAAGCGCTTTTTTGGCGTGCCGAAACCAGCCCTCAATTGGATCTGTTTATCAATGAAGAGGCTCCAATTGTCGAGGTTCACCGTCAGTGGGACCGTAATGCAGATAGAGAAAAGAAAAGCAGATCTCTTTTTGCACAACATGCAATAAAACCGGATGAAGTGGAAAGTGAATTGAATGCTGCTGATTCGGTCCTGGGCGATCCGAAGGTCGTTGAAAATTTTATCCGATCTGCCAGCCAGCGCTTAGGCGCAAATTGTTCAAAAAAGAATGGTTATTGTTTACTGGATTCCTCGAGCTTTCCTCCTCTTATACGAGCAAGATTATCTAAGGAAAACGTTTCAAAGATAACTTTTGAGCAACCTGTACCTGAGGATGTAGCATATATTTCCCGAAATAACCAGTTAACAAAAACATTGGCGGAATATCTATTTGACAATGCCATAATGACAGAAGGGAATAATAACCTTTCGAGTAGATGCGGGGTTATTCGATCAAAGGATGTTGTATCTTTAACAACTCTTTTGCTTTTAAGAATAAGGTTTCTAATTGAGGGGAGAGACTTTCCTGTCTCAGTCGCCGAGGAATGTTTTATTGCCGGTTTCAGCGGGATAATCGGTTCTGAAACTTGGTTGTCTCCAGAAGATGCTGTAAAACTTTTCGAATCAGCCGCTCCCTCCGGTAATATCTCAGGTGAAGAAAAAAAGCATTGGGTTAATACAATACTCGGCAATTTCCAATCTATAAAAGATAAAACAGATGAGATAGCCTTGAATAGAGCCGAGGCTCTCCTTCAGTCATACCAGCGTGTGAGAAAGGCGATCCAGGAAGGGGAGGTATTGGTTAAGCCTTTATTGCCGGTGGATATTTTAGCGATTTCTGTAATTGTTCCGCAACCGCGTTAAAGGATACACTGCAATGGAAGTCATTGTGAAATTGTTATATGAACTGGATTAACAAAAATGATGATTCTTGTTAGATCTATACTATTCACAGCCAAAATGAGGGTATTTGGAAAAATCTCTTGCTAATGCAATCGTAGATAAATCTGGCAATTGTCAGGGAGCCAATATAACTTCAGGCAAAATATTTTGAGTTTATCTTATAATATTTTTCTGGAAGTAAGACGCAAATTGGTGAAAACAATTCTCACTCTGAGTTTCTTGACTTGCTGGCATGGAAAGGATAAGTTAAAAAACGAGATCGAAAAAAATTATCAATCACCATAGCAGGATAGACCGTTTGAAAGCACAAGAAATAAAAAACGCTACAGAGATCCCTGGTGATAGGAATCTCAAAACCACGGGACTTCTGATTGAGTTTTTTGGCTGATTTTATTAGCCAAGAAAACGGTGGTGAGCGAAAATTTTGTTATAAGATATGAGAAGAGAAAAAATATAGCCAAATTACTGGATTGGAATATCCGGTGGTTTGGCTTTTTACTTTATCAGAGTTAGGCTGGAGAGAATTTTATTTTCTTTTTATTTAGACAAGAGGATCCAATGGTCCAGAAATATTTTATCCTTTTGATCTTATTAGGATTAGTTGCTGGTTCGGTAGTTTTTGCTGTAGAGACCGAAAGAAATAAACAGTTGATTGAGGCAGCCAGAGAAGGCCAGACGAAGGCTGTACAAGCCTTGCTCGAAGCTGGAACTGATCCAAATGCTAAAGGTATAAATGGGATAACAGCCTTGATGGAAGCAGCTTTCAATGGAAATACAGAAACCGCACAGGTTTTGCTCAAAGCTGGTGCCGATGTAAATATAAAAGAAGAAAGTGGCTGGACAGCCCTAATGTTTGCTGCACAGGAAGGTCAAACAGAAGCCATGCAGGCCTTGATTAAAGCTGGCGCTGGAGTAAATACGAAAAATGAAGATGGCAGGACAGCTTTAATGATTGCAACACAAGAAGGCCACATCGAAGCTACGGAAGCCTTGCTTATGGACGGTGCTATCAATTATGATGGTGATGGTTCTTTAGAATTTTTCTATTATACCGCTGATTTCATGGCGACTAACGCCAACACCAATATTAACATCTTTTACGGCCTCCCTATCAACGAGCTCAAGTTCGAGCGAGAGAACATCGGGGTGAGGGTGAACTACGAAGTCACCTTCGCTATTTTCGACCAAAAATGGAACGAGGTCAAGAGGGTTTACAACCGCAGGAGCTACCAGTTGAGCCAGGAGCCCGACAAGAGCATCAAACACTTGCTGATGATGGACATGCAGAAGATTAACTTACCGCCCGGAGAATACCATTATTCAGTGAGCGTGCGCGACCGGGGGTCGAACCGCCAAGGCGTTTACGATGGCGAAATCTCGGTCAGCCATTACAAGACATACGATTTCAATATGAGCCAGATCGTGCTCGCATCGAACATCACGCCTTTCGAGGGCAGAAGAAGTGTTAAGTTTACCCGCGGGGAGTACAATGTCATGCCTTTGCCCTCCCGCACGTTCCGCCATGACCAGGGCGTGTTCATTTATTACGAAATCTACTTCCCTAGCACAGATGAGGAAGGTAAGAAGCCTTACAATGTTGCTGTAACCATCGAATCCAAGAAGCTTAATCGTAAAACAGCCCCAAAAGGATCTATATCTTCTGGAAGACTTGCTGGAACAAAAGAGGAGAAGGGCAAAATAACTTTATTTTTTGAAAATGAAGGCAGACAGGATTTAGTAACACAAAGCGAATATATCATTTTAGACATCCGCAAATCGCCTCATGGAAAGTACCGAATAAATTTGGTGGTGACAGATGCAGTGTCAGGAGAAACAGTAAACCGTTCAATTGATTACTATATAGTGAAATAACCTTTTCTAGCTTTTAGATCAGCACGGCCGGGAGCACAATTACTTCGAACTTTGTTGGCCCTGCAGGTAGACCGGCAGTAGAAAGTCTGCAAGCATAGTGTTTAATACTTAACATTTTTTCTTTTACCAAGTTTAAATTGTCCAAGAAGGTTTTCATTGGGGTATTTCCCAATAAAGGAATCAAAGGCGAAGTTTTATGTAAACAATTGACTATTTTCCGTGTTGTTCGCTGCTATAGCATTATAGGCTTTGATAATCACCGTTTAAATTTTCAAGATCGGCACCTACAAAAGCTCAAATGACCTGATTTTGGAAAGTGTTTTTTACTGATATCTGAATACGCTTGAATTCTCTTACAATTAGTAGTATCGTTATTGGGGGTGTGTCATCCTGATCAGTGCTGCAATCTGTTCGACAGTGATTGTGCGTAGTCGACCCTGGCGTAATTCATCATGCAAACCTTCAAACCCATACTGGATGAACCGCTTGCGCTATTGTCCAACAATTGCACTGCAAAGATTTAATTTTTCTGCAATTGCTTTGTTAGTCAGGCTGTCGTCAGCCGAATTTGCTGGAACCGAAGTTCGAGTTGCGAGGAGACGTAGTCGATCCCTTGACCGAGTGGAGATGAGCCATTAAAAACAGCCGCTTTAGAACTATAATCGGCGGGCTTTCCTGGACTGATAAACCCTCTTCTCACTATAGCTCTATGTGAAGGATAACTCGTTTAAAAAATCATCAAAGGACTTTTTGGGTTAACCACCGGAAATTAATTTCGCTGTCTATTACTTCTGGTTTATTTCTGGATCAAATGCATGTCATGCTCGGGGGCAATACTCTATCTACAATTTCCTGATACTCATTCTTACTTTTTAGATAGAATGCCGCGAATGCCGAATAAAATCATTTTGGGATGTGAACTGGTAACTTCTTAGTTCTTAAAAACAATGTTAGTGTAGACTATTATCACACAGGAGGTGGAAATGGTTATCTTCGGAACGAGAGGCATTACTTATACTTCCGGTAAAGGACGATTTCATTGTCCCGAATGTAAATGTGATCAAGAATACAAAAGAAAGCGAGTGCGGAGGTTTTTCACTCTCTTCTCTATTCCGATAATACCTTTGAATTTATTGGGTGAGTATATTGAATGTATGTCATGTAAAAATAGCTTCAAAGAAAGCGTTCTGGATTTAACATCTACAAATGCGGGACATCAATTTAAAGCAGAATTTCATTTTTCTATCAAGCGTGTTATGATAATGATGTTAATGGCTGATGGCAAAATAGATGACTCAGAAATAAAAACGATAAAAAGTGTTTATAGCGATGTGGCTGATTCTCAAATTGAAGAATCTGATATTCGAGAAGAAATTAAACTAGTCCAAAAAGAGTATCATAGTGTTGATGATTACCTAAAAAATGTGTCCCCATTTTTAAATAATAGTGGTAAGGAAATGGTTCTGAAAGCTTGTCTTAACGTGGCTATGGCCGATGGAAAGATTACCAAGGAAGAAGAAAAGAAAATGGGTGAAGTAGCAAAATCTCTTGGAATGACCCAAAAACAGTATGAAGACTTAATTATAAGTCTATTATCACAATAAATAATTATAAGCTTTGGAGTTTAGAGAAGATTGGTAATGTTTGATATGGGTGAGTAAACTTATACTTCAGCCCCAGAATATTTAGATCTCGTGTACTTTTTTCTAGTGATCAATTTAGCAAGATAGATCTATTGATCCAGTAATAGGAACACTATTTTACCACAGCTGCTCTGGGTTAGAACACCATATTGGAATGAACCCCTAAATCTGGACAAAGGCTAAAGAAAATAAGTACATTGCCATAGGGACTGAAAAGGAGGTTCTCGATGGCAACCAGGCGAAGATT
>Ga0307379_10006257_pt1 | contig 16412 bp, 15 predicted proteins | sample UN2MG_FD_202237 | JGI IMG/M metagenome (GOLD analysis project Ga0307379, IMG submission 202237) | Soil microbial communities from Risofladan, Vaasa, Finland - UN-2 | ecosystem: Environmental > Terrestrial > Soil > Coastal area > Acid sulfate soil | place: Finland: Risofladan, Vaasa | collected... | reverse complement strand
ACGAAACACCCTGAAGCGAGATCGCCACCCGGGGGTTGGCGCCGCCCGAGCGCTTTTCCAGCAGGGCGGCAAACTCCTCGGCGTCGTCCTCGGCCAGCGCCCCCTGGGGGCTGAGTATCTCGACCGTGCCGATCTCTTGACGTTCAATCTTCATCTCGGTGATCGATCCGAACTAAAGCACGCCGCACGTCTCTGCGGTGTGAAGGTCACTGCATAGCGGGCGCCCCAGCCGCCGGGCCTCGTCGCACTGGGCCGTGGCCCGAATGATCAGCTCCGACAGGGTGGGCTGTTCGGTCCCACTGCCCGCTACGCCACAACGGGCCTTGATCGTGCCCCTCACCATCGCCCATCGCGGGTCGACGCACAGATTGACCAGCCTGCCCAGCAATTGCTCCACGATCAGGGTGCCCAGGGCCGAATCCACCCGACGAAGCAGCAGGACGAACCGCGAGTCATCAAAACGCCCCAGGCGATCTTCCGCCCGAACCCGTTCCTGCAGCAGGTGGGAGACCTCGGCCACCAACGCGTCGGCAAGTTGCCAGTCTCCACTGTCGGTCAGTGCCCGCATCCCCTCGATGGTCAGAACGGTGAGAACCACCGGTTCGCCGTGAGCGTAGGCCTCAGCCAGGGTCCGGTCGGCCTCGACCAGGAACGGCTCCCGGGTATGCAGCCCCGACGCCGGATCGCGGAGTTCGGCCGTCCGGCTGCGGCAGACGTCACCCAGCGTCGTCCAGAACTGGCCGATCAGACGCCCGACGAGTTCCAGGAACACCGGGTCGCGCTGGGCCGACTTGTCCAGCTCACCCACCTTGACCAGACCGATCTTGCCCGGCCCGCGTTGGATCGCAAAGCACCAGGCGATCTGCTCGCCGCACTCCTCGGCCAGATGATCGACCAGCTCGCCGTGGGCGGCGTCACCCGCGATGTAAGAGACTCCCGAGGTGGACACGTGGCCCACAATCCCGCGGCGCGCGGACACCACGTCCGGCAGGTCGCCGGGCTCGACCGCCCGGAGTGGGACCAGTCGATCTCCCTCACTCAGGATGCGGTAGGGGTACACGTGCGTGGCCCCGCACAGGTCGAACAGAACGCTGCGCAGGAATTCGCCGAACTCCGGCCAGGGGTCCAGTGAATGACGATTCGCCTCCAGCCACCCGTCATATCGCCGCAGGGCGTCGGCCATCACCGCATGGCGCTTCAACGGACGTGTCGGCATGCTCGACGCGGGCCCCCCGTGCTCGCGCCCCGATTCCAGACCGCCGGGCTCACTGCCCGACCAGGTGCCAACCGCCACGATCGCGGCGGAGCCGGCCAGCAACGAAACCAGCGGCCAATTCTCGGTCAGCGCCGAGGAATCGTTGGTGGCCAGTACCAGGGCCAGCCAGAACACGGCGCCCAGCAGGCCGAACCCCGTTCCACGAACCTGGTTCAGCAGGCGCGAGCCGACGCCCACTGCCAGGATGATCGGGAACCAGGGAAGAATCAGGTCCAGGGTCACGTCAGCTATCTCCTCGTGCCACGCCGGCCGACGCGGTGGCCGGTGGCCCCGCGGTCCGGCTCTGCGGCTGCGGATCGACGCCCTCCGTCGTGCCCGGTTGCAGCGCCACTCGCCCGGTCTGGGTGATCTCCTCGATGCGCCGCGGGTCCTCCTTGGCTAGCCGGCGGATCATGCGGTCGAACACCTCGCTGATGCTGGGATCGACGGTCTGCCCCGCCTCATCGCGCAGAATCGAAAGCGCCTTGGTCCACTCAAAGGCCTGGCGGTAGGAACGGGTCGAGGTCAGGGCGTCGAAGATGTCGGCCACCTGGATGACGCGGGCCTGCAACGGGATTTGCTCCCCCGCCAGACCATCCGGATAGCCGCCCCCGTCCCAGTGCTCGTGGTGGTGGGTGACGCCGTCGAGGGCATCGGCCAACTGCGGGATGCGATGGACGATGCGGCTGCTGCGCACCGGGTGTTCCTTGATGTGTTCGAACTCGTGGGGGGCCAGCTTGCCCGGCTTCTTGAGCACATCATCACGAATCCCGATCTTACCGACGTCGTGCAGCAGGGCCGCCCACTCCAGCATCTGCAGGGCGCCCTCGTCGAAGCCCAGTTCCCGACCCAGCATGGTCGCGTAGATGCCCACCCGCGTGGAATGACCCGAGGTGTATTCGTCCTTCTGCTCCACCGCTCCGATCAGCGCCCGCACCGCATCGAACGAAAGCTGACGCAATTCATGCAGCAGCCGGAAGTTACGGATCATGTCGCCGCAGAAGGCGTTCAGCGAGTCCAGCAGCAGCATGTCGCTCGCTTCGAAGGGGCAGATCTGCGACCCCGGGTTGCTCAGCGCCACCTGGCCCAGGAACAGCGCGCAGATCAGCGTGTCGCCCGCGTAGATCGGACCGCACAGCACCCGTGTGAAGCTCGGACGGCACCATTCGCTGCGAGCATTCGCCGCTGCAGCCGCACACCCCGGATCCCGGACCTCCGAGTCGGGAACGTCCAACACGACCACACGACGCTCGTCCCGACAGGCCCTCAACGCCTCGCCGATCCAAGGCCGTAACACGACGTGGTCGCTGCACACCGTGAGGTCGCCCTGGGCGTCCGGTCGGATGGGCTCGATCCACAGGTCGGGATACGTGGACCTCAGGCTCTCCACGAAGAGTCGGAGGACCTCGCCCTCGTCGTCCACCGTGGCCAGCTTCCGGGTGAGTTCGAACACGATGCCCAACTGCTCGTAGACGCGGAGCAGCTCGTCGGCCATTCCGGCGTGCTCGTCCAGGATGCGGGGCAGCGTGCCCTTCAACGCGTCCAGCCGGCTCAAAGCGGCTTCGACGTCGATGTCGCCGGCGCTCGGGAACGAGGAGCGCAGCGAGACCAACGTCTCCAGCGCCCCCTGAACGTCGTTGTCTGACTCGACTCGACCCATCTACTCGGCTCCACCGGGGCCAACCCGCCCGGGGAATCTCATTGCGAGTGGCACCAGATCGCCCCGCCCGTTACGGACGCCGGGTCAGCCCGCACTGTGGACCGACAACAGACGCTCGATCTCCACCACCAGCCGGGACGGTGAGAAAGGCTTGGGATGGAGGCAGGCCCCGTGCTGCTTCAGATTCTCCGCTATGGACGACTGGTCGCACCGGCTCGAAAGCACGACCATGGGCAGAGCGTCACTCAGCTCCGCCCGCACCCACTCGACCAGCTCCAGGCCGCTGAGGCGCGGCATGTTCACGTCCGACACGACCAGATCCACGTCCGTGTCGCCCAGAATCTCGCGGGCGTTCTGACCATCCGAGGCCTCCAGGACCTGATGCCCGTTGCGGGCCAACCACATCGAGAGCACCCGCAGCATGTGGGCGTCGTCGTCCACGACCAGGATTCTCGCCATGCCCGTTGCCTCCTAAACCCCGACTCCAAGCCCGGCGGAACGAGTCCTCGCCCCGCTGGACAAAACAGGAATCTTGATCACAAACGTCGAGCCCTCCCCTTTGACGCTCATCAGCTCGATGTCACCTCCGTGCCGCCGAACGATCTCCCGGGCCGTGGTCAGCCCGATACCCGTGCCCGTCTGGTTCTGAACCTCCGGGTCGCTGGCCCGCTGGAACTTCTCGAAGATGCGCTCCTGATCGCTCGGGGCCACGCCAATCCCGCTGTCCTTGACCGTCACCGTGAACTGGCCCGCGTCCATGGTGCAACCCAGGTGAACCGACCCGCCGGACGGCGTGTATTTCAGGGCGTTGCCCAGCAGGTTGTTCAGCACTACCGCCAGCTTGTCACGATCGCCTTGCAGCGTGCCCAGCTTGCTCGGCAACTTCATCTGCAGGTCGATGTCCTTCTCGTCGGCCAGGCCGCGCACGTCGCGCACCGCGTCGGAAACCAGTGTCCGTACGTCCACGTCGTCGATCACCAGCTCGATGCTGCCGGCCTCCATCTGCGATATGCTCAGGATGTCCTCGATCAACCGGGACAACCGACGGGTCTCCTTGGTGATCACGTTGTAGCACTCGGTGATGACCTGCGGGTTGTCGAACATTCCGCTGGACAGGGTCTCGGCGTAGGCCCGGATGTTGGTCAGCGGCGTGCGCAGTTCATGGGTCACCTGCGAGACGAAGTCCTCGCGGGCCCGATCAGCCCGGACCTGCTGGGAGACGTCGGCCACCACCACGACACAACCGCCGCTGCCCGGCGCCCCTCCGCCCGAGCGCGTCAGCGGCAGAACCCGTACGCGGTAGCTGCTGCCGTCGGTCTCGGTTTCGATGACCCGCACAGCCGGTTCGAAAACCGCCGTGTTGCCCTCTCCACAACGGGTGGCGGTGATGGTCTCGACCAGTTGCTTGCCCAGCGGACCGGTCTGGACTTCATCCAGGGCGATACCGCGGGGACCCCATCGGACAACCCCCTCGCTCTCCTGCTGCCCGCCAGGATGTCCCTCGTCGGTGGGGTGATCGCACCCCAGTAGTCGCCGGGCCATGGCGTTCGCGAAACGCACCATCGGACCGTTCAGCGGGTCGGTGATGTAGAGCAACCCGTCCGGCAAGGCGTTCAGCGCCTTGGCCAGCTCGCCACCCGTGCCACCACAGGAGGACTCCAGGGCCCTTCGCAGCTCGTCACTGGCGGCGGTGCGCTTCGATTCGGCCCGGAACTCTTCGATCAGGTCGATCAGCTTGTTCCAGGTCTGGGCCACCGAGCCCAAGGAGTCCGCCACACGCAGCGATTCGAGTTCGCCGGCCAGTGTCTCGGGGTCAGCGGCCAGTTTCCCCGCGATGCGCGAAATCCCCTGGAAGTGCTGCCGCATCCGGCGGTAGAGCAGCAGTAGGACACCCACCGAGGTCAGCACCACCGCCAGCGTTCCGGCGTGGTTGCCCGAGGTCTCTCCGCGAGACAGCGCGGCGACAAACACCCCCTCAACGAACCGTCGGGGAACGGAGTCGCCCGTGTCGATCGGCATCCGGAACAGCCGCAGTCCGCCGTCCTCGCCCGGCCCGTCGCCCGGCGCCGGAAGCGGGAGAACCTCCAGCCGCCGCGGGAACAGCGTGCCGAGTTGGGAATCGAACGGGTTGGGCTCCCCGATCTCGTCCGACTGGATCGAGGCCACAACTTGGCGCTCCCGGTTGAACACGCGTAACTGCGAGCAATGAAAGTTGGCCGCGAACTCACGCAACGCGACCTGCAGCGTATGGAGGTCGTCGTCCTTGCTGCCGGCGACGACCTGTCCGAACAGACGCAGCGAGTGGGCCGTGGTCGCCTCCAGCGTCCGGCGACCGTTGTCCCGGGCCTGCAAGAACGCCGCCCAACCCGCCGCGGCCAGACCCGCGGTGAACAAGAAGACCAGGGAGAATCCCATCCAGCGCGGAACCTCCTCGGCCAGCCAGAACTGCTTGAATCTGGACCACACCGTGCTCACGTACGCTCCCTGTCAAAAGCCGGCTCGGGCGCCGGCGCAGCCCTCTGCGCGTCCGGCGAAGTTCCCTGGATGTATCGAGAAGCGCCCAGTAGGTCTTGATCTCGACCCGCCGCAATTGCCCGTCGCCACTACGCCGGGCCCCGATAACCCGGTCCTCTTGACCGATAACCGCACCGCCCATACAAGCGGTGCCCATGGGTCAGGCACGTGTCATCCTGCCCGGCATCGACCGCCGAGCCATCATCGGGATGGTCCACGTCGGCGCCCTGCCCGGTACGCCCCACAACACGAGCAGCCTGGAGCAGATCGTCCGCGAGGCGGCCGCTGAAGCCAGGGTGCTGAAAGACGGCGGTTTCGACGCGGTCATGATCGAAAACATGCACGACCGTCCCTATTTGCTGCGCGAGGTCGGAGCTGAGATCGTGGCCGGAATGACCGCCGTCGGTCTGGCCGTCCGCCAGGCGGTTGCCCTGCCCCTGGGCGTGCAGATCCTGGCCGGCGCCAACCGCCAGGCCTTGGCCGTCGCCCAGGCCTGCGGCGCGTCCTTCGTGCGGGCCGAGGGGTTCGTCTTCGCCCACGTCGCCGACGAAGGACTCATGGGAGAAGCGGACGCCGGTGAACTGCTGCGCTACCGCCGACGGATCGGCGCCGATCAGGTGGCCGTCTGGGCCGACGTGAAGAAGAAACATTCCAGCCACGCCATAACCGGCGATGTGGACCTGGCCGCAACCGCCGAGGCCGCCGAGTTCTTCGGCGCCGACGCCGTGATCGTGACGGGCACGGCCACGGCCGCGCCGGCGGCAGTCGAAGACGTACGGTCCGCCCGACAGGCCGTGCATCTTCCGGTCGTCGTCGGCAGTGGGATCTCGGCACAGAACCTGCGCGACTACTGGACCGCCGCGGACGCCTTCATCGTGGGCTCGTCGATCAAGCGGGACGGGCTCTGGTCCAACCCCCTGGACCCGGACCGCGTCCAACGCTTCACCCGGACCGTTGCGGGCCTGCCGGCCTAGCCCCGCCGCGCAGCGGTTCTGCCATCGCCGCGGTGATGGTATGATGGCCCTCTGACCGGGACCGGCGGCTGCACCCGCTCGTGCAATCGGTCCCCGGCCGACGAATGGGGTTTCAGAACCGGATTACGAAGGAGTCAGAGAATGGCCGCCGTTCAACCGCGAACGCCACTACCCGCCACCGACCACAAGCCCAGCCCCTACACGGGCCCCTCGCGGGACGAGATGCTGGCCCTCCGGCGGCAGTACATCAACCCCGGCATCTTCACCTTCTACAAAGAGCCCCTGCCCATCGTCGAGGGGCACATGCAATACCTCTGGGACGACCGGGGCCGACGCTACCTCGACGCCATCGCCGGCATCGTCACCGTCTCCGTCGGACATGCCCATCCGAGAATAGTCCAGCGGGTCCGAGAGCAGGTCGGGAAGCTGTCCCATACCACTACCATCTACCTCCATCCGACTATCGGGCAGTACGGCAAGCTCCTGGCCGAGCACTTCCCCGACGGTAGCGACCTCAGCGTCACCTACTTCACCAACTCCGGCAGCGAGGCCAACGAGCTGGCCACCATGATGGCCCGGCTCTACACCGGAAACTGCGAGGTGATCGCCCTGCGCAACGCCTACCACGGCGGCCTCCAGGGCAGCAGGGCCCTGACCGCCCACGGGGCCTGGAACTTCCCCCTGCCCCGCCCCGCGGGCGTACTCAGGGCGGCCTGTGGCTACTGCTATCGGTGCCCCATGGGCTTGGAGTACCCATCCTGTAAGATGCGCTGCGCCACCGATGTCGAGCAGATCATCGAGCACGAGGGGCCGGGCAAAGTGGCCTGCTTCATCGCCGAGCCCATCCAGGGCGTCGGCGGCGTCGTCGATCCCCCGCCCGAGTACTTCAAGATCGTCTACGACATCGTCCGCGCACACGACGGGCTCTGCATCGCCGACGAGGTCCAGACCGGTTTCGGCCGCACCGGACGACACTTCTGGGGGTTCCAGAACTGGGGTGTTGTCCCGGACGCGGTCACCATGGCCAAGGGCATCGGCAACGGCGCTCCCCTGGGCGCCTGCACCACCCGGCCCGAGGTCGCCAAGACCATGGCCCAGAAGCACCATTTCAACACTTTTGGCGGCAACCCCGTCTCCATGATTCAGGGACTGACCACCCTCGAGATCATCGACTCGGAGGGCCTCCAGCAGAACTCCCTCGAGATCGGTGGTTATCTGAAGGAGCGACTGCTCGATTTGCAGAAGCAGCACCGCATCATCGGCGAGGTCCGCGGCAAGGGACTGATGCTGGGCGCCGAAATCGTCACCGACCCGGACACCCGGGAGCCCGGCACCCAACTGGCCGATCAGATCACCGAAGGCGTTCGGGAGCGCGGCCTGCTCATCGGCCGGGGCGGCTGGTACGGCAACGTCCTGCGTATCAAGCCCCCCATGTGCATCACCCGACAGGACGCCGACTTCCTGATCGACTGCCTCGACGAGGTGCTGCTCTCGGTGGGCTGACCTCGCCCGCGCAGAAGAAGATGTGCCTTTATACGATCCGCGCCCGTCTGCAAGCGCGATTCCACCCCGCCGGTCATCTGTCCTTGAAGGGTGATCGCTTTGGGGCATGACCCCAAGCGGGTCCGCGCCGCCCTACTTCACGCTGCGCATCATCGCCGACCGGCGAACCGACCAGAACGCCGCGATCGATGCGGCCGTCCCCACGCAGACGTACTCGGCGGGTAATGACCTGTAAAACGTGCTCGGCGGCACACTGGCGATATGACCGTAGCCGCCACCCGGCGAGGAACTCATGGCCGCAAGGGAATAGCCCAGCAGGCACAGCAGCGGAGCCGACAGAATCCCCCACAACGCCGTCCGGGCCGGGAAGATCTCATAAGCGATCAGGCCGGCCAGGTAGAACGCCGCCGCCAGCGCAAAGTAGCTCTGCCCCTGCTGCACGCTGCGTAGCGGCGACCCGGTGGCCAGAATGCGATAGATGATCGTCGCCGCGACCAGCGAGACCAGCATCGTCTTGACCCCGCCGACAAGCTTGGGCTGATCCCCTGCGTCGTCCGAAGCCGAGAACCACTCGCTCATCCCCGGCACGTTCGCCAACGCCAGCGCACGGCACGAGTCCCCTGGATCATCTGAGCCGGCCCCGTGCACCCAGCGCATGACCAGCCCACTCGCCAGGATCGCCGCCGCAATCGGCAGAAACCAGACCAGGCCTTCGAATCCCAAGCGCCACGCCAGCGAGCTGCGGGCCGCCGCGCCCTCACCGGCCACGCTGATCAACAGATGGGACGTGCCCTCGCCTCGCCACACGGCGACCGCTAAGCCGATCGACACCGCGAACACACCCGCGTCCGGGAGCTTGCGTCCCACCAGGGCCGCGGCCAAGCCCGAGACGACGGCGGCAAGCGCCGCGATCTGGGCGACAGACCAGAGTGATCCGCCGCGCGTCAGAAGGCTCACCGCCCCCTGCGGGTCGTCCGGTTGCAGCGCCATCCAGCCCACCGAGGCAAACAGCGCCGAAGCGCCGATCCACACGGCCAGCGAAAGCAGCTTGTCCCCCGCGTGAAGGTGTATGTGATCGGGAAGCACAACGTCGCTCATGGTCTTCTCTTCGGTTCGCTATCTGGCGTGGCGACCGTCCTTCGGTCCGCAACGGCACCACTTGCAATCAGTTTGGCCGATTCCCCGGCGTTTGGCAACGCGGGCGCCCGCCTCGCGCCGCGGGACTCACAGAAGCTCATGCTTGCCAAGGGCATCGGCAAGCTGTCGCTTCGCCTCCTCCTCCATCGGGCACAGCGGCAGCCGGAACTCCTCGGCACACAGGCCCTTCAGCGCCAGCGCCGTCTTGATCGGAATGGGGTTCGGCCCGAAACCCCCCAGCGTCTCCGCCACCGCGCAGACCCGCCGATGGGCGTCGATCGCGACCGAGACGTTACCCGCCAACGCGGCCTCCGTCAGCCGCCGCATCCCTTTGGGGTCGATGTTGGCCACCACGCTGATCACCCCCACCGCCCCCATGGCCATCAGCGGCCAGGTCAACGCGTCGTCCCCGCTGAGCACGTCGATGTCGCAGCCGCGGAGCATGCGGTCCACACCGTCTACGCTGCCCGTGGCGTGCTTGACCGCCACGATGTGCTCGAAGTCCTTCCGCAGCCGGATCACCGTCTCTTCGGCAATGGCCACACCCGTGCGCTTGGGCACGTTGTACAGGATGATCGGAATCTCGGTTGCCTCGGCGATCGCCGCGTAGTGACGATAGAGCCCCTCCTGCGTGGGGCGATTGTAGTACGGAGCCACGATCAACGCGGCGTCCGCTCCAGCCGCGCCCGCCTGCCGCGTCCGACGGATGGCCTCCGCCGTCGAGTTCGAGCCCGTGCCCGCCACCACCGGGCATCGCCCGTCGCAGCGGGCGATGACCGCCCCGATCACCCGGTCGTGCTCCTCCCCCGTCAACGTGGGCGACTCGCCGGTCGTCCCGCACGGGACCAGCGCGTCCGTCCCGGCTTCGAGCTGCAGGTCCACCAGCCGATCCAGCGCCGCGTAGTCCACGCCGCCGTCGCGGAACGGCGTAACCAGGGCGACCATCGAGCCCCGTAACCTGCGCTTCTCTCTGTTCGCTTGTGGTGCCATCTACGCCGACCTCCGTGTAGCCTGCAGCACGGCCCGGATAGGGCTTGTCGATACGACCAACCTACTTGCCGGCCGGCGGCTTCGCCAGCTTGATCTCCAACGCGACGTCCATCGTCCGCGGAGTCCGGTTCATGACCCGGTCCACCGCCTCCAGCTCCGCCACCATCGCCTTGCGGTACATGACGTTCACCTCGGCGTATTCGGGCTCGGCCAGCGGCTTCTGCAGGAAGCGCTCCAACTGGTCCAGACGCAGGTTCTTCCGCTTGAAGATCTCGTTCATCAGTTCCTGCACGGGCCGGGCTGTGATCAGCGGGCCGACCGACGCCATGTCGAAGCCCTCCTCCAGCATCCCCTCCAGCCACGGCGTCGGCTTGCCACCGCCCTCCGAGATCAACACCCCGCCGGGCGGCACGTTGTGCAGATGAAAGATGAAGCGGCAGAAGCGCGCCCCGGGCCGATCCGGCTCAAAAAGACGCGCCCCTCTCGGGAACGCCCACGGCATCGGAAACTCCCCCAGCGCCACTGTGACGGCCGAGTCATCCTTGCGCGTCGCGCTGATCGACCCCACCGTCGTCCTCGCCTCCAGGCTCGCCCAATCGACGTGCACCGTGACCTCGTGCGGCTCAGCCCCGAAGGCCTCCAGCATCACGTCTGTCGCAATCGCATGTGCCAGCGGCGTCGCGTGCAGCCCGTCCGTCGTCAGGGCGTTCCGCTTGTCCTTGCCCTGTCCGCTGTCGCCCAACCGCTCGCGGGTCGCGGCGTACCAGTCGATGACCATCAGCTTCCGCTCGGCCGCCACGTCGCGCATCACCTGGGCATACCGATCCACCACCTCGTCGTAGTCGGCCTTGATCAACGCCGTCTTGCGGCTCTTCTCCGGGCAGTTCGGCGTGACCAGGATCACCTTTGCCCCAGCCTTCTCGCACTTCTCGATCATCGCGAGCAGGTCGGTCCGGAACACGCCCAGCTTCGACTCGACCAGCGGCTTGACTTCCCCGTCGTCCAGCCCGCAGTTGAGCACCACCACCGTCGGCTCGAACACGGGCAGGTAATCGTCGATGCACGTCTTCATCTCCGGCAGCTTCACCGGCAGCGACGGCCCCCAGTGCCAGAAGCGGGTCTTGAGCTGCGGATACTTCACCCGCACGAACGTCTCGATCTGCATTCCGTAAGACGCCGGCCACATGGCCGTCGAGCTGAAGAACAACACCCGGTCCGTGTCGCCGAATGCGAACTGCCCACCGGCCGCCCGCTCCGCCGGAACCGCCACGGAAACCGTCACCGCTACGGCAAACCAAAGGCCAAGCCGTTTCATCCTCATGCCTCCGTTGGAGCGTACCGCTCCAGCAACGCCTTCATCTGTCGCACCGCTTCCCGCATGCCGACGAACACGGCCCGGGCGACGATGGAATGGCCGATGTTGAACTCGCTGAATCCCGGCTCCGCGGCGATCGGCGCGATGTTCCGGTAGGTCAGCCCGTGTCCGCCGTGGACCTCCAGGCCGAGGCTGTGCCCGATGTCCAGCGTCCCGCGCAGGTTCGCCAGGGCTTTATCAAGCTCCTCCCCGGTCTTGGCATGCGCGTACGCCCCGGTCCACAGCTCGACCGCTTGGCAACCGCAGTCCGCCGACGCCCGAACCTGATCCTCGATCGGCTCGATGAACGCGCTGACGATGGTACCACCCGCCGTCAGCCGCTCCACGGCCTCCTTGATCGAGCGGGCGTGCGTCACCACGTTCAGACCCCCCTCGGTGGTCAGCTCCTCGCGCCGCTCGGGCACCAGCGTGGCCTGTGCCGGCTGCAGCTTGCAGGCGATGTCCACGATCTCAGCCGCGATCGACATCTCCATGTTCAGCTTCACCGCCACCGTCTGCCGAAGCAGATACGCGTCGCGATCGGCGATGTGCCGACGGTCCTCGCGAAGATGAAACGTGATTCCGTCGGCCCCGCCGAGTTCGGCCTCGACCGCCGCCCACACCGGATCGGGTTCGTCCGTCCGCCGCGCCTGCCGGACCGTTGCCACGTGATCGATATTTACACCGAGAAGGGCCATGTTCGCCTCCTGGCACAATTGGCGTGCCACTGGGGCATTATAAGCGTCGCGGTGAGGGAGTAAACTTGGGGACGGCCCGCCGGATCAGGCATCCGGCTCGATCGTGACCGTGAGGCTCATGGTGGCGAATTGCTCGCTGTACAGTTCGGCCCGTTCCTGGTGGGTGACCAGCAGGAGGGAGACGCCCGTTTCGTGCGCCTCCAGCGTCTTCTGGAACGCCTCCTCCAGAGACAGCGGCGTCAGCTTGATGATCGCGCGGATCACGTGCTCGAAGTCGTTCACGTCGTCGTTGTGCAGCAGCACCTTGAACGGCGGAAGCTGGCGAGGCTTGGGGCGTTTGGGTTGCATCTTGGGTGGCGCGGTCTGCGTCGCCGGCTCTGCCACCCCGGTCTCCACCTCAGACCCGTCGGTCCGCGACGGCTCCGCCGGAACGTTCGCGTCGTCGTTCTCGCCGTACACGCTTGCCATCTTGTCGATTCCGAGAGTCGTCCGGGTAAAGACCCAACCCTCCTTACTATAGCACGCCCGCCACGCAGCGCCAAGCTCACGCTCTGCGCCCACCCCGTCCCGCCTGAGCGCCGCACCGTGGGCCGACCCGACGATCAATCCGGAAGGGATACCTTCACGACCTTCGTCGACGTGCAACGCTTGCCGGTCAGAAAATCGTAGAAAATGGCCTTGATGGTGACCTCGCGGTTCGTCGGCGGACCGATGGTCGGGTCCCAGGGACACTTGATGGTGTAGTGGTTGGTCAGCAGCCCGCCGTGCCACAGCTTCCGCAGTTGCTGCTTCTCGTTATGGACGTAAAGCCCCAGGCTTTTCGGGGCGCCCGGCGCATTCGCGTCCAGCAGCTCGATGGTGATCTCCCCAGCCGCCTTGAGCACGTGCCCGTCCGCATCCACCGGCCGCAGATAAACCGTCACCCCGTCGTCCCCCGGCACGTCGTCATACTCGGCGCCCCCCGTCAGGCTGGCCAACTCGATGCGATCCACCACGAACAGGTTGTTCAGCCGGTCCGGCCCCAGGTCCTGCAGCGTCTCTACCTGGGCCTGGAGGTCCGCGATCTTCGCCTGCCGGTCCAGGCTCTCTCGCTCGAGCCGGGCGTTGTCCTGCACCAGTTCGTCCACCCGCTGCTGAAGCGTGCGCACACGATCGTCCGGCCGCCCGTCGCAACCGGCCGACGCAATCCCGGCCAGCGCAAGCGCCATCGCGGCCACACGGAACTGACTCCGGCTCACCATGACCACGGCTATATATGCAGAGCCCCTCGAATGCAAGAGTCCTGGCCACGGGGCAGCACCACCCCGACCGACCGATAACCGCCCGCACCCCCGCCATCACCGACGCCGTTTTGCCCCAGCCCGCTCCGTATCGTACGTCACCAGGGGAGGATGCGCTATGAAGACTACCGTGCCGCCGGCGTCCGTCGTCAACAGCCTCATGGCCCGCGAGATCGACCGGTTCATCGAGGCCGCACGCGAACGCGGCGAGTACGACATCGACACGCGCCGCCGTGCCATGCGGCGCTACCATCGCTCCTGGCCCCTCCTGGTCAGCAACCTGCGCGGCAACAATGAGATCAGCGCCGCTCTGCACAACGCCTCCGTCAACGGGATCGGCTTTCTGTCCGCCCGCGAGTTCTCCGTCGGGGCCATCGTGCTGATCAGGCTGTTCTGGTACGAGGACAGCGGCCTGCGCGTGCCCGCCGCCGTTCGTCACATCACACCGTACCGCGACGCCATCCTCACCGGCTGCGAGTTCGCCATCGACGACGAGTCCGCCTGCCAGGCCGGCCTCTACGCCAACCGCTGGTACGACTGAACCGCCGGCCATCACCCCAATCCATCCGACCCGCGCCCGCCGAAAAACGGTGACGTGCGGCCCGGCACCACGCTGGGCACCCGCCGCGCGTCACGGTATCCTTGCCACGAACGCTGGCTGGCTATAGCGAAGCGAAACCCACCATCGAGTCAGATGACCGGGCTCTTCCGCCCCAGCGCAGAACGATGAGAATCGTCGTTGCCACCGACAGTTTCAAAGGCACCCTCACCTCCCGGCAGGCCGGTGACGCTATCGCCGCCGGCATCCACCGAGTCCACCCCGACGACCAGGTCATCGTCGTCCCCGTGGCCGACGGCGGCGACGGTACCGCCGACGCATTGCTGGCCGCTCTCGGCGGCCGCAGCATCACATCCACCGTACCCGGCCCGCTGATGACGCCCGTAAACGCCGCCTTTGCGATTCTGCCCGACGCGAACCGTGCCGTGATCGAGATGGCCGCCGCCTCCGGCCTCACGCTACTCGCCCCGAAAAACTACGGCCCGCTCCGCACCACCACCTACGGCACCGGCCGGCTCATCACCGCCGCTCTGTCCGAGGGCTGTCGCTCCATCATGGTCGGCGTCGGCGGCAGCGCCACCGTGGACGGCGGCTGCGGGGCCGCTCAGGCCCTTGGCGTCCGATTCCTGACGGCCGATGGTCATCCGCTCCCCGACGGCCTCGGCGGTGGACAGCTCGATCGCATCGAGCGCGTCGATCTGACCAACCGCGACCCGCGCATCGACGAATGCGAGATTCAGGTCCTTTGCGACGTGAACAATCCCCTCTGCGGCTCCAACGGAGCCGCCCGCGTCTTCGGCCCTCAGAAGGGCGCCGGCCAACCGGACGTAGATGTGCTGGACCGCAACTTGGCCCACTTGGCCGACGTCATCCGGCGGGACCTGGACATCGACGTCGCCGACGTTCCCGGCGCCGGAGCGGCCGGTGGCCTCGCCGCAGGCCTGATGGCCTTCCTGGACGCCCGGCTCGTGCCCGGCGTGGACGTCATCCTGGACCTGGTCGGATTGATCGACCGCCTGCCCGGCGCGGACCTGGTCGTCACCGGTGAAGGCCGGCTCGACGCCCAGTCCATGATGGGCAAGGTCGTCAGCGGCGTCGCCGCCCGCGCCGCCAGACTTCGCATCCCCACCATCGCCATCGCCGGCTGCCTCGGCCACGACGCCGACCAATGCCTCGATATCCTGGAAGCTGTCTACCCCGTCACCGAATCGCCGCCGGACAAACTCCCCAGCACCGCCGAAGCAACCCGAGCCCTGACCGACCGAACCGCCAAAGTCTTCGCCCAGCGCCCCCACCCGTAGGGTGCATCTTGATGCACCACCTGAATGCAACTCGTAGGGTGCAGCTTGATGCACGACCTGAATGCGGGGCCGGTCACCCTGACCCGACAAAAACCCGAGCCGCCCTGCAATCGGATCGATGCCGGCGGATGCACCTCAACCCACCTGCCGGGCCTTTCCGCCCCGTTTTCCGCATTTCCGACCACCTGAGAGCGATCACGCGCCAAGTTATATAGAGGGGGTACGGTGCACCTCGATGCCCCACCGGAGCCGTGGGGGCCACCGCCCGAACCGATACGGTCTGCCTCCGTAGCCAGGGAGCCAGCACCATGCGAAACCGTCCTACGCCGATAAGCCCAGCGGGCCAGGCAACCGCCCGCAACTGCCGCATGGGCCTTGATTCACGTGCCCCCGACATCCTCGCGCCGACGTCTCGATTCCACCCACAACGCAGAAATGTAAAACAGGCCCCTTCCTCACGAAACCAAACCCCTCCCCGAACGATGCAACTGCTTATACTACAGTGGGTTATCCGCCGACAAGGCGCGCCGAAACTCCCTCAAACGCGCTCGATTCGCGCGCGTTGCGCGCACAAATCGACATCAAACGCGCCCAAACTCGACCCGCAACCTCGAAATGACGCCCCACAATGCACAACGGATTCGGGCCGTCGGCCGACCTCACTCTTCTCTGCGGTCTTGGCGATCTCCGCGCTTCAGTGGCCTTCCGGTCTAAACCTGCCCCGCCCGGTTGAGCACCAACAGCTTGATCTCCGTCATGTCTTCCATCGCGAACCGGATCCCCTCGCGCCCCAGACCGCTGTCCTTGATCCCGCCGTAGGGCATGTTGTCCACCCGAAGGCTGGGCACGTCGTTGATGATCACCCCGCCCACGTCCAGCACCTCGTACGCGTAGTAGGCGTGATCCAACAGCGGCGTGAAGATCCCCGCCTGCAACCCGTACACGCTGTTGTTCACCTCCCGGCACGCATCCTTGAAATCGCTGAACGGGGCCATCACCGCCACCGGACCGAACGCCTCCACGCAACTGATCCGCAGGTCCGCCCGAACGTCTTCCAGCAACGTCGCGTCGAAGAACACGCCGTTCCGCTTGCCGCCGCAGATGACCTTCGCCCCGGCCTCGACGGCCTCGGCCGTCCACTCCTCCATCCGCTTGGCGTCGCCCTCCGTGATCATCGGACCAAGAAA
>Ga0307379_10006255_pt1 | contig 16417 bp, 16 predicted proteins | sample UN2MG_FD_202237 | JGI IMG/M metagenome (GOLD analysis project Ga0307379, IMG submission 202237) | Soil microbial communities from Risofladan, Vaasa, Finland - UN-2 | ecosystem: Environmental > Terrestrial > Soil > Coastal area > Acid sulfate soil | place: Finland: Risofladan, Vaasa | collected... | reverse complement strand
AAAAAGTGGAAAAAAAGTCGTATCCAGAAAGGTCCTCGATAATCTTCTTATGCTTATTCTGCTTATATTTATCAGGAACCGGAATTTTATTAGACATCGGATACCTCTCTTTTTTCGAGAAAGGATAACATTTGTAAATCACAAGTGTAACGATAGCTTTAATCAACGTTTTTGTCAACTTATTATTAACTTCATATAATTGATGATATTTGATGCTACTTGACAGTCGAGGGGCATCAACTTAATATATCTAAAATTTGACAAAAACCTCAGGGGCTGAGTTTGCTCATTTTTACCAGGAACTATTACTGTGTGTTTTCAGCTTAACCTGTTTAAGGTTTTCCCCCTGTTGCTTTGTTCCGTTCTTTTGGAAAATGCAGAACTTTCAGCATTTCGTTTTATCGATTGTTCCTCATGTCACGTGAAGATAAGCGCCGAGTGGCGCTCATCCATGCATGCACAGAGCACCACCTCCCCTGTTTTTCTTAAGGAAAGTGGCGGTTCCCTTAGTTCGGGGAAAAGTTCCTGTTCCTGCCATGCCCCTTCATACCTCCCCCCGCAAAACCTGGGAATGATTCCCGGGATGCGTGAGGATTCACTCGAGCTGGGTGTCGATTGTGTGGCCTGCCACATGGACAGCGATCTGGTCGCTTATTCAAGCGGCGAAGAGCTGATGGTTCCGCACTGGGTAAAAAAGAGCGATACATATGCTCGAGGTTCTTTCTGCGCAGGGTGCCACACCTGGGGGAAAACGGGTGGATTGGATTGCCAGGATTGCCATATGCCGGATATTGAGGGAGCCGCAGGCGATGGTCCGCATCTTGAGCGCAGGGAAGGAGCGACCCACGCCTCGCATCTCTGGTCCGGTTCCCGCAATCCCCAAACCCTGGCCCGAGGGGCCCTCCTTGAGGCGCATCGCCTGGGAGGAACCCTGAGTGTGAAAGTGACCAACCTGGTGGGCGTGCATTCCTTTCCAGCCAACGGCCACCACAAGATGAAGGTTGTGCTTATCCCTAGCCCTCTCGGGCAGCCTGCCTGGGAGGATTCTGTGAAGCTGGGGCCGGATTCCACAGCGGAATATTCGGTAAAATTACCCGGAAGTGAAACCGCAGACCGGGTCGAACTGAGGTTTTATCCGGCCCCTTCAGTCTGGCCTGACAGCTTTTACGTTCTGACCAAAAAAGTGGTCGATTGAAAAAACAGGCAAGCGCTGTGTGAGGGAAGTCGGGTTAATTTGGCGCCCTTGGAGAGAACCTGGAGGAGTTAATGCGGCGCAAGGTTTTTATTGGCACCTGCGGAGCTGCCTTAGCGGGCACTTTAAGCGGGAAGGCGAGAGCGGATGAAGATAAAAATTTCAGGGTTCTTTGTCAGCTTGCCTCAGTAGTGGTGCCTGATAAAGACCCGGAAGTCTGGGAGAAAAGCTCGGCCCGCGAGGAGCTCAAGCGCGCCTGGCAGGTTTCCAAGGCAGAGGAGCGGGAGGAGTTGTCTGTCTCCCTAACTCTTTTGGATAAGGAAGCCGGCAAGCTGGAGGGGGACCGGGATTTCGCCTCATTGAAACCTTCCGCAAGGGCGGCTCTCTTGCGTGGACTGATCGATAAATCACCCCAATTTGCCAAAGATTTCGCGAGCATGCGCTCGATGATTGTCAGGGCTTTTTACAGCAGTCCGGTCGGTTATCAGCGCACCGGATACATTCCATCCGACCAGTTCACGGGCTATCGCAGGTTTTTTATCCCGGACGAAGGGCGGGACTGACCATGGACCGTTTGGAGTATGAGGCGATTATTATAGGGCTCGGTCCTTCAGGAGCGGTGATTACGGAGTCTCTCTCCGGAGCAGGCTGGAAGGTGCTGGCCCTTGATGAGGGTCCGTGGTACAACCCTTTTCGCGACTTTCGCCTGGGAGAGGCGCCGAGGATACCCTTGGGTCTGGTCTACTCTGAGGATAGTGAGGTAAAGCCGGGCATGGTGAAGGCTGTGGGCGGCGGGATGGTTTTTTACGCCGGCGTGTTTTTCCGGTTGCACCCCAATGATTTCCGCACATGGACAAAGTTCGGCTGTGGGACAAACTGGCCGTTGACTTATGAGGAATTGGCCCCTTTTTACAGGGAGGTTGAAATATTCACCGGGGCCTCAGGCAGCAATACAAACATTTTCGAAGCGCCACGCGAACCTTACCCTAACCCGCCGCATCCCTTATCACCCGCTTCGCAGGCTTTCTCCAAGGGCGCCCGCGCCTTGGGCTGCCACCCGGTACCTACCCCAATGTCGGTCCTTTCCCGGCCCTATCGCGGCAGGCCTTCCTGCACTTATTGCTCGAAATGCGGTTGGGGCTGCATAGTCGGGGATAAAAGTTCACCGGAGATGACCTATATCCCGGCTGCAAAGAAAAACGGTGCTGATATAAGACCCAGGCATAAGGTGCTGACAATCGAGACAAACAATCAAGGCCGGGCAACCGGGGTTGTGTTCAAAGATCAGGAGGGAGCCAGGCATAAAGCCCAATCCGATCTGGTCGTTTTATGCGGCAGTGCGCTGCTTGACCCAGGGCTCCTGAAGCGCAGCCGTGGTCCGGCGCATCCGGATGGCCTTGGCGCCCGCAGCGGCATGCTGGGCAGGAACCTGATGACACACACCGGAGGTCGTTACATGGCCCGTTTTCCCCAGGTTGTCAATGGTTACATGGGCCTTAGCGGCGGGGCAAACGTGCAGGATTTTTACGATGGGGCCCCGGATGCTGAATTCAGCCGCGGCTACACCATTTATGTGTCTCTGGTGCCCGAGCCACCATCCACATTTGCCGACTGGTATCTGGAAAGCTGGGGCGAAGAGCTGGTGGAGACCATGAGTTCCTACAACCGGATGACCCGTCTGGCTGTTGTGGGCGAAGACCAGGCCCATCCGGAAAACTGTGTGACACCTGATCCTGACCTGACAGATGAAGACGGGTTTCCACTGGTGCGGATACGCTACCTGGGGACAGATAATGAAAAACGGCTTTTTGCCCACGCTCTCCAGAGATGCCGGGAGATTTGCCGGGCTGGGGGCGCGGATGATTGGGAGTTTTATCATCCAGCGTCAAGCAGTGTCCATCCTTTGGGCACTTGCCGGATGGGCGAAGACCCGGGAAAAAGCGTGGTAGACCGTTGGGGCGCCTGTCATGATGTCCCGGGCCTTTATATCATGGACAGCAGTGTCTTTCCCACCTCCGGCGCTGTCAATCCGGCGCTGACTATTATGGCTCTGGCTTCCCGTACGGCCAATCACCTTATAACTGGCCGCAGAGGCTGAACCCTTTGAATCCAAGGCTTCCGCAGGCCGCAAGGTGTTAATTCAGGCGAAAAGATCCTGATCTGAAAACAGCTCCAGGCAAAACAGTGACATTACTAAATATTTTGCTGTATAGAAACGGAAAAAAAGGTTAAAATAATTAATCAAACGAAATTATAAAAATCAGCAATCTTGTCCCAAGAGGATATTTAACTCCTATTGTTTAAAAAAAGATCAGCGGGCCGAACAACTGAGAATAGATCACCAAAGGAATTTACATGAAAATCCTCTCTCGAGAGGGATGGGGCGCGAAGCGGACGGAGTGAGTCTTCTTGATTTTCATGCTTCGTTGTGTCCGCATTCGGACATGAAAGTTTGTTAAAAGCTCTTTAGAATACAGGAGTCAGGAGCCAGAATTCAGAAAATATTCCATGACCGAACTCCGCTAGCTTTAAATTCCGGCTCACGGGTTCCAGCCAGGGAACAGCAAGAGTGCCTTTAATGAGGTAAATGACCAGAGTCTTATTTTATGAATACTTCGGTTTAAGAGTCTGTTGGATTAATGTATCTTGAACAAATTTATTTCAGCCTTCCAGGTGCGGTTTCTTTTTGAGGAGTTTTCATGTACCTGACAATCCTCTTCCTGGTCATTCTGATCCTGGCGCTTGTAGCGCTCGCCGTAGCCATGGCCTATTACCGCCGCCAGCGGATGCTGGATGAAAAAAAGGTCCATTACCTGGGCTTAAGAAAAGAGAACGGCAATCACTGGCGGCGCTTTGAATCATATCAAGCGGATATTGACCGGATCAGATCGGATTACAATGCCAGATTGCGGGAGATAGCAATCTTGCTCGGCGAAATAGAACAAAAGAGGAAGGAAGTCAGGGATGTCCTCGGAATCTTGAAAGAGGAAGTAAGACAAAAAGACGACAGCATGGACCGGGATCTAGGCAAAATTATCGACCGGCGGAAAGATATTTATCGAAAACTCTGGAGCGAGTTTAACGGGAAAAAAGCGTTATATTTATCAAAACTCCGGCAAGCGAAACAGAGCCAGGTGGCTATACAAAACACGAATGTGAAAAAGGATCAGGAATACCAGCGCTGGAACGAGACGAAAATCCTGATGGAGCGTGTCAAAAAAGAGTACGAATCTCTACTCAGGAATCCGCTTTTTTCTTTCATGAAGAAGCCTTAAAACAAAAATGCCGGTTACTGCTGCTCGAGCTTTTCCTCTTTTACTTTTCTTTCTCTCAAGAGCTGCATAAATTCTTTCACCGGCACATAGATCCAGACAATCAGGATAATGACTCCCAGGGTCCATATACTCCAGGTAACCCAGTCGAAAGGCATAACTTTACTCCTGGATGAAAAACGGTTAAAGACAGGTTCTTTTTGAGCGGCGTGAAAAATCCTGAAACTTATCCGGAACTCAGGCTTTCAAGCTAACACCACAAGCGGATTTAAGCAAGCGTTTCGTGCCTGTGGATCGCTGCAGGGTGGTGAGGTAATTCCCGCCGCCTGCTTTCCGACTGGAGACAATGCGGTTCAGGTGCTTGTCAGGATCTCATGACTGTATGTTGATGAGGAAAGAGGTTTTTTCAAGAGGAAATAGGAAGGGGAGAGCTGATGGCGCTTAAGGCAGTACTTTACGACCTGGACGGATTAATGGTAGATTCTGAACCGCTTCACGGAAAGGCCAGCGAGAAGGCGCTCAATGCCTACGGCCATACTTTGGAAGATATTCCCGCGGCCTTGCGCCAGTCTTTTTATGGCAGAAGGGTCGCAGAGATTGCCGCAGATGTTGTCAACTGCTTGAGCCTGCCGGTCAGCCCGGAACGTTGGGCCCGCGAGCGTCTGGAAATATTTATGGAACTCGTGGAACAGGGCATTAACCTTATGCCCGGGGCAGAGGAATCCCTATCTTTATTCGAAGGGAATGGTCTGAAAAAGGCTGTGGTTTCCTCCGGAGATAGAAAATATGTCCAAAAAATTCTTCGACTGACCGGTTTAACCAGCAGATTCGAGGCGGTTGTCACCGGGGACGACGTGACCCGCGGAAAGCCCGATCCGCAATGCTATTTGCTGGGCGCGCAGAAGCTAGATGTTCCTCCTCCCGGTTGCCTGGTGCTCGAGGACGCTTACCCCGGTATCAAGGCCGCACGCGCGGCAGGCATGAAAGTGATCGGAGTGGAAAACAACTTCAACAGTCGCTTTGACGGGGCAGATGTCGTGGTTTCCTCCCTCGCAGCGATCGATCAAAAAGTCCTGGGGACGCTTGAGAACCGGACTTCGACGAATTGAGCCGGAACCGGCCAGCCGTCGAAGCTCTTTTGCGCACCTGCTGAAAGAAACATTTCCAAATCTTGAAAGGGTGACCTCTTTTCACTTCAAGTATAAGGAGTCAGGCCATGCAGAAGTATATTTGCAATGTTTGTGAATGGGTTTATGATCCGGCAGAGGGCGATCCCACGCAGGATATAGAACCGGGAACCCCTTTTGAAGACCTGCCCGATGATTGGCTTTGCCCGGCCTGCGGAGTAGGCAAGGAAGATTTCAGCGTCTATAATGAATAAGCAGCGGATCGTGCCGGAGGGAGTGAAGGGTCGCTTTTTCAAAGGGAAGAGTTCGTGTCCGAAACACTTGAAAAGCGGATGATGGCCCGCGCTCTGGAGCTTGCCGCACTGGCAAGAGGCAAAACCTCTCCCAATCCGATGGTTGGAGCGGTGCTCTTTAAACAGGGCCGGGTGATCGGTGAGGGCTATCACCATCGCTGCGGCATGGCGCATGCCGAGAGAATGGCCTTGAGGCAGGCGGGCAGGGAGGCTCGCGGGGCCACCCTGGCTGTAAATCTGGAGCCTTGCGCCCATACGGGAAGGACATCGCCCTGTGTCGAGGCAATTATCAGCTCGGGCGTGGCACGCGTGGTGGTGGCCATGCGCGATCCTAACCCGCTTGTGCGCGGCAGGGGCATAGGGGCTCTCCGGAGGGCGGGAATCGAGGTGCAGGTAGGCCTCCTGGGAGCTGAGGCCCGGCTGCTGAATGAGGTTTTTATTCATTCCATAACCACCGGCAAACCCTTTATAGCTCTGAAACTGGCCCAGTCTCTGGACGGGGCGATCGCTCTCGGTAAAGGCTTGCGCACAACTATTACTTCCTCCCGGGCCCTGGATTTCACCCACTGTTTGCGTTCCTGGTACGATGCCGTGGCGGTAGGGGTCTCGACCGTTCTGGCAGATGATCCGCTGCTCAATGTGCGGCGCATACGAGGCGCCGCGCAGCCAGTGAGGGTAGTTCTCGACAGCAGTTTGCGTATCCCTCGGGAGTCCAGGCTCGTAGCAACTGCAGAGAAATTCCCCACATTGGTGCTCTATGATCCAGCCAGGGCAGATCCCTCGCGGCTCGCAGTTCTCAAGCAGCGGAAAGTGGGACTCGAGCCGGTAGATGGAGCGCACGAGGGTTTTCTGCCCCCGGAAAAGGTGCTCGAGATCCTTGCCGGGCGCGGTATTACCAGTGTCCTGATCGAGGGAGGGAGGCTCGTGGCGACATCTTTTTGCGCCAGGAAGCTTGTCCAGCGCCTGCATCTTTTTATCGCGCCGGTATTAATGGGGGAGGGGGGGCCGCTGCACGGCCTGGGAGAGATAGGCGTAAGCGAAGAAAACGGGCCGCTCAGGCTGCGCAATGTAGATACCAAAGTCCTGGGGCCTGATATCTATATTACCGGGAGGCTTATCTACCCCGGCCGATAATATTTTGCCTTCAGTTATCAAATATGTTATTTTAAACAGCAGAGTTATATGTTTAATGGTATAATTGAATACCTGGGCACGGTCTCAGCGGTTGCACCTTACGGCCAGGGCAAGATCCTGTCTATCGAATCCGGGCGCCTGTCCGACCGGATGCGGCCCGGAGACTCGCTGGCAGTCAACGGGGTCTGCCTTACAATTATCGGGATCAAGGATGATCTGGTCGAGCTTGAAGCAGTAGCCGAGACTCTGTCCAAAACCAATCTCGGCGAGCTTTGTCCCGGGAGCCTGGTGAATCTCGAAAGGCCTCTTCCGGCCGAGGGGCGGGTGCACGGCCACTGGGTGGCCGGCCACGTGGATTCCACCACCCGGATTGTAAAAATCAGGAAGCTGCCGGAAAGCACCCTGATGAGCTTTGAGCTTGATGATGAAACCAGGCCCTTTATTGTGCCGCGGGGCTCGGTGGCTGTCGATGGAGTGAGTTTGACTGTCGCCCGGCTGGAAAGGACGGCTTTCACCTGCTCCCTGATCGAATTTACTCTTTCACATACCAACCTAGGCACCAGGAAGCTCGGCCAGCGGGTAAACGTGGAAACGGATATGATCGGCAAGTACGTAGTCAGCACGCTGGAGAGGATGAAGTCTCAAGGCGGAGGTCTCAGCGAAGAGAAGCTGCGCCTCTGGGGTTATTGAAAAAGCGCCGGGAAGATTTTACAGTCGAGAAAAGGAACTGGAGATGATTAACCTGGATAACACGATGCTTCCGATCAAGGAGGTTATCGAGCATATTAGCCGTGGGGGGATGATTATCCTGGTTGATGACGAGAAAAGGGAGAACGAGGGTGATTTTGTGATTGCCGCTGAAAAGGTCACGCCCGAAGCTGTTAATTTCATGGCCCGCCAGGGCGGAGGGATAATCTGTGTGGCCTTGACCGAGAAGCGGGCCGATGAGTTGGGGCTCGAGCCAATGGTCGGTTCGAATACCGCGCTTCACGGCACTTCTTTTACAGTCAGCGTGGATCTGAAAGCAGGCACTTCAACCGGCATCTCGGCTTACGACCGCGCGGCCACTATCAAAGCGCTGTGCGACCCGCATCTCGGGCCCGAGGATCTGGCCCGGCCGGGCCATATTTTCCCCTTAAGGGCCAAGGATGGAGGAGTGCTGCGCAGGGCGGGCCACACCGAGGCCGGTATAGACCTGGCGTGTCTGGCAGGCTTAGAGCCGGCAGGCGTGCTTTGCGAAATCATGGATGATGACGGCAGGATGGCGCGCCTGCCCCGGCTTTTTGAAATCGCCAGGGAATTTGACCTGCCCGTGGCCTCGATTCAGGACCTGATCCGGTATCGCAGACAAAGGGAAAAAATTGTAAACGCCACGGTCAGAACGACACTGCCCACTATTTTCGGCACTTTTGATATGTACCTCTACGAGACAACCTATAGTGACGAGACTCACCTGGCTTTGGTGTGCGGCTCTGTGGCCGGCAGGAAAGACGTGCTTGTCAGAGTCCACAGCAGTTGTCTTACCGGCGATGCCCTGGCGTCCCTGCGCTGCGACTGCCGCTACCAGTTGCATACTGCCATGAAAATGATCCAGGATGAAGGTCTCGGGGTGCTGCTTTATTTGAATCAGGAGGGCCGCGGCATAGGTCTCGCTTCCAAGATCAGGGCCTATGCCTTGCAGGACAAGGGACTGGATACTGTGGATGCAAATATCGAGCTGGGCTATTCGGATGATGAGCGCGATTACGGATTGGGAATTCAGATTCTCAAAGACCTGGGATTGACCAGCGTGCGTCTGATGACCAATAATCCTAAAAAAGTGGATGCTTTTATTTACGGTGGCTACGGGCTGGTAGTCACTGAACAGGTGCCCATAGAGCAAGACCCTAACGAATTCAACAGGGAGTATCTCGAAACTAAAAGGGTTCGGATGGGTCACAAACTGCAGAAGCTTGATCGAGCTGAAGGGTCGGAATCAAGCGGTTAAGCTCCTTTTTCCGCGTTCACTGAAAGGGGAGGTTTATGCCTAAAATTTTTGAAGGGAAACTCGACGGTAGCGGTAAGCATGTGGCATTTGTGGTTTCGCGTTTCAATGATCTGGTGACCGGTCATCTCTCCGCCGGCGCTTTGGATTGCTTATTGCGCCATGGCGTGGCTGAAAAGGACATTTCGATTTTCAAGGTGCCCGGATCTTTTGAGATCAGTCCAGTGGCAAGGAAGCTGGCGGCATCCGGCAAGTATGATGCCGTAATCGCTCTGGGTGCCGTGATTCGCGGAGACACACCTCATTTCGATTACATCGCCGCCGAGGTGGCCAAGGGAGTGGCTCACGCTGCTTTCGAATCGGATGTGCCGGTAGTTTTTGGGGTATTGACAACGGATACATTGGAGCAGGCGTTGGAGCGGGCCGGGGCAAAATCAGGCAACAAGGGAGCAGAGGCCGCTCTGGCCGCGCTTGAGTTGATGAACCTTTACTCCAGCGGCGCTTTTTAACTTACGGCCTGGTGAAACTTCACGGTTCCCACCCAGGTTACCTTCCGTTTCAGGGTCACCAAAGACTCAAATATCTCAACCTATGAAAAGACGCACAAAGTGCAGGATCTGGGCCTTGCAGGCTGCTTACAGCAGCCTGCTGAGCGGTAAAGGGATGGACCGGGCACTGGAAGAATTTTTTAACTACCGCAATATCAGGTCGAAAGGCCGTGAATTTACAGTGAGGCTCCTCTCGGAATACCAGGAACACCTGGCAGAGATCGACTCGCTCATGGCCGGCCACCTTAAAAACTGGACTCCGGATCGCCTCGCCGTGCTGGACAGGTTAATAATCCGGCTGGCAGTGGCCGAGTTCCTTTTCCTGGAGGATGTGCCTCCAAAAGTGACAATTAATGAATACGTGGGACTCGCCCACCTGTTCGGAACGGAAGATTCCCCGCGCTTTGTCAACGGGGTTCTGGATGCAGTGCATAAGACCCTGGCCAAAAAATAAAGAAAGCCGTTCGTTCCAACCTAACCCCAATGTTGTTCACTTTAGGCGGGAAAGGCAAACGATGTCATTCCCGCTCAAGCGGGAATCCAGGTTTTTAAGCCTATTTTCTGGACCCCCGCTTTCGCGGGGGTGACAAAAAGAGAGTGTTGTCGCTTTAAGTGAACGGTATTGAACCTAACCCGCAGTCCAGAGGCTGACCGGACTTTGCGCTACGCGATTATTTCAGATATCCACAGTAACCTTCAGGCCCTGCAAGAGGTGCTGAGTCTTATCGACAGGCTGGCTGTCGACCGGATAATCTGCCTGGGAGATATTGTCGGCTATGGAGGCGATCCAGCGCTCTGTATCGAACTCGTGCGCCAGAAGTGTTTCCAGGTTATTCTGGGCAACCATGATGCTGCGGCTGTCGGGCTGACCTCAGTCGCCTATTTCAATCCTGTCGCGCGTGAGGCAGCCCTCTGGACCGGCAGGGTTTTGACGCCCCGGGAGAAGAGCTATCTCTCCGGGCTGCCTTTGAAAGATGATTTCGGCGAGTTTGAAATAGTGCATTCCACTCCCGATGACCCCGCCCTTTGGAGATACCTCTTCACAGAGGAGGAAGCCGGGCCGCTTTTTGACTGTTTCTCAAGGCAGCTTCTTTTTTACGGCCATACCCATTTCCCGATGGTGTTCGAGAGCAGCCTGAAAGAGGTGTTGTTTCACGAACCCGAAGATTTCACTCTGGACTCTCAAATCAGATATATTGTTAACGTGGGCAGTGTAGGCCAACCCCGCGATGGCGATCCCCGCGCCGCATTTGCCCTTTTCGACAGCGGGAGGAACGAGGTCACTTTCCACCGTCAACCCTATGATATAGCTGCGGCGCAGAGGCGGATTCTTGAGAACGGTTTGCCACAGATCCTTGCCGCCAGACTTGCTTACGGGAGCTAGGAATTTATCCATAACGTCAAAAATTATTGGGCATAAATACTGTGCCCGGTTTTATAAATAATTATAGACAATCGTGTTTGAGGCGACAGGCGGCAGGAGTCAGCCATTCATGACTCTGGCGCGCCACCATGAAAGGGATGAAAATAATTCCGTTCGGATTTTATTTTCAAAGTAGTATATTCATATTCTTCTTAATCTATCATATTCGCAGTTATTTAAATATCTAATTATAGATGGCTTATAACATCCTTTTGATCAACTGGCGCGACATTGCCCATCCCGAGGCCGGAGGAGCCGAGGTGCACGCCCATGAGATTTTCCGGCGCATCGCCGCCTCAGGCCACAGGGTGACTTTCCTCTGTGCCAGGTGGCCGGGCTGCGAACCCCGGGCAGAGATCGACGGGATAGAAATCCTCCGCGCCGGGCGCAACATGACATTCAACTTTACTGCTGCCGCTCTGCTTCGCGGTGAGCTGTCCTCACGAGACTTTGACATCATTGTCGAGGATGTCAATAAAATCCCCTTCTGTACCCCCTGGTTCACTCCGCACCCAAAGCTGATTCTCTTTCACCATCTGTTCGGGACCACGATTTTCCGCGAGGTCGCCCCTCCGGTTGCCGCCTATGTTTACCTCTGGGAACGCCTTATCCCCATGATTTACCGGGGTGAATGGGTCCAGGCGGTCTCTAAAGATACGGCAGATGAGCTCATCCGGATGGGTTTCGCTAAAGAAAAAATACGTCTGATTTATAACGCGGTCGACTGTAACCTATACAGCCCCGCGCCTCCAGACCGAGAGGAACCGCCTGCCGCTGAGCCTTATTTCCTTTATATGGGCAGGATTAAACGCTACAAACGTCTCGGGCTCATTCTCGATGCCTTTTCCCTCGCCAGACGCCAGGGGCTTGACAGCCGCATCCGCCTTATTTTCGCCGGGGCGGGAGATGATTACCCGGGATTGAGGGAGAGGGCTGCAAAGCTCGGGCTGTTGAACGAGACGAGTTTTCTGGGCCGGGTTTCAGAGGAAGAAAAGGTGCGGCTCCTGCGCGGCGCCGTGGCTGTGGCCAATCCATCCCCCAAGGAAGGCTGGGGCATTACCAACATGGAAGCCCAGGCTTGCGCGACACCGGTGGTAGCCAGCCGCTCCCCGGGTCTGCGGGAATCGGTGAAAGACGGTCTGACGGGATTCCTGTTCTCTCCCGGCGATCCAGCGGATTTTGCCGCCAAACTGCTCCTGATTGCAGGAGACGAGTCCCTGCGCCGGAGAATGAAATCGGCTGCCAGGGAGTTTGCTCAGACTTTCAGTTGGGACACATCCGCAGAAAAAACTATCTGCTATATCGAAGATATCCTGGAGAAAAGAATATGAGCGAGAGATTCACAGGCAAAAACGACGGCTTGATCAAGCATGGGACAATCCTGCTGGTAGCCACTATAATCACCGGACTGAGCAATACGCTTTTCAATATTGCCATGCTCAAGATGCTGACCAAGGAGAATTTCGGCGACTACACGGGCCTGGTTTCGCTTTACATGATCCTGGCTTTTCCGCTTACCGCAGTTCAGATGGTTACAGCCAGATATGTTTCCGCTCTGGAGAGCAAGCGCCTGCTGGGACAGGCGGCCTCTCTCCTGCGGCGCTCCCTCCTCAAGCTGTCTCTGACTGCGGCTGCGGTACTGATTGCCTTCCTGGCTTTCGGACAGTTTCTGGCCGGGTACCTTAACGTGCACAGTCTAGGCGCAGTTTATGTTGTCGGCCTGTCAGTGGCCTTTGCCCTGATAAGCTCGGTTTTCTGGGGGGCGCTCCAGGGCTTCCAGTATTTCTATCATTATGCGGCCAACCAGATAGTTTCCACTGTGGCCAAGCTGGGCGGGGGGATTCTGCTGGTCTGGCTGGGTCTCGAGGTGGTGGGAGCGGTAGGTTCTCTCGTGTTTTTTTACCTGACAGCGGTTATAATGGCTGTTTTCCCGCTCTACGTGGTGCTTTTTAAACTCGCCGGTGGAGATGAAGAGGCTGACAGCCTTCCGCACTACCGCTTTTTCTGGCCGGTATTTGTCTCCCTGCTGGCTTTCGCTGTCTTCACCTATGCTGATTTTATCACGGTCAAGCATTTTTTCCCGCGCTACAATGCCGGAGAGTACGGTCTGGCCCAGGTGGTGGGCAAGGCTTTTCTGTTTATCCCGGTCGCTATCAGCACGGCTTTGTTCCCGAAAGTCACCCGGCGCACGGCAGCCCTGGAATCCTCCAGCCTGGAGATTTTAAATCTCTCGCTGGTCTACTGCATCGTTCTTTGTGTCATTGGCATAGTGGTCTGCGTTTTTTTCGCGGAGCTGATCCTGCTCTTGCCGGAGGGGACAATGACTGCTGTGAAACTGGTCCGCATATTCGGTATCGGAGTGACCCCTGTGGCTCTGCTCTATATCATGATTAATTATCTTCTGGCCAGAGGCAGAGCCGCGTTTCTATATTTTCTGATCCCGATGGCTTTGGCCTATGTGGCCGCCCTCCAGGTGTGGCACGCGACTCTGGCCACTGTGATCTGGGTCATGGCCGGTTTCGGCCTGGTGGCCGGTACAGGCCTTTATCTGGTAATTTTTTTCAGTGAAAGATCCGCACAACGAGAGAGATTGCTGTATATAACCAAGCCCCGGTTTTAGGAAGGATCTGCGCCAAGATGGAGAATAAGCCTTTTCTTTCAGTAATCATGCCTGCTTTCAATGAGGGAGATGGAATCCATGATAACCTGATCGAGACCCTCTCGACTCTGGAAAGCTTGAATGTTCCTTTTGAGATTATCCTGGTGGATGACGGGAGCTCGGACGACACCCTGAAAGAGGCCCGCCGGGCGGCTAGCCAGGACAGCCGGATCAAAGTCACCTCAAATCATCACAACCTGGGCAAGGGCTGGGCCCTTAAAACCGGTTTCAAAAGAACCAGCGGCGAGGTGGTGGCTTTTCTCGATGCAGACCTCGATATCCATCCCTCCCAGGTGGGCCTGCTCCTTGAGCGGCTCCGGTCCGTTCCGGTGGATGTGGTTATCGGCTCGAAGTTTCACCCGGAGTCGAAATTGAGCTATCCGGCGGGCAGAAGGTTTTTCTCCTTTTGCTACTATCTGTTTATCAAGCTTCTTTTCGGGCTGCCCCTTAAAGACACCCAGACCGGGATCAAGCTTTACCGCAGGAGCGTGCTCGAGAAAGTTTTCCCGCACGTGCTGGTAAAAAAGTTCGCATTCGATATCGAGCTTTTGACCCTCGCCCATCATAACGGCTTCAAAATCGCGGAGGTCCCGGTAATTCTCCAGTTCAAGAGAGGGCTGCGCTGGGGAAGGATCCGCCTGGAGGACATTGTCCATATCTTTATCGATACGCTGGCCATTTACTACCGCCTCAGGATTCTTAACTACTATGACCGCAAGCTTCCCACTCTTGACAGATATCCGCGGGTCTCAATCGTGATCGCTGTCGGCCCTTATAACGACAACCTGGTTGAATCGCTCGAGGCCTGCCTGCGGCTTGATTACCCCGATTTCGAGGTGCTGGTCTTTCCGGATGAGCCTTTCAACTGGCCCGATCCCCGGGTGCGGGTGATCCCAACCGGGAAGGAGATGCCGAGCCACAAAAGAGACCGCGCTATCGGCGAAGCCACAGGCGAGATTATCGCCTTTTTAGATGATGACGCCTATCCGATCGCCGATTGGCTCACCAATGCGGTGCGTGCCTTTCACTGGCCGGAGGTCGCCTCTGTAGGCGGCCCGGCGCTCACCCCTCCCTCGGACAGCTTGAGACAGCAGGCAAGCGGAGATATTTACGCCTCCCCCCTGGTGGGCGGGCCTTACACTTATCGTTATTTACAAGGCCGGTACCGCGAGGTGGAGGACTATCCGACCTGCAACCTGCTGGTGAGAAGAGATGTGTTCGAGCGGCTCGGCGGTTTCGATACCGAATACTGGCCGGGCGAAGACACTTTCTTTTGCCTTAAGATAGTCCGCGATCTGAAACTGAAAATAGTCTACGAGCCGGACGCCATAGTCTATCACCACCGCAGGGAAGTCTACCGCGGGCACCTGGCCCAGATAAAAAGCTATGCCCTGCACCGGGGTTACTTTGTGAAAAAGTTCCCGGAAACAAGCCTGCGGCCGGCTTACTTTTTACCTTCAGTGCTGGCATTGGGATTGTCTCTGGGCTGGGTTTTCTCTTTTCTCTGGGCCCCTCTGGCGGCTCTTTATCTGGCTGGACTCGCCGCCTACCTTGCCGCCGCCCTTCTGGCAGCATCTGTGAGCATGCACCCAATGCGTATCTGGTATGTTTCGAGCGGCATAGTGCTTTCTCACCTGACCTACGGGCTTTATTTTATCCGCGGACTGCTTGCCTCAAGGCTCAGAGAGGAGAGATAGAGGATTTTTTGGCCCGGTGTGACACTGGCTTTGCCTCGTGGTTGGCCCAGGAAGGCAAAGGATTGTGTTTTTCGCTGTTACCCGGACAGATTGCTTTAAACCAAAAGGCGGATCATTTTTTAAGGAATCTCAGGAATTTGTTGGTAACGAAACCGAAACAGATAAGGTCTGTCAGGGAAGCTGATATTATTGGCTGGTAAAGGCAGGCGGAGTCTTTGAATCTGGCCCATTTGTAAAGGCCGCGTAAAAACTCGGGTATGAGCAGATTGGCGTAGACTACCCAGGCGCCGATTTTTAATATGCTTTGGAATGAGCTTAGATCGAAATATTGATACTTCCTGGTTTCTTCATTCGGCAGATAAATTTTTGTGAGATTTCTCCACCTTCTTCCCAACAAGTCGCCCAAGCTCTTGACATTGATGTGATAAAAGCCGGACTTTTCAATATAGGCGAATTTTGTATGGCCGGCCTCGGAGAGAAGACAGGGGACATCAATGTCCATAAATCTCCGGGCGTTTTCCAGGACCTTTTTTAAATATTCAACTCTGTAAAGGCAGATCCCTATCGGAGGGATTTTCGGATAACAGAACTCGCAGAGAGTATAGCCTTCGCTCTTTTTGACAACCGTTTGTTCGATACCGGTGCAGAAATACTGAAAAACCGGGTCCAGTTCCAAGGGATGGTATCTCAAGAAACGGCCGATAGCGGTGTCTGACGGTTTAGGAATGAATCTGCCGAATGACCCGGCTAAATCGCTGATTTCAAAAAAAGGCTCGACCAGGTTGCGCAGCCAGTGGTTACCGACAATCTCGATATCCGCATCGAGATAAATGAACAGCTCTCCGGTCGAGTTTTGGAAACCGATCAGCTTGGAAGTTTCGCCGTGCTTTTCGATATCGTTGTACAGTAACTCGACCTCGAACTCCCGGGCTATCTCGATTGTTCTGTCCTCGGAGCGGTTGTCAACGACCAAGACCTGGAGCATTTCTACCGGATAGTTCTGGGAAAAAATTGCGTTCAGGCAGGTCCGGATATTTTTTTCTTCATTATAAGTCGGCACGCAAATTGATATTTTGGGTAATTCACGC
>Ga0307379_10006254_pt1 | contig 16418 bp, 21 predicted proteins | sample UN2MG_FD_202237 | JGI IMG/M metagenome (GOLD analysis project Ga0307379, IMG submission 202237) | Soil microbial communities from Risofladan, Vaasa, Finland - UN-2 | ecosystem: Environmental > Terrestrial > Soil > Coastal area > Acid sulfate soil | place: Finland: Risofladan, Vaasa | collected... | reverse complement strand
CCGATCTGAGTTGATCTTCTCGAAGACCCCCTTCTCCCTGATCATCACTGACCATGTTGGCTTGATGAGTGCGCGGGGTCGGTACTCCAACACAACGGAGAAGCTCAACGAGGTCATCCGCGATCTCAAGCGTCTCGCCATGAGCTTCAATCGAGGCATGGGCATCGCGGTTGTTGGTCTATTCCAGATCTCTCGTGAGGGTTACAGGTCCGCCGAGAAGAATGGCGGCCGTTACAACCTCACCCATTTGAGCTATGCCAATGAGGCAGAACGCAGTGCGGACATCGTGACTTCGACATGGATCGACGATGAACTTCGCAAACTCGACATGGCTATCTTCCAGTGCCTCAAATCTCGTGACCAAAAACCGTTCGACCGTGTGCCCGTCCGGGTAGAGTTCTCGTGTCGTAGGCTGCTGACAGACAACACGCCCATCGAAGAGATCGATCAGAAGGTCCAGGATTCGAAGGGTGGGGAAGACCAGGACAAGAAAACCTGGAAAAAGAAGACACAGCAAGCACCCGTACCTGACCTCGACCTGACATGACCGTTCGGATTCAACTGTGGAATGGAGACTGTGTAGCGCGTCTCGCTGAGCTGGCGCCGAACAGTGTCGGTGCGATCATCAGCGATCCTCCCTACGATCTCGATTCCGGCAGTGGTGGTTTCATGGGGCGCAAATGGGATTCGACCGGGATTGCTTTTGACCCGGAGTTCTGGATGCTCGTCAATAAGGTGTTGCGTCCTGGCGGCATTGTGAAAGCGTTCGGTGGCACCAGAACTTTCCATCGCGTGTGCCGTGCTATGCAGCGCGCCAGTTTCCTGGACATCCATGTCGTTGCATGGGCCCACGGACAAGGATTCCCAAAATCCACGAACATTTCGAAACGCATCGACAAACAAGCAGGAGCTGAGCGAGAAGTCGTTGGCTACAAGCGGGGTGTTGGTGGCGAGAACATGAACGACATCGTGCATGGTCGGGAGGTCCGTCAGACCACTGATGAAGGGGGTAAAGGCGTGGGTGCCTATGGGACGGGGGCCAAGCAGGTCGCGGTTGATGTGCCCATCACGAAGCCCGCGACCGAGGCCGCAATCCTTTGGGATGGGTACGGGACCGCCTTGAAGCCTTCGTGGGAACCAATTTGTGTGGCGAGGAAAGCCTCATGATGGAAGACGACAACCGCGTTTACGTTCGTATACGCGGAGAGTGGAAGATGGTGAGCGCTGGGTGTGAACTCCACGAGACGCCACCAGATGGGTGGCCCCGGATCTCCCCCAACATCGAAAAGTATTCGGAGGTCATCGTGTGGCGTGGGAAGGTGCTCAAGGACCGGTGGAACAATTATGACCGGGCTGAGTTCCTGGCAGGAATCTGTGATCTATGAAGATCGTGACCGTGAGTCGTAAGCCGGTCGCAGAATCGAGTGCGACCGCCAACGTGGTGGCGTGGGAAGCTGGAGCTCTCAACATCGACGGCTCGAGGATCGGAAAAACATCGAGGTCTTACAAAGGCAGCGGCGTTACCCAGATGCGGTACTCCGATGGCCGTGCTGGGTTGACCGACGGTCGCGGGAGTCATCTCGAGTTCCAAGTCACAGGGCGTTGGCCCGCCAACGTGATGCTCCAACATCGGTCCGGGTGTCGACGTGCAGGTACGCAAGTGCTTCCGGGATATGTCATCAACCGATTCACGGACGGTGCCAAGCCGTTCGGAGACGGTGCAGGGCACGAGTACGAGAGCCAGGTGACTCCTGACGAGATCGCGGAGATCTGGGAGTGTGTCAGGGATTGCCCGGTAGCCAAACTTAACACGCAATCGACCATCGGGTTCGGGGACCCAAACTCTGCGGCTCGATACTTCAAACAAATGCAGGAGACGGGGATGGCCGAACTGCCGCAGGAACTGTGGGATTACCTGGCGACGATGATCTCGGCGCCGCCGAGTTGCGAACCCTTGTTGATCGTGAGCGACACCCTGGAAGATGTGGAGTGGGGTGCTTACGAAGACCAGTCAGTGCACGGGATGGTCACTGTGGGAAATCCAGAAGCCCACATGAAAGAGATAGATCGTGTGCTTCGTCCTGGCGCGCATCTCCTGGTCATCGCTCCGGATGAGGAACCTTCGGGGCACACGGGAGCCTGTGCGGTCGAAGATTTCGGATACGAAATCCGTGACGCCATCGCGGTGCTCGACGCCCCCGACGAGTTTTACTACATTCCCAAGCCCAGTACGGCGGAGAAGAACGCCGGGGTGGCTGAGCATCTGGATCCGCGCACGAAGAAGATGGTTCAGAACAATCACGAAACGGTGAAGTCCATCGCAATCATGGAAGCGCTTCTCCAGGACATACCCAAGGATGCTCTGGTGGTGGACCCCTTCTTGGGATCCGGCACAACGAGTCTCGCTTGTTTGCGCACGGGGCATCATTTCATTGGCATCGAGCAGGAGGCTGAGTACATCCAGATCTGCGACCAGCGGGCGCGATACTGGGACCGGGCTTTCGTGGCATGGCAAGGAGCTACAATCGAGAGCGAAGCCGTTTTCGAGAAGGAAGACGAGGAACCCGTGAGTGTCGGAGAATTCTTCGGGTTTTGATGCGGATCGTTACCATCGCTCGCAAGCCTTTCAAGGGTGCCACCACGGCGAATGTCGTCGAACATGAAGCCGGTGCATTCGACATCGACGGAGTTCGGGTGGGAGAGAAGAAGCGTTGGCCTTCCAATATGCTCCTGATGCACAAGGCGAACTGTGAGATCGTGGGGGAACGGAAAGTCCCGACCGGCACGGCACATCGTGAGAAGAGTGGTGGCAAGACCATCTTCTCCGAAACCGAGAAGAAGACGATGCCCAACATGACCTACGCCGACGAGGATGGGATGGAGACTATCCCGGCGTGGGAGTGCGAAGATGGTTGCCCCGTGGCCTATATGGACACCGGGGGCGCCAGTCGATTCTTCAAGCAATTCGGCGGCAAGAGCTCGTCCAAATAGCCTGAAGGATCAGATGCGCATTGAGCGCGCATCTGGCGCATGGCTTCGAGGAGGGATCTAGCCCGTAATTCCACTAAAAGGCGTTCGTGCCCGTGTAAAAAGTGCAGGAGAGACGTGTACGAGATATGAGCGACCGTGAAATTGAGGATCTTGTCGAGCAGCTCCAGCAAGCGCGGGATGCGTACTACAACGACGACCCGATCATGACGGACGCCGAGTACGACGCGCTCGAGGATGAGCTGCGCGAACTCGACCCCAAGAATGTGTTCTTCAAACAGGTTGGGGCCAAGGCCGAGAAGACGACCAAGTGGAAGAAGGTCAAGCACGGCGCGCCGATGGGCTCCCTGATGAAGGTGCAGACCGGCGACGAGTTCGACAAGTGGGAATTGGACGTCGAAGAGAAGATTGCCAAGGGCGAGCGCGCTGGCGATCTGGATGGCGCCTCCCGTGCGAAGGTCACCAGTGAGAAGCTCGATGGCATCTCCCTGAGTCTCCGTTACGAGAAGGGCAAGTTCATTCAGGCTCTGACGCGGGGCGATGGGGAGACTGGTGAGGACATCTCCCGCAACGTGCGTCTCATGCAAGGTTTCGTGGAGAAGGCCAGAGACATGACCGGCTACGTCCGTGCCGAGATCGTGCTCAGGAAGTCCGACCACAAGAAGCATCTTCCCGAGTACAAAAACCCTCGGAATGCGGCCAGCGGCATCTCCAAGCGCGAGTCCGATGCGGACCCATGCAAGCATTTGACCATCATCTGCTACCAGGTGCTCTCGGAGCAGCACACCATCACGCAAAAGAGCGTTGAGTTCAAACTGCTCAAGGCCCTTGGCTTCATCACGCCGAATTGGACGCTGACCAAGCCGGGCCAGAAGACCACCGTGCAGTCCGTCTACAAGGACTACGTGGACAGCAAGCGCGAGACGCTGGACTACGAGATCGACGGCCTCGTTATCGAGTTCGATGATCTCACCATCATGGACCACCTGGGCGAGCACGATGGCCGTCCCAAGGGTGCTCGGGCTTTCAAGTTCCCACACGAGCAACAGCCAACTCGGCTCCGCGAGATCCATTGGCAGGTCGGCAACTCCGGTCGCGTGACCCCGGTTGCCTATTTCGATTCCGTGAGCCTGGCGGGAGCGAGCGTGGCCCAAGCCTCGTTGCACAACATCGGCAACATCCAGCGGCTTGCGGCCAACTGTCCGCAGATGCTCCTGGGAATGAGCGACAAGATCCTGGTGAGCCGTCGCAACGACGTGATCCCCTACGTGGAGAAGGTGCTTTCTCCGTCGAAGCACGCTCGGTTTGCGGTGCCCGACGAGTGCCCCTCCTGTAGCAGTAAGCTCAAGATGAAGGGAGAGTACCTCCTGTGCGAGAACGGGGTCCGTTGCCCCGCGCAGCAGAGCGGTGCCATCAAGCGATGGGTCAAGAAGCTCGACATCAAGGACTGGGGGGAGACCCTGATCGAAGCACTGTGTGAAAATGGGATGGTCAACTCCGTCGCTGATCTCTACGGGCTCGACGAAGACAAACTGGCCGAGGTCACACTTTCCGGCAAGAAGGTCGGCAAGAGCACGGCAACCAGGGTCATGAAGAACCTCCGGGCCAAGAAAGAGCTTCGCATCGCGGATTTCGTGGGCTCCCTGGGCATCGACTTGTGGGGCCGGTCAATGGTCAAGTTCATCGTGGACGCGGGCATCGACACCCTGGAGAAGATGGAGGATGCCTCCGTTGGGGACATCGCTCGAGTTCCCCGTGTCGGAGAAACCAAGGCCATCGCATTCGTGGACGGCTACGGCCGATGCAAGAAGATCATCGACGATCTCTTGGCTGCGGGCGTAACGGTGAAGGCCCCAGTGACCGGCGGCAAGCTCTCCGGCGTGTCCTTCTGCTTCACGGGGATTCGTGACAAGGCGTTCGCTACCGAGATCGAGGATGCCGGAGGCACTATCAAGGGCAGCGTGGGCAGCGGGCTCACCTACCTCGTCGCCAAGGACCCCAAGAGCACCAGTGGGAAGGCCAAGAAGGCTCGAGCCAACGGCACCAAGGTGATCTCCCTGGAAGAAGCGAAGGCCCTCCTGTAATGGGGTGGTTGGAAAATGACTGAGGGGCGCACATGCGGACGGTGCACGGCCTGTTGCACCCACATGAGCATTGAAGAGCTTCACAAGATCGAGGGCGAGACGTGTTACCTGGTCCGCAAGGAGGGGTGCAGCGCCTACAGTGAGCGTCCGCCGTCGTGTCGGGACTTCCAGTGCCTGTGGCTCATGGGGGCCGGCAAAGACTCCCACCGTCCTGACCGCAGCAACGTACTTGTGTACGCCGAGAACAGTCCGAAGCTCGGAAACGTCGTGGCTATCACTGAGATGATCCCCAACGGCCTGCGCAACCCCAAGGCTCAGGGGATGCTCAAAGAGCTCAAGCGAGCCAAGCGCAATCTTTACATCCGCCGCAAGGATGGGACCGTCTCGCTTCAGGGTTCCGAAGAATTCGTGAAGAAGGGCCAGGAGATCAAAGATGGCCTGGACAAAGAGAAAGCCGCGAAGGTTCGGTTGAAAGTGATCGCATGAAGATAACTGAGGAACACATCAAGCTGCTCGCCGGAATGGCCGGTCTCATGGAGACCGAGGAGAATTTCGGATTCGTTCCGGAGTTTAATGCCAAACGCCCTTTCGGGAGCTCCATGCGAGCTTCGGTCGCTCGCGATGCCTGGTTGCTCCTGGGGAATGACGACGACCAGTTCGATTGGGACGACGACGATGCCCACAACGAGCTTCTGGAGAAGATTCGTGAATGCACTCCTGTGCTCAAAGCGATCCTGGAATCACCGGATATGGGCGATTTCATCGGAATGAAGGTGTCCACATGATGTACCCCCATCTCAAGAAACTCGATGTCCCCGTTTCCGAGCTCACCCATGCGGTGCTCCTGTTCGGAGGTGGTGATCTAACCATCGTTCTCGTCTCGAAAGAGATCTGGGACACGTGGAGTGATCAAGAGGATGCCACGCAGTTCACCGACAACATCCCGAATCGGTTCAAGCTCGAGTTCGAGGACCTCACTGATCTTGTGAATTTCTGTGGCGGGAAAGGTATCCAGCTCGTAACCTCCGTGGTCGATTACGCCTACTGATGGACGCCAAAGAGTTCAAGGGACTTGCTGTGGGGGACCGAGTTCGACTCGGGGGCCGCAAGGGCAGCGTGCGTCGTACCTATGCGGGGTGGGGTGCGGGGCACATCTCTGTCGAGTTTGATAACGGAACCGTCGAGATGGTTGACCGCGCTCACCTGGACCGGATCGACCAACCGAAAGAAGAACGAACCGCGAGCTACGATCAGGCGCTCAAGGGCATCAACGAGTACCGCCGAAGCAAAGGTCGGCGTCCCCTTGATCCGGCCGCTGCGGGCTGGAGTCAGCAGGATGTGCTGATCGAGTACAAGCGTCTCGTTGACGATGGATCGATCAAATTCGTTTCGTGAAAATATAGGGATCGCGGTCCCTCGCCTATAGTCCCTCTCCAGTGTGGGGCCGACGCTCACAAGGGGGCGTCGCCCGCAAAGGGGGTACAAGAAGGGCATGAAGCTCTCCGAGGCATACGAACGTCTCCAGTGGGGCAATCCCGTCGTGTTCGAGCGCGTCGGAATGCGCACCGCGGAGGCCCACGGACATGCTCCGGTGAACATTGGTACATCGGCTCACATGCTGATCGAGATGTACCTCGACATGGCGAAAGCTGCGCAGAATCTCATGCGCCCTTCGGCGGATTTCTTGGTCATCTGCCAGAATTCTCAGAGCGGTCAGTACTTGCGACGATGGTTGGAGCGGATCCACCAGACGTTGCACCTGAACATCGACCCCAAACAGGACGTGCGGTTTTTCCCGCTCGATGGCGGCAACATGGAAATGGTGCGCGGCATCACATGGTATTCATGGGCGGTTTTCTGTGACCATTCGGTCAAGGAGACCGAAAACCTCGAGCGCAACATGGGGCCATACAGACTGGTCCGTGGGGTGCAGCAGTTTCAAGATCATTGGATCGCGCGTGACCGTGACGACCGACAGATTTGTCGTTTGACCAAGAAGGGTGTGGACGAGCTCATCGAAGCGAGCACGAGTCCGATCACCATACACACGAAGAGCCCCGTGACGTATCCGGCGTACCAGGCCGAGTTTTTGAATTCTCGGGTACGGCTGAAGAGAGCATTTGAGAGATGAGCAGAGAACGTCTTCGAGCCCGCGCAGATCGGGTCAACAAGGAATGTGATCTGGGGGAACTCCTCCATGAGTACGGCTACTCCGTGATGCCTGATCGGCAGCGCGAGCAACAGTTCGCGTGCGACCTCCACGGCGTCGACAATAAGCCGTCAGCTCGTTACTACGGCATCAACAACACGACTTACTGCTGGGTGTGCCAGAAGAGTCGAGACGCCATTGCTTACGTGACTGAGAAGGAAGGGGTCAGTTTCCGAGAAGCCATCGAGATACTTGAGAAACGGCTCGGTCTTTCTGTGCTCCCGTGGTCGGATGAAGAGGACCGTCCCAAGAGTGTCTCCCAGGAGATCGATGATATCGCGGCCACCACGGCGAGCTACGAAGACGAAAAAATGCGGTTCAACAAATTCCTCGGAACGCTCACGGCTGAGCGTGACCTCGATATGCGAACGCTCCTGTCGTTTTGGGAAGTATTCGACCGGGTCGATTACGGCGTGGCACGAGAAAATTGGGGAGAGCCCAAAGGCGCCGCGGCGATGATCCACCTCCGACAGAAGGTGATGGAGAAACTGAAGGAAGCACAATGAAGGGGAGAGGCCCTACTTCTTTCGACAACCCTCTCGATGGGATGCGTTACGCTCGGATTCCGGATCCTGACAGGCACACGGAGCTGCTGCTCCTGTACCCGCTCCCGCTTCCCGACAACCATTGGGGCGTCCTGGAGCTGCTTCGCAACACGAGTTGGGGAGCACAGATCCCAACGGTGTCAGGTGAAGCGTTGTCCCACGCATTGCACGGACACCCCAAACCTCTTCGTGAAATGTTGGGGAATCCTCCGCGAACTCGAGCGATGCAGATCCCGTTGGAAGAGCGAATTTGTTTAGAGGCGCAGCAGAACATTTGCGCGATGGCGAAGCCTCATTGTCGACCGGGATCGAGAGCCCTTCCCGATTGCTATGTGGCGCCTTCCCAAGACCGCACGCTGAGAGCCCTTGGAGTGGCCATTGGAAGAGCCTGGGACGAAGGCCGCTACGTGTTTGTCGTAGAAGGCCCAGAGTTTGTCGTTCGGTAGCCTAACGGTAAATTCCGACGGGTAGAACCCCTAGAGAGAGGTGTCGATGAATTTCCTGGAAGAGCTGGAGGAGAAAACTCGCCCAGACATAGATCCGAAACCGTGGATGAAGGACGTGACGATGGAACTCGTCACGACCGAAACTCTCACCAAGGTTATCGACGATTGCATTGCTGCGGGTTTGTACGCGATGGATCTTGAGACCACGGGTCTCGACAATCGGGTTTTCAACGGCCGTACCAAGGATGTGATCGTTGGTGTGTGTCTGAGTCCTGACGGCAAGCGCGGCTACTACATTCCCATCCGGCACAAGAAGGGTTCAGCGCACAACCTTGACATCGAGCTCGTCGAATCAGAGCTCCGACGCATGGTTGATTCTGAGGCCATCGCGATTTTCCACAACGCGAAGTTCGACACCGAGTTTCTCCAGTTCCCAGGGGGCGCCCCCATCGGGACATGGGACAAGCCGCAATCGTTCGAGGACACCCTCATCCTGGCGTGGCTCCGCAACACCCGTGAACGCCAAAAAGGTCTCAAGTACCTGAGCAAGACCGACCTCGACAAGGAAATGATCGAGCTCGAAGATCTGTTCGGCAAGGACGAGATCAAGAAACGTAATGGGCGCATCAACTTCGCCGAGCTTGACCCTTCCTGGGCCCCTTGTATTTGGTACGCGTGTTCGGATGCCATCTGCACGTATCAACTGTTCCAGCTTTTGCACCCACAGGTGGTGTCGCCTGAAGGTGAGCGTGGGAACGGGCAGCGCACGGTCTACAACCTCGAGAAGCTGTGTGTACCCGCGACACGTTGGATGGAGCGGTGCCGAGTTTGGATCGATCCTGAAAAGGTCTCCGAACTGATCCAGCTCGGTCAGGTCGAATACTTTGAGTGCATCACCGAGGTCTACGACTTCTGTAACGAAGCTCTGGGCCGTAACGTCGAGCCCGGTTGGGTTCGGCTGCTCCGCAAGAGCTTTGTCGGTGATAACCCCGACTACAACATCAACCAACAGATCGAGGACTGCCGCAACGAGGCGAAACGCAAACATCTCGACGACCTCGACATGAAGAGTCATTTCCTCAAGACGGATTCGGGATTCCCAGAGCGGTACGACATTCTCAGTCGTCCGCAGATCGGCCCATTGTTCGAGGAACTCCAGATTCCGGATTTGCAGAAGACGAAGAAGTCCGAGCAAATCATGACGACGCAGGGTGAGATCGAGCGTCTCAACGACAAGTACGGGCACCGGTACCCTTTTCTTCCGAAGGTCAAGCGCCTCGGGGAACTCCAGAAGGCCCTGGGCACATACCTGATCTCGCTTCACAACGATGTAGGCCCCGACGGTACGCTACGGATCAACTATCAGCAGCTTGGTACTGACACCGGTCGCTTCACCACGCCGTCGGCCAGGAACCCGGCAATCGACGGTGGCACGAAGTTCCCGATGCACGGGACTCCCGCTTCCTACGACAAGAGCCGTCCTCAGTGTCTGCTTCGTATCCGTGAGGCCATCAAGGCACGACCGGGGAAGATCATGATCGCCATCGACTTCGGTGGTGTGGAGCTCCGCATCGCCACCATCTTGTCGGGGGAGCCCAAGTGGCTCCGGGAGTATTTCCGATGCAGTAGTTGTGGCCAGGAGTTCGACACCGGTGACGGTAAAAGCACACCGATGGCCCCGCCGGCCTACTGTCCGAAGTGCGGGGACGATCGTATTGGTGATCTCCACACGCTTACCGGCATCACGTTCTTCGGTGAGGAGAAGGTTGGAACCAAGGCGTGGAAGCAAATGCGCCAGGGTGCGAAATCTGCGAATTTCGCTATGGCTTACGGGGGCGGTCCGAGCGCGATCATCCGTGCCATCGAGGGCTGTACGGAGCAAGAAGCTGCTCGTCATCACCGGACCTTCAACCAGACCTACTCGACGCTGAAGACTTGGTGGGACCAGGTCAAGGGTTTTGGGCGCGAGCGCGGTTATGTGGTGACGGCGTTCGGTCGTCGATACCCGATCCCTGACATCAAACTCCCCGTGTCGGCTCGAGACGTCGCCAGGGAGCTCAAGGAGAAGTACCAGGAGAAACTGGCGGAGGGGAAACCGGCCAAGCCACCGACAGAAGATGATGTCAATAAGTTCATGGAGTTCAACCGGAAGTTCAGGGCGAAGGCTGAGCGCAACGCCACGAATGGACCGATCCAGGGATTGAGCGCCGACATCACGAAGTTGTCGATGGCGATGATTTATCGGGAGTGCAAAAAGCGCGACTGGCTCGAGAAGGTTTTCATGACCATCACGATTCACGATGAACTCGTGTTCGAGATCGACTACGACATCGCTCCTGAAGCTATCGAGCTGTTCCAGGATCTCATGACCAGGAACAAGACGATCCTGAACATGAAGTGGAACGTGCCGCTCACCACGGACTGCGAAGTCGGTTTCGACTGGACCGTCCCCTTCGACATGAAGAATTTCAAGTTCAAGCGCGTGCGTCCGGATGGATTCCAGACCGACGAGAAGGGACGCCTGTATCGGGACGGTGGCGAGCTCAAAGCGAAACTCTGGCCCGCAGACTTCGTGAAAATCTTCGGTCCTGTCTATGGCTTCGCACCCGTCGTCGAAAATCTGACGGCCGAAGAAGGCAAGAAGTTCTTCGGAGACGACTGGAAACCGTTGGAACTCACTGACAGGCCCAGTGAGCCCACAACGCCTCTGGAAGCGCCCGCGGAAACCCCGTCCGAAACCCCACGGGCTGCCACGGAGCCGTCTGAGGACCCTCCTGAGCCTTCTGTTGAGCATCCTACTGAGCCTTCGGGGGCACCCCCTCCGAGTGCTGCTCCCACGGCCCCTTCGAGCCCACTACCCCCGCGCCTGGAGCGCGGAGAGGTTTTCGAGTTCCGGCTGCGTGATTTGGGCGTAGGTGTTGCGAACAGGTTGGCCCACGTGATCGTAGAGTGTCAGGGAAGGGGGTCACATCCCCTTCGTGTTATTGGGCCCATGGGAGAGGACGTTCTGTGGGAAGGCGCAACCATCATGGTGAACCCCCACGAGTTCCGAACCGCAGCCAACTACCACGGGATTTGACGAAATGCTGAAGCCACTGACAACGAAATTCAAGGGACGGGAAATCTCTCTCGAGTGCACGCATAAGCAGTCGTTCCCTCCCCCTCAGATGTACGGGCACACGCCCGAAGACGTGGACACCCTTTGGAAGCAAGGCGCCGTCGATCAGAACCAGTACCAGCACTTGAAGGTCTGGCAAGACATCTGTGGTCAGATGGTCATGGGGCCCAAGTGCCTCGACTGTTCGTTGGCTCTCAAGCAGAACCCGCGTCCGGGTCGCCCTCATGTCATCGAGACCGAATCATGGCTCGCGGCGAAGGAGAAGATGCACTGGCGGGACATGGCTATCCAGAAGGAGCCGTTGGAAAACCGCAAGCCCTCCATGCCGCCTTCGCAGCCAAAAGAAGCTGCTGAGCACGATCCCCCAAGCAAACGCAACATCGCCAACAAGATGGTCGACAACGGTATCCTCGAATCGGAGTCCAACAATCCTCCGAGCACGGAGGCGGACAAGACGCCTCTCGTTGAAGAACGCGAGGATGATGTGGATCAGACCCTCGTGGATGAAGATCTCGGTGCCGAGATCAAGGCCGCTACGACCAAGAAGGGTTTCACGAAGAGGGGCGCCCCGGTACCGGTCACGGTCGTCGAGCCTGAATCTGAGAAACCGACTCTGCTCGATGCTCTCAAGAACCCGGATGAAATTCTTTCTCCAGAGACGGAGAAAGAAGATGAGGCCGAAGACGAAACCGGGCTCAACGACAGTATTTTGGATGCGCTGGCGGACGACTGATGGCCAAGAAGCCCAAGCGGCTCAACCTCAGTCCGGATGACCGGGTCACCGGAGTACAACCGCGCGAGAAGCGAGACCTGTACGCCGGGTGTAACGAGCCTGGCAAGGAGTGGTTCCATCCTGACGCTCACGTCTTCATGAAGGCGTTCTGTCGGCTGTGTAAAAACGCCGATTGTATCCGAGCAAAGGGGTCTGTCAGTCCGTGGCACACGCGGATGGCTGAGCAAGTCGACTACCTGCTCAACGATCCACAGTTCTCGGACATGAGCAATCCCGAGCATCTGAAACTCGCACAACAGGCGTTCGATGACATCGGTCAGAAAATGACCAGGCTCGAGATCGCGAGACAGCGTCAGGATTGGGAGATCCCTGACTCGCCTACGGATGGCTACAACAAGGTTGCCAGCCCCGATACCACGGACCAGTTCGATGATGCGGTCAAGAAGTTGGCTGAAGCACGCGGTAAAGAAGCCCCGACTCTCGAGCGCCCTGAAGGAACGAATCAGCCCGCTCATTTCGAAAATCCCGAAGGGGAAGAGGAAGATCTCTACGAGTACGACACGCAGTATCCGTCGGAGGACGGCAAGACCACCTACCACGTCATTTTCCACAAGGACGGTCGGTGGACTTGTGAGTGCAAGGGTTTCGGTCGGTGGAAACACTGCAAGCATCTGACGCAAGTACGCACCTGGTATGAGGATCAGCTCGCCAAGGGTGAAGAGGATGACGACGATGAGAGCAGTGCCTCGAGCGCCCCTACGGGTCGGGCGCAGGTTTCCGCGCCTCCCTCACCTGAGCCCGCTCCGAAACGAGATCCTCGTGTGCCTCCTGAACAGGGCCCCTACAACACGCCGATGCCACAAGGCGGCGTGATGATCGGTGGCGGGCAAGCTCCCCAACAGGAGATGCAACGGCGCCCGAAGTCACAGCCAGCCAAGGACCCTTGGGCCATCCCAGACGACACGATCGTCGAGCCTGGGGCTACGGTGACCGTAACGGGCGGAAAGAAAAAGACATGAGCGACGACCAAGAGTTCCTCGATGCGGTGCTGCGGTTCGGCCACGAGTTCTTGAGCAAGCACCCGGGGCTCATCGATCTGATCGAGACCGCTCGAGCCGGAGTCATGGATCCGAAAGATGCGGTCAAGGAGGTCTGGAGGGCCGCGGCCGAGAATAAGGAGTTCCAAAGCAGTGTCGAGCAGGCCCTGTTCGATGCGTTCAAAATCGAACCGGGAACGACTGACCTGGCCCATTTCCCGGAGCGCCAGAAAATGCTCGACCGGTGGGGGTTCGACGACAAGGATCTGATCTTCACTCCGTTTGAGGATCGACCCGACTACCAAATGCTCCACCCGTTGCTGATGGGGATGATCGTTGAGCTGCTCCAGTACGATGGCGACATCCCTGAGCTGCGCACCGGAGCGCTGCCGGAGGGAGGCTCCCCGGCGGTTCCGGTGAAGACCATGGCTCGGAACCCGGTGGTTATCGGTGCCATGCTGCGAACGGCGAGTAACGAAGTTGTTCTCGAACTCGGTGCCGCGCAGAAAGAGAAGGACGCCAATATCGCCAATATGCTCAACGCTGTCGGTGGCACGGGCAATGCGATCACGGGTCTCGTGCGCCAGGAGACGCAACGTGGTGTCGCGGTGATGGGCTATCAGCCTGGGCAGAAGGCAGCCATCCGGGAGGTCAAACCACCGACCCCGATGGAACTGGTACGGATGCCTTTCAAGGAAAGGCAGGAGTTGGCCCACAAGGCGTTGACCAGCACGCAGGGACGGCGTTCGGTGGTTCCGGTGATTGTGGGTCTCATACAGGATGCTTTGACGCCGCTGGTCAAGGGGCTGAGGGTCGTGACGATCAATCCCGGGAACCCTTTTATCGAAGTCGAGTGGGGGATGCAGATTGATGGTGGCGTCAACGAGCGCAACCCCAATTTCAACTTCATCGACACGGCCGCGGAGTCGCTTACCAACAAGTTGCTCCGCGAGCTTCGAACCAAAGAGGCTCGAGATGCGGAGTACGAGCTCGTGGTGACTCCCATCAACACGGTCAGTGAACGTCGAGTCGGGTGGCGCGCGACCTTGTACGCTTCGTGAAAAGTTGAATTCGAGTTTTTGCGTATACAGAGTAGATGGTGCTCCCTCCGTCCCAGTACATTTCCGCGCTATGCGCGATCTGCGATCATGTCCGCGAAACAGGGGATTGGATCGTGGTCGTGGCCCCTGAAGACGATGGCTTTTCGGCGTCGCTCCAGAGGGCCCTCCTGGCGGTCAGGACACCTGATACAGACTTGGGCGGCCGAACCCTGTTGTTCCCTGAAGGAGGCCGTATGAGCATCGTGAACGGCTCACACAAGGTCCATGGGGAGGGGTTCCTGGTCATGTTCCTCGGTTACGACGTTCAACTGACCCCTCGGGACGAGATCCGGCTCCATACTTGGCGTCATCACTCCTTGGGGACTGTTACCCTGGGAGACCGGCCCGGTGAGCTGAGGATCAACCGATGAAACAGCTCTGGATTTTCCAGGTTCGCAACGGCGAAGCGTTCCAGGCCCAGGTGAAGGGCAACCCGATCATGAAACATGACGGGAAACTCTCGATCCTTCGTTGTCTTTGCACGAAGGAAGAGGCTACCGAACTCGAGGAAACTTTCAGGGGTCATGGCTGTGCCGTCGAATCGAACTGCCCGATGGAGACGTCCGAGCAGAACACCGAACGTAAGAACATCATGCAGGTGCTCGGGGGCACGCGACCTTTTCCCTGTCTCCGCTGTCCCGAGTGTGCTTGGTTCGACCCACATCTGGATAGCCTGTGCGGTGCCGGGTTCGCGCAAGGAGAGGGATGGGACGACGACGCCATCAAAGGCTCCATGAGCAGCGAGAAATTCCGGAACGACTTCACGTCGTGTCCGATTCGAGAGGACGTACTTCAATGAGCGATCAAGCACAACGCGCCGCCCACGGGATTGACCCGCTTCCCATCGGAACAGTGCTCGACCATCCGTGCCCCGAGTGCGGGGAGCCGATGATTCTGCGTGATAGCAAGTACGGGCTGTTTTACGGCTGCACCGCTTTCCCGCAGTGCAAGGCAAGCCACGGCGCCCACAAAAAGACCGGGCAGCCTCTGGGTATCCCGGCTGACAAGATGACCAAGAAGGCTCGGATCGAGGCCCATGATGCGTTCGACCAACTGTGGAAGGGCAAGCACATGGCTCGTGGTGAAGCCTACCAGTGGATGCAGGAGGCGATGGAGATGACGGAAGAGGAGGCACACATCGGTCGGTTCGGCGCTGACCAATGTGAAGAGCTCGTCCACAAAGTCGAGACGTACCTCGAAGAGAAAGAGGACAAGTAGTGGCAGTCCGCAAAATCAGTCCCCTCGAGATGCGCACCCGTAAGAAGGTGGCCGAAAATATCCGCTGGATGCTCGATGAGCACGATGTCACTGTGCTGCAACTGGCTTCCAAAGCGAAAGTGTCGAAGAGTCAACTGTTCAACCTGCTGTTGTGCAAATCGAGCCCCTCCACCGATTTTCTCAGCCGTATCGCCCACGCGTTCAATTTGGAGCCGGCAGCTCTGCTGGAGTAACCGAACGATGTCACCCAAAACCGATTGGAGAAACTCCGCGCTGAATTTCGATTCACTCCCAAGTGAACGGAGTCCAACAACTCCGGCAGCACGACTCCTACGGCGCCTTGCCGAGGATGCGGTGATGTGCATTCACAATTACCGCTCAACGCGGAGGATCGACCAACCGAAGGAGCATTTGGATTACTACACGCAGCCTGGAGCATTTATTGTGCGCCGGTGCTCTCCGGAAGAACGCGAGATTCTCCGGGGAATGACTTCGGAGGACACCGCCACTCTGGGGTTCCCGAAAGAATGGCTGGACGATGGGCGCCCTGGTGGGGTGCGATAACCTCTCATGCCTACCAATTCCATCACGTTCGGGAGACGCCTGCGCTGGCACCGTGAAGCGATGGGGATGACGAGGAGCCCTACGGACTGATGGGTCACGAAATCAAGCTGATGCCCGCGCTCGAAGGGATGCGGGAGCTGGCAGACAAGTCCGTTGACCTCATCGTTACGGACCCTCCCTACGACACACTCGAGAAGTGGCGCGAGATGGGAACGACGACCCGTCTCAAGGAGTCATCGCAGTCGAGCAACAAGTGGTTCCCGACGCTGTCTTTCGACGACCTCAAGGAAGTCTTCGTGGAGAGCTACCGCGTTCTCAAGACGGGCACCCATTTGTACGTGATGTGCGACGAAGAGACCGGCGACAATCTCAAGCC
>Ga0307379_10006252_pt1 | contig 16421 bp, 10 predicted proteins | sample UN2MG_FD_202237 | JGI IMG/M metagenome (GOLD analysis project Ga0307379, IMG submission 202237) | Soil microbial communities from Risofladan, Vaasa, Finland - UN-2 | ecosystem: Environmental > Terrestrial > Soil > Coastal area > Acid sulfate soil | place: Finland: Risofladan, Vaasa | collected... | reverse complement strand
AGTATTCCTGAAGTCTTTTCTCCGCTCCCTTCAGGCTGGCGTCTGATCCTTCGGCAAGAAGTGTCCTGCAATAGGTCAAGGCTGGGATTTCGAGCCACCAGACCATATTCTCAACAGGAGGAGGACTTGCTTGAAGCCAATTGATAGCCGACTTCGGTTCTCCCTGCATGATCGACAACCGCGCCTGGCATGAGCGGGCAATCATTGAATATGTTGGGTCATTCAAAGGGCTAACATACGGTAGTAGAAGCTGCATCGTATCGTTGGCTTTGTCGGATTGCTGCATGGCCTGATACGAGTAAGCAAGCCCTGCCATGCTGTCAATGGCTGCTCTCGTATGCAAGATATATCTACCCTCGATAGCTCGACGAAAATTCTCGACGGCCTCCTCAAGGTCATTGCGATAGAAACAGATAAGGCCCTGTAGATACACACTCCACGCCTTAGCATAATCGTATTTACCTTCTGTAGCAAAGTTATAGAGTTGTTGATTTACCAGAAGAGCTTCTTCCAGCTCACCTGCTATAATGTAGATATATACGAGCGTTGCAAGCAAACGCGTCTTTTTGGCTTTCTGCGAAGGCTGGTAGTGACGGAGTAAATTATTCAGTGTCTTAACAGCCTTTTCTTTTCGACCCTGCATTTGGCTGGCCAATCCATGTAATATTTGAATCTGGCCTCGAATTTCGTGATATGTCTCGGGAACTCTTTTAAGCGCATCTTCAAGGTGCTTAAGGCTGGATGAACCTTCATTCCGGAAATAGTCGATATACCCCCGAAAGAAATCGATCTCACCAAGAAGGGATTGCTCTACGGATTCGTCACTTATAAGAGATTCGACGGCATCAATAACCAATGGAATATTCGGAATGTCAAAATGATGATAGAGTACCCAAATTCGGGTCATCAGGAGTTCCGGCCGCTGCTGAATAACGGTATCGGGGAACATGGACAGCCATTTTTCAAAGACGTACCATCGATCACTATTGAGCATAGTCTGTCGATTCTGCTCAACCAATTTAGCGGCCCCGATCTCGTCTCCGGCAGCCAATGCATGTTGTATGGCTTGGTCTATTAAACCATTATCACTATACCATGTACTAGCCCGCGAGTGGAGATTGGAGATGTCTTGGGTGCTAAAGCGATCCTCCAACTGGTTTTGCAGAAGCTGTTGGAACAGGTGATGATAGCGGTACCATTGGTTCTCCGTATCCAGTGATATCAGGAACAGGTTGTTCTTTTCTAACCGAGCGATAAATTCCTTTCCATCAATTTGCATTTTGCCTGGTTCTATGTCCGGTTTACATACCGCCTCACAAAGTGATGGGCTGAAACGATCCAGGATGGCCATCTTCAATAGACAATCCGCCACTGGTTCTGATTGCCGAGAGAGGACTTCGGTAACGAGATAGTCCATGATGGAACTGAAACCGCCCTGCAGGCCGGCCAATAGGCGGTCCAAATCCTGGCGATTTGACAGCGAATGGACCATTAGGCGCAGACCGGCGGCCCACCCTTCGATCTTTTCGTCTATGATGGTGGCGGCGGCTTCGTCAATGGATAATCCACACGCATTTTCCAGGAACACGGCCGTCTCGTCAGGCGAAAAACGCAACTGAGAAGTGGAAATTTCGTTCATTCGACCACTGCCACGCAACTCGACAAGCGGCAGAGGCGGATCTCGCCGGGTAAGAAGAGCCAGATGCATCCCCTGTGGTGGATGGCTAAGTACTTCGGTAAGAAGATCGTGCACTGCCATTTCATGGATTCGGTGGTAGTCATCTAAAACCAGGATGAATGATTCATCAATCTGATCCAGGTCGTTGAGCAACGTCTCGGCTAAGACCGACAGAGGAGGAAGACTGGGAGCTTTAAGCAGGGTCTGAGTGGCCTGAGCTGCATCGGGGAACATGGTCTGGATCGCAGAGATGAAATAAGAAAGAAACTGGCGTAAGCCGTTGTCCTCTTCGTCAAGGGACAACCAGGCAAAGGGGCATGCACAAGTCTGAAGCCAACTGCTCGCCAGCGTGCTCTTGCCATAACCGGCATTTGCCGATACCAGCGTCAATGGCCGCTTATCGAGATTGGTCAGTCCTTCAAGTATTTGCAGTCGGGGCACAAGATCCCCCGGGACAGGTGGGCAATGTAGCTTTGTGCGTAAGATACGATGGTCGGTAGTCTTGTCAACCATGGCATGGCTGCCATCGGCAAGCCACCCGCGTTCCCGGGCTATCTCCGTGAGTTCCGCGTCATTCCTGACGTCAATCTTCTTCATTATCCGATCCCGTGTCGACTCGACTGTTTTTGTACTAACCTTCAAAACAGCAGCGATATTTTCCGCCGAACTGCCCTCTGCAAGCAACCGGGCCACTTCTCTCTCACGAGCGGTTAATTCATCCTTTTCGAAGGACTCGTCAGCCTGGGACAGGACGTTTACGTACTGCGATACAACAACGCCGGTAATTTCAGCACTCAAACACACTTCTCCCCGCATCACGGCTCTAATACCGTTTACCAATTCTTCCGGCGCACTTTCCTTCAGGAGGTAACCGGCGGCCCCGGCACGAAGCATGTTTTCGACAAAACGTTTGCCGGAGTGTATGGACAGCGCCATAACTTTTGTATTGGGGGAATTCGAGATGATATGACGGGTTGCCTCAATCCCATCGAGACCCGGCATTGTGATGTCCATGACAACCACATCAGGTGAGAGCTTTCGAACCAGGTCAATCGCCTCCTGACCATTGCCCGCTTCGCCAACCACCTGTAAATCCTTCTCCTCTTCAAGAAGAAGGCGTAGACCTTTGCGAAAAAGCGGATGGTCATCAGTCAGAAGAACCGTTGTTTGTTTGCCCATTTATTACCTGCTATTACTGAATATTCAGTGGCGCATTTAGGATGGCCTTGGTTCCCTTGCCGGGTTCGGAAACGATTTCCATGGAACCGCCAAGATCACTCATGCGCTCTCGAATACTAAACAGACCAAAATGCCCTATTTTACCGGATTCTTTCGCATAATCAAGTCCTACGCCGTCATCCTGAATAATAATATTCAAATTGGTATCTATGGTTTTCATGCTTACGGTTACCTTGTTAGCTTGCGCATGTTTGACCACGTTAGTCAGCAATTCGCGCACACTGCGGAACAATATAGCCCGCACGTCATCATCCAACGGGACCTTCCCACACTCATCAACGAATTCTGTTTTAAGGCCGTGCCGCTTTACAATTTGTTCCTCCAGCCACTCGGAGATTGCCGCCGAAATGCCGATTTCGTTCATCGATGGAGAACTCAGATCATAAACGAGGCTCCGAGTGTTCTGAACGGCTTGCCGCATAGATTCGGAGATTTCATCAAGTGTGGCCGTCAGTTTGTCTGTCGAGGTGCTCTTGCGAGCTGCGGCAAGCTGCAAGCGCGCCAGCGCCAGCGATTGCTGTACATTATCGTGCAGGTCGGCGGCGATACGACGCCTCTCACTTTCCTCTGCGATGGTTAACTGAGAGGCCAAAGCCTTAAGTCGATTTTGATGCTCCTGCAGCTTAGACGTGCGTTCCTTAACAAGTCGACTCAGAGTCCTGTTCCAGAAAGCAAACGCGGAAAGGGCTAATGCTCCGATTCCGGCAACAACCAGAATCCATTTCACCACGTCAATTGTTTTGATCCCATACTCGTATTTTACAGACATATACCCGGCTCGAAGGGCCGCAACCTCCTCTGGGGTAATCGCGTCAATGGCCTTATCCATGATGCTGTTTAGTTCGGGCCAGTCCTTTCGGATTCCAAAGGAAAAAACATGGTCTCCCAGAGGTGTCGGTGCGGCTACCTTCAGGTTGGATAAACCATTCTCCAGAATCAGATAAGAGCCCGCTGTCAGATTTCCGATATAGGCGTCTACATTTCCGCTTGCGAGGTTTTTCAGTGCTTGCTCGTCCGTATCGAAAGGTACCAGGTCAATATCAGGAAATTGTGATGCGAGTTGCGCATGCGCGACAGTTCCCTTTGCCACGGCGACTGTTTTACTCTTCAAGTCCTCGATTCCTGAAACGAACATTCCATCAGTTCTGGTGAAAATGACTCTGGGTGATGCAAGATAATCTCTCGTGAATGAGACGTAGGACTCCCGTTCGGCCGTGTGCGTCCTGCATTGAATCAAATCGGGACCCTCGAGATTCTTCACTGCTTCGAGGGCATCGGCCAGCGGCCGTGTTTCTTCCACAAACTCGAATTTAATTCCTGTTCGCTTGGAAATCAGCTTCAGGTAGTCAACTGAGATTCCTTTTGGCTGCCCCTTACCAAAAATCATAAAAGGCGGATAATCGATGACCCGAACCCGAACCGTGTGCTTCTTTACAAGCCAGGCCTGCTCCTCGGCAGTGAGCTCTATGACTTCTTTGGTTGATGGAAGCTGAATCCATTTTTCCACGATGGTATCGATCTCTTTTTTTGAAAAGTTCGAGAGCCCTTTGTCCAGGATGGAGGAAAGTTCCGGCCAGTCGGACCGGGTGCCAATAACGCCGTTAATCCCGTCATCGTAGAACACGTATTGGATTCTCAGGTCCAGGAGTTGGTACTTGGTAAGGAGATACGCATTGAGGGAAGCGCCGAGAAAAAGATCCGCCTCTCCTCGTTCAACACTTTGTAGCCCTTCCAGCGCGTCCTTGACTTTAAGGAGCGTTACCCCATCCCCATACTGTTCGACGATCTGCTCAGAAAAGAAGACTGCATCTATAATGGCGACTCTCTTGCCGGCCAGGTCCGAGGGGCTGTTAAAAGGGACGTTCCTGAGCGAGAATACAGCGGGATAGCCGGTGAAGTAGCTCCTGGTTTTCAACAATCCCAACTTATCCGCATAGTCTGGATGGATACTCAAGATACCGTCAATCTCCTTTTTCTGCGCCTTCTCGATCAAATCCGAGACCGGGTCAATGCTTAGACGAATACTGGTCCCCAGTCGCCGATTCAATTCGTCCAGAATGTCGACCTGGATGCCGCGCAGGCTGCCGTCCGGATCGACAATCACTTCCGGCTCAAAAGTGTCTGTATAACCAAGCGTAATATCCGAATGCGTCTCCAGCCAGGCACGTTCTTCAGCGGTCAGCGCGAGGGATTGTTTTTGACCAGGAAGCTGAACCCATTTGTTGACAATTGCATTCAGCTCGGTGTCAGAGAAAGAGGAGAGGCCCTTGTCCAGAATCTTGGCCAGCATCGGCCAATCAGACCTGGTGGCCATAACTACCCTGTCTGAGTAGTCGGTATAAATATGTTTCACGACGAGATCATACATTTGATATTTGGAGATAAGATACGAGTTGTAGGAAAGCCCAATAAATAAATCCGCCTCCCCACTTACAAGACTTTGCAGCCCTTCAAGGGCGTTCTTCACCTTTTTGATAGTGACTTTATCTTCATATTCTTTAATTATTTTCTCTGAAAAATAAAGCTGGTCTATTATTGCGACCGTCTTTCCGAACATGTCGTTCACATCATTGAAAGCGATATCTCTACGCGCAAATATCGTTGGATAATTATGAAAATATCCCCTGGTTTTCAGCATTTCCAATTTTTCGGCATACTCAGGGTGAAGATTGCAGATACCATCTATGGCATTGATTTTCGCTTTCTCGAAAAGCTCCTTAACCGGATAGGCTTCCAGCTTGATCACTGTCCCGAGTCGCCGATTTAATTCAACCAGCAGATCAGGCACAATACCACTATAGGTACCATCGGGGTTGACGATAAGTTGCGGTTCAAGGCTGTCGACAAATCCCAGTCGAATCTCCGGATGCGCCTTTAACCAGGCTCGTTCTTCCTCAGTCAGAGAGACTTCCTGTGCAGGGTGCTTGTAGTATCGTTTCTCGGGATCTGGTACCCAGCGTTGCTCGATATTAGCCAGCTCATTGCTCGTTATGGAATTAAATCCTTCATCTACAAGAGTAAGCAGTTGAGTATTCTCTTTTAAAATACCGGCATAGAATTTCGTTATAAAATGCATTGGCTCTTCGGCATTGAATGCCCCAGATAAGCCGAGGCGATTAATCAAAGCCGTTGCACTTGAATATTCTGTTAAACATGCTGATATTTCTCCGCTTAACACAGCCCGCATCATCTGTTCCATACGCACAAAGGAAATCGCATCTACATCCGGATGTTCTACTCGCAGGTGCTCTTCATGATATGATCCTTTAATCACGCCAATTTTTCCCCCTGCATAAACACCCTGTTTATATGGCGTTTTTTGTGTGCTGGAATAAAAAAAACAGGAACCGGTCTCATAAAAGGACTGGGAATAATCGATCCATTGTGCACGGGCATCACTGTAGAACAAACCGGAATGAATATCTGTCCCACCGGTTTTCAGGTTATTCAAAGAGTCATTCCAACTATTCGAGTGAAATTGTATTTTCCTCCCTGTTTTTTCCGACCAGAGACGCCATATATCTACAAACAGCCCAACAGGCTGACCTTCAGCATTCATAAAGGTGTATGGCGCAAAATCGCTATATATGGCGATTGCCAGTGTATCCTGTGTTCTGAGAGTTGTTTGTCCGAGCCATTTTCGTTCGATAGCAGCGCGTTCTTCCGGGTTGATTAAGGCCATACCTTGCCGGAGCGCTTCGTCAATTTTGGTGTCGCCTTCACGGACAGCGAGCCAAAAGTTATTGCGGTATAAAGGACGACCAGGATTATAGCGAAATTCGTCTAAGAGTCCGCGTTCTTTCAATCGGTATATTGTTGCTCCAACGTCCTCGATAAAAACCCGGATATCACCCTTTAGTGCGGCGTCCAACATTTCCGGAAACTCGCGATATGAGACCAGGGATACCTCGGGCAGATGTTCCTGAACATATTGCTCATGATAACTATTACGAACCGCACCAACCCGGTACGCTCTGAGATCCTCAGGGCCGTTCAATCCGAGAATATTTTTATGGAAGAAAATGCTCCCTGCCGAAGACGAAACAACTGTCGCGAAATCCAGATACGTATCCCGCTGCTCGGTATAGTAAAGCGAAGCGTGAACATCAGCCTGCTCTTCACGCATCATCTGGAGTCCTTCATCCCAGGCAGCGCTCGTGAATTGGATCGGGATACCGGTCTTTTTTGACCACAGACGGAGAAGATCAACGGCAAGCCCTTGGGGCTCTCCCTTTTCATCCTGGAATGTATAAGGCGGCATAACAACCGGGTAAACGATCTTTATTGGATTGTCGCGTGAAAAATCAGATACCGCATTTGTGGATGGCGCTGTGCCGTCCGATTCCCGGGATTGTTCTTCCGGTGTAAGTGTGGTAGAGACATTCTCCTGAGCAGATAAAATTGCCGGCGATGGGAGGATTAGAAAAACAACTAATATCGCTACTTTTAATGCAGTTTTTATCATTGTGAGGATTTCATCATAAACCACCGTTAGTACCGATTTTTGCTCTAAGAGGGCAAAGTCATCCAAGACCACTCCTCTAAGAATACGGCTTAAAACGCGTTTAGTCAATGAAAAAGTGGAGTTCAGCCCATAGGAGCAGGGATGTATTTGCACCCTTAGATTTGATTTGTGATAACGCTCACGCGGATATATGCATTAACTGCAAAAGCTTAAAAAGGCCGACTACGCAGTTACCATTTCTGCGTAATCGACTGGACAGATCCTTTATTGCCGTTTTGGGCGGTTGGGCCTTCAAGATATATCAAATACCTTGGTCAACTGGGTAATTTCAAAAACTTTGTAAATATTGGGGTCTATGTGGCGAAGCTTCAAGAATCCACCTCTTTCACACATCCTTTTATGTACCTTGACTAAGAGCCCCAGGAAAGCCGACGTCATGAATTTGACATTGCAGAAGTCCAGCATCATATTCTCACGCTTCGCCTCTTCAACGACAGACATTATCTCTTCTTCAAGTTCCTTGATATGTTGCTCATCGAGGATTTCTTCATCGTTTAAGGTTACAAAGGTCACATCGACACCATGCTGAACAAATATTCTTTCATCAACTGGTTCCATAATAATCTCCACTAAGGAATATTGAGTTTACCAACGCTAATCTGCGCTAACACTACTGATGTCCACGATAGAGTTATTGCAGGAATGAATAACTAAATTCCTGTCCAGCACTACATCAGCTCGGCCATCGACAGCGAGAGAACATCAGAGCAACTCCCCGCATTCTCTACCAGAAGCCATCTTGTGAAAACCGTTTGTTGCCGGATGTTCTCTCTGCGAGCTTTTGTTCAGTTCTTTAGCTCGCTATTTCGTATTTTCGGCCTCCCAAAGCCAGATGTGTCGGCGTGCCTCGATTTTCATCCGATGAGCTGTAACCTAGTTTTACCGGAATACCCGTATTTGCAACACCAATCTTGCCGTGAACAATATATACGCCCTCTGTCGTCTCAACGCGTGTGCGACCCACTTCGGTTTCACCAAGTGCCGTACCCAATCGACCTGGAGAGCGTGTTAATTCCTCGGCAGGTCTGACGCTTACAAGTGTTCCTGCGTTTTCCCACTTTGCCATTTCACCTGAACATCCCGCTACGACCATAAGTCCTACAACCAGAATACACTTCTTCATCGTTTTACTCCTTTAATTCTCTGAGATATTATCTTCAAATAAACTGGTATTTCCAATTTATCTCTGCTCAGCTACATTGCTGAGCCTCATTTTCAACGTTAAACCAAGCCTGCAAATCTGCAGAAGCAGTTTCCTTATTCCTGGAGATTTCCAAGACAAGGGTTCCGACAATTCAATTACTGCTAATCCAATGTGCCGGCTATGCCTCGTCGGACTCCATAGAGCTGCCCCTGAAGGCTCGTGTCGGGATCCAAGCGCTTGACATCAAGCGGCAACTTGTTTTCTGTAAGGAGTTTGTATCCTTGGCTTTTCATACATTCTTCTATGAACTTGTACTCGTAACTTCCAGGTGTTTCTGATGTACTCATTCGTTTCTTCAACTCGGAGAAGCAGTCCATCCGGTCCTTTGCACATTCATCGAAACTCTTGCCGTCCTGATAGAAGTACTTTGCACAACCTGCTGAGAGGCAAATCAGACCCAGCAACAATAAAGCCATAAAATTCTTCATAATTTAGTCCCTTCAATATAATTTGCGATTAGATTTTTCCACCTTTAAAGGATCGAATTCGAACAACCACAAAACGATATGCTAAAGCCCAAAAAAATATTATTGTGATTAATTGTCCAAGCCTCCATATTAGAAGATTGACGAACCTGTCCGGCATCGAAGCATAGTCAGCTAATTGTTTTGACTCAACAATATCGCATGTTAGAACAACCACATTTTGCAATTCTCCAATGGTTTGATTCACGGTTTCGACAATATTTTGTACATCCTTTATTGTGAAAGTCGGTTCTGTAGGTGGATCTTTATGAGCCGGTTTAAGCTGACTCAATTCACTCAATGCCTGTTGCGTGGAATTAGCAGCCCTATCCCAGGTGGTTGCGAGCTGATTAATTTCAACAACTGTTGCCTGAAAGGAAGCCGCCGTTTTATCGGCTTGAGCTAAGGCCTGGTCAGCGGTCTCAAGTGTTTTTTGTGCTTTGTCCAGAGTGGTTTGGATGTTGGCTTGCTTATCATCTATTTCCTCAACAAGGATGGATGTCTGAGCACGAATCTCCTGAGGTAAATTCTTCGTTGTCTCGGCCAATTGCACGCTGCTATCCGAAAATTTGGATATGCTCGCCAAAAAAGACTTAGTCATTTCAGTTTCTTCGAAATCATAAAGTAAAGCCAGTAGCTGCCAACGTACAGATTCCGGAAGCTCCTCAATAATATCTGAAAAACGAACTGCCTTGTCTGTAAAACGATTGACTGCCGTGGCAGTCTTGTCCACGCCTTCCATAGCCCTTACGGGGGCCAATGGAATACTTATGATACTTTGAAAGGGGCTGCTCTTGCCCTCCTGAGCCATGGTTGAATATACGATAGTATTGGAAAATGATGCTTTTATTGGATTAGATTGGGCAAAGCTGTATATTCGCTTACGATTTTCCTCGAATATCTTGTTCTTCATGAACATTCTGCTAATTGCCTCTATCTTTGCTTCAAACTGAGCAGCCATCTCAATAAACATGTGCTGATTGTCTCCAAACAATAAGTTGCCCGCTCCTTCTTCCAGATACTGATGGAGGCGGACAAGGAATCCCCACACTTCGATGCAGGCAACCACTGGTTCCTCCTGTTGCAGCATCGCATTGATGGCTTGAGATGTACGCATCTGAATCATCAAGCTGGTCCTGCGTGTTTTTGATGTCATATCGATTTCATTGATTTTATTAACTGTTTCTTCGATGGAGACTCTAAGATACTCCTCGAAAGCATCAAGATTAGCTTGCAATTCCTCTTCCGAAATCTGCTCACTTTTCGGCTTTGTGTTGCCACCAAGTGTTGTTGATTTCACCTGCCCACATCCGCAAAGGCAAATTACAAGTAGGCTAACGACAGAAACCAAAATCGTGTTGAAATGCAGATCAAAAGATAAGTTCCTTCTTTTCATGTCTTTACGTCTCATTATCATCAAACTTGCTTTATTAAGACTAATTATAGAATCTCCAATCAGTCTTTGTTCCCATATACAAATTAGTTTCAAATAGCACCATCAATTATTCAATGGACATTAAAAGCTATATTTCAGATTCAAATATAGACTTTAATTTGAAATGCAGAAGCCCCAAAAGTTGTAATTTGAGTGGTAAAAAAGTGGTAGATCGCAGTCAAATAGGCGACCACAGATCTCCCGAAAATAGCTATAATCTAAAATGCCCCGAAATCAAGACCATAGTGTCTAAAAATAAGAAAATGAACGACCAAGATATGGCCAAGGCTTTTATAAGGCTCTATGAAGCTTAGGGCAAGCTAGAAAAGGCCGAAGAGTGGCGAGCAAAACTGCCACAAATGGAAGCTAGGTAAGATTGATAAATCACCTTTTTAAAAAGCCAAAAAACACCACAATTTATATGGGTTGAGTAGGCCGAGGGAATTTCACCCTCGGCCCCTCCGAGAACCGGACGTGAAATGCCATAACGAGGATGCCTCAAAACAAAATTGTGGCAAAAAAGATTTTAGGATTTAGTTTTGAGCTCATCATAGGTGGCCGCTGCACTCCCTGTGACAATTTTGGAGGACTTATCGTCAAATTTGACCAACAAGATATATACGAATGTTGATCCTGTCCTGCGACATGCTGTAACGCCAAGCTCTGAGCAATGATTCACGAAATTCTCTTCTGTGAAATACGATTCATGCTTCGGAGGTGTCAGGCTTGTTGTATTCCTCGTACAACTCCCTCAGGAAAAAGTAACCTGCCTGTGCGTACATGTTGCAGATGGTGTTTGCTTGCCGTTGACAGTTTCGCTCATAGAGAGAGTGAACGATTTCGAACAAATCACGAATATAAGCATAGAATGCTTCGGCCAATAAGAACTATGAGACGTAGGCCCAAAAATGTGCCCCCCTATGTGGCAGGTGTACCCCTGTAATTCTCTTTGCAGCATTGCCCTGCCAGAAAATCTGGCCACACCCTCTGTGCCAAAAAAGCATAGGAAAATACGTGACAAACAGACTCACGTGTGCTAAGCTAAGGTATGTGGATGCCGAACGAGCAAGTTGTGACGCATCTGATTGGAGAATCCTATGCGAGATACGAGAGGATCCCGTGAATGGGAGAAATTAGTGAGGTGTCCCAGATTTCAATTTATTGACTAATACTGTCACAGAAAGGGCACATTTATGCACATAAAGAAAATCAAAATCGAAGGATTTAAGACCTTTCGCACGTTTAAATTGGACATGAACGAACATCTCAACATCATCGTGGGCGATAATGAGACTGGAAAGACTACCCTGCTGGAAGCGATCAACCTTGTTCTGGCCCTCTTTTGGGCGCTTTTCGCCATCGGCTATCAGTATGCTACCATTCTGGTTTTTGGGCAAAAACGGTGAATTGTGTGCAAACAACTTAATACTTACCCTGGGAAGTGCTTTCTCAACCTGGTTCAGGTGTATTCTGAACCAATTCAGCAAGAGCTGATGATCAGCACAAAAAAGGCAGTCAGCACATACGTTCCCATACGACACATCTTTATTAAGCTGGCCTCTGTTTTTGAGAATATCAACACCAGACTCTGTCAACCCCAGCGAATTCTCAGGACGACCGCGACCACGCCCGAATTCACGTCCCGTTACTTCCACCAAGCCTTCTTTTTCAAGATCGTTTACGCGTCTTCGGACTGTCTGCTTGCTTTTTTGAAGAATTGCAGCAAGCTGGGTTACTGTCAGCATCCTGTATTCAGCCATGCACTCAAGAGTCCTGCAATCGTCTTCTCTTAGCCTGAATGTCATTATTAACCTCCGATTCGGTTACTGAAGTCGTTCTGCACTTCATCTTTCCTGTAAGTGACAGCGGAAAGATTGTATAGAGGATTTCAACTGGCTTCGAAAAATCCAAAACAATTTACAAAAACTTATTCAGAACTCAAACACCGCCACTGTCTTTCGCAAAATAATCCAAAAAAATCTCGGAAACTGAAATCAGCAGAAGAATATGCCCACTCCGATTAATAGAGGACAAGAGACCTCCAATAAGGCAACAAAAAAAGATTGAGACTCAACGATGGAGAGAAGCAGCCAATTAGAATCAGAGCTAATGACCGAAGGTGAGCTAATAGCTTATCTGCGCATCCCGGAAATCAGTAAATCCAAAGACTACCATAACGTCATCGAAAACCTGAAACGGATGCACCAACTACCGCGTATCCATATATGCGGCAGGCCACTATACCCACAGGACGCAATAAAGGAATGGATCAAACAGAAGACTTCTCATGGAAAATAATTATCTTGCGCTCCTAAACATTGCTGGCTATAATCTGGCTTGGATCAACCCAAGCCATTGGCCAGTGTCAGAAAGGAGATGACTATGGAATCACTGGTAAGGCTTAGAACCAGACCGTCTCGTGACGGTAAAACTTTTAAATATTTCCTGGATTACAAAGATGAGAATGGCAAACGACGGCAAGTTTCTTTACAACATGCCAATCGGCGGAAAGCAGAACGCCAGAGAATGCAACAAGAACGTGAGCTGCGAGTGGGCGCTGTAGCGCCGGAATCGATGAGATTGAGCAAATTTCTCAAGGACACAATGGCAAAAACCGGCAGCCAAATCAGAGAAAGCACAAGAGACGAGTACATGTCTTCTATGAATGACTTTATTGGCGTGATGGGAGATATGGATTATCAGACGGTCACTATCGAACACGGAGAAGTGTATCGCCAGGCCTGTCTTGATAGAGGTAATCGTCCGGCAACTGTGTCCAAGAAGTTGCGTCAGTTAAAGCGAATCTTCCAACTCGCTGTCCATCGCAGACAGCTTGAAGAGAACCCGTTGCAATTCATTGACATGCCGAGATCGCCTAAGAAGAAGGTAAGCACTTTCAACCATGATGAGTGTAGACGGATTCTGAAGGCAGCGACAGACTGCAGGCATGAGTGGAATCCCAGAACAGCTGTCAAATGGGACCTGCTGATTCTGACGGCTCTATCTACCGGTATGAGAAGAGGCGAATTGCTGAACTGTACTTGGCGGAATGTTGATTTTGAAGGTCTGGCGATCGAGGTGTGCCCAAAAGAGAATACCACGGAGACCTGGGAGTGGCATGTCAAAGATGCCGACCGCAGAACATTGCCTCTGACCAAAGATCTGGTCAGCCTTCTTGTTCATCATCAGAATGAACAGCCCGAAGGCTACCCCTATGTTTTTGTACCTGTGGCGAGATATGACCACATACAAAGACTGCGTCAGCAAGGAAAGTGGAAGTTCAGGCATTCCCGACTGAATGTTGTGAACAACTTCACCAGACAGTTCAATCACATCCTGGACAGGGCCTCGTGCAAGAGAGGTGAATTTCACGATTTCCGCCGCACAGCTCTGACAAACTGGCTAGCCAGCGGGATGAGCGAACATGAGGTTATGATCCTAGCGGGGCACGCAAGTTTCAACACGACGCACCGCTTTTACCTTGCTGTCGCAACTGACCTTGTCGACCGAGCGCGCGTGGCATCCGGCCAGGTGCTGTGTCAGGATTTGTTGCGCACCTGTTGCGCACCCCCCATTTTGGCCCATAACGAAAAAAGGCCGACAGCCGTAAATGATTGCCAGCCAAAGAGTTATAACAATGGGCAGGAGTGGATTTGAACCACCGACACACGGATTTTCAGTCCGTTGCTCTACCAACTGAGCTACCTGCCCAGCAAGGACCAAGTCCCAGCTAAAAATTCAATTTAACAAAAATAACTGATATTGCAAGAAAATTAGACTATAATTTTCCAAAAATGAATCTCCCCGCCGCAAGCAGCGGGGTATCTTAGTGGATTAACTATAACTCTTCGCCGCAAGCAGAGGGGAATTCACCCCAATAAAGAATTAAAGAGGATAAATTATGCTTAGAAAATTGTTCGTGCCTTTCGCCTTCACATTGCTGTGGTATCCTTCCATGAATACTCCACCAGAAGCTGGAACGGGGCCTGTCGGCAAGGAAATCGCAGCCGGAGCCGGGCGGTTTGTTGAAATTTCCGCCGGGGATCTCAAAGACAAAATCCACGGGGGTCTGCTCGCCCAACTGCTCGGCAACCTTAACGGCCTGCCTCACGAGAATAAGTATTACGATGAACCCGGAAACGTCAGGCAGTACACGCCCGCTCTGGCAAATGGCGCCCGGACAGATGACGACACGGACATCGAATGGGTCTATATCTCCGCGATGCAGCGGGATCGGACCGTTTTGCTCGGCCCGGAACGAATTACCTCGTTATGGAAACAGCACATCAACGATCACATCTGGTGCGCGAACCTGTACGCCCGGCGACTAATGGATATCGGGATCGATCCGCCGCTGACCGGTAATCCGGTGTTGAATCCCTGGTCCGGCTTCAACATCTCCGGCCAGTTCGTATGCGAATCATTTGGCCTGATTGCCCCGGGTATGCCGCAGACCGGCGCACGCATCGGCCTGAATTACACCCATGTTACAATCGACGCCGAACCGGCGCAAACCACGCAGCTATTCACGGCGATGATCGCCACGGCCTTTTTCACCGATGATATTGACGTTATACTCGACGCCGGGCTGGCTTCGGTTGACCCCGGCAGCGGGATTTTAGCCATTATTGAGGATGTCCGCCGGTGGCACAAACAACACGCCGACGATTGGCGGACCACCCGCCGGCTCATCAGAGACAAATACACGCTGTATGAGAACAGAACTCGCAACCAGAACGGCTACGAACTCTGCACAGCCGCAACGGTCGCCGCCCTGCTCTATGGCCAGGGCGAGATGGTGAACACACTGGTTCATGCCTTCAATTTCGGCTGGGATGCTGATAATAACGCCGCCACCGCAGCGACGATCGTCGGCGTTACCAAAGGCCGACGCTGGATGCGGCGGCAGAGTTGGGAAATCAAAGACCGTTACCGCAATACTACTCGACCATCAATGCCCGAAGACGAGACTATCACAAGCTTCGGCGACCGCATCGTCGAAGTCGCCGGTCGCGTCATTATCGAAAACGGCGGCAGCAAAATTCGCCGGGGCGGTAAAGATTTCTATCGTATAAGCGTGCAGAAACCGGCCAACGTTGAAACACTGCCCGACCCCGAAGAGCAGATCGCCGGGCTGCGAACAAAATTAAAAAACCAAATCGAAGCGGTCTTTGCCGACAGCGTCACAGTCCGGCAGCAGGCGAGAGCGGCTTATCTGGCAACCTGCCTGGGTTTGGCCGATGGGCTTCGTTCCAAAGATGCAGACGGATGGAAACGGGCGCTGAATGCCCTGGAGGAGTACCCGAAATTGCTGGATGTTCTGTTTAATAAGTCACCGGGCCCCGCCGGTGACAAGCTGCGCGCCGCCGCCCTGGCCGCGGGACTCAAGAAGCCTTAGCGACAATGTGATCAGTTCGTAGCGTTTGAAAGGGTCTGACAGGCGGTAATCGCACGGGAAAGTCCGCTGATTACGGCGGAAATCCTGCTTATCTCATCGGAGGTCAGCTTGTTCTCCGATGGGCGGTAAACCAGAATAAAACCTAATGACGAGCCGAGAAGACCCAGGGGAATTGTCACTGCGGAGATTTTATTTAGTTCATTCAAGTTGCCATCCAGACCCATTGCGAACATATCATCGACAGTACAAATCTTGTTCGACTTGAAGATGCTGTCTATCAACTCCTGGCTGAAACAATTCTCGATGTATTGCTTCCCGATTGCTATTGGCCGGCTGCTCTCGAACATATGAAGTTCGAAGCTTTCCTGGGTTCCCATTTTGCTGTCTTTTCGCAAAATGGGGTCCCCTTCCTGACGCAGAAAGAAGGTGACATTTGCATCCTTGTTTTCGGCTTTAATAAATTCGAAGGTGGTATACA
>Ga0307379_10006249_pt1 | contig 16433 bp, 14 predicted proteins | sample UN2MG_FD_202237 | JGI IMG/M metagenome (GOLD analysis project Ga0307379, IMG submission 202237) | Soil microbial communities from Risofladan, Vaasa, Finland - UN-2 | ecosystem: Environmental > Terrestrial > Soil > Coastal area > Acid sulfate soil | place: Finland: Risofladan, Vaasa | collected... | reverse complement strand
GGGCCGGGGAGGCCGCCGGGGATAGCGGGCCCGTTGGCCTGGATGAGGTCGCTGCCGATCGTGTCGTACAGCCGCCCCACGTAGGCCGAGGTGTCCGGCGTCAGCCGCTCGCACCACAGCAGGAACAGCTCGTCGCCGATGTCGAAGGGCTTGAAGGCGGCGTGGGGCATGAGCAGGCGCCGGCCACAGCCCGTGTCGAATTCCCGCAGGGACTTAGACTGCTTGTTGCAGCGCTCGCGGTCGAGGGCGTCGTAGGCCGTCTGGGTGAGCAGTTGTTTCAAGTTGATCAGGACCGGCGAGCGGGAAAGCGGGGCGCCCGGGCTGGCCATCTGCGCGGAGGTGGGGAGGTAGCCGGCGGTGTTGAGGCAGATCTTCCCGGCCAGGTCGACCACTCGCACGGCCATCCAGAACTTGTACTCGGGCTGGGAGATGTCGGCGTCGGGGTAGGGCTTGTACTTGACGGCGTCGAGGATCTTGTCGCCGTCGAGGTCGGCGTTGGGGACGTTGGCGACGTTGTCGGTGCTGGCGTTGATTCGGGTGAAGGGCTGTCGGATTGGGAAGCTCGCCCCGTCAGCGTCGTCGTACTCACGGGCGAGCCAGGCATCTATGCGGTTGGGGTCGGCCGGCTTTGGACGCTCTCCGGCCAAGGGGGAGTCTATGTATTGCTGCCACGCATGGACCCCCGTGAGGCCCTCGTTCGCGCCGAAGGGCCCGTCGTTGCCGTCGTCGTCGCACCAGAGGTCTTTCAGCGCCAGGCTCACGACCGTCTTGAACGCGCCTTGGGCGAGCGGGTCGGACTGGTCCTTGATGGAAAGGATCGCTTGCTCCTGGGAGTCCAGGTTGGAGACGATCAGGAACGTGGAGGCGAGGATCGCGATGATCGTCAGCAGCCCGATGGCCATCAGCAGGACGGAGCCCCGTCGATTTCGCTCGGCCGGCATGGGTGGATACTCCTTGCGCGGGCAGCCTCACTGCCCGACGTTGACGATGATCTCGTAGAGGTAGCCGCGCGAGAACACGTGCTCTTTGTTCCGCATCTCCTTGGGCAGGTAGTCCAGCAGTCGGGGGTCGCGGATCGCGAAGCGGACCTTGACGGCCCTCGGCCAGTTGGTCTGGTCCTCGTGGGTCCAGAGGGCACGGTAGTCGTTCCCGCTGTTCTCGGAGGGGTCCTCGATGGCCGGGTCCGGGGGGTCCATGCGCACAGGCACGTAGTCGTACTCGGGCTTGAGCGGATTGGTGTTTTTCAGCCTGGCCTCGATCCCGTACCACTTGAGGTTTCGGGTGCCGGGCTTGGTCGGGTCGATGACGGTCTGCCCGTCGGTCCACATGATGCTCAGGCCGTCACAGTCGCGGGCGAGGACCTGCCAGAGCTTCCTGATGTTGTTGTACTCGTTGCTGACGGGGACCTTGATTTCCCCGTCGGCGTCGTCATGGAGGTTCCGGACGCCCTGCGAGCCCTCGATCAGATTCCTGTGGATGTCCGCCCGCTTCATCTTCAGGATGTCGGCGAGGGACCCGCCGTGCTTGTCGTAGCTGGGGTTGGAACCGTCGCCGGTCAGGACGAACGCCGGGCGCCAGAGCAGGTAGTCGCCGGTCTTCTCGAAGTCGTCGGCGCCGTTCTCGACCTGCCCGTAGCAGACAAGCTTGCCGGCGCCCGAGCTGTTCGTGCCCACGTAGGCGATGGTGTGCGAAATCCCCGCCGTGGTGAAGGCCAGCAGCGGCGTGCTGTCCTTCTCGGCCGTGCTGATGCACAGGAAACCGTCGAAGGACAACTGGCGGAGGTCGGAGCGGATGATGCGGCTGATCGACGCGGCCAGGCGGTGGCTGCGCCGGCTGGCCTGGGCGATCGAGATGAACCGCTGGCTCTGGACCATGATCGCGCTGACCGACAGGATCATCACCGCCAGGACGCTGACGGAGACGAGCATCTCGACGAGGGTCATGCCCCTGGCGACCCGGCGGCCGGGCGCGGCAGGCCGCGGGGGCCCGCTCCGGTCGGTTGTCATGTGAATGCTAGCTGCCATTGGCCGTGCTTTCCGGGGCCGGCGGAAGCGATGTCCGCCCGAAGTAAAACGGCAACATCACCTGGAGATTGACTTTGCTGCTGACGTCCTGACCGTTGTACCGCACCTCGAGGACGGACAAGGGCGGGACGTTCCTGCCAGGGATCGGGCGCTGACCGGGCTGGATGGCCTTGTCGATCAGCGCGCCGCCCCGGCCGGCCTTGGCGGTCACCGTGGCGATGGTCACTTTCCCGGGGTAGATGTCGACCACCTTCCGGCCCGTCTTGCCGGCAGGCAGGAGCAGTTGGAGGTCGGCGGTCCCAGTGGGGATGATGGCCGAGGAATTCTCGGTGTTCGCCGTGATGGTGGCCGAACTCTTGAAGGGCGTGGTGGACACCTCGCAGTTGGCCAGGGCGAGGGGGTCCTTCTTGAAGTCCTCGTGGATGGCCGTCAGCGTGTACGGGATCACCATGAAGAGGAAGTCGTTCTCGTTGGTGGCGACACGGTTGGCGTAGAGCAGATATCCCATCCCCGAAGGGTAGCCCACCGGGTATCGCTTGTCGTTGGGCCCGATGAGCCCGTCGCCGACGGGCCTGGCCACGAGCTTGTCGTTGTCAGACATAGGCGTGCCGTCAGCCTTGTTGTCGTCGAATTTCTCGTGGAGCCGCACCCGCGCGATGGCCAGGGCGTTCTCGCCGATCATCGTGCGCAGGATGTCGTCCACCGTGGTCTTGTGCTTCTTGATGCCCGCGTGGAAGGCACCGGCGGCCATCCCGAGTCCGACCACGATCACGCCCATGGCGATCATGATCTCCGACAGGGTGAACCCTGCCCTTGCCCGCCGGCTGCCTCGTCGTGTTGAGCGGCCTGCTGTCGTCATCATGGGGTTACTCCCTTGGGAACAACTGTCCCGTGTGTACGTTGAGCGGAAGGTACCGGGCGTTCTCGTCCAGGTAGGTCGTTCGATCGCCAACGGAGCGGGGGACGTACTGGGCCAGGTCGAAGAGGCACAGGGCCGTGACGGCCTGCTGGCCCGAGTTGCCGCCGGTCAGCGCCCGGTCCCACAACTGTCGGCTGCCGGCGATGTCCGTGGCGACGACGGTCTGCACCTTGAAGATCGGGTCGTCCGGGTGGAAAATGATGTTCTGCCCCTCAACGCGCCGGACGGCCGCGCCGGACGGCGAGAAGACCACGGTGAAGCACGTGAACTTCTCCACGTCCTTGGCATCGCCGGTGAACCCGCCGGCGCCGGTGCCGACGGAGGCGCCGTCTCCGTCGGTGACCTTCCCGTAGGCCATCGCGCCGGGCGTGCGCCGGGGCTCCGAATGCACGCGGAACTTGCGGTCGGTCGGGTGGTACAGGACCAGCGCCGAGTAGCAGACCTCGGTCTTCAGCCCGGGGCGGTAGTCGGGGTCGATGTCCGGGTCGGCGATCTGCACGTGGACGCCGGCGTAGCTGGACTTCTCGATCGCCAGCGCCCGTGCCGCGGTAAGCTGGGCGGAGATCAGGTTGTACGCCTGGGCGTCGGCGCCGGAGTTGAACATGGCGATGATGCTCGGCAACGCCATCGTCGCCATCAGCGCGATCAGCCCGATCACGACCATCATCTCCATGAGTGTGAAGCCGGGCCGCCGCCTCTCCTGCCGCCCGGCGCGGGATATTCTCGCTGCCACGTTCATCGTTTGCCTTCTCTTCCGCACGCGGGAGGGGGAGTCAATCCCGCGTGTCGCTGCGGATGTTGTCCTCTCGCTTCTCCTTGGCCTGTTTGCTGGTGCCGAAGCCGAAGTCTCCGTCCGGCCCGGCCGAGATGAACAGCGGCTTGCCGCCCAGTCCGCGGTCGGCGAAGTAGAGCATGTCCTTGCCCCAGGCATCGCCACGGAAGACCGAGCCCTCCCCGCCGGTGCCGAGGAAGTCTCGCGTGGCTTCGCGGATCTCGGCGCCGAGCTGGGCGTCCGTGACCACCGCCGAGTTGGCGTCCAGTTGCTTCAGCAGGTACTCGATGATCCCGTTGCCGTTGGGGTCGTGCGCCGGGAAAACGCCACGGACCTTCCGGTACGCGTCGACGGCTGCGATCAGCCGGTCCTGGTTGCTGATGGTCTCGCGCTTGCGCCCTTCCTCGATGACGTACCGGCCGACGCCGACCACCAGGGCCACCAGCACGCTCATCACGAACATCACCAGCAGCAGCTCGACGAGGGTGAAGCCCTCGTCCCGCCGCGGGGCCACCAATGCCTTCCGGCACGGAGGGAATCTGTCAGTACGTTTGGTCATCTCAATCGCCCGGGCTTTTCTCAAAGGTGTATTCGAAGTTGCTCATGTCGTCGGTCTTCTTGAGGTCTTGGGTGCGCTTCATCCACTGCCGGTCGGCCCCCGGCGTCAGCAGCACGTAGTCCCGGCGGTACAGCGTCTGGGTGTTCGGGTCGCGGAGGTACTGCGACAGGGGGTTGGGGCCGAGGCTGTCGTTGTCTTCCGTGTTGTACGCTCCGCCGCCGCTGGCGCTGGGGTTGAAGCGGTAGTAGAGGATCTCGTTGCCGAAGGCGTCCAGGAACGCCGGGGTGGCCTTCGTGTCGCCGTCGAGCCGCCCGCGGGGCTGGTCGGACTCGACGTACGGGCCGAAGACCTTCCCGGGCTGGCCCTTGCGCCACCGGGCGCCGGGGCCCTCGGCCCCGTCCTGGGCCTTGGACAGATACCCCGTCAGGGCCGCGACGAGGGCATAGCGGCCCTTGAGCTTGCCGGCGCCGGTCCCGTCGCTCCGGGGCAGGCCTCGCAGAAACAGCGGCTGGTCGCGCTCGTAGGGGCAGTCCTTCCAGTCCATCTGGTAGCTGGCGATGGCCCCGCCGATCGTCCCGAGATAGGCCATGGTTGTGCTCTGGCGGAACAGCAGCCGGGCCTTCAGCATGCTCGGGGCCGCCAGTGTGATCAGCATCCCCAGGATGATGATGATCGTCAGCAGCTCGACCAGCGTGAAGCCGCCCGTCACCTGCCCCGCCGCCCGACGGGGGGCGGTGTGCCTTCCGGAACGTGCTGTCCGTCGTCGTGCGATCACGTCTGCGCTTCCTAATCGCCCCAGTTCTTCAGGGTCGTCTCGTTGAAGTACTCCCGGCGCCCTCGCTCGCCCCCGGGCTTCCCGGCGGCCGTCAGGATGAACGCACGGTCCATGAAGGTTTGAGTCCCGCCATCCACGAGGGTTAGGATCGACTTGTTCGGCGCGGTGGTCTCGGCGGTCGTGTAGAACGAGTTGTCGCCCGGCTTGAACTGCGTCACGCCGAACTCGCCGATCCGCGAGGGGTAGTAGAGGATCGCCATCGTGTCGTTGTAGGCATCGAGAATGCTGTAGGCCGCCCCGGTCTCGTAGCCGTTGGCGCTGTCGAGCATCCCCGGCTCGTAGGCGGCGTACCCGTCCACCGGCGGGGGGAAGTTCGGCTCGCCGTTGACCTCGTGGTCGTAGTCGCCGAACAGCCGGCTTGCCAGGAACGCGCTGGCCTTGCCGGCGTGCTTCCCTGAGCTCAGCAGTTGCGGGTCCTTCTGGCCGGGATAGAACTTGTTGCCGGTCTGGCCCATCTTCCAGCCGTGGACGCCGGCGGCGAGGTTCTTGATCCGCACGAGTGTCTTCATGGCCACCTGGGCCTCCAGGACCGACTGGATCGTCGGGACCACCATGCCGACCAGCAGGCCGATGATCGCCACGACCGTCAGCAGTTCGATGAGCGTGAAGCCCTCGCGTCCGGCCGCGGCGCCGTGTTGACTGGCGGACTGTCGCATCACAAATCCCTTTCCGTTGGCGCTATGCGCCCTGCATGGCCTTGAGCATGTGGATCATGGGCAGGAAGAGGCTGACGACGATGTAGCCGACGATGCTGCCCAGCGTGATGACCATCACCGGCTCCAGCAGGGAGATCATGCTGCTGACCAGCACGCTGACCTCCTCGGCGTAGGTGTCGGCGATCTTCTCGAGCATCTTGTCCAGCTCGCCGGTCTCCTCGCCGACGTCGATCATGTTGACCACCATCGGCTCGACGATGCGGAGCTGGCGGAGCGGGTCGGCGAAGCTCTCGCCCTCGCGGATGCCCTCGCGGACCTTCCTCAGCGCGCGGGCGAAGACCTCGTTGCCGGCCGTCTCCCGCGTGATCTGGAGGGCCTCCAGGATCGGCACGCCGGCCGACAGCAGCGTCCCCAGCGTGCGGCAGAACCGTTCGATGCTCGTCTTGCCGATCACCCGCCCGATGACGGGGATGCTCAGCTTGAAGCGGTCGATGACGTAGCGCCCCGTCGAGGACATCTTCGCCAGCTTCATCCCGAAGATCAGCAGCGCGGGCGACAGGAGGATGACGATCCACCCGGTGCTCTTCATCCAGTCGCTGATGTTGATCAGGTTCTGGGTCATGCCGGGCAGTTCGCGGCCCATCTCCGTGAAGATCTTCTTGAAGGCGGGGATGACCCACACCATGATGCCCATGACGATCAGCACGGCGAAGGAGATGACCGCCGAGGGGTAGATCATCGCGCCCATGACCTTCCGCTTGAGGGCCTGGCTGGTCTCCATGAAGTCCGCCAGGCGCTCCAGGATGACGTCGAGCACGCCGCCGGCCTCGCCGGCGCGCATCATGTTCGTGTACAGCATGTTGAAGGCCTTGGGGTGCCGGGCCATCGAGTCCGACAGCGTCACGCCGGCCTCCACGTCGTCGGCGACCATGCGGATCGCCATTCGCATCGGGCCGGGCTTCTGCTGCTGCTCCAGCACCCGCAGGCTCCGCAGGATCGGCAGGCCGGCGTTGATCAGCGTCGAAAGCTGGCGGGTGAAGGTCGTCAGCAGCTTGGCCTTGACGGCCCCGACCTTCCGGCGGGGCGCGGGGCGCCGCTCGATGCCCGCCCCCTCCGCCGGGGCGCCGCGCTTGCGCTTCTCGGCCTTCTCCTTGATCTTCGTCGGGAAGTTGCCCATCGCGCGGACCTTGGCGGCCGCTTCCTCCGACGAGGTCGCCTCGACCGTTCCCTTGACGGTCTGCCCCACCGTGTTGAGGGCTTCGAACTGGAAGGTTGCCATGGCGTAACTCCTGTGTCGGCCCGACCGCGCGGGCCCGGCGTGATTATTCCTCTTCCATGATCGTCTGGGCGACGACCTCCTCGATGGTCGTCGAGCCGTCGTAGATCGCCAACAGCCCGCTCTGGCGCAGCGTCCGCATGCCCCGCTTGCGGGCGGCCTCCCGCAGGACCGTCGTGCTGGCCCGCCTCATGATCAGGGTGCGGATGTCATCGTCCAGCAGCATGAGCTCGAAGATGGCGATCCGCCCGCTGTAGCCCGTGCCGCGGCAGTACTCGCACCCGGCCCCGTGGAAGAACGTCCGGTCCTTCAGGACGTCCGGCTCCAGGCCCAGCTCCATCACCATCTCCTCGGTGGGCCGGAACTCCTCCTTGCACCGCGGGCAGATCGTCCGCACCAGACGCTGGGCGACGATGCCTTCCAGCGTGGCGGTGATGAGGAACGGCTCCAGGCCGAGGTCCAGCAGACGCGCCACCGCCGACGGGGCGTCGTTGGTGTGAAGCGTGGTGAACACCAGGTGCCCGGTCAGCGAGGCCTGGACGGCGATCTCCGCCGTCTCCAGGTCGCGGACCTCCCCGACCAGGATGATGTCGGGGTCCTGCCGCAGGAAGTGACGCAGGCACCGCGCGAACGTCAGCCCGATGTCCGGGAGGATCTGCACCTGCACCAGCCCGTCGATGTCGTATTCGACCGGGTCCTCGCTGGTGAGGATCTTCACGGCCACGTCGTTCAGCTCGTTCAGCGCCGAGTACAGCGTGGTGGTCTTGCCGCTGCCGGTGGGCCCGGTGACGATGACGATCCCGTTGGGCCGGGCGATGAGCTGGCGGAAGACGCGGGTGTCGTCCTCGCGCAGGCCGATGCGGTCGAGGTCCAGGGAGACGTTGGAGCGGTCCAGCACGCGCATGACCACGCTCTCGCCGAACATCGTGGGCAGGACGCTGACGCGCAGGTCCACCGGCGAGCCGTCCACGACCAGCTCGATGCGCCCGTCCTGCGGCATGCGGCGCTCGGCGATGTTCAGGTTCGCCATGACCTTGATGCGCGAGGCGATGGCCACCGCGATCGACTTGGGGGGCGGGAGCATCTCGTACAGCACCCCGTCGATGCGGTAGCGCATCTTGAACTCGTCCTCGAACGGCTCGAAGTGCACGTCGCTGGCCCGGTTGCGGATGGCCTCCAGGAGCACCATGTTGACCAGGCGCTTGACGGGGTTGGCCTCGGCCATCTCGCGGATGGTGTCCAGGTCGATGCTCTCGCCGCGGTCCTCGAGCAGGGCGAGCTGCTCGTCGCCGGCGATCTCGTTGATGATCTCCCCGATCGACTCCGGCTCGACGTCGTAGTACTTCATCAGGGCGATGTCGAGCTGGTCGGGGTCGGCGATCTTCGCCGTCACACGGAAGCCCATCAGCGTCTGGAGATCGTCGGTGGCGCGGAAGTTGTCCGCCGAGCCCAGCGCCACGATCAGATGGTTCGACGTGGGGTTGTACTCCAGCGGGACCACCTTGTAGGCGTTGGCCATCTGCGTGGGGATCTTGTCGATGACGGCTTCGGGGATGTCCAGCGACTGGAGCTCGACGTACTCCATCCCGACCTGATAGGCCAAAGCCAGCGTCCGGGCCTTCTCGTCGATGTAGCCCAGGTCGATCAGGATCTGCCCGATCGGCCCGCCGTTGGCCTTCTGGACCTCCAGGGCCTCGTGCACCTGCTCGCGAGTGGCCCGGCCCATCCTGACGAGGACGCGCCCAAGGCGGAGGCCCCTCAACTGCGTGGCGTCAATCTGTTGTGGAGCGACTTCTGCCATGGCTCACTTCCTCAGTTCGACGGCTTCCTCGGCGCCCCGGGACACCACCGCGTGCCGCCCGTCGCGGACCGCCTCGACCTTGTCCCGCATCTCGCCGGGGTTCTGGCTGTGGTCCACCGTGTCCTCTTCGGAAACCTTGCCCTCGGCGTACAGCCTCAGCAGGTGGTCGTCCAGGAGCTGCATGCCGAACTTCTTGCCGGTCTGGATCGAGGAGGGGATCCGGTAGACCTTGCTCTCGCGGATCAGGTTCGCCACGGCGTTGGTGACCACCAGGAACTCGAAGGCGGCGATCCGCCCGCGAATGTCCTCGCGAGGGATCAGCGTCTGACAGAGCACCGCGATGATCGACGAGGCCAACTGCACGCGGATCTGCTCCTGCTGGTTGACCGGGAACTGGTCGACGATCCGCGTGACGGTGCCCTGGGCGTTGGTCGTGTGCAGCGTGCCGAAAACGAGGTGGCCCGTCTCCGCGGCCCGAAGGGCCGACTCGATCGTCTCCAGGTCGCGAAGCTCCCCGACGAGGATCACGTCGGGATCCATCCGCAGCACGCGCCGCAGGGCCTCGGAGAAGCTCGGAACGTCCACCCCCACCTCCCGCTGGTTCACCATCGACTTCTTGTGCGGGTGGTAGTACTCGATCGGATCCTCGACGGTGATGATGTGCTTGTCGAAGTTGCTGTTGACGTAGTCGATCATCGTCGCCAGCGTCGTCGTCTTGCCCGAGCCGGTCGGTCCGGTCACCAGGAACAGCCCCCGGGGACGCCGGCAGAGGCTCTTGACGATGGTGGGTAGCCCGATCTCCTCGAACGTCAGCAACCGGCTGGGGATCAGCCGGAGGGACAGGGAGATGTTCCCCCGCTGCTGGAAGACCGACGTTCGGAACCGGCCCATGCCGCGGAACTCGAACCCGAAGTCGGTGCCCCCCTGCTCCTGGAGCTCCTGCTGGGCACGCTCCGGCGTGATCGCCCGCATGAACGCCAGTGTGTCCGGCGGTTCGAGGGTCTTGGTCTCCAGCGGGCGGAGCCGCCCGTGCAGCCGCAGGGTCGGAGGCCGCCCTACGTGCAGATGCAGGTCACTGGCTCCACGCTTTATGCATGTCTCCAGGAGCCGTTCTATGCTGATGGTCGCCATACTTCTTCCTCTGCGCAATTATTCGTGCGACACGGGTCGCCGCCAAGACCGGCCGATTGCGATGCGGCCGGGAAATTCTTGTAAACGTAGTGGATACAGTTAGTAACAACAGAGATCGCCCTCGGGCTACTCTGTGACCAGTTCCGCAGCCTGCGTGATCCGGACCAGCTCGTCGGGGGTGGTTACCCCATTGAGGATCTTGATCCGACCGTCCGCCAGCAGGCCTCGCATGCCCGAGGCCATTGCCGCCCGCCGAATCTCGTTGAGGGGCGATCGGTTGAAGGCCATTTCCCGGAGCGTGTTGTTCATCGCCATGAGCTCGAAAACGCCTTGCCGGCCGTGGTATCCCGTTCCGCTGCACGCGTTGCAACCCTTTCCGCGGTAGAAAGTTCGCCCTTCGATCTCCTCCGGGCGGAACCCCAACAACCGCAGGATCCTGGGATCCGGGTCGGGGTACTCCTCCTTGCATTCCTCGCAGATCAGGCGAATGAGCCGCTGGGCCATGACGGCTTGAATGCTGCTGGCCACGAGGAACGGCTTGACACCCATGTCGATGAGGCGGGTAATCGCTGAAGCTGCGTCATTTGTGTGGAGTGTACTGAAAACCAAGTGTCCAGTTAATGCGGCCTGAATGGCCACCTCCGCGACCTCCAGATCGCGGATCTCGCCCACAAGAATGATGTTCGGCGCCTGCCGCAGCATCGAGCGGAGGATCGTTGCGAAGGTCAGGCCGATGTGTTCGTTGACCTGGACCTGGTTGATCCCGGTGAAGTTATACTCCACCGGGTCCTCCGCCGTGATGATCTTGCGGTCGGGGCGGTTCAACTCGTTGATGGCGGCGTACAGTGTTGTCGTCTTGCCGGAGCCCGTCGGCCCGGTGACGAGAAAGACGCCGTTGGGCCGCCGGATGATCCGCTGGAACTGGGTGTGGTTGTCGGCCTCGAGGCCGAGGGTCTCGATGCCCAGCTTGGCCGACTCCGGCCGGAGAATCCGCAGGACCAGGCTCTCGCCGTAGTAGGACGGGAGCGTCGAGACGCGGAAGTCGACGGGGCTGCCGCCGATGGTCATCTTGATCCGACCGTCGCCGGGAAGGCGCTTCTCGGCCAGGTCGATGCCCGCCATGATCTTGAACCGATTCAGCACCGGGCCCTGCATCCGCTTGGGGATGTTGTCCCGCTCCCGGCAGACGCCGTCCACGCGGTAGCGGACGCGAACGCGGTTGGACATCGGCTCGACGTGGATGTCGGAGGCCCTCATCCGCACGGCCTCGTTGATGATCATGGTCACCAGCCGGATGATGGGGGCGGAATCCTCGTCCAGGCCGCGCTCGCCGCGTCCGTCCGCGTCGGCACCCTCGCGCTCCTGGAGCATGTGCACCTGGTCGTCCAGGCTCATGTCGGACCGCACGAACTGGTCGATGTAGTTGCGCATGCGGCTTTTGGAGGCCAGGCACGGCTCCAGCTCGTAGTTCAGGCGGAACCGCAGCATGTCGAGCGTTTCCAGGTCCAGCGGGTCGGTGATGACGACCTTGAGGCGGTCGTTTTCCCGGCCCAGCGGCAGCACGAGGTGCCGCTTGATGATGTCCTGGGGGATCAGGTGGAGTTCGGTGGGCACGACGACGTTCCGGTCGAGGTCGATGTACTCCATGTCGTACTGGGTCGCCAGGGCCTTGGTGACGTCTTCCTCGTCGGCCAGGCCCAGGGAGATCAGGGCCTCGCCGATCCGGACGCCTTCGGCCCGCGCGTGCTCCAGGGCCTCATCCACGCCCGACTGAGTCACCACGCCCCACTTGACCAGAATCTCCCCCAGCCGCCGTCGCTGTTTTCGTGGCATAGTCCGCTCGCATGTACCGTAAGGGCCTACGAATCGCAACCTGGGAGCTTGATGTCCCAGCGGTTCGACACGGGCTCGGCCGGGCCGGCGACACACCCAACGAGCGGCTGATCACCCGCGGGGCAGGTTCGGATGCACCGTCCTTGGTGCGTGGGCGCCCGGCCTCGGCCCGGTCTGTGGGAAGGTGGGATGATAAGGTATAAACCCAATGAAGGCAACACCCGGGTCCCGCAGCCTTGCCGGCAAGCATCGGGAGCCGCTCCATGCGTCCCAACGCCCACATTTTCCACTATACCGAGGAACCTCCTGCCGCGTCAAGCGTTCAAGTCTCTGGGAATCCCGAGCTCCCTTCGGTTGGGGTGTGCGCGGATCGCTCAACTCAGCGGTGGCAGGCTATGACGCCGCCGGATCTGCTGCGCCGCGGCCAGCACGTGACGGTCATGACGAAGCACCCGGACGAGGCTGCCCGTCGTCACCTTCAGCAGGGCCGAGGTCACGCCCGCCCGGCCCTCGGTGCATTCCAGCAGGTCCAGCAGGAACGCCGCCACGGTCCAGAACTTCGGATCCTTCCGCCCGATGTCCACTCGCTGCGGGGCACCCGGCGCCGAGCCCTTCGGCTGCGACAGGCACTCCCGCACGACGCCGGGGACCCTCAAGACGGCAGGGTCGATCGGCCGGCGGACCTCGCAAGTGAGCTTCTGCCGAAGGCGCCGCAGGGCGGAGCGGCGGTTCTCGTGCTGGGATCGGGACTCGGTCGCCGTCGCGCTCAGGCCGGTATCGCGGTGGTGCAGCCGGACTGCCGAAGTGACCTTGTTGCGGTGCTGCCCGCCCGGGCCGGAGGCCCTGTAAAGGTGCACCTCGCACCGGGCGAGCAACTGGGCGTCGTCCAGGGCCAGTTCGGCGTCGCGATCGATCATGGCGGGCATCGTAGCAGGTCGGCCCGGCGCCCGCCAAGAGGACGCACGACCGTTGCGTGGGCGCTCGGGCGTTTTGGGTCTTGCCCGAACCGCAGGCGTTCGGATACAATAGCAAGCGGATAAGTTGGGGCGGAGTGGCCCGAACGGCTCGACCTTTCAGGGCCACGGCATGTCGGCCGCACGCGGAGAAGCATATTTTGCCGCAGAACAACAGCGATCCGATGAACGAGTGGATGGAGGCCGAGTCGCGCGTGGAACGCGCTCATGACCTCTACGAAGAGGGACGCTGGGCGGAAGCGGCGGCCGAGTTGAAGGCCGCCATCGCCGTCAACCCGTACAACCCGGCATGGCACTTCAACCTCGCCCTGACGCTGGAGGCGCTGGAGGAGTACGAAAGTGCCTGCAAGGCCTACCGGGCGGCGCTGGCGCTGATGCCGGACGACGTCGAAACGCTCAACTGCCTGGGCGTGAACCTCACGCGCCTGGGGCAGTACGCCGAGGCGCTGAGCTGCTTCGAGCGGATCGAGCAGTTGGACCCCGGCTACGAGCCGGCCTACTGCAACCGGATCGTGACCTACGCCGAGATGGGCCAGCACGACGAGGCGGAGGTGATGTTCTACCTCGCCCAGCAGATCAAGGAAGACTGCCCGCTGTGCTACTACAACATCGGCAACAGCCTCTACGGGCGCGGGCAGTACGCCCGGGCCGTCTACTGCTGGCGGAAGACCCTGGAGCTCGATCCCGTCCACCCCCATGCCAACGTCCGGATCGCCGAGGCCAACTGGGCCGAGGGAGACCTCGCCGCCGCCCGCTGTTCTTACGAGGCCGAGATTCGCATCAACCCCACCGACGCCGACGTGCTGGTGGACTTCGGCGACCTGCTGGGCGAGCTGGGCTTGTGGGACGAGGCCGAGCGGGAATACCAGCGGGCCGTCGAACTGGCCCCCGACAACCCCTCGGCGCACTTCTGCCTGGGCGAGCTGGCCGTCCGGCAGGGCCGCCCCGCGGAGGCCGAGGACCGCTTCCGCAAGGTCCTCCGCCTGGACAAGGACTTCCCCGGGGTGCACGCCAGCCTGGCCCAGGCGCTGATCCGGCGGGGTCGCGTCCAGGAAGCGGCCAAGCACCTGCTGCGGGAGATGCGGCGGTGCGGGGACGACCCGGCCGCCCTTCAGGAGCTGGGGCAACTGCTGCTGGAGGCCCACCTGACCCGGCAGGCCAATGACGTCCTCCGCCGGGCCGTGGAACTCCTGCCGGAGGACCCTTACGCCCAGCACAATCTCGCGGTGAGCTTCTTCCGCATGCATCACCTGGAGGACGGGATCCGCCATTGCCGCAAGGCCCTCAAGCTCAAGCCGGAGTATCCTCTGGCGTTGTATAACCTCGCGCTGGCCCACGTCGAGAAAGGCCAACTCCCGCGGGCCCGCCGCTACCTGGCCCGTGCCCTGACGATCGCGCCGGACGATGAGGACCTCCGCCGGCTGAGCCGGCGGATCGGCGTGGCGGGGTTCTGGAGCAAGCTCCGCATCCGCCTGCGCCCCCGACGGGACCGAGACGTGCGCAACCCCGACTGATACCCCTCAGCCTGCTGCCGCCCATGCCTGAGATACCTCGACCGGTCATCGTTGTCAGTGAGACCCTCAGCGACAGTGCCCTGGAGTACCTGGCCGCCCACGGCGAGGTCCGCCGCACCACGCCCGAAGCCGCCGCCGAGGCCGTCGCCGAGGCCGACGCCCTGTGCGTTCGCACCTACACGCAGGTCAACGAGCTCCTGCTCGACCGAGCGCCGGAGCTGAGGGTGGTCGGCCGGGCCGGCGTGGCCCTGGAGAACATCGACGTCCCCGCCTGCCGGTCGCGGGGCGTCGAGGTCGTCCACACCCCCGAGGCCAACACGCTCGCCGTGGTGGACTACACCGTCCGCATGGTCCTCGAGATGAACCGGCGCTTCTGGCCGATGACCGGCCCGATGTCGCCCGAGGAGTTCCACGCCGCGCGACAGCAGATCTTCGGGCGGTTCCTTTCGGGCTTGACCCTCGGCATCGTCGGCTGCGGGCGGATCGGCAGCCGCGTGGGAAGGGCCGCCATCGGGCTCGGCATGAAGGTCCTCTACAACGATATCCTGGACATCGAGCTGGACTACCCGGCCGAGGCGGTCGACAAGCCGACGCTCTACGCCCACAGCGATGTCGTCACGATCCACGTGCCCCTGACGCGCCTGACGCGCGGGATGATCAACGCCGAGACCCTCCCGGCGTTCAAGCCCGGCTCGCAACTCATCAACTGCGCCCGCGGGCCGTGCGTCGTCTCCGCCGACCTGGCCGAGGCACTCCGCGAGGGGCACCTTTCCGCGGCGGTGATCGACTGCCACGACCCCGAGCCCCCGCCGCCGGACTACCCGCTGTTCGGTCTGGAGAACGTCATCCTCACCCCGCACGTCGCCGCCCGCGTGCCGGAGGCCATGGAACGCATGTCGCACGTGGTCTACGACGTGGTGGCCGTCCTGGAGGGCAAGACCCCGCGGTTCCCGGCCCCCGAGACCGACGACGAGGACGACGCCTGGCTGGGTCCCGCCGGCCTCGCCTGACACCGCCGCGGCCCTGCCGCGCACGCGCCCCACACAGCCATCGTACTCGTACTCGTACTCGTCCGTTCCCGCAATCGTCCTCGTCCTCGTGCTCGCAGATCCGTCACGGTGGGGCTTGGCGCGAATTGGCCGATGCCCCACAATCTGAATACACGTCGCTCCGCTGCGTCTAAAGGGCAAGGAGACTTCGAACCATGACCGGTGAGCCCGCCGATCATCCGCGGCTGGTTCCGGTGGCGGCGGCGACGTCAATCTCGCAGGCCGACATCCTGCGCGCCGTGCTGGAAGATGCGGGCATCCCGGCCTTCATCCCCAACGAGAACGCCAGCGTAGTCCTCTGCCACATCAGCCTGGCCGTGAACCCCGACGGCATCCTTGTGCTCGTGCGGGACGAGGACGAACAGGCCGCCCGTGAGGTGCTGAAGCTCCCGGCCGGTTCGGATGGGCCGCCCCAGCGCGAGCCGGCGGCGGCAAGAAAGACCACGGCCGACGAGTACGCCCGAATGGCGGCGCGGTCGGCGGTGTTTACCTGGCTGTTTCCGCCGTTGGCGGTCTGGACGGTCTACTGCATCGGCCGGGCGTATGCCGTTCGGCGGCAGCGCCCGCCGATGGCCCCCGAGCGCTTCGACAGGAACATCCTGTGTGCGGTGCTGTTCGGCGTGGCGATCGCCCTGGTCATTGGGTTTGTGTATTGGCAGATGCTGTCTCGGTTGTAGCGGGGGGGCGGGGCGCCAGGGCCAGGCGGGGCGAAGGGGCTTGGGGAATCCGGTTCCGATGGTTCCCATTATGGCCGACGTTGCACCCGCGGCACCTTGTTCCAGAGGCAGGTCCGTGGCTCGGAGTTGCGGCTCCGGGGCGATCTTGCCGTTGATGGTGGCGTAACGGATCCCTTCGCTGGCCTGGTTGCATTCCATGGCCAACTCGAGGCCCGGCCTGCGATAGGTCGTGATCCGCCGCACCGCGCCGCGCGCGTTCCATCCGCCGCCAGTGTGCGAGGCTTCTTCCTGGCAGCGCGCAACGGGCCTCCGTAAAGGGTAAAAGCTTGTCGAAACATGACTTGCGACAATAAAAAAGGTTCCAGGAACCTTTTATCTCCTTTATTCATAAGGATTTACATTCTCAAAAAAGG
>Ga0307379_10006244_pt1 | contig 16437 bp, 18 predicted proteins | sample UN2MG_FD_202237 | JGI IMG/M metagenome (GOLD analysis project Ga0307379, IMG submission 202237) | Soil microbial communities from Risofladan, Vaasa, Finland - UN-2 | ecosystem: Environmental > Terrestrial > Soil > Coastal area > Acid sulfate soil | place: Finland: Risofladan, Vaasa | collected... | reverse complement strand
TTGCTTCTTTGTTAAACATGCTGCTCCTTTGATTTTTTTAAGTTGTTTAGCTTTGTTGGGTGAAGATAAAGATGGTGGACCATGGTAAAACATGTAGTTGAGGGATAGAACCATGTCAAGATATCTTTCAAAAGAAAATGTTGACCGAATGCTATTGGAAGAATTGTTGAAAGGTGCAAGAAAAGTATCAAACCATTGGGGTTAGGGATTAAAATATGAAAGAGACACTAATTGAAGTTGGGGATGAAATGTGTTGTCCGTGGTGTGACAGAACAAATGGGCAGGTAATTGCTAAGGTATTCAAAATAAAAGACCTTTCCAAGAAGATTACAACTGTGAAAGAGATTTATCTGGATTGTGAGCAGAAACATATTATTACAATCTGGAAAAACAAACAAAACCATTCAGAGTAGGGATAAGATGTCGAGATGTTCAAGATGCGGAAGGTTTACAGTTGTTATTGTTGCAGGTTATCATTACAATCAAGGATTCTGCGGTAAATGTCAGATATATCATTATGTCGATGGCTTACTGTCTGTAATGCCTTTAAATCATGAAGTTGAGGGATAGAAAGATGAGCCATTATTGTGATAATAAAAATTGTCCGTTTAGCAGAGAACAAGTTTGTTTGCGAACGTTCACAGAGCATAAAGAATGCATCATTACAGAAACAAGACAATGCATCAATGATATTATCAAAGAATCCCAAAAATTAGCAAAACTTGATGAGGAAAAGGAAATACAAAGATTAAAAAACCATTCAGTCGAGGGATAGAAATATGAAAGAAATACCAAAGGAAAAACAATTAAAATATATTGCAGAAAAAATGCTTGACCATCTAAAAAGAGAACAAATTGATGAAATTGTTGAAGATTTAGAAAATCATATAGATTTTTTAAGGTTCCAGATAGATTACAGCAATTATGAAAAATTGGAAGCGTTGCTAGAATCATCATGCTGATGGATGAAAAATGAGAGAAATAATCGAATGCCAAGAATGTAGAACTAAATATTACTTATCTGAGCTTAAAAAATGTTTGAATCCGTTACATTGTAAAAACTGTGGATATATCTTTGAAGGAATATCTGTACTTGAATCTGAAGAGGACTAGTATTATGGAATTACCAAATAAGAAATATAATATTATTTATGGCAACCATTATGTGGGGGGCAGAAAAATGCTGTGTGACTTATGTACGTTTTATTATTTTGATATTGAATTTATTTATGAGAATCGTCTTGAGGAAAGATGTAGAAACTGCAAAAACCATGTTAAGAAGGGATAAGATGAAGGACGCTAGATTTAAAAAATGGCTTCCACCTACTTTTGATGAGGACGGCTGGGCGTATTCAAACGATTCACATATTAAATACGGGTGGAGGTGCCAGCATTTCCAGAACCTTACTCTCGGCGATGAGACGGATGTGGGTTGTTTCACCTATATGAACGCGAAACATGGGATACAGATAGGGGCCATAACGCAGATAGGGAGTAACTGCAGCATCTACAGTGAATCAACTATCTACGGTAAATACTCAGGGGTGTTGAAAGGCAAGGTCGTTATCGGTGATGATGTGATGATTGGCGCTCACTGCGTCATCATGCCAGGTGTGAAGATCGGGAATGATGCGGTTGTTGCTGCGTGTTCTTTTGTGAACCGTGATGTCCCCGTGGGTGCGTTATTTGGTGGTGTCCCTGCTGTGGAGATAAATGCGCGGAGGGATACTCCCATGGACATGGTGGATAAGAAAGTACGATGTGTCCATTGTGTTTCATTTATGAATTTTATGGGGAATGAGGTTGAGCGAGGCAGGTTAGTAGAGTTTTTTCGTTGCCCTGATTGTTTTCGTGTTATCTCAATAAAGGAGAGCATAAGCTAAAGATGGAACACAAAAAAAATACAACCTGTGAAGATTGTATGTCATCAGAACCAATGCATCTTAACCCTAAAAGCGATAGGATGCTTTGTAAATCACATAGAGTGGATGTTACTAGAAACCAGAGAAGATGCAAAGATTTCAGGAGAAGGATATGAAGAAAACAATATGTCAGGAATGCGGGAAGGATTTCACCAGTGAGTTTAATACTTTTGATTCTGAGATAAGTTCGACCTTGTTATGTCACGATTGCCAGATGAAAGAAATAAAAAGGAGGTGAAAAAATGCACATATTCCATAAATGGAAATATAATGATGTAAATCACAGCGATAGAACTTGTCTTAAATGTCCCAAACACCAAGAACAAATTCTTGATATGTGGGGTGGTATGATTTGGTTTACTGATTAAGGAGAAAAAAAAATGAGTTTTGAGGCGACAGAGGAGCTGGTGCGTAAACTGAAGGATGTCCGCAGGTTCTGCAACGAGATTAAATGTGATGAGAAGTCTGAGACTGTGATGATCGAGGCTGTTGGTGATATGGTGTCTGCTACTGCGAGTATTTTGATTGCTGCTAAACAAGGTCGGTATGGTCGTATTCCTACTCTTAAAGAGTTCAATGAAGAGAATCCATGATGGTGTGATTGTGGAGTTGAAGAAACCATGTTAGGAGTCTATGAGAACATTGACCGTCATATCAAGGAGCCAAACCTGGCGACAGTAGACGCGGTGTTAGCCACCCTGGACTGTCGGAGATACATCGAGCGGACGTTAGATGCCGCGTACAGGGAGATCCCGATAAAGAACCTGTATGTGATTGATGGTGGATCTAAGGATGGTACTCTTGATGTCGTGAGACAATATCCTCGGGTGAATCTATCGGTACAGCCTGAGTTGACGCATAACAAAACAATGGAGGCTCTTTTTCAGAAGGTGACGACGGAGTGGTGCGTCTGGATTGATAACCCGAAGGTTATGACCGTAGGGTGGTTTGATATGATGATGAGTCACCGTGACCGTGGTGATGTCTTGAACAGTAAACGAGTTATGCATTATGAGTTCGAGCGGGAGGATACGACGACAACGGATCTGGGGAAGCGGACGTTAGGCGGCCCGTTTCTCATGCGGTCTGATGCTGCGAAATGTTTCCATATTGATAACCTGGTGAGTGCTCGTATCTTTGATGTCCTTATCCGTCAGGCTATCGAATCCAATGGGTATGTGTATGGTGTGGTCCCGGAGGCGCAGGTGACGTTGTTTGCATCTGATGAGTTGAAGTACCCGTCGCATCCGTATCTCTGCGGGACGGGTCTGGTCTTCAGGAATCCTGAGTTGAAGATATGGAATAAAGAAGGGTATCGTAAGCGGTTGGAGGAGAACGTGAAGGGGATAGTCCGGTATCTTGACCCAGCGAATGTGCGGTGGTTCATTGATGATGAGTACATGCTGAGGATGAATAAACTTGATAGAAGGTGGGTTATGGAGACGAACATGAAATGGTATGTTGAACTGAAAGAATGGCGTAGGCAGAGGTTTATGAAAGCAATGTTGCGGAGTATGCTGTTTTCTTATGGGAAGCGGTTGGTTAGTCTGGTTGATCGTGTTTTCTTGAAGGCGACAGAGATGGGTAGTCAGGATATGGTGAAACACTGGGGGAAGGTGAAATGAATATAATTGAACAGTTGAGAGGTAAACTATGAATAATCTGGATTTTATGATAGAGAAAAGAAAAGCAGAACTGATACTTGAGTTAAAGAAACTGAAAGAATTAAAGAAGAATGAAAGAAAATTAAAAGCGATAGAACAACAAGTCTATCAAATCACTCCTATGGCTATTTTCATTTCATGGGTTGGCTCATTTACAGATTGGATTACTATTCTAGTGAAACAAAATAAATCGGAAGAAAAATGAGCTTTTTAATTAAATGCTACAGGTTTGCAACAAGACCGTTGAAAGGGCGAGGGCTTTCTAAAGATTCCTGGTTGATGAAACTGAATCAGTATATCATCCGAACGGTAAGCACGCCGTATGTCGATCTGAAAGAAGGATTCAAATTGCTGGTTCGTCCTGAAGAGTTCATACCTTTCCAGTATTACGGGACGTATGAGCCAGGGACGACAGAGATAATGAAGAAACACATCAAGGATGGTATGACCGTGGTGGATATCGGGGCGAACGTCGGGTATTACACGGTGTTGTTCTCCCGGTTGGTTGGTCCTCATGGGCGGGTGTATGCTTTCGAGCCGGACCCTGAGAGCTACGAGTATCTGAAGAAGAACCTTATATTGAATAATTGTACGAATGTGATCGTGGAGCGTAAGGCGGTATCAGATAAGACCGGGGAGCTGGTGTTCCATCATTATACATCAAAGATAGCGGGTGACGGCAGGACGTTCGACACCCTCATTGATGATTATGTGGACGCTATAGGTGATGAAATAATCCATGTACCTAGTGTTTCGATGAAGGATTATTTTGATGGTATGCATCTGGATTTCGTGAAATGTGATGTGGAGGGAGCGGAGCCGCTTGTGTTCAAAGGAATGAATCGGTTCATTGATGATGGCGTGATGATCGTGTTCGAGGTGTACACGAGGATCACGAATGGTTCTGAGAAGTTGTTGCTGAGGATGTTGGAGAAAAAAGGGTATCGTTTCCTTATGTTGACTGAGGGAAAGAAAACGGTTGATGAACTCACTTCTCCTTTTGTTATCCCTCCTGATACGACGGTGAATGTGTTCTGCAAACGAGGTGATATGCGTTGAAGAAAGCATTCATCACTGGGGTTTCAGGACAGGATGGTTCATATCTCTCAGAGCTTCTTTTGAACAAAGGATACGAGGTGCATGGCCTTATCAGGCGGTTGAGTACATTCAACCGTGAACGAATCAATCATATCTATGACAACAATTTCAAGTTGCATTATGGGGACATGGGGGATACATCGAATCTCTGTCGTCTGATAAAGGAGATACAACCAGATGAGGTATATCATCTGGCTGCGATGTCTCATGTGGGCGTGAGCTTTGATATCCCCGAATACTCGTATGATATCACCGGGGTTGGTACGTTACGATTATTAGAAGCGATTCGGATTTCTAGCTTGAATCCCTGTATCTATAACGCTGGGACATCTGAGTTGTTCGGCGGATCTGATTCCGGGAGGTTGTTGAACGAAGAATCACCGTTTCACCCGAAATCTCCTTATGCTATCAGTAAATTGTATAGTTATTGGATGATGCGGTTGTACCGGGACGCATATGGGATGCGGATATGGAGTGGTATCCTTTTTAATCATGAATCCCCGAGACGAGGAGAAGATTTTATCACCAGAAAGATCACATTAAGTATCGCACGTATCCTCTCCGGGAAACAACAGTATCTTGAGGTGGGAAATATCAATGCAGAGCGTGACTGGGGGTATGCGCCTGATTATGTGGAAGCCATGTGGATGATGCTTCAATCCAGGAAGCCAGATGATTTTGTGATAGCGACAGGAGAGGTGCATAGCGTAAAGGAGTTCATCGAGAAATCCTGTTATATCGCTGATTTATCTTTTGATGATGTCGTACGGGTGAACCCATTGTTTTTACGTCCTGTAGATGTTAGTTGTCTTTGTGGCGATGCGAGTAAAGCGAAGCGTGTGCTGGGATGGGAGCCGAAAGTTTGTTTTGATGATCTCATCGGAATCATGATGAAGGCGGACATGGAAAGATGAGCAAAAAAACAAAATGGATGCAGAAGGATATCGGACGGTATAAGACCTGGATGAACAGGTTAGCGACGTATCTTGTTCCATTGAATTTCTCCATGATTTTATACCTGTATGTTTTAGGGGAGCCGTTGGGTATCACCTGGCAGGTGTGGACTGTTGTTCTATTCGTTTTCTTGGTATTCATACTTATTTTTGATGTCCTTGTTGTGTTCCCTAGTGAACAGAGGTATACGACTCAGAAGAACCCTGAGTGGGTAGAGTTACGTGATGATGTCAAGGATATCAAAGAGATATTGAAGGGTCGAGAATGAAATGGATTGATGATGAGGTAAGAAAATGTGTTGGAGAGTGGAATAATATGAGTTATACTGAAAGAGAGAAACAGGAAGTTATCTGTACGCCAGACAAGGTTATCAACAGGAGTAGCCATCCAAAGAAGCGTATACCGTTTTATGTCTGGGGTTTAATCATACTAGGTGTGTTAATCATTGGTGTCAGTGTGCTTATGACCACTACGGAAGCTAGAACCATGCGTCCTTCTGATTGGAGTCTCAGAATTGATTGCTACGCAGGCGGCGGTCACACGTATTGTATCATGGGAGAGAACAGTAACGCCTCTGATGGCATCGATGTGTTTGATGTTCCTCATCATCCTTTTGAGCCGGCAGGTAGAGCTTTTATATTTTTTCATCATCCTGAATATCCTAATCCGTATAATTATATCTGGATGGAGTATCAATATCATGAACATGTACTCACCGATAAATGCACACCCTGGTATCTGACAACATTCTTTCTCCCTATGACCGGTGGGGGTAGTGTGGTTCAGCTTCAATGGAACTCGTCAAATCTGTTTCGTTCTGGGTATAATCATGTGGTTCTTTACTACAACGGGTATCTGGTGGATATGAAGACGACAGGTAGCTATAGTTTCTATAGCCCTCCGTACGTCCTTTGTCGTCTCTTGGTTATTTGTGATTGATTGAATAGAAAAAACTATGTAATGGATACTGCATACATTATAGTTGGGTTGGTCAGTAGTATGAGACGAAGCAATGCTCGGTTGATGAATGTTTTTGTTGTTATGATGTTGGTGTTCTCGTTCTTGTTCGTGGTGGTCCCTGTGTTCAGAGAACCCGTATCTGCTGCAACAACAATTGGTTTCACGGAATATAATGGTCAGAACGGAAAGATCGGGACAAGGTACGCGGCTTCTTGGCATGATAGTGTTATTCAGAATATCCCTTTTTATGTTGCTGATGTTACTCAGCTTGCTTTATATGGTACTCTTGGCTCAGACATTATTTTACAGCGTGGATATGTATGCTATAATACCTCTAGTATTCCTGATGGTGCAACGATAACTGCTGTTAATATCTCTTTTCCTACGTTAGATGCTACAACAGCTACCGCTGAGACTCTGTATGTCCAAAAGTGTACTATGGGCCCTGTCTTAGAGGCAAAGGATTATTATTATGCTAATTTTTCTACACTGTTCGCTTCATATGCTTGGAGTGGCGCTACCACAGCGTTTAATCTGACGTTTGATTCAAACTTGAATTTAGCTATTAATGTTACAGGATATTCTTATTTTGTGATTCGTGGGCCAGATGATTATCTTGATTCATTCTCTGACGGTTATTACCTTCAATGCAATAGTGAGGAGCTGATTAAACTCTGGGTGACGTATACAGCCCCCGTTATTCCTGCTTCGATTGAAGTATCGCAAGTTTATCCTGTTTCTGGCTCTGTCATCAATGGGACGTGTCCTGTGTTAAGCATTCATGTGAACCATAGTACTAGTGCGAGATTGAATATTACATGGTATGCGAAAGAAGCATATGAGTATGACGATGCGACAGTAACGACATTACCTGCGGATAGTATTGATAACGACTGGGGGACGCATGGCCATCTCACTGACGGAGTGCTTTATTATGTGAATTATAGTATGCCAGATCTTATTTTTGATGATATCATCATAACTTGGGATATACGGGATGAAAATCCGCGTGAGAACGTTTCCGTTCCCTTAGATGTTCTTGATGAGGCCATGATTATGCTCAGGTTATGGTATGATGACATGGCGGGGGTGTTTAACTACTGGGCTTATTATGATGGTGTCTATAATCTTATAGAAACAAACCCATCTCTGGTTTTTCTCGGAGAGTTTTACGAGGAGATGCTTCATATTGATTCAGGCTCTCATGTTCTTCCATCGTATTACGGGTATACCGGGGAAGAATGCAACCACACGTTTTATACTATTTTTCATCGGTATGATTTCGACCCTTGGATTCTCGGTCATATGTATCATTGGTATGTGAATATCACTGATGGCTTGGGTAGTGGATGGAATTATCCGAATAGTTCTGCTGATGGTGATATGCAAGGAATATTTCGTTGTTATAATTTCACGACTGGTTCTGTGAACAATACTGATAATATTACGGTGAATGATATTAATCTTAATACAACAGTTAGCAGTACAACAGATTTTGTTAATGGCACGGGTTGGGTTGTGAATTATACATCTGAGTCTCAGCTTGGTACTTCTGAAAATATAGTGAATGCTACGGGGACGCATGAGTATCGGTGGAATAGTACGTCTGGTTTCTGGTGGGCATGGGCGAATGTAACTGGTGATCTTACTCCTATTCATCAGTTTCTTAACATGATTCATGCTACAGGAACACATACACTGTTGCAGAATAGTACTGGTTATTGGGACTGGGCGAACGTCACTGGCTCTGGTGGTACTCCGGGTGGGACGAACTTCACGATAATCAACCCGAACCCGGGGAACGGGACGCATCTCATTGAGGCGACAACCTACGGTGTCGGAGCGAACTATCTCACAGAGGATGCCACAGGGTTGACTACCTCGGTTGATGTTACTTGTGTGAACTTCACGACACCACCTACGCCAATGCCAGGGGACTACAGCATTTCCATTGAAGGGACACATCCCGCGAACACCCCTCTCGTCTGGAACAGCTCAGCGGTCTATAACACCGTCTGGGATTCTCATTTCGGGATTGTCGCCAACGGGAACATCGAGACAGGGCAGTATCTTGATACAGGAGTCTACGGTATCGTCCGTTCGTTCATCGTGTTTGACACCAGTGTTATACCAGAGGGTGCAGTCATAAACAGTGGGTATGTCTCAATGGTTGTCATGAGTGATTACAGTTATGATGATTTCAATGTCACGATTCAGAAGACACGGCAGCCTATCCCGCATGATCCTCTAACGATATATGATTTCTGGAGGTATGGCTTCAATGATGATCTGGGTAATTTGAATACAAGTGGGTATGTGGCTGAGGATTGGTTTAACATCACTTTGAATGCTACAGGCATCAACGATGTCCTTTATGGTGATTGGAGTCTCACGGATCAGGTTAAATGGTGTGTGCGTAATGCTCGTGATGAGGCTGCTATTGCTCCGACTGACTGGGAGTTCATCATCTTTTATGGGTATGGTGGTGCTATCCCGGTCTGGAAGCACCCGCATCTCATCCTTAACTATACGGTCCCGTCTAGCAACTGGGATCATTTCGTGAACCTCACCTGGTACAGTAACAGTAGTGGCGCGTGGCTCCCGTATTATGTTTCTTATGTGAATGGTAATAGTACGGTGACGGTCCCTGCGGTGAACTTCAGCAGTAACGACACGTATTATTGGAACGTGTCTTGGAACAGTAACCATGCGAGCTACGGTAATACGTCTGTTTTCCAGTTTGAGACTGTTACATCAGCAGGTGGCGGGTCCATCGGTGGTTTTATCACATCTGATTATTACACCAGGTATTCCATGTATGGTGCTTCTTTTGGTCTGATGATCGGTTGTTCCAGCGGGCTGCTTATCTGGCGTAGACGAAAGAAACGTGGGTCTAACCAGGAGAATACCCAGGAGACAGACGAGGATATCTACCCAAATAATATTTTATAACTCAGGTTTGGGTAGGTTTTAAATACTCCATACTGCATTCTTAATAGTTAGGTTGTGGTTTTAAACAATCCGGGTTGGTCGTTTTGTCTCTTTCGGAAATAAAGGGTAGTCCTCTTCAGCAGAAAATGAGCAGCGAATCTGTTGTTCAACGAAGCACTCCTCGATCACCACAGTTGTTAAAGAATCTTTTTCAAGGTCGAAGCAGTCTCATCAAAGGACCAGGGCCAAGTGAGCCGGAGCCTGTTGTTGTTCAATCCCCGTTGACAAGACCGCAGGTGACAGGTCAGGCTGCGAAGAACTGGATGTTCACGCTTAAGAGATCTATTCAGACTCGTCAGAGGGTCGCTGGTCAGAAAAGCAGGATACAGCCTGAAGAACAGTATGTGATGCAGACGGAGGGGACGCTTGATACTGGTCCTATACGTGGCTGGAGCAAAGGACAGGTGTTCACCGGGATGCAAGTCCTCGGTTTTTATGATCAGATACAACAGAAAAATAAGTTAAGCACTGCTGGGTATCTGAAGGGGACATCGCAACTTATCACGCAAGTGAAAGGTTTGCCGTCCGGATCATTATTTTATCCAGAGGACCAGGGTTTTGTTGTTGCGACACCAGCGGCACAGGATGTCCTCGGGTTCTATAAAAGCAAAGGGTATGATCCCCTTGGTGGCGATATCGGTTTTTATAAATCGTTTCAAGAGGGGCAGAAACCAGTCCAGCCATATGATGTATTAAAACAAACGAGAGGAGAATCAACCGCAAAACTACTCTTAGGAACTTATGCAGCCAGTCCTCTTGGTGGATATGGTATACCGTTTTTATTCGCTGGAGTTGGTGAGGCATTAGGATTCAAAGGATCTATAACACAGACAAGGGAACAATATGCAACATCAGTATTACAATTTAAACAATCAAAGGGAGAAAAAACAGAGGACTACCTTTATCGAACAGCGATAAGTCCTGATGTGATTTTTGGTATCTATGTCCCAGTGATAACATTTGGCGTAGGCTCTGCAATTGGTTATTTCGCTGAACCAATCGCTGAATCAGTGGCAGCACGATATGTCTCTTATCTAGGAACAAAAAAGGTTCTTTCAATCGCAGGGAAATCATTGACTGTTGGTACTGCTGTGAAAGTAGGGGTAACTGTTGGTATTGGTGGTTATACTGGTTTTCAGATATATCAACAACCTGAACAGACCCCGATGATATTAGGGAGACTTACGGCAGTACTCGGAACAAGTTATGTCGCTGGTGTAAGCGGCGTATCATTTGGTCGTAGTCTTTCATATAAACCAGGGATGAACTTCTCAGGGACCGCATATGAAAGTTATGTATCGGATGTATCAAGACGACCTGCGGTTCTTGAGTCTCAATACAGATCATATGAGTTCGGATCACCATCGACACATTATCAGACAACGATTACGCCCTTTTATGAAAGGATACCATATGTTCCGATAACTCCAACAAAACTTCATTTTACAGAGCGGATATTTTCTCCAACCGATGGAGAAGCATATCAGAGCTTTATTTTGCAAAGACCAACCGTATCGAAGCGTACGATGTCTTATTCGATTCCGCATCAAACTGGAGAAGAAGGCACATTTTTTTCATATGGAAAACAGATGACAAAACAGGGGTATGTTAAGGATATATCAGAATTTAGTTATTCAAAGCTATATGCGTCCTCTGGTGATATCGACATCTATAAAACATGGAATTTCGGAAAGAATGGTTATCACGGAACGTCGGTAAATAAATTAGTCTTCGGCGATACATCAATTCCTACTAAAACGGGTTTAATGACAATTAAAAGTCCAGTAGACATTTCTTTTATATCGTCAAGGCAACAGTCAGTGTTCTATGATGTTTATGGATTGGGAAAGGAATACAGGAGGGTATTTGATGTGACCACGGATAGTTTCAGTGGGGGGTCAATGGGTTTGGATACAACCGGAGTAAAAGGTTTTCAAGGAGCCACTGATTTTAGATTGCCTGGTGGTTCCAGTGATTTGTTTGCTAAAACACGGGGTTATCAAGGCGCTTTCCCTAAAATGATTAGTAGAAAAGGGATAGCTCTTTCCGATATTGAATCATTAGAATATGGTATACAGTCATCTGCACGGTGGACTGGTGCTATCCCAAGGGCTACTGTTTTAAGTAAAGTTACAACAAAACCATTATCATCATTGTTGTCTTTTAATGTTCTTGGGACTCAGAGTAAAAATATACTCAGTGTTCAAAGACAGCCAAGTTTAAATCTATCAAAACATTTAAACGTTCAATCGTCTGCTCAGTATTCTCTTTCTCTTTCTGTTCAATCTTCTCTTCAGGACGTTCTTTCTTTACAAGTACAACGTATCGGGCAGATTAATATCCATCGGCCAACTCCAACACCTGTTTTCGATATTCAGGATGTTCTTTCTGTTCCATCGGCTATTCCACCAACGGTATCCACGATTATTCCCGCTGTCACTGTCCCGTTCATCCCCTTTCTCCCCATTAGTGGGTTCTCCAGTTGGCCTGGTGGCGGCTACGGTGGCCGGAGAAGGAAGAAGAAAGGAGCGCGACACCGGACACATCCGGTAGAACTGTATGATATCCTTTCGGTTAGCACCGAGGGGATACTATGAGACGATTAACAGCAAATCATGAGGGGAGTATAAACCCAGTACTGTTTTTTTTCATGTCAATCGTAGTCGCAGGTTTCCTCATCCTTATACTAGGTGAGGTACTCGTGCCGTTCTTCCAGCTGGGACTCAGCACAGACAGCACCATCAGCACTGATGTGAGCATGCCCCGGGCGTACGCGATGAGCCTCCTGGGTTACATCTGGCCCAAAGGTGTCATGCTTGCTATTTTGTTTGGTCTTATCTTCTGGTTGCTTATGAGTTATCAAAAAAGACGATACAAGGAGAGTGCATAAAAATATGAATGGGAAACAAATGTTTCTGGCGACAATCATCCTCATCATCAGCATCGTAGTGTTCATCATCGGGTACGTGGTCCTCTCATGGCCCGTGGAGTACTTGGTTGACGCGCTCATCGACAGTTATCCCAGTAGCCCTAGTAATGGTGATGTATCGGAGATAGCGCCATCGTTGCTTACGATACCGTATTTCCTGGCTGCCGCGTTCATCGTCGGTATCTTCTTGTTGTTCGTCTGGTTTTGGGCTATGGCGCATAAGTACGAGGAGGAACAGGATTAAAAGAATTATTTTTTTTGTATTAAAAAAGAGAAAGAATGGATTGGTCAAAGAAAATGAAAAAAATATTGAAGTTTAGAACCAAGATAGAGGCAATCGTAGCAGTCAGTATTCTAATCGCAGTAAGCATCGGGTCTGTGTTCGCAGTACGAACAATAACCGATTCATCTGATACGATTTACACAACGATTACGAACAGCAAAGGAAATAGTTGGACAGCGACAGGGGCAAACTTTTATCTGGCATATTATGATCTTAACTCCACGAATGGTGGATGGGTAGAAGCTCCAGGCAACCTGACATTGACGAAACCTGTGAATCTTGTTAATTATACCGAGATACGGGGGTATGGGGTCAATAATACTATTTTCTATCGAGCAAATGGCTGGGATGACACGATGTTCGTAGCTGGATGGAACGGACATGATGCAGCGGGTCCAGGTGGACCAACATCAGGGCGACATCATATTAAGATGACAGGGATAACTTTCGATGGGAACAACGTCTCGAACACCTGGACTCAGTATTCTTTTATAATTGGGTTGAGCGCAAATACAAACAATATAACATTTCGGGATTGTCTTTTTAGACGTTCTCTAAGTGATTGTATCTGGACATGGCGGTTCGCTGGACAAACAACGGGACTTGAAAACATCATAGTAGATGCTTGTACATTTATCGATACAGAAAAATATGTTGGTGATTACCCAGCTGGTGTCTTTGTTGGCGGTAGGTTCTTTAAGATAACAAACTCCCATTTTATTGATTGTTGGGGGAGTGGCGTTGCATTTGAAAGCAACTCAGCGAGTAATTATTATTGTCGTGATAATATCGTTCAAGGTTGTACGATGACGGGAGAGACAGCAACAGGGGTATGGATGGAGAATGGCGATGGTTCCAATAACACAGTAATGGGAAATTTAATCCATAATTTAAACTCATCCTGTTACGCACATGCTGGTATCGCTGCTGCCAATAGAGCATATGCAAAACCGATATTATGCGGGCAGGATGGCAGTATAATAATAGGGAACAGAATAGAAAACGTCACTGATTATGGTATTGTGATGGGCGGAGCAAGATCGATTTGTAGTGATAATATAATAATGAATGTCATCGGTGGACATGTTGATAACTCATATAGGGGGATGGGCATCTATATTTTAGCACCTATTTCGTATTCTGATATACATCACAATACTATAATTGGACACACAGCCTATGGCATCGTCACTTCAACATCGGCAACAGTAACAAATAATGCTATAGACCATAATATTATTGTTGGTGGAACACGAGGGATTTCTTTAAACGGAGTTAATAACAACACAATAAAAGATAACCAGATTGCTGGGTCAAGCAGTTATGGTATCTCTTCTAACAATGGACGAAGTTTAATGATATCAAACAACAAAATAACAGGATGTACACCCGGTCTTAAATTCACTGGGACAAACAAATGGCTAACAGTCATTGGAAATGATGTTGCGAACAATACAGGCACGATAACCTATACAACATCACCAACGGACAGCACTATCGCGCTTAACCTTGGTTCACCCTCGATGACTCTGCCGATCTATCCCCCTGCGTATTATGTCGCTGGGTCGATGGCTGTGAATATCACCACTGGCGACATCGCTGTGTATTCTGGTGCAGCATGGATTTGGACACACGGATAAAGGAGTTAATTATTTTGAAGAACACGTTGGGTAAACCGATAGCACTACTCTACGCTTTTTTGTTTTTGTTAAATGTTATTGTGTTTATCCCCGTGTCTGCTCTTGTATGGGACCCTACTGTCGTGTATCATTGTGATAACGAATACTACAGCGTCACCACACCAATCACCGTAGACAATGTTTCTATCTCTACGCATTGGTTCAGCGTGAACGGCATAGGATTCAACACTACCGCGCCGCACAATACACACATTAATTTCAGCACCATCAAATCATATCCCAAAGGCAGCACAGGATACATCATGAACTTCACAGAACAACACGCATATGGAGCGACACAATATATCATCAACGGGCTGCGACCATCCTATGATTACATCATCATAACGAATGGAACAGATTACCCGCAGACATCCTCAGCATCAGGGACTCTTTATCTGAACCAGACAGGGACATCAAGAAACAATAAACTCTACGACCCGGGCATTCCTACGGGATGGTTCGTTTCGCTATCAACAAATGTTCCTGCGGGTTCCGATGTCACAGGCACAGGTAGTATCACCGCGCCTTTTGCGACACTTCGCAAAGCCATCAACGCCAGCACCACAGGAGATACCATCTGCATACGCGGAGGAGACTACAGCCAGTACAACATGGGCGCTGGGACACATTACTATCTGATAAACAGATCACATATCACCATCACCGCGTACAACGGTGAGAAAGTAGTGATAGACGGGAAATACTGTGCGCTCACCGGAAGCTCAGCGCTGATAAAACTCTTTGTATACCCGACAACATATTGGAACAACATCACCTTCATAGGACTTAACTTCAGTAACTGCTCAGTGAACGCGGTATATGGCCATGCATATCCAGGCGCAGGAAGCAACAGCAACATCACATTCTCTGATTGCGAATGGTTCAACATCACAGATAGAGCAATATGGTTATATTCAGAGGAATCAATAACTACCATCCCCTGTCAATACTGGAACATCAACAACTGCTCATTCTTCAGAGTACAAACAAATGCAACGATGAACGAAGTAGTAACATTGAAAGACGCGAAACATTTCATCTATGAGAATAACACCATGAAGGAGTTCACCAAACAAGGGCTATCGTTAAGTTCAGGCACTTGTTACGGGGTTATCCAGTATAACACCTTTGTAAATAAATATTATATGTCTTTGAAGATGAGCGGAGAGTCTTCAGTGAACCGTTCAGTCCATGATATCATTATACGGAACAATAACTTCACTGGTGGCGCACGAGCAACCAATAACATCAGGGCGTTAGTCATCAACAACGAACAGGACAATAACCTAGAATACAATATAGACATCTACAACAACATCTTTTATCTCACTGCATCAACTCTGTATAACTATGGTTTCAACATCATTTACTCACCTGGGACGACAGGATGCAAGATATGGAACATCAGATTCTTCTATAACACCATTTATGTGATGGGAGGGGATACTGCGTATGCGAAGGATATCATCGTGGAACTTGGGGGCACGACAGTAGCAAACTGTTTAATCGCAAACAATATCCTTGTCTCGGAGAAATGCCAGTATCAGATTTATTTCTCCGACCTTCTTTCTACCCAGACGAGCTTCACGTTAGCAAATAACTCTTTTTATCATACACAGGGAACAACAAGCGGGATAGAATATAGCGCTGGAAGTGGTTTTGGGACAGGATCAGTTGTTGGCGACCCTGATTTCCATAACAATAACACAGGTGACATTAACATCAACGCAACCTCCCCAGCGATAGACGCAGCATCAGCAACCTATACAGTCCCCTATGATTACGAGAGCAACAGCAGACCACAAATATCAGGATACGACATCGGGGCATACGAATACGTGGGATCATTACCGCCACCAGCACCATCATTCACATTCACAGGGGTATTCCCCGCGAACACCACGACAGGAGCGACATTAACACCAACGCTCTCAGTACATATCCATGAGACACA
>Ga0307379_10006242_pt1 | contig 16439 bp, 13 predicted proteins | sample UN2MG_FD_202237 | JGI IMG/M metagenome (GOLD analysis project Ga0307379, IMG submission 202237) | Soil microbial communities from Risofladan, Vaasa, Finland - UN-2 | ecosystem: Environmental > Terrestrial > Soil > Coastal area > Acid sulfate soil | place: Finland: Risofladan, Vaasa | collected... | reverse complement strand
CCGTCACCCCAAGACAGCACAGAGATACGGTCAACGACCTTCTTACCTGCACCAGCGAGACCCTGTGGAACTACATCAGGGGCGAATTGATTCTCACAACCTCGGTCGGCGTCGTGACGGGAGTAGGGCTATATATCGTGGGCATGCCGTATGCAGCAGTCTTCGGGGTCCTTGCCGGAATCCTGGAGGCCGTGCCGAACATCGGACCGATCACTACCTCCGTGCTGGTAATATCAATAGGCTTGATCATCCATCCGATTCTTGGCTTGAAGGCGGCCATAGTCACCATAGGAGTTCAGTTGCTCGAAGGCACGTTTCTGGCTCCCGTGGTGATGGGAAGGGCGGTTGGTCTGAACCCGATAACAGTGATCTTCGCTATCTTCGTGGGCGGGAGAGCGGCCGGAATAGCAGGGGCGATTGTCGCCATACCGCTTGCGGTGCTGATAAAGATAGTCATTCTCTACTTCTACGCCTCGGACAGCCGTCTCCCAGACGGGCGGGCTGTCTGCCGTCCATCACGGCGTCTTCACGTGCCTCACGGGCAAAAGGTTAGCAGACGACCGACGACGAACTCGCGGTCAGCTAAGCCCCGGTCCGGTATATGAGTCCACTCCTCGGGCAGACGTTCTACCGGTATCCGGAACTCCAGGTCGTTGTTCATGTACGGCGCGGGGATGCCGTAGGTCACTCGGCGAAGCGCCACAGACCCTCGTCCCTGGCGATGCGGACGGCCTCAACGTACTCCTCGGGGGCGATTCGGCGTCCCATGACGGGATGGCCGATGACCTTGTGCGCGGGCCGGTACTGCTCCATGATGTTGACGTATGCATCCTTGCTGATCTCCGTCGCGAGAAAGTGCATCACTTCGCGAGTATGGGCGAGGTCGTCCGGCAAGACGAGGTGACGGACGATCAGCCCATGCTGGGCGATCCCCCGCTCATCAAGGACCAAATCGCCCACCTGACGATGCATTTCCCGAACCGCCTCCTGGTTGCGGTCCCAGTAATCGGCGACTCCCGAGAGCTGGAGGCCGACTTCATTGCTGCCATATTTCATGTCGGGCATGTAGATATCCACTACCCCATCGAGCAGGGAGAGGACGCTCACCGGCTCATATCCCCCGCAGTTGTAGACGATCGGGATGTCCAGGCCGGACTCGGCGGCGACTTCGAGGGCGGAGAGGATTTGGGGGAGTTGGTGGGTCGGGCTGACGAGATTGATGTTATGGCAGCCCTGCCGAGCGAGTGAGAGCATCATCTGGGCCAAATCCTCCACGCTGACCACTCGCTCCATCGCCCCCTGGCTGATGTCATAGTTCTGGCAGAAGATGCAAGTCAGGTTGCAGCCGCCGAAAAAGATGGTTCCCGAGCCGTGAAAGCCGACGAGCGGGGGTTCTTCGCCGAAATGAGGGCCATAGCTGGCGACTATCGGGAGTGGACCTGCACGGCAGACGCCGATCTGACCCGAGAGGCGATCAATCCCGCAGCAGCGAGGGCAGAGCTCGCAGGCAGGGGTGATCAGCTTATACGCCGCCTCGACCCGCTCATGCAGCTCGCCGGTTCGCCGCAATTCGATGTAGCTTGCCTCGATCATCACAAGAAAGGATACCACTTTTTCGGCGGTTCAAGCCAGGATCAGGTATGTGGTAGAATGGGGGCATGCGACTAATCACACTGGTTCTGATTCTTACTGCCGCCTGCATCGCAGGCCAGGCGAAGCCGGGCTTCAGGGAGATTTGGGTGCTGCGGCGAGATGGACTGCCGGGACCGGAGCATCTCCTGGCAGCGACGCTGCAGGGCCTTACTGCCAACAACGAAGACGCTCGAATCTGGATACGCCAAGGTGGGGCCTATGAGATCGTTTTAGAGAGCATGAAGAAGGACGGCATCAAGGTCCATGAGGTGGCTTCGGTATGGGAGTTAGTGGATCGTTTCAGGGCACAGACTAAGGGCATGGTCGTCTGCAAGATCGGGACTGACAGCATCAATGTGGCGACCTCCTTGTGCGGGCCGAAGGGATGCGTGGCGGTGGATGAATCCCTGCTGGACAAGGCGAGAAGCGAGGGGCTGGAGGTCATCGAAGACGTTCGCGGAATGGACGATCGGACGGCGCTCACCAAGTATCGAGATCTGTTCAGGAAGGGCATCGTGGTGAGTCAGAGCCCAGCGATCGCGGGGCTTCTGAGGGATTATGCGGTGGCCAGATATGCCTACACCTGCGGGACCGACCCGGAATTCGTCAGGGAGGTGGCTCAGGCCTTCGGGCCGAATGCGCTGGTATACGGCTGGGGCAAGGAGCGCGAATGGGTAACCGGCATCAGCCAGGCGAATGCGACGGCTGTCCCGGCTGACCTGGCGGTGAACCTTTCGGTTATGAGCAAGCTCCCTGCTAAGAAACTGAAACGACCTCGGGAAGCCACAATCAAGAGTGAGGACAGTGTGCGGTATATCGCATTCGTCCTGAGCGATGGTGACAATCTGCAATGGTTCTGCGGCGGATTCTTCGTTGGGCCCAAGTACTGGAACAGTTCCCTGAGGGGGAAGTTCCCGTTCACATGGGAGGTGCCGGTGGCCGCCGCGAAAGATGCGCCGAGGGCGCTGGAATACGCTTATGAGACAGCGACCCCCAACGACGGATTCGTTACCGGGGCGGGGCTGCCAGGGTATACTTACGCCCACCAACAACCGGACAAAGAGGCGCTGGCGAAGCAGGCGTCGGATTATCTGCGGCTGGCCGACTTGAGCACGGTTGGTGTGATCAATAACAACGCCGGCAATATGGAGGAGATCATACCGCTGCTGGACAGGCCGGAGGTGAAGGGCATCCTATATAAGGATTACTGGCCTTATTCCGGCCGGAATGGGGCGATCATCTGGCATAAGGGCAAGCCGTGCCTGTCGTTCAAATTCGACATGCGCAAGGATCGGGAGACCCCGGAGATGATCGCTGAGGAAGTCGCGAAGATGCCGGCGTCGCCGAAGACTGATGAAGGGAGCTATGCGCTGGTGACGGTGCTGGCGTGGCAGGATGATCCGCTCGGCGAGGTACAGCGCACGATCAAGCTGCTTCCGGCGAACACAAGGGTAGTCACCGCGAACCAGATGATCTCAATGCTCAGGGAGAACTTCGGGGAGAAACACCCCTAGTCCACCTGAACTTCGGAGATCAGGGCCAGGGTGCGGTTGAGTCGGGCGAGAACTCGATCTTTGCCGAGGACGGCCATGCTTTCGAACAGGCCCGGGCCGACTGTACGCCCCGTGGCCGCCACGCGGATCGGATGAATCACTTGCCCGCCGGATAGGCCCATTTCTTCGCCGACCTGACGGACCGCCTCCTCGATGCCGTCATGCGTCCAGTCAGAGAGTCCCTGCATACGCTCAATCAGCCTGCGAAGAAGGTCAGGCACGTAGGCTTGATCGAGCCATTTCTTGCGGCCATTCTCCTCGTACTCCGGCTCGCCCTCGAAGAAGAAGCGGGTCAGCTCGACGATCTCCGATAGTACCTTCAGTCTCTCGTGCTCCAGAGCGACGATCTTGCGGACGTACTCAAGCTGCTCGGGCGAGGGGCTCTTCGAGACCAGGCCGACTTCCTGAAGGTAGGGCAGACAGAGATTGGCAATCCGATCCAGCGGTGCTTGCCGAATATAGACGCCATTCATCCATTCGAGCTTCTGGACGTCGAATATGGCCGCATTCTTGACCAGCCCTTCGAGCGTGAAGCGGGCGATCAACTCATCGGGAGGGAAGACTTCCCGGTCCTCGCCGGGCGACCATCCAAGGAGAGCGACGAAGTTCAGGAGCGCCTCGGGAAGAAAGCCCTTCTCCCGATATTCCAGGAACGCCACCGAGCCATGCCGCTTCGCAAGGCGGGAGCGATCGGAGCCGAGAATCGAAGACGCATGCGCGAACTTCGGCGGTTGCCAGCCGAATGCCTCGTACTCCAGGAGGTGCTTCGGAGTGCTGGATATCCACTCGTCGCCACGAATGACATGGGTGATCTCCATCAAATGGTCATCCACCACGTTGGCGAACTGGTAGGTGGGGTAGCCGTCGGACTTGATGATAACGAAATCATCGAGAAGGTTGTTCTCGAAGGCGATCTCTCCTCGGACGATGTCCTCGAATCGGGTCTGACCGGTTTCCGGCGCCTTGAATCGGAGGACGTAGGGCAGGCCCTCCCTCTGCTCGATTTCGTTGGGCGTGAGGCTGAGGCAAAGGCGATCATAGCCGGTAGCCTGCTTGCGGGCCTCCTGCTCCTTGCGAAGCTCGGCCAGGCGCTCGGATGTGCAGAAGCACCGGTATGCCTTGCCCTCGTCGAGGAGTTGCTGAGCATACTTCGCATAGAGATCGAGACGCTCGGACTGGAGATACGGCCCATACTGGCCGCCGACCTCCGGCCCTTCATCCCACTTGAGGCCGAGCCATCGCAAGCTCTCCAGGATCTCCTCGAGCGAGCCGGGGACGTACCTGTTGCGGTCGGTATCCTCGATGCGCAGGATGAACGTTCCGCCGACGTGCCTGGCCAGCAGCCAGTCATAGATGGCGGTGCGGATGTTGCCTATATGCGGCGAGCCCGTGGGGCTCGGAGCAAACCTAACACGGATGTTGCCCAATAGATCCCTCGCGGAGTAATGGAGTGATGGAGTGATGGAGTACTGGGTGTTTCCATCACTCCATCACTCCATTACCCCATGCTGTTATTGCTCTTTTCGGATGTACTTGCGCTTAGCCTTCTTGAAGCCCTGGTCAACTTTCTTCTCGTCGAAGAACCAGAGAGCCGACTTCGGGCGCTGGTAGAAGGCATAGTATGCGCTCAGGACCGACGCCACCAGCCGGCGGGTCGTCCGACGAACCAGATTGACCTCGGTGAAGAGGGTGACAAACTGGACGCCCTTTCGGTGATAGGGCATCAGGCGGCTCATCAGCTCGAAGGTGGTTAGGTTCTTCGCCTCCTTCCTCATCTCCGTAAGCTCCTCGACCCGGCCGGAGGGAACCGCGACCAGCGGCTCGGTCTTGCCTTCATAGACGTACTGGAACTCATCCGACTTCTCGGTCTTCAGGATCTCGAAGATCGTACCCGACTCAGGCATGTCCTCGGAATAGAACTTGCCCATATCGTAGATCAGCCCTGTGTCCCGATTGACCCAGATCTCGCGCGACTTGCCGCCCTCCTTGAGGGTGACCTCGACCAGGTGCGGCCCGATGGGGAAGAAGGTTTTCGGAATCTGGCAGAGCGGGAATGTGCCCAGCTTCTTGTGATGCTGGGTAAGCACGCATCGAACCGACTCGACCGCCGGAAGCTCGTCCTGCTCGGTGATCGGATCCTGATCGCCCACATCCTGCACGAGCGGATTATGAAGCTCCTTAGCGAGGATGCCCTCCAGGCCCACATCCTCGAGCTCATTATCCAACTTCTCGCCCTCAGGGGTTTCGAACATGAGCTTCGGGATCGCCAGCTCGGCGGGTATCTGAGTCACATGCGGAGGAATCAGGTTCGCCATACGCCATCGCTCGGCGCCGACCCATGTAAACCGCGAATCCGCTCTCATGGCATCGGAAAGTCCCTCGGCGGCGACGGGATAGATCGCATCCCTGGGGGACAGCTCGAAGATTGTCTCCAGGATCAGAGGCAGCTTGGCCTCGCCCTTTGCCGAAACTATTTGCACGACTTCATCGAGGTCACGCTCCGAGATATTGAGGCTCAGCGTGGGAGCGACTTCCTCCGCAACCTCCGCCTTCTCCACGACCGCCTGGGGAGCTTCCTCGATGACCTCTTCGGCCAGATGATCCGCGAGCGTGGTCAGGACCTTGTTGTACGCCTCGACCATGTGCTTGTTCGCCCACTTGCCGTCCGAGAGCCATACGAGCCTGGTGGTCTTGGAGAACTCCTCGAATGACGCAACCGGATCAAACGCATCGCCAACTGCCCGCCACTGGAAGAAGCCGACCAGCTTGCTGCTTACCGGGCGCTTCACGGAATCGAGGAATTTGTTGACTGACGCGCCAAGATCTTCGGCGGTCCAGTCAACTTTGGCGGCTGAGCTTTCAAGGGAACTGATCTCTTCCTCGTCCAGATCATTATCGAAAATGATATCGTCTTCCCTGTCGGATTCCACGTCGAGCAGCCAAACGCGAAGCCCATACAGCCCCTCCGATGTGTGGAAGAACTTGCTTTCGTCTACGAGCATGCGCGGGATGATGATCGTCTCGTAGTAATCGGTCGGGCGCTCGTAGATGCTGGCGAGCTCGTTCGCCACCTGCTGGACGGTCATCGGGCTGCCAAACTGGGTAAAGATCTCCCGAAGCACGCGCTCCATGGGCTTGGCTTTGTCCTCATAGCGGACTTCCAGGTCCCAGCGGCGGTCAATCTGGGTGAACCTCGGGCTGGCCGAGAGGATATGCCGCACCAGCTTGGCGCTGTAATCCTCTTTGCCGATCGCGCCTATGATCTCGGCTGAGCGAACAGGCTCTTTATATCCGAGCAGAGCGGCATACGCCTGGTCCTCCAGATAGCGCATCGCCCCCTGCTCGACGACGGTATCTTCGATTGCGGTCTTAGCCATTCAATCCTCCGATTATGAAAGTGCGGAGTTCGGAGTTAGCAATGCGGAATGAACGCCTGATAAGTCATACTCCGAAGCATCCGTTATTGTGACCGAGGCAAAATCGCCCGGTTTGAGCTTGTTTGCGCTTTCAATGTGAACAACCCCGTCTATCTCCGGGGCATCGCGGTATGATCGGCCGACAGCCGAATCGCCCTCAACACGCTCGATCAAGACCTCCATCTTAGTGCCGATGAGTCTCTTGTTCTTCTCCAGCGAAATCTCCTGCTGGACCTCCATCAGACGGCGACAGCGCCTCTCCAAAACGCTCTTTCCCACTTTGCCGGGAAGCTTGGCCGCCGGGGTGTCGTCCTCCATCGAGTAAGGGAATACGCCCACCCGGTCAAACCTCACCTGACGGACGAAGTCCACCAGTTCCTCGGACTCTTCCTCAGTCTCGCCGGGAAATCCTGCGATGAACGTAGTCCTGAGCGCCGTGTCGGGAATCCTTTCAGCGATCCGAGCGAAAAGATCCAGGTACTCGCGCTTGCTTCCCTGCCTGCCCATCATCCGCAGGATGCGATCGGAGCAATGCTGCAAGGGAATGTCAACGTAGTTGCAGACCTTCTCGTTCCCTGCGATTGTTTCGATCAACTTGCCGCTGACCCTTGTCGGATAGCAATAGAGCAGCCGGATCCAGCGAACTCCCTCGATGGCCGACAGCTTATCCAGCAGCCACGGAAGTCTCTGCCGGCCGGACGTATCCATCCCGAATCGGGTGATGTCCTGGGCAACCAGGTTCAGCTCCCTGACACCCGAGTCTGCGAGCGCCTCGGCCTCGCTGAGTATGTCCTCCTCACTTCGGCTGCGGAAACCCCCTCGAATGCCGGGGATCGCGCAGTAAGTACACCGGTTATCGCACCCATCCGCGATTCGGAGATAGGACGTCCAGGGGGCGGTCGAAAGAACTCGATCTCCCGCCCTCGTCCACCATGAATCCGGTTTGCCGATGGCGATTACTCGGCTGCCTTCGAGCGTCCGAGTGATGGTCTCAGCAATGCCCCGTGACTCCCTCAACCCCAGGAAGGCGTCCGCTTCCGGGAGTTCGCCTGCAAGCCGCTCGGCATATCGCTGTGCAAGGCAGCCGGTAACTATGACAGAACGGCAAGCGCCGTTCGTCTTATATCGAACGGCGTCCAGCACAGCATCTATGGATTCTTCCTTGGCACTCCGGATGAAGCCGCAGGTGTTGACTATCAGCACCTCCGCCGCGGAGGGATCGGCTTCTACCTCGTGCCCGGCCTTGACGACTTCCCCCAGAATCTCCTCGGCATCAACGACATTCTTCGGGCAGCCGAGGGATATTAAACAAACTTTTGACATGATTCGTAATGCATGCAGTCGGACAAGTCAGACCAGTCGGACACGTCGGACCGGTCATTCTTCCAGTTTCACTTCCTCGGGCGCATCCTCGCCGAACATGGGGCGGCCGAGCATCCGCTCCACGTCCTCGCCGGTGACCAGCACCTCGCGAGGCTTGGCCCCATCCAGCGGGCCGACTATCCCCTGCTGCTCCATCGCATCCACCAGCCTCGCGGCCCGGGTATAGCCGATCTTGAATCGGCGCTGAAGCATGGATGTTGACGCATATCCATTCGTCACAACCAGCCTAACCGCCGGCTCGTACATCTCGTCAGCCATGCCGTCTTCCGACCCGCCGATCTGTTCCCCTACATGGACTGGCTCCATCGTATAATCGGGCGATTCCTGCTCCTTCAAGTGTTTGACCAGTGCCTCGATCTCCCTCTCCGAAATCAGGCATCCCTGGATTCGGGTCGGCTTGGCGGCGTCAATGGGCTTGAAGAGCATGTCGCCCCGCCCGATGAGCCTCTCCGCGCCACCCATGTCCAGGATCGTCCGGCTGTCAACCTGCGAGTTCATCGCAAAGGCGATCCTCGATGAGATGTTCGCCTTGATCGTTCCCGTGATCACATCCACCGACGGGCGCTGTGTCGCAATAATCAAATGAATGCCGGTCGCACGCGCCAACTGCGCCAGCCGGCAGATCGAAAACTCCATCTCGGGGCCGGCCTGCATCATCAGATCGGCAAGCTCGTCAACGATTATCACGAGATAAGGCAGCCGCTCCTCGGGCTTGACCTTCTCATTGTACCCATCGAAGTTCCGCGTTCCCAACCTGACGAACAGGTCGTACCGGCGCTCCATCTCTTTCAGGGCCGCACGGAATATGCCGGTCGCCTGGCGAATATCCCGAACCACCGGCGTGCAGAGGTGCGGTATCCCGTCGAACAGGCTCAGCTCGACTCGCTTAGGATCAACCAGGATGAACTTGATCTCCCTGGGAGTCGCCCGGAACAGCAGGCTCGCAATCAGCGCATTGAGACAGACGCTCTTGCCGGCGTTCGTCGCGCCTGACACGAGCATGTGCGGCATCTTCGTCAAATCGGCGTACATCGGCTGACCGGCAACGTCCTTGCCGAGAGCGAACGTCAGCTTCGAGGCCGCGTTCCAGAACTGCTCGGTGTCCACGACCTCTCTAAGCGAGACGATGGCGGGATTGCTGTTTGGGACTTCCACGCCGATCGCGGACTTACCCGGAATCGGGGCCTCCACGCGAACGTCAATCGCCGCGAGGGCCATCGCCAGGTTGTCCGCCAGGCTGACGATCTTATTCACTTTTATGCCCGGCGCGAGTTGAATCTCATACCGGGTGACAGTCGGGCCGTGGGCGACTTCCACCACATCGGCCTCGATCTTAAACTCTTCGAGCGTGCGCTCGATTATGTCAATCTTGTAATTGAGCTCCGCCTGAACCCTCTTCGGCGGCGGAGGTGGCTCCTTCAGCAAAGTGATCGGCGGGAGGGCAAACTGCCCATCGCCCCTGGGACGAGAAGGGCCCGCGAGAGGCGGCGCCTGGGCGACTACTCCGCCGGTGACGACGACGTCGGTCTTGTCCTCCTCGTCCGATATCCGCTTCTTGAAGATCGAAAGGATCTCCGGTCGATCCTTCTCAGGAAGTCCCCTCACCTTCTCAGGCTTCGGGTCGAGAACTCGTCTCTCTTCCAGGCCGCGAACCTTCGGCTGACGGCGGACTCGCCCGAACAGACCGCTTGCGACGACAGCGAACGGAAGCCCGGTCAGAAGCAGGAATGCAACGACCAGGCATGCGGCAAGGATGATATGACTGCTTATCCGTCCGAACGCCCACTCGAAGGCATATCCGAATCCCAGGCCGACGTATCCCCCACCCTGCTCCATCTCGCTCTGGAATGACGCCGGATCGAGATTCGTCTGAGAAACCAGTTCGGTGATGCTCCGTGTTTGCGCAAACTGGCACCAAGTGACGAAAACTATGAACAGCAGCAGGAAGCCGATCGCTTTGTTTCGATTTGCCGAAGGCTGAGTCCCCAGGAGGAGGACGCCGCCGGTGAACATAAGAAGGACCGGCAATAGATATGCGCCGATGCCCGCGATGGCCTTCAGCGTCTGTCCGATGGAATCGCCGAACATCCCTGAGTGTGGAATGAGCACACCCACGAGGGACACAGCCCCGAGAGAAAAAATGGCAATCCCCAGTATGTCCTGGGTAAGGGAATCGGAATTGGGTTCTGGCTTCGGACGCGACCTCGCCATAAAGACACGCCTTTCGTGCTAAGTATATCAGGTAGGAGGCAAGAAGGTCAACAAATGCGGGTGGAATTCCTCAGAGTGGGCAGATGATGTCTTATGCGGCGCGGGCTGCATGCTCGATCCGCCTCAATTCGTTGCTCAGCAAGGTTGTTCTGACCGCCAGTACGGCATCTGCTCCATCCTTCGTCGTTGGGTCGCTTTCTCGTACCCTGACTGCACTGCCCTGGCATATACCCGTCTTCCGAATTCTTCGCTTACGCGAATGCACCCGCTCATCGTAATTGACACCCAGGGAGGAAAAGTTGATGCGTGAAGCGTGATATAATGCGGTGTGACTTTCGACAGTGTGATTATGGCGGCGGTGGCCGATGAACTGAATAAGAGGCTGGCGAATGGGAAGGCGGTCGAGGTTCGCCAGCCCGAGCCGCTCGATGTCGTCCTTACCATACGACAGCCCGGCATGAACCACCAGCTTCTCATTTCCGCAGATGCCGAGAGTCCCAGAATCCATCTCACTTCCGTCAACCGCCCGAACCCCAAAACTCCGCCGAACTTCTGCATGGTCTTGAGGAAGTACCTGAAAGGCGCTCGGTTCGAGGCCGCCGAGCAGGTAGACTTCGACCGCATCCTGCGCCTGAGCTTCCTTGCCTATGACGGCGAACGCTTCACACTGGCAGTCGAGATCATGGGCAAGCACAGCAACGCCATACTCATCAACGGCGTCGGCCGGATACTCGGCGCGGTGAAGCTGATCCCCAAACAGAAAAGCCGCTACCGCGAAATCCTGCCGGGCAGGGAGTATGTTCCGCCTCCTTCTCAAGGAAAGCTAAACCCGCTGACGGCGACCAAAGAGGAGATGGAAGGGCTATCGCCGGACGCCGACGCTCCGGCGGCATGGCTGGTGAAGACGTTCACCGGCATGAGCCCGTTCCTGGCGAGGGAGTTGGTGCTTCGGGATAAGGACCTGGCCAAGGAGCTTGTGCAGTATTTCGCCAGGATACGGAAGAGGGATTTCTCGCCGGTGCTGATAACCGATGATGCCGGGCAGAGCATCGGCTTCTACGCCTTCCCGAGCGTCCAGTTCCCTAAGGCCAATCAGCACGGGCGGCCCTCGATCTCGACCGTCGCGGATATGTGCTACATGACCGCCCTCCCCCGGAGGACCTTCGAGCAGGCGAAAGACGAGTTCATCCGCCGGCTTCAGAGGGAATTGAAGGCCGCGGAGGAGGCGCTGGAGACAATCCAGGCCGGCATCAGTGAAGGCGAGGGTGCGGAGAGGCTCAAGCAGATCGGCGACCTGATCCTCGCCCAGGCAGGGGCGATTCCCAAGGAAGCGGAGACTGCGGAGTTGACCGATTACTATGACCCAAATGGGGTGATGGTCACCGTTCAACTTGACCCGACGCTGAGCGCCGCCGAGAATGCAGAGAGATACTTCCGCAAGTACCAGAAGGCGGTTTCGGGGGCGGAGGCATTGCGAGACAGACTCTCGGAGGCAAAGGCGAAAGTCAGGCTGCTGAAGAAGGTATTGAGTTCGGCGGATTCCATCGCGACTGAGGGGCAGATCCAGGAACTGCAGAAGGTCCTGGAGGAGCAGGGAATCCATGCCCGCAAGCAGGAAGCGCCCGAAAAGAAGAAGGTCAGCGAGTTCGCGGGCCACCGGATTTCGAGGGTGCAGTCGGATGGCTGGGAGATACTCGTGGGGCAGAATAGCGAGGCGAATGACTATCTCCTGACCAGAGTGGCGAAGCCGAGTGATTGGTGGGTGCATGTGAAGGCATCACCGAGCGCACATGTAGTCATTCGGACGAATGGCAAGCCGGAGGCGGTGCCCAGGTCGGTCTTGCATGCGGCGGCGGAACTTGCGGCCAGGCACAGTGACTCCAAACACTCGTCATTGGTGCCGGTGGATTACACGCTAAGGAAGTATGTGCGGAAGCCGAAAGGGGCGCCCGCGGGGAAGGCGCTTTATCAAAACGAGAGGACAATCTTCATCACACCTAGCGGAAAGTGACGTCTATGATCACGTCCCGGATGCCGGACTTGCCGCGAAGCACTCGGTGGATGATCTCCAGCTCCTTCCTGAGATCAACGTCATGACCGCGTATTCTGGCGATGCTACCGCGTAAGTATATGACACCGTGGATTGCTTTGACATCCAACCGGGTAGCGTCTATGTAGCGTCGGCTGACCTCACGCTGGACGAGCCTAGTCATGCTGGAATCTTCAGCCGGCATTACAATCGCCTCCAATCACGAGACTTCTAACCACAACTCTAGACGTTGAAACCAACTGTCCAGTTCTAATTTTAGATATCCAAGCTGGAGATTCCTCCTCATTTGACTTTTGACCGTTCGGAGCATATACTAATCCTGCATTTCGGGCCATGGAGCGGTGAGTCTTCATGGCCTGTTTGTCTCAAAGGCACTATGGAAAAGTACGAGCAGTTGCAGAGCATACTCCGGGAGATGGGCAGCGTGCTGGTTGCCTACTCGGGAGGCGTAGACAGCACATTCCTCCTCAAGGTCGCGCATGATGTCCTCGGGGATCGAGCCATGGCGGCCATCGCATCATCGGAGACTTACCCCTCGGCGGAGGTCGAGGCGGCAATCGAGCTGGCGAAGGAGCTGGGAGTCCGGCTGGTGAGCATCCATACGGATGAGCTGCGGAACGATGCCTTTGCCCGTAATGCGCCCGACCGGTGCTATCATTGCAAGATCGAGTTATTCTGCAAGCTCAAGCAGATCGCCCAGGAAGAGGGCCTGGATTGGGTTGCTCACGGGGCGAATGTGGATGACCTGGGCGACTATCGGCCGGGTGGTAAGGCCGCCAAGGAGCTTGGAACTCGAGCGCCGCTTCAGGAGGCGGACTTCACCAAGGCGGAGATTCGGGAGCTGTCACGAGAGCTTGGGTTAGCAACCTGGAATAAGCCGTCGCTGGCGTGCCTCGCGTCGAGAATGCCATACGGGACGCCGATCACCCCGGACGCACTGAGGAAGGTTGATGAGGCTGAGAAGCTGCTAAGGAAGCTGGGATTTAGGCAGCTCAGGGTTCGGCATCATGGGGACATAGCCCGGATAGAGGTCGAGACCGAGGACCTTACCAGACTGCTGGACTTCCGAGAGGAGATCGTGCGGCGGTTCAAGGAGTTGGGCTATCTCTATGTCACGGTTGACATCGAGGGTTACCGGACCGGGAGCATGAACGAAGCAATCAACGTTCAACGCTCAACGCTCAACGTTCAACTTTCAACTGATGAATGACCAATCGTTAAGAGACATATTGGACTCCGTTAAGTCGGGCGAACTGTCGGTTCAAGAGGCGGTGGGGCGGCTGCGGCATTTGCCGTATGAGGACTTGGGATTCGCCAAGGTTGACCATCATCGCAGTCTGCGGACCGGCTTCCCCGAGGTGATCTTCTGCCAGGGGAAGTCATCCGAGCAGGTAGTCGAGATCATCAAGCGGCTGGCCGAGCGGAATCCGGTGGTGCTTGCGACCAGAGCGGATGAGGCGATTTATGAGGCGGTTCGGGAAGCCGTTCCTCACGCCGTCTACTATAAGCAGGCTCGGATGATAGTCGTTCGCAAGGATGAGCCTCAGCCGGAGACAGATAAGTACATGATGGTCGTTTCTGCCGGCACGGCCGACATTCCGGTGGCCGAGGAAGCCGCTGTGACCGCCGAATCAATGGGCAGCAAGGTCGAGCGGGTTTACGACATCGGGGTTGCGGGGATCCATCGCCTGCTCGATCAGAAGGACAAGCTTCGGAATGCGAACGTGATCATAGTCGTCGCAGGGATGGAAGGCGCACTGGCGAGTGTCGTCGGCGGGCTGGTTGACAAGCCGGTGATCGCCGTCCCGACGAGCATTGGGTATGGCTCGAGCTTCGAGGGGCTGGCGGCGCTGCTTTCGATGCTCAATACTTGCGCCGAGGGAGTGGCGGTCGTGAATATTGACAATGGCTTCGGTGCGGGATATTTCGCTCACTTGATAAACAGATGAAAATCGCCTATTTCGATTGCTTTGCTGGGATAAGCGGAGATATGGTGCTCGGGGCGGTGCTGGATGCCGGGGTGGATGAGGCCCGATTCCGGCAGGAACTCGCCAAGCTCCCGATTGAGTTCGACCTCCAGGTATCCAAGGTAGTTAAGCAGGGCATTCAGGCGACCGACGTTCGAGTCATTGTCCCTAAAGAGCATCATCATCGGCGGCTGAACGACATTAAGGGGTTGATCGAGGCAGCCGACCTCTCCGATGCGGTCAAAGCCCGATCGATCGCTGTTTTCCACCGCCTTGCCGAGGCTGAGGGGACGGTTCACGGCATAAACCCCGAGGAGGTCACATTCCACGAAGTGGGCGCGGTGGATGCGATCGTGGACATAGTCGGCTCGGCGATAGGATTGGAGTTGCTGGGCATAGAAGAGGTCTGCGCTTCGCCCCTCCCGATGGGTCATGGATTCGTGGAGGCGGCACACGGGAAGATCCCGCTGCCCGCTCCGGCGACGGTCGAGATCCTCAGGGGCGTTCCGGTATACGACGCAGGCATCGAAGGCGAGCTGGTCACCCCGACCGGGGCGGCGATCATTCGGACGCTTGCCACCGAGTTTGGCGAGTTGCCTCAGATGACCTTGCAGGCGACCGCATTCGGGGCGGGCAAGACAGAGTTCCCCTTCCCCAATGTTTTGCGCCTGATGATCGGCGAGCCCTGTTCCCAGTCCGACGTGTCCGACCGAGATAAACTGCAAACCCGGGTCGCTATCATCGAAACCAGCATTGACGACATGAACCCCGAGTTCTACGACACGGTCTTCGAGCGGCTGTTCAAGGCCGGGGCGCTCGACGTCTACCTGACCCCCATCTACATGAAGAAGAATCGGCCGGCGAACCTCCTGACCGCGATCTGCCCGATTGAGAAGAAGGACGACGTCTCGCAGGTCATTCTCACGGAGACCACCACATTCGGCGTTAGGATCTCCATTGCGAGCAGACGCTGCCTCGAGCGGAGATGGGAGACGGTGACCACTCGATTCGGCGACATTCGAATCAAGATAGGCCTCATGGGGGATAAGCAGATCACCGCCTCACCCGAGTATGAGGACTGCAGGAAGGCAGCCGAAGCCCACGACGTGCCCGTCCGAACGGTATACCAGGAAGCCCTGCGATCTTTCACTTCGTGAGTTTGGCGAGAGCGATCTCCGCTGCTTTCTTGCCTGAGAGGAGCATTCCGCCGAAGATCGGGCCCATGCGGCATGTGCCGTGGAACTGAGCGCAGGCCATCCCTGTGACGATCAACCCCGGGTAGACCTCTTTCGTCCCATCAATCACCCCTTGCTCGCCAAGCTGCGCATTCATCGGCTCCTCGCCCTTGAGTTGGATAATGCCTCTCTTCGCAAGGCAATTGCACACGACCGCTTCGTGGCCGGTGCTATCCATGACAAGCTTGCTTTTGAAAGTGAGCGGGTCCACATGGAGGTTGATCTGCTTGTAGGCGGTGTCATTCACGACAACCCCTGCCAATTCCCGCTTCTCGTTGAAGTAGACATCCTCTACCGTGAAAAGATTGAGGAGGGTAACTCCACTCTCGACCGTCTTCTTGATTAGGGCAGATGCGAGAAGGACCGATGGAACGACGAGATACCCGTCCACCTCAGTTGCTTCGATGCCGATCTCGGAAAGGATTTCGGCGACTCCGCGTTCAAGAACAACTCGGTTGAAACCCTTGCCGCCTCCCCAGATGCCTCCTCCCGGCGCCATTCTCTTCTCCATTATTACGACTTTCCGACCTTGATCAGCGAGCGTATAGCCTGCCACGAGGCCGCTCGGCCCGCCGCCGACGATAATGACATCCGAGTCGAGCGATTCCTGGAGCATATCGAAGTAGTCACGGATGATGAGACGAGTTACTTCCAGGTCTGAGATATTGCCGATCATGTTGCTTCCCCAAAGATGATGCTTGGGGGAGTTCAAGGTGAGCAATCTAGTAATCGCGAGGACCTCTTGCGAGGCTTCGCCGCATTCCCTACGCCGGCATTAACCGGATCAGGTTCCAAGGGATTTCCGACCGGGTCGGAATCTCAGCCGTGCTCAACCAGCACCCCCAGCGGTTCGCCAAGATAATACCATGCGTTCGCAGAATTGTAAACCCTTGAGTAACAGTTCACTCCTCTGGATCATTTCGCCAAGGCGGCGAAAAAAATCTTTGATTGACAACCGCGAATAGGAAGGTACCTCGGCTGGGAGTGTAGAA
>Ga0307379_10006241_pt1 | contig 16440 bp, 16 predicted proteins | sample UN2MG_FD_202237 | JGI IMG/M metagenome (GOLD analysis project Ga0307379, IMG submission 202237) | Soil microbial communities from Risofladan, Vaasa, Finland - UN-2 | ecosystem: Environmental > Terrestrial > Soil > Coastal area > Acid sulfate soil | place: Finland: Risofladan, Vaasa | collected... | reverse complement strand
AAAAACATTGACGATCGGGTTTTTACAAAATCCTTACAAAATTCTTACAAGCGCATGACACATTGGGAATTCAAAAGACGTATCTTCGGATTGAAATCCGTCCGAGGAGAAGAAGGATGTCAAACAAGTCAACACTTTTGGCAGTTTTAGGGCTTCTTATCACGGCCGCGGTTTTAGGGGCCTATTCCCAGACCGGCGAGGACCTTTTCCAGAAAGCGCTGCGCCTGGAGAGAAACGAGGGAAAAATGATGGAGGCCATTGAGCTGTATAAGACGATCTTAAAACAGTTCCCGGGAAATCGGGAGCTCGCCGCAGAGGCACAATTCCATATCGGGCTGTGCTATGAACAACTGGGAAACCAAGAGGCGCAAAACGCCTATCAGACGGTCATTCAGGACTACGGAGAACAAAAAGAGGTCGTGGCCAAGGCCAAGGGCCGGCTTTCGAAATTGAAACGGCCAGATGAAAAACTCGAAGAGCCGGAGGGAATCAGAATCAGACAAGTCTGGAAAAAACCTTTAACCGATTTTTTGGGGTCGGTATCTCCCGATGGACGCTTTCTCGCTTGTGTCCATTGGGGAGAAGGAGACTTAGCCATCCATGACTTGATCAGCGGGGAAGACAAGATCCTGACCCATGAAGCGGACCTCGGCCTGGCAAAGGGTTTTGCCATGACCCCTCTGTTTTCTAAGAACGGCAGGCAAATCGCCTACTCCTGGTGGCATCCCAACCATACCTATGACCTGCTTCTCGTTGATGTGGATAATCCCTCGCCCCGTAAGCTCTACCGCCGCGAAGGCGAGCATGTATATCCTGCAGCATGGCTTTCTGATGAAGAGCTTATTATTGCCAGACACAACTATGCGACACAAGTGGCTCTGTGCTGCTCCCTCCGGATTTCGGATGGGACAATACGCGAGCTGAAGACATTCGAGCTCACAAAATGGCCCCGGCTATCCTGTTCTCCGGACGAAAAATATATCGCTTATGATTTTGCCGATGAAACCGACGGTGGGAAATTTGACATCAATTTAATGACTATGGAGGGGGCTAGTGAAATTTCCCTGGTTAAACATCCGGCTAACGACAGGGTGCTCGGCTGGGTCCCCGGAAGAAAAGAATTCCTGTTCATAAGTGACCGTTCAGGGACATGGGATCTATGGGCAATACCTGTTGACGGCGGGAAGCCATCCGGACCGGAAAAGCGAATATATACAGATATCGGCGAAGTTGATCCGGTGGGTTTTGCCCAAAACGGGGACTGCTTTATCGGCTTTAACAAGCGCAATTTCAATGCTTATCTTGCACCATTCAATGCTGAGACGGGCCAGCTGGATGAGAAATCGGGCAAAACCTTGTTGGGTTCGAAGATCTGGATAGAATGGTCTCCCGATGGGCAATATCTATCCTATATTGAGGAGGAATCCGGAGCGGATAACCCCCACCGGCAACTCATTATTCAGGACCTGAAAACCGCCGAAGAAAGAAAATTGGCGGAGAACCTGAACGCCGCGTCGGCCTGCTGGTCTCCGGACGGCAATTCGATCTCGGTTGTCGGCTATGAAAAAAGCAATCGCACAAAAAGCGCAGGCATCTACACTGTTGATGTAAAAACAGACCAAACAACCCAAATTGTGAATTTATTGGACTATAAAGGAAAAATTAATCCGCCAGGCGATGATGCCTTTCCTCTCTCCGATGTTCAGTGGTCTTCGGATGGGAAGAGTATCTTCTTTCTGTTTTTTACGGACCGGCTTGTCAAGCGTGATCTGGCAACTGGGGAGGATACCGTCCTTTACAAGAACTCCCGGTTTGAGAGGAGCGTCATGAAACTGTCCCCTGACGGCAAAAACCTGCTTTTCGGAGTGCAGAATTTAGAGGAAAAGAAAAGCCGTCTCTACACAATCCCTGTAGAGGGTGGGCCGGAAAAAGAATTGTGTCCTCCTCGGGAAGCGTTTGGTTTGGGGACAGCCATCTGGTCTCCCGATGGGAAATATGTATATTTTACCGAAAAGGAGGGGGATGGAACCAGTTTGTGGCGCATGCCTGCAGAAGGAGGAATTCCTCAGAAGGTCTGGCACTCAAAAAACAGGGCGGATGTCTTTGGCATTCACCCTGATGGAAAGCAAGTGGCGCTTGCCATCCGTGAGCTGGAAATGGAAATCCGGGTGATTGAGAACTTGGCTCAAGAGCTTGAAAAAATCTATAAAATATCTGAATGATTTCTTTTTGCAGCCCGCGGTTGTCGATGTTGACGACAAGAAAGCCGAACTGAGCCAAGGCCTGCTGGTAGCCGTCCCCGGATTTGAAGACGAAGTGCTCGGGAGGAATGAGGCCGAGTGCCTGGTATTCTTCCTTGAAGACGGTCCTTCCCAGCTCCTGGATGAATGCGCCGTCTCCTTTGTAGAGACAGAAGGTTGCGGGGCTGTCAAAAGAGCTGAAGGTGTCGGCAAAATATTTTCCGAATGCAGCAGCGGAAACTTTCGGACAGGACTTTCGTCGAACTGCATGTAGGCGATCTTCTTCGAATCGGGCGACCACCAGAAACAATAGAACTGGGCGAACTCCTCGGCATACACCCAATCGGGATAGCCGTTCCGCAGGTCTTCATGACCGTCTGTGGTCAAGGCGGAAATCGTGTCCTTCTCGAGATCCCTCAGATATAGGTTGTAGTCTTCCACATAGGTCGTGTACCGGTAGTCCGGAGAAAATTCCTCCTGATACCGGGCAAAACGAACGCCGCGCTCCGGCGGACGGACCTTGAACATCCGCTTTGGAGACGGGTTCAATTTTTGAGTTTTTCCGCTCAGGTGCGCTATAATTATATTTCATGTCCATCCTGATTCATTCCACCGCCATGAGGAGTCATCATGAATCTTAAAAGTGATTTCGTCGGGGACATCCCCCGGCGCAAGTTTCTCGAGCTGGGCCTCAAGGGCAGCTTGGCGGTGGCGGCGACGCCCGCCCTGCTGCGGAGTTTATTGGCGGGCCCAGAGCCGGCCAGACCGAAGCTCTCCTTTGAGGACCTCAACAAGGTCATCCGTCATGCCTTGAGCCAAGGGGGAGAGTTCGGGGAGGTCTATATCGAGCACCGGATATCGCGCTCCATTCTGCTCGAGGAAGGCAAATTCAAGAGCGCCGTCTTCGGGATCAGCCAGGGGGCCGGCGTCCGCGTGATTTCCGGGGACAAGACGGGCTATGCCTACACCGATGAAATCGGCGAGGAGAAACTCCTCCGGGCAGCCGAGGTGGCCTCCTATGTCGCCCGGGGGAGCCGGACCATCACGCCTGTGGACATCAAGGAAGAGAAGAGGCCGTCTTACATCACGGTCAAGGTCCCTCTCCAGGCGGTCGCCGACGAGAAGCGTCTCGAGATCATGAAGCGGGCCCATGACGCTGCGCTCGGTTACGACGCCCGGATCAAGATGGCCTCGATCGATTACTACGACGAAGTCCGCGGCCGCATCATCGTTAACAGCGAGGGCCTTTACCTGAGCGACGAACTGCCCCTCATCTTCTTTATCGTCCAGACTCTCGGCGTCGGCAACAACACCTCCCACATGGGCCGGGAGAGGCTGAGCCGGCATTCCGGGATCGAGATGTTCGATGAGCTCAAGCCCGAGGACGCGGCCCGGACCTGCGCCCGGGAATCGATCGTCATGCTCGAGGCCAAGGATGCCCCGGCCGGGAAGATGGACGTGGTCATACAGAACGGCTGGGGCGGTGTGCTCGTTCACGAGGCTGTCGGCCATCCGCTCGAGGGCGACAACATCGCCCGCCAAACCGGGGTGTTTGTCGGCAAACTCGGGAAGAAGGTGGCCAGCGAGAAATTCACCATGGTGGACGACGGCACCCTCCCCTGCTTCCGGGGCACGACCAACTACGATGACGAAGGCACCCAGATGAAACGCAACGTCCTGATCCAGGGTGGTGTCCTCGTCAAGTTCATGACCGATATCCTCTCGGCCAAACAGATCAAAATGGAGCGGACCGGCAACGGCCGCAGGGAGAGCTTCCAGCACCTCCCCATCGTCCGGATGACCAACACCTTCATCGACAACCAGAACGACAGGCCGGCCGACATCCTGGCTTCGACCAAGAGCGGACTCTACGTCCAGAGCCTGAGCGGCGGCAGCGTCAACCCGACGACGGGAGTTTTTAACTTCACCTGCCGGGAAGCCTACCTCATCGAGAACGGGAAAAAGACGACCCCGGTCAAGGGCGCCACTCTCATCGGGAACTGTCTCGATGTCATCCAGGGGATCGACGCCGTCGGGGATAACTTGGATTTCGGCCCCGGGATCTGCGGCAAAGGCCAGGCGGCCGAGGTCACGGCCGGTCAGCCAACGGTCAGGATCCGGGGGATCAACGTCGGCGGGTCACGGGCCAGGTAAAGCCGGGATAACAGGGAGAGAACCATGGATTACAAAGGATTAGCCGAACAACTGGTCAAGAAATGCCGGGAGCGCGGAGCCGACGCGGCCGAGGTCTATATCGAGACCAGCCGGAATCTCCGCGTCGAGGTCAGGAAGGGCGAGATCGAAACCGTCCAGGAGGCGGCCGGATACGGAGCCGGGTTCCGCGTCTTCATCCAAGGCCGGATGGCCTTCGCCAGCTCGAACGACCTCGGCGAGAAGGCCCTGGACGATGCCATCGGACGGGCCATCGGGTTCGCCAGGATCACGACGGCGGACCCGAACAACGTCCTGCCGGAAGACAAGGGGATAACCTCTGTGGCCGGTCTGTACGACCCTCAGATTGCCGAGGTCAAGATCGAAGAAAAGATCGACCTGGCCAAAAAGACAGAAAAACTGGCTATGCAGGATCCCCGCATCACCAAGAGCGATGGGGCGAGCTACAGAGAGACGGAGGGAGAGGTTTTCATCGCCAATTCCAATGGGCTGGTCAAGAGCTACAAGCATGGGGGCTGCAGCTTTGGCGTGTCGGTGGTGGCGGAAAAAGGAGAACAGAAATCATCGGGCGGCGAGTCCTGCAGCCGGAGGTTCTATAAGGACCTCAAGCCGGCCGAGGAAGTGGCGGCCAAGGCGGCCCGCGACGCCTATGAGATGCTCGACCCGAAGCCCGTGAAAACACAGAAAGCGGCCGTCATCTTCGACCGGGAAGTCGCCCGCGCGCTTCTGGGCGGGATTCTGGGCGCCGTCAACGGTGAGCGGGTCCTGCAGGGGGCGAGCTTTCTCGGTAAAAGGCTGGGCCAAAAGATCGGCTCGGAGCTCATCACCCTCATCGATGACGGGACACGGGAGAAAGGATTGGCGTCGGCGCCTTTCGACGGCGAGGGCGTGCCGACCCAGAAAAGGGTCATCGTCGACAAGGGCGTCCTTAAAGGCTTCATGTACAACACGATCGTCGCCCAGCGCGCCGGGGTGAAGTCGACGGGGAATGCAACCCGCGCCGGATTCACCAGCCTGCCGGGGATCGGGCCGCACTGTTTTTACATGGCGGTCGGGGAGGCCAAGCCGGAAGACATCGTCAAGGCGACCAAGCTCGGTTTCCTGGTCAAAGAGGTTACCGGCTACGGCATCAACCCGGTCAACGGCAATTTCAGCGGCGGGGCGGCCGGATTCTGGATCGAGGACGGCCGGATCGCCTTCCCGGTCAAGGGGTTGACCATTGCCGGTACGGCCGACGAGATGCTCAACGGTATCGACATGGTGGCCGACGACCTCGACCTCAACCGGACGCTGACGGCTCCGACCTTCCTTATCAAGCTTCTCCAGATCGGCGGGGAATAAACCCTCAGGGCAATGACCAAGATCGGCCGGATGAACATTCCTGGCGGCCTGTTCGCTGTGGCCCGGTTCGAGATCGCCCCTACGGAATTCGGTGATGCTTGGAACGCTTTGATGCGCGACTGGCTGCCCGAGAGCGGCTACCAGCCCGACGACAGGATGTGCTGCGAGGTCTATCTCAACAATCTTAAGGAGCATCCGCAGGGAAGGTTCATCATCGAGATCTGCGAGCCTATCAGGCCCCTTTGATCGCGGAATCTCTTAAGAACGTTGGAAAGGCTATTTTTTGGGGGCATAGGAAAGATCGGGGCGGTAGCGTCCGGTTTTTGATTCCATCCTTCTGATCAAGACTCGGGTCCTCTTCGACAGCGCGGCGCCCTCCTCCCCCATCGTCTTCCAGAATTTCTCTTCCGTGACGGCATAGTCCGCCGCACTCTTGCCGTACTCGAACCAGACATAGACCGGAGACTTCGTGCCCAGGTCTCCCATGTAGGTTAAAAAAGGATCCCGTGCCTTCTTGGCCGAGCTGAGGATGATCCACTCCTTGTTGATGGCTTCGAATTCCGCCTCTTTCCCCGGGATGAGCCAAACGAAATCCCAGGTGTAATAGCCGATTTCCTCCGGTTTCAACCGTTCCTTCTCCGGGAGAAAAGAGATATCCGGACGGAAGCGCCAGAACGTATAAGCGCGTTCGATCTCGGCGGCGACGATGCGGCCATGGATGGCCTGGAGGTTCTCCGGCCCCATCTTTTGGGCGAGCTCGCCCCAGGCTTTGTACCAGAGATCCACGTCGGCATAGTTCTTCAAAGGAAAGACGACGTAATAATGACTATCGTCCGTGCTGTAAGTATCGAGGCGAAAGGGGAAGCCGTGCTTTTCCAGGTTATTTATGAGATCTCTAATGGCCGCTTCATATTCGGCGACCCTGGAAACATCGACCAGAAAATCGCCCATGAGACAGAGCTGCGGCTGAGTCTCCTGGGAACAGATATGAGCGGGCCAGGCGCCGAGGAATACGGCGAGCCCCAAGATCAGGGTAATTGGTCGGCTCTTTTTCATGAAGCCCTCCTTCTTTTGGCAAGCATAACTCTTTTATTCAAAGTGCGTCAAACTCTGCGGCCTTGAACATCGCCTCCAGGTTCTCGGTGGGGGTTTCGAGCGCCAGGGTGCAGCCGGAGCTGAGGACGAAACGGCGGCGCCTTGGAGTGACCAGCTGACAATCTCCTTGGGAATCAATGGACTTTCGGGGAACCTTGTTCGGCCGCCGGGGCCCACAGCCGGCGAAAGATCCGTCTCAGGAAGAAACCGGCCACCAGGAAGAGAACGCTCCAGGCAAACCCGGCCGGTGTTTTTCCGTAGAGGAAGCTTCCCGCTCCGAACAGGGCGGAATAGACGAACACGCAGCCGGTGATCCAGCCCAGAAGCGCCTGGGTAAGGTAACCGGGTTCGTCGTCAACTCCCGCCTCTGCCCTGACCGCCCTCCATCCCGGGCCCGCCGGACGCACCAGGCGGCAGAACTCGTGGAGCTTGGACCTCTCCACCGGTTTAGTCAAGAAGGTCGTCAATCCCCAGGCGACTGTGGTGATGGCGACCGTCAGGATGAGAGAAATATGCGCCGGCATCTCCATCCCCATCTTGCCGGCGACAAAAAATCCCGCCGCGGCCAGGAACGAGCTGGCCATGGCGGCGATCTCACTCCAGCCGTTGATGCGCCACCAGAACCAGCGGAGGAGATAGATCAATCCTGTCCCGGCTCCCACCGAAAGCATCAGGTTGAACGCCTGGCGGGCCGAATCAAGGACGAAGGTGAACAGCGCCGCCAGGACCATCAACGCCGCCGTGACCAGGCGGCTGATCAGCACATAGTGCTTCTCGTCTTTTCCCGGCTTCAGGAAGCGCCGGTAAAGGTCGTGGACCAGGTAGGAGGTCCCCCAGTTGAGGTGGGTAATCAGTGTCGATACATAGGCCGCCAGCAGGCCGGCGACCATCAGGCCGAGGAAACCGGCGGGCAGGAACTTGAGCATGGCCGGGTAAGCCATGTCGTGGCCGATGAGCCGCGGGTCAACGTGGGGCAGGGCGCGCTGGATGTCGCTGAGCTGCGGGAAGACAACGAGCGAGCAGAGGGCGACGATAATCCAGGGCCAGGGCCGGGCCGCATAATGGACGACGTTGAAGAGGAGCGTTCCCGAGAGCGCGTCCTTCTCGGTCCGGGCGGCGAGCATGCGCTGAGCGATGTAGCTGCCGCCGCCCGGTTCCGCGCCCGGGTACCAGACGGACCACCACTGGATGGTGATGGGGATGATGAAAACCGCCAGAGCGGCATCCAGACGGCTGAAGTCGGGAAGGACGTTGAGGATCGCCGGGTCGAGCTTGGACAGCAATCCGCCCAGGCCGCCCACTTCCGGCTGCTTCAGGGCAAACCAGGCCGCGGCGAACGCCCCCGTCATGGCGATCCCGAATTGGATGAGGTCGACCACGAGCACACCCCACAGGCCCGAGGTGGCGGCGAACAGAACGTTCAATCCGGCGCAGATGAGCAGGGTCTTGGCCATCGGCCAGCCGAGGATGACGTTGGCGATCTTGGCCGCGGCCAGGTTGACAGAGGCCATGATCACGCAGTTGAAGAACAGGCCGAGATAGACGGCCCGGAAGCCGCGGACGAAGGTGGCCGTCCGGCCGGAGTAGCGGAGCTCGTAAAATTCGAGGTCGGTGAGGACACCGGAGCGTCGCCACAGCCGGGCGAAGAAGAACACAGTCATCATGCCGGTGAGCAGGAAGGCCCACCACAACCAGTTGTTGGCCACCCCGCGCTCCCGGACGATGTTGGTCACCAGGTTCGGGGTGTCGGCGCTGAAGGTGGTCGCGACCATGGAGATGCCGATGAGCCACCACGGCGCCGCCCGGCCCGAAGTGAAGAACTCGGCCGTGCTCGACCCGGCGCGCCGGGCCATGAAAAGGGCGGGGATGAAACAGACGACGATGGAGACGGCGACGATCGCCCAGTCGAGCAGGGTCAGGCTCATGGGGACGCTTTATATATCAGCGTTCGGAGATGACTGTCAATAGGACATGGTTCGGGGGGTGTCGAGGGGCGGAGCCGCTCCTATCCTCAGCGTATCCGCTTCTTCAGCTCGGCCCGCATCTCGCGGTCCAGTTCCCGTTCTTTGATGGCCCGCTTTTTTTCGTAGGTCCTTTTGCCCTTGGCCAGGGAGATCTCAACCTTGACCCTCCCCTTCTCGTTGAACATCACCTTGGTCGGGACGAGGGTGTAGCTTTTTTCCCGGATCTTGCCGATAAGCCGCTTGATCTGCTGGCGGTGGAGGAGGAGCTTTTTCTCCCGGAGCGGATCGTGGTTGAAGATGTTGGCCTGTTCATAGGGACTGATGTTCATGTGGAGAAGGAAGACCTCGCCGTTGCGGATCTCGGCGTAGCTGTCCTTCAGGCTGACCCGGGCCTCCCGGATGGACTTCACCTCGCTCCCCAGCAGGGCGATACCCGCCTCCAGGCTCTCGATGATCTCGTAGTTGTGATAGGCCTTCTTGTTCGAAGCGACGATCTTCATGGGCTCACCCGCCGGTGCCGGGACCAAGGGTGATGTGCACCAGGCTGATGTGACGCTTGTTCATCCGCTCAACGATGAAGCGGTTCCCCTGGAACTCCAGGCTGTCCTTCTCATGCGGGATCCTCCCGAATTGGTAAAGAAGGAAGCCGGCCAGGGTGGTGAATCCGCCCGTTTGGGGGAGGCAAAGAGGCAGCCGCTGGCAGAGTTCTTTTATCGAGGTGTTGCCTTTGACGAGGTAGATGTTCTTTTCCACGGCCTGAAACCACTCTTCGGCCTTGTCGTCGTATTCGTCCCGGATCTCGCCGACGATCTCCTCGATGATATCCTCCAGCGTGACGATCCCCTCCAGGGTGCCGAATTCGTCGACGACGAAAGCCAGGTGGACGGTCCTCTCCTGCATCTGGACGAGAACCTTTTCGATCGAGGCCGACTCCGGGATGAAGAGGGGCGCGCGCAGGACGTCGTTGATATTAAATTCTTTATTATCAATAAGATAAGAAATAATATCCTTAGTGTGGATGAGACCCTCGATGTTGTCCAAACGTCCCCGATACACCGGCAGGCGCGAATACTCGGTGGCCAGAATGGTCTTCAGTATCTGAGCAAAAGGGGTGTCGATATCGATGGCCCGGAGCTCCTGGCGGGGGACTATGATCTCCTTGACCGGCCGCGCGCCGATGTCCAGCACTCCCCCGATCATCCGCCGGCGGAGAGATGACATCCCCTTGACGCCCTTGGTCAGGACCAGCCTGACCTCCTCTTCGTTCAGGGCGCTCGACTTGCCGCCCTCTCGTTCCGGGGAAGCGCCGAAAAGAAGGCGGGGGATGAAGGTCAGCACCTTGACGAAAGGATAGAAAAAGATAACGAATAAGCGGAGCGGGTGGACCAGGAATTTCGAAGTCTTCAGCGGAAAATAAGCGGCGAACGTCTTGGGGTTGACTTCGCCGAAGATAAGGATGAACAGGGTGGTGGTCAGGGTGGCCAGCAGGGCGGCTTTGTTCCGGTCGTCGGGCATGACGCTCAGGAAGAACAGCGTGGCGATCGAAGCGGCCGCGATGTTGGCCAGGGTGTTGCCGATGAGGATCGTGACCAACATCTGGTCCAGGCGGGCGAGCAGCCGCTTGATCAGCCGGGCCCTCCGGGAACCTTTCTGTTCCAGGAGGTCGAGAGAGTAGGGATTGCAGGAAAGAAAGGCCGTCTCCGAGGAGGAAAAGAAGGCGCTCAAGAGCAGAAAGACGACGAACAACAACATGAATGTCAGTATCATCGGAGCGGGTCAGATCTCGACGTTCTGCTTGAGGCTCTTGGCGCAGACGGTCAGGGTGTCGGCGAGCCTCTGCTCGATCTTTTGCAGGGAGAGATCGGAGACTTCGGAGATCTCGGCGACGAGCAACTCCTTGACCTTTTCCAGCATCTTTTTCTCGCGGAAAGAGAGGGTCTTGGTCAGGCTCAGAAAATAGAGGCTTTTCAGAACGCAGGCCATGTCGAAGATCGTCCCCGAGCGCATCAGGCTGACATGCTCCTTGTACCTCCCCTTCCAATCGGTGCCAACCGCCACCCGGTGTTTCTTCAGGAATTTGAAGATGTCCTCGACCGAGTCCTCGGCGATCGGTCGGCGGATTCCGATCTCCTCGGTGTTGGCGGAGGGAACCATCACCAGCGTGTTGTTGCAGAGAATGCGGACCCGGTAGACCTGGAACATTTCGCCGTAAAGAAGTTCTTCTTGGATGTCTTCGATGATCGCGAGACCCTGATTGGGATAGATGATCCTATCCCCAATCTTGAAGGAATTCATTAGCCTGATTATAGCCGAATCCCCCCTGGGAGTCAACTCGGAGGGGGAACTCCAGCTCAACTTCATCTTGACAGAAGAAGCGGGCTCGATTAACATTGTTGTCCTGAAGTGAGTTGAAACCATGAAGCCGACGTTCCGACCCAATGTCAGAAAGCGGAAGAAGACCCACGGTTTTCGCGTCCGGATGAAATCCAAGGGCGGCCAGAAGGTCATCAAGAGCCGACGGCAGAAGGGCAGGAAAAGACTTGCCGTCTGATGGCGGAAAGCCTAGCTCCTCGCGAGAGGGTCAGAAAAAAGAAAGATTTTTTAGTTCTCTATAAAAAAGGTTACCGGTACAAGAGCAAATATTTCAGCCTCATAGGCCTGTCTAATGCCCTGACGTATTCTCGGGTGGGCGTTGTCGCCTCCAGGAAGGTCGGGAATGCCGTCACCCGGAATAGAGCCAAGCGGTGGATGAGAGAGCTTTTCCGGAGGAATAGGGATTTGCTCGAGCATCCCGTCGATCTCCTTATCGTGGCCACGGCGGCGATGAAGGAGGCCACCTGGGCGGAGTTGAAGGAGAGCTACCTCCAAGCCGTCGGGAGGATCTTCGAGAAAAAGAGGGCGCGATGAAACAAGCGGCGTTGTTGGCCATTCGACTCTATCAGCTCGTCATCTCGCCGCTCCTGGGCGGGCAGTGCCGGTTTCACCCGAGTTGCTCGGCCTACATGCGGGAGGCGATCGAAAAATACGGTTTGGCCAAGGGCGTATCACTCGGCGGCCGAAGGCTCCTGAAGTGCCATCCTTTCCATCCGGGCGGAGTGGATATCGTTCCTTAAGAGGTCTGTGCAATGGAAAAAAGACTGATCCTGGCCATCGTCCTCTCTTTTCTGGTCCTGGCGCTCTATAACATGATTTTCATGAAGAAGAAGCCCCAGACCGAGCCTCAAGTCCAAACCGAGATTCCGGCTCAGACGGCCGAACCGGCGCCCGCTCCTGCCGCAACGGAACCCCAGCCGGAAGCTCCTCCGGTCGCGGCTCCTCTCTTTGAAGAGGCCAGGGCCGAGGCAGAAAGGCAGGTGGTGGTCGAAACATCGCTCTACGATGCCATCTGGAGCAACCGGGGTGCCTCGCTCCGCAGCTGGAAGCTGAAGGCGCATCTGGACGAACAGAAAGAAGGTTTGGAGCTTGTCTCCCGGCGGGCGGAGAAGGCCGGAAGATACCCCTTTTTCCTCGACATCCAGGATGCCGGGCTGGACAAGACGGCCAATAGCGGCCTGTTCATCCCCTCGGTCTCCCGGCTTTCCCTCAGCGACGGCGAGACGGGGGAGCTCAAATTCTATTATTCCGATGGGAATAATGTAAAAATCGAGAAGCTCTTTATTTTCACCGGAGGAACGTACCACTTCGACGTCCAGATCAGCGTCTGGAAGGACGGCCGCAAGGTCGAGCCGCGGGTCATCTGGGGTCCGGGGATCGGCGACCCGGTCATCACTTCGAAGAGGCAGCAGTTCGGCGGCGGGAGCGGAGTGGCCGTCCTGGCGGCGGACCGGGTTTACCGGATCAACGAAAGAAAGTACAAGCCCGAGGCCAACGCTTTCAACTTCGCCAACTGGGCGGCTTTCGAGGATAACTACATGGCCGCGATCTTTATTACGCCGCCGCAACAGGGCACGGCCCTGTTCCTCAGGGAAGCCCGGGACGAGGGGACCGCGGACTTCTATCTTTCCGTGAGCATACCCCAGACAGCCTATATCGGGCCTAAGGAGTTCGACCGGCTGCGCGCTTTCGGACACGATTCCAAGAAACTCATCAACTTCGGGTTCTTCGGGGCGATCGCCGAGATCCTTCTCATCTCCATCAAGACCATTCACAAGACCATCCCCAACTGGGGCTTCTCCATCATCATCCTGACCTTCCTCATCAAGATCATCTTTTTCCCGTTGACCTACAGCAGCACCAAGTCGATGTCCAAAATGCAGGAGCTCCAGCCGAAGATCAAGGCCCTGCGGGCAAGATACAAGAAGGCCAAGCAGGATATCAACCAGCGCCGCCAGATGAACGAGGAGATGATGAAGCTCTACAAAGAGCACGGCATCAACCCGGCCGGAGGGTGCCTCCCTATCCTGGTGCAAATCCCCGTTTTCTGGGGATTCTTCCGGATGTTGGTCGTGGCCGTCGAATTCCGGCACAGCCCGTTCATCCTCTGGATCAGGGATCTGTCCGTGCACGATCCATATTATGTGACCCCCATCCTGATGGGCGCCACCCAGTTCATCAGCCAGAAGATGACGCCGACCTCGGCCGACCCCTCCCAGGCGAAAATGATGCTCATCATGCCGGTCATCATGACCATCTTTTTCATGAATTTCCAGAGCGGGCTGGTCCTTTACTGGCTGACCAATAACGTCCTGCAGATCGGTCAGCAGTACATCATGAACCGGATGATGGCCAAGAAAAAGAGAGAGTCCCATGGAAAACGAAAAAAATGAACCTTTGCCGGAATTCAAGGGGAAGAACCTAGACGAAGCCCTGGGGCACGCCGAGCATGTGCTCAAGATTCCCCGGGAGAAGTTCGCCTATGAGATCGTCACCGAAAAGACCAAGCTCTTCGGGATAAGAGGCAAGGAGATCGTGATCCGGGCCTGGCCCAAGAAGGAGCTGGACACGAACCCCGTCACCCGATTTCTGGACGCCCTCCTCCCCCATTTTCCTCTAGAGCTGGAGTACCAGGTCAAGAAGAAGAACGAAACCATCTATGTGATCTTCGAGGGCGAGGATAAGAACCTGCTCCTGCGCAAGGACGGCTCTCTGCTCCTGGCTTTCCAGCACGTCCTCAACAAAGTCTCTCCCCATAAGGTCCAGGTAGACTGCGAATTCTACAGGCAGAGAAAGGAAAAGAGGCTGCGCGAGTATGCCCAGCAAGTCGCCCGTCAGGTCAGCGACACCGGGAGAAACGAGGTCCTCGACCTGATGAACCCGTACGAGCGGAGGATCGTCCATATCGCCGTGAACCAGGTTCCCGGGATCACCAGTGAAAGCATCGGCGAAGGCTTCTTGAAAAGGATCAAGGTCTTCCCCATCGGAAAGCCTTGAGCTAAGGCTTAATAAAGGACCCGCGATTCGCCGTTTTTCGCGATCAGCTTATCGAAGTAGGAGACGATCAGGTCTCGGCGGGACATCAGGGCATCGATCTCCCATTTGGTTAGATGATCGCCGGCTGCGCGCGCGACATCATCGCGAACCAGCTCGCAGAGTCTATCAAAAAGGGTTCGCTCGCACTTGAGCAGCTCTTTCTCCTCTTGAAGTTGGCGAATGGTCCGGAAAGCCCGCGAAAAATCGATCATCCAGATCTTCCAGTCTTCCGAAATCAGGATGTTCTGAACGTTTCGGTCTGTATCATAGACGAGCTGGGAGAAGAGGCGGACCTTGTACATCTGCCGGTTCCAGGCACGCGTGTCGGGAGGCAAGATCCCCTTTTTCAATCGCTCCTCTTCGTCCGTCTTGACGTCGACCCACCAGCTCAATGAACCTTTCTTCCCATGCCATTCTCTTTCCACGGTGACCGGGACCATGTCATCGATACCGAGCAGGCAAGCCAGCTCATAAGCAGCGATGTTGTAATGGAAGGAATCGCTGAAGTTCAGCTCCCGGCCGCCGCCGGCGAAACCGGCCTCCAGGGTCCGGATGTCGACGTCTTGGAAGGAGGCGTCGTGGATCAGGTTGCCGTCCGTCAGCGTCAGCCGCCAGGGGCGAGTCAGACCTTTGCCGATCTCTTCGCTCTTGATAATCTCCCCAGTGAGGAGGAATTTGCGTACGTCCTCTTTGGCCAGGAGGGTGGATTGTTGCACTCCGAAGAGCCGGACGGAGATGAACAGAATCAGCATTCCGGCGGCGACCACAAAGGATCGTCCAATACGCCCGGGGACGAGGTTTGTTTTGCTTGGAAATACATTCATGATCATCGCTCCCTCATATTAACATACTATATCGCCCAAAAAGATCTCCTGTCAATCGAAGGAAACATTTCTTCCAACCTTGGCGAGCTCGAGCCGGGTATAGGGGGCCGCCATTAAGCCCCCGTAGCGGAAGGGGGACCCGTCAGTTTTCTGACGGGGGGAACCGACGGGACTGGTTCCCCGGGGTGCGGGGGCTAAGGGCGGTCCCCTATACCCGGCGGAGGCGAGAAGGAGAAATGCAGACTGCGTCCGGGGCCCCATTTACTATTTTGACCGGCTTCATTAAAATGAAGCTCACCACCTCGAGGACAAGAAAGCGGCCCGGCAGTGTTGGACGATACGATCATTGCGATATCCACTCCTCCGGGGTATGGAGGCATCGGTATCGTCCGGTTGAGCGGCCGAAGATCCCTCTCGATTGCCAAGAAGATCTTTCGGCCGCGCCGAAAAAACTGGCGAGACATCGGCCCACGAGTCTGCATTCTTGGAGATCTCTTCGACAACGAGAGAAATGAACTCGTCGATGAGGCCTACTTGTCCTATTTTCCAGCGCCCAGGTCTTATACCAAAGAGAACGTCGTCGAGATCAGTTGCCACGGCAGTCCGGTGGTCCTGGAAGAGACGGTCAGGCTGGGAGTCAGGGCCGGCGCACGGCCGGCCCATCCGGGGGAGTTCACGCTCCGGGCCTATTTCCGGGGACGGATCGACATCATCCAGGCCGAAGCGGTCAACGACCTAATAACGGCGGTCTCCCTCCAGCAGGCCAAGATATCCCTCGGGCAGCTCCGGGGCGGGTTGTCACGGCACATCGATTCCCTGCGCAGTCAGGTCATCGACCTCATCTCGCTCCTCGAAGCCGGTATCGAATTCCCCGAAGAAAACCTGGGGATCTCCCCCGGGGAAACCGCGCGCCGTCTGGAAAGTGTGCTCCGGGCCGTGGAAAGACTGATCGCCAGTCATGAGACTGGACGGGCGATGACCGAAGGGCTCAATCTGGCCATCGTCGGGCGGACGAATGTCGGGAAATCAACGCTGTTCAACGCTCTGCTTGAGCATGAACGAGCGATCGTCAGCCCCTACCCCGGGACCACGCGTGACTATCTCCGGGAGCGCATCAAGATCAAGGATTCTTTTTTCCACCTGATCGATATGGCCGGGCTGGAGCGTCCTGCGCATCCCGTGGAAAGAGATGCGATCAGAAGAAGCCGTAAGCTGGCCTCCCGGGCTGACGGCATCCTCCTGGTCCTGGACGGTTCCCGGAGGGAAAGTCCGGCCGACCTCCGGCTCATCGAGAAGTTCAGGAATAAGAAGATGATCATTTTGTTCAACAAGGCCGATCTTCCCGCAAAAATCGACCGGAGGAAATGCCGGGGGGGCAGCCCGTTCAGCCGGGCA
>Ga0307379_10006240_pt1 | contig 16441 bp, 14 predicted proteins | sample UN2MG_FD_202237 | JGI IMG/M metagenome (GOLD analysis project Ga0307379, IMG submission 202237) | Soil microbial communities from Risofladan, Vaasa, Finland - UN-2 | ecosystem: Environmental > Terrestrial > Soil > Coastal area > Acid sulfate soil | place: Finland: Risofladan, Vaasa | collected... | reverse complement strand
GTTTCGCTGGCGCGTCTTGCTGCCCACTCTGCCCGTATTCTCCTCAAGGCAGCCAATGTATCTGCCGCGATGGTCATGGAAGGTTTCAGGGCAAATGTGTCGCCCGTCATGCCAGGACCGGCATCAGCGCGACCCCAGCCGGGGCAAGTGGAAACAGCAGCAGCGCTGCGCCATTTGCTGCATGGCAGCGACCTCATGAAGGAGGGCGCAGCACGGCGTCTGCAGGATCCGATTTCCATTCGATCTGTGGTGCAGATTCATGGAAGCGTTCATGCAGCACTTGATGTGCTGGAAAGTGCATTGATCGTTGAAATCAACAATACGCCGGACAATCCAGTGGTTTCGCTGGATGAAAACAGGATTGTTTCCACCGGCAATTATCACACCCCATGGCTGACGCAATCACTCGATCTGGTAGGCCGCGCGCTTGGCGTGCTGGCTAACGATTGTGTGTCACGCATTCAATGTTTGTGCTCACCTGAAATGTCCGGGCTTGCACCACTTCTGTCTTCAGCTTCAACAGACAGGGCAGGGTTTGGCCCACTGTTGAAACCTGTTGAAGCGTTGCGGGCAAACATTCTGCATCAGGCAAACCCAACACCGATCCTGCCAAGCCACAATGCCAATGGTGTTGAAGATGCAGCCACATTCACACCGCTTGCTGTTAGCAAACTCATTGAACTGTGCGAGCAACTCAGTTTCCTAGTTGCCTATGAACTGCTCGCAGGGGCGCAGGCAGTTGATCTCGCCAAACCTGACGGTGTTGCCCCACGCATCAAGATTGCGCACGAGCTGTTGCGAGTCTATTCAGCTTTCATGGATGAGGATCGCCCGATTGGCCGTGAAGTTGAGGCGATAGCCTGTGAGCTGGTGCTTATGGGAGGACTGGAGCCTGTTTACCGGTAGACCAGCTGCTGCCCGATGCCCATTTTCTCAGCCTTCTTCAGCATGGCCGCGCCCAAGGCAATGTCTGACAGGGAAAGACCACGGTGCCAGAACAGAATAGTCTCGTCATCGTGTTCGCGACCCGGTCTTGCCCCGGTAACGATCTGGCACAATTCAGCGTGGACGGTTTCCTCGCTGATCAGGCCTGCATCAATGTGCGGGCGCAATGCACCCAGCCTGCCGCCGCGGAACTGGCTGAAATCGTCGATCACCACCTTGTCCATGATGGCGGTCATGCCGATGTCGAGTGCGGACACGGTGCCATAGGGGATGACGCATGTGCCCGGCTTTACCCATTCCGCCTTGAACAGTTCCTCGTGCTGACTGAGCCTTGATGCTTCAACCATGATGTCGGCACCTGCAAGGCAATCGCGCCAGTTGTCTGTCACTACAATTTTTTTACCAAGGTCAGCTTCCAGCCTTGCTGCGACAGCTGTGCGGCTTTCAGGCCTGCGTGAGTGCACCCTGATCTCGTCAAAATCGTACAGGTGATCAAGCAGCCGCACGTTCCAGTAGGCAGTACCCCGGGCGCCTACATGGCCCAGCACTTTTGAATCCCTGCGAGCCAGATGTTTTGCACCGATTGCTGTCAATGCGCCGGTGCGGGCATCAGTGATCATCGTGGCATCCAGAATGGCACGCGGCACGCCAGTTCGCGGGTCAAACAGATTGAGCAATGCGTTTTCGGATGGCAGTCCTGTTTTGTAGTTGTTGACGTAGTCACCGACAATCTTCACACCTGCCAAGTCAAGTGACGCAACATAACCACGCAAAACATTGAAGTGTCCATTGAAGGCCGGATCCGGTGTCAGGTGCATGCGCGGTTCAATGACAGCGCCGCCTTCAGTGCCTTGCGCCTTCAGGCCATCTTCAACTGCCGCGATGATCTCCTCGTCGGTCATAGCCAGATGCTCGATATCAGGCCCGTTCAGCCATGTGATGGTTACGGCAGGTGCAGAATGGGTCACGCGGGTTTCAGCCTTCCGGCTTTTTCAAGATATTCGACGATTTCACCAGCGGTCACTTCGGCTGACTTTTCTGCTGTATTGATCGTGATTTCGGCATTCTCCGGGGCTTCATAGTCGCTGTCGATACCAGTGAAGTTCTTTATTTCCCCGGCGCGCGCCTTGGCATAAAGGCCTTTCACGTCGCGCTGCTCGCAGACTTCGAGTGGTGTGTCGACGTGGACTTCGATAAACTCGTTCTCCTCCAGCATTTCGCGCGCCATGCGCCGCTCTGCCCGGAATGGTGATATGAACGAGACAAGCACGATCAGGCCGGCGTCCACCATCAGCTTTGAAACTTCCGATACTCGGCGGATGTTTTCGACCCGGTCAGCATCGGTGAAGCCCAGATCACGGTTGAGGCCATGGCGCACATTGTCGCCATCCAGCAGGTAGGTGTGATGACCCATGACAGTCAGGCGTTTTTCCACAATATTGGCAACGGTGGATTTGCCTGAACCGGAAAGCCCGGTGAACCACAGTACGGTTGGTTGCTGGTTCTTGGTCTGGCTGCGGGTCTTCTTGTTGATGTCCAGTGCCTGCCAGTGAATGTTGCTGGCGCGCCTTAGGGAAAAGTTGATCAGCCCGAGACCCATTGTATTGTTTGATATCCGATCGATGATGATGAACCCGCCAAGGTCGCGGTTCTCGGCATAGGTCGTGAACGGCACCTGTTCGTCGAGCGAAATATTGCAGACACCAATTTCGTTCAGCTTCAGGGTTTTGGCGGCTGTGTGCTCGAGCGTGTTGACATTGACCTCATATTTCGGCTGAGCGATTTTGGCAGGCACGCTGCGGGTGCCGAGTTTGATCAGATAGGGTCTGCCCGGCAGCATCGGCTCATCGCCCATCCACAGGATTTGAGTTTCGAACTGGTCAGCTACTTCAACAGGCGCATCTGCGGAGCAAATGACATTGCCTCGGCTAGCATCGATTTCGTCGGTGAGTGTCACCATGACCGACTGGCCTGAAACAGCCTGTTCAAGGTCGCCTTCCTGGGTAACGATTCGGGCAATGGTGCTTTCACGTGCCGACGGCAGGACTTTCACCTTGTCACCAGGTTTCAGCGTGCCCGATACCAGTGGCCCTGCAAATCCACGGAACTGCCGGTCCGGTCTGCACACCCATTGCACCGGCAACCGTGCTGGCGCATTGCCTGCCGCGTCATTCAAGGTGACTGTTTCGAGATGTTCCAGAAGGCACTTGCCCTTGTACCATGGCGTTTCCCGGCCCTGATCGGTGACATTGCATCCGCCAAGTGCAGACATGGGGATGCTCGTCACATCGCCAGCGCCGATCTCGTTTGCAAACTTTTGAAAGTCTTTCTCTATGGCTTGAAAGGTTGCCTTGTCATAGTCCACCAGATCCATCTTGTTCACTGCCAGCACCAGATGCCTGATGCCGAGCAAGGTCACGATGTAGGCATGGCGGCGCGTCTGGGTCAGGATGCCCTTGGTGGCATCAATCAGCAGTACGGCAAGATCAGCGGTTGATGCCCCTGTCGCCATGTTGCGGGTATACTGTTCATGACCCGGCGTATCGGCCACGATGAACTTGCGCTTTGGCGTGGTGAAGGCGCGATAGGCGACATCAATGGTAATGCCTTGTTCGCGTTCTGCTGCCAGACCATCAACCAGCAGGGCAAAGTCGATATTGCCGCCCTGGGTACCCATGCGTTTTGAGTCTGCTTCAAGAGCAGAAAGCTGGTCATCGAAGATCAGCTTGGACTCATATAACAGGCGTCCGATCAATGTTGACTTGCCATCATCCACCGAGCCGCAGGTGATGAAGCGCAGCATGTCCTTTGCCGATTGTTTGGCCAGATAGGTTTCGATGTTGTCAGCAGTTAGGTCAGGGGTTTGCATCAGAAATAACCTTCCTGCTTTTTCTTTTCCATCGATGCCGACTGGTCATGATCAATGACGCGCCCGGCGCGCTCGGAAGTTGTCGTGACCAGCATTTCAGCAATCACTGCCTCAAGTGTATCGGCGTTTGAAAGTGTCGCGCCAGTGAGCGGATAGCAGCCAAGAGTACGAAACCTGACCATCTTCATTTCAGGCTGCTCGCCCTCGTTAAGGGGCATCCGGTCATCATCCACCATTATGATATCGTCACCCCGGTAGACCACCGGGCGTTTTGCGGCAAAATACAAGGGTACAATTGGTATGTTTTCATCTCGGATGTACTGCCAGATATCCAGTTCTGTCCAGTTTGAAAGCGGGAAAATACGCATGGATTCACCCTTGTTGATGCGGGTGTTGTAGCTGCGCCAAAGTTCCGGGCGCTGGGTCTTCGGATCCCAGCGGTGTTGCGGATTGCGGAATGAAAAGATGCGCTCCTTGGCGCGGGACTTTTCCTCGTCGCGCCGCGCTCCGCCAAATGCAGCATCAAATCCGTATTTGTTCAGTGCTTGCTTGAGAGCATCTGTCTTCATGATTTCGGTGTGGCGGGCAGAACCTGCGGTGAACGGGTTTACGTTGTCGCGCACACCATCTTGATTTGTGTGCACAAGCAATTCCAGCCCGAGCTCTTTTGCCGTGTGGTCGCGAAACTCGATCATTTCGCGAAATTTCCATGTGGTGTCCACGTGCAAAAGCGGAAATGGCGGCCGGGCCGGATAAAACGCTTTCATCGCCAGATGCAGCATGACCGCCGAGTCCTTGCCGATTGAATACAGCATCACCGGTTTTTCACATTGCGCCGCGACTTCGCGCATGATGTGGATACTTTCGGCCTCAAGTTGCTTCAGATGTGTGAGTTTTTGCGGATTGCTCATATGCGTCCTGTATACATGTGAAATGCTGCACATGAGCGTTTCAACGTGGATCAGGCCAATTGTCAATGATTGTCCTGCCTTGCATGATTTATGTCCCTGCTGATCAAGTTGACCCGCCTGCAACGCCATAGTCTTGGAACTCATAAACCAGGAGGTTGAGACCATGCCAGCACGTGGAGACGGCCGACGTCGCGCCCGGGGCGGTGCAGATCGTCCAAACAGGGCGCCGGGACAGCTGCCGAAACCCATAGGTGTGTTTCGCAACCCGCTGCCGCCGGTTGAACTGCTTGATCAGGACAAGCTGATGCGCATCGTTGATGCCGCATACCGGGTGTTGCAGGAATCGGGCCTTGAAATCCGTTCTGAACGCTGTCTCGATATTTACGAAAAGAATGGCTGCAAGGTCGATCGAGCCAGTCAGATGGTCTGGATGGACCGCGCAACCGTTGAGCACTTTGTTGCGCTGGCGCCTGAGAGTTTTGACATCCACGCGCGCAATCCTGAGCGCAACACGGTGATGGGCGGCAATTATGTGAATTTCAATACCGTTGGTTCACCTCCGAATATCAATGACATCGACAATGGCCGCAGGTCCGGCACGTATGCAGCGCTGGTTGATCTGGTGAAACTAAACCACGCCCTTGGCACTTGCCACACCATGGGTGGGTCGATTGTCGAGCCGATGGACTTGCCCGTGCCAACCCGGCATCTGGACAATGCCTATGCCATCCTGAAGTACACTGACCGTGCCGCCTTTGTGCGCACGGTGTCAGAGTTCCGCGCCCGTGACGCCATCGAGATGGCGGCTATTGCACGAGGTGTCAATCTTGAACAGATCAAGACAGAATGCTCGCTGCTGACATCCTTCAACGTCAACAGCCCGCGCCGTGTGGACGAGGAATTGCTGGACGGTTTGCTGTACTTTGGCGAGTTCGGGCAGGCGGTTGCCATAACCCCGTTCACACTCGCCGGTGCCATGAGCCCGGTTACGGTTGCCGGTGCGCTGGTGCAGCAAACCGCCGAGGCGATTGGCGTCATCGCGCTTTCACAGATGGCGAACCCCGGTGCGCCGGTTCTGTTCGGTGGCTTTACCTCCAATGTCGACATGAAGTCCGGCGCACCTGCATTTGGCACCCCGGAATATGTAAAGGCAGTGCTGATAGGCGGGCAACTGGCGCGTTATTTCAAGCTGCCATACCGTTCATCCAATGTGAATGCGTCGAACTGTGTCGATGCGCAATCGACCTATGAAAGCGCCATGTCCTTGTGGGCAACCGTCATGAGTCACACGAACATTGTGCATCATGGTCTTGGCTGGCTTGAAGGCGGACTGTCAGCATCGATGGAAAAAACCGTCATCGATGCTGAAATGATCCGGCAATGGGTGGCAAGCCTTGTGCCGCTTGATGTCAGTGATGATGCGCTGGGTGTTGATGCCATTGCAGGGGTTGCTCCGGGCGGGCATTTCTTTGGAGAGGCCCATACCCTGGCACGTTATGAAACAGCATTTTACCAACCCATGGTTTCAGACTGGAGCAATTTTGAGAACTGGCAGGAAGCGGGATCACTGACGGCGACGCAGCGCGCCAACAAGGTCTGGAAGCAGATGCTGGAAGCCTATGAGGAACCGCCCATGGACGAGGCTGTTGATGAGGCTTTGCTGGACTACATGAACCGGCGCAAGGAAGAACTCAAGAACGTTCAACCGTAAATCATCATCCGGGTAAACGGAATCATTTTCCCGAATAAAGACGTTTATTTCAAAATATTAGAGCAGATTCATCCATCCTTGTGGATGGATATTGCCTTAATCGTGCCATCGGCGTTGACACTTATCGAAGCGGCATGTTTCAAAGCCTCGAAGTCTTCACCTGTCAACTCAAGAACGGGGCATGTCAGCGTGTAAAGTTTCTGGGCTACCGCAGCACCGATCATCACATTTGCATCGGCGATTTTCATGATGATTGCCGCTGGACCAGAGCCATTTCTGACCGCCTCGGCAACCCCGCCGGGTGTGCCGCCAGACCCCCGCGTGGATGGCATGACCAAGATCATGTCCTTGATGCACTGGCCCTTTTGTGAATGATTATTGTCAATGATAATGCCGGTGGCAGGATCAAACCCGCCCCAGAAACTCAATGGCTCGTCCAGCCACAGGACTGGCCCGGCAGCCGTGCCCTTAAAAATTACACGGGCCTTGATCGACATCACTCAAGCCCTCGCCAGATTGCGGGGTCGCGCCAGACTTCGCCTTGCACGGCAGTCTCAGCACATTCGCGCAGTGATCCGAAACAAACCTCAACACCAAGCTGACCTGGTGCATACCAGGCCCATTTAGCGGCGTTGGTCATCACCCGACCCTTGCAACCGCGCACGGCCGGTGAGAAATAGGTACAGGTATCAACGATGATCTGCGCGCCTGCTTTTTCCAACGCTTCAATCCAGCCCTTCTCTGCGGCCAGGCCACGTACATGGCGGCTGGTGGAGATGTAGAGGTTCACGCCACCCTTCACCTTGCGGCCCTCCAGCAGCGGCACAAGGGCGGCAAACTCGGTGAAGGAAAAATGCGGCGTGCCAAGCGCCACCATTTCCACCGGGCCGTCTGCAGCAGATGTGAGACTGCGGCGGGCGCGAGACAAATCCTCAAGCGTGATCATTTCGACCCGTGATGGTTTCTTGCCATTGAATGCCTTTTCGAACGTGGCGGCTTCAGGCGTGCGGTCTATGCCATGCCAGTGCTCTACGCCACCTGCTGCGGCAGCGGCAGCAGAGATGGCTTTCAACGCATCCTCGCCGGTGTCCGCCGGCAAATGGTCGATGGCTGGAACATCCTTGCCTGCCCGCTGCCCCATGGCTGTGCCAAGCAGGTGGAAGTAGATGTCCTGTCGCTTGAGCGCATCCGGCACGGCAGAGGTGTCGAACAGTATTGTTGCCAGGCGCCCTGCATCGGTGTGCAGTCCCGCAAACGGTGCATATCCGGTGAGTGCGCAAGCCACATCCAGGTAGTCGCCATATTTGTTGGTTCGCGCGCCCACGACGGCATTGTAAAAGCTCACTGCATTGCTTTCGCCAACGACGATATGGTCACCCAGATTTGGCCTGCCGGGAAGCTGGTACGGTGCACATGTCCAAACGGTGCGGCAGCCAAGCTTTGCGTATAGTTGCATCAGCTCCTTTGCGCCGCGTGCTGTTTGTGTCAGTGGGTCGCGTGATTTGCTCTCGGCGAGACTGACAAGCCCGTTGTTGGTCCATGCAGGCACAGCAAATTTTGCGCCATTGTCCAGCATGAAGCGGGCAAAGTCGACATGGGCCTGACCTGCATAAAAGCATGCATCGATGTGGGCAAACGTAACCGGAACCAGTTCTCTTGCCGCCATGACATTGGCAGCCCTCACCACAAGCTCCATGGCAAACTGCATGGCCTTGCCGCTGCCTCCTGCCAGCAACGCCTTGCATTCGTCATTCAGCTTCAGCGCATCGTTCATGGATCTACAGTTTCAGCATGTTCTGGATCAGGGCAAGTGTGTTATCGTGGTCGCTGGTGACGTGAGCTGCACCGTTGTCTTTCAGGCGCTGGCGTTTTTCTTCGATCCAGTGATACCCGATAAAATGCGTGCCGTTTTTCTGACCGGCCTCGAGATCATTCAAATTGTCGCCGATGAACACGATGCGCTCAGGCGGCAGGTCCAGGTCATCAATCACTCGTGCCAGCACCTGATGCTTGTGGCCGCTTTGATCTGATGTGCCGGGGTAACTGCTGAGATGATCCCAAAGACCCGCATGACGCAGTCTTATTTCTGCAGCACACCTCAGATTTGCCGTGGCGATGCCCAGTGCCATACGCTCATGCTGCGCCAGTGCCCCGACAAGTTCCGGGGCCTTGTCAACAACCGTCACTTGCAGACGGCCCGAAGAGAAACCGCTTTTCAGTTCCGCGTCATAAGCGTCAATGAAGCGGTCATAATGGCTGGCATGAAACTCGTCGCCGAGACGGCTCTGAAGCACTTCCAGCACAATGTCGCGATCATTGCGAACCTTGTAGCTGTCCCAGTCCGTTGAAAGACCCTCAATGTTGAACAAGCTTTTGAACGGCGCGAAAAAGGCCAGTTCCTCAAGCTCTTTCAGGTGCAAGAGGGGCCCGTCCACATCAAAAATAACGGCATAGTCGTGTTGGGAAACCAAAGCGATCACCGCTTCACGATAGAGGGGCGAATTTCAATCACGACTGGCATTTCGGCTGTCAGTCCGGCCTTGATCGCATCGCTCAATTCACCCAATGACTGGGGCCTTTCGGCTCCGCAGCCATAGGCTTCAGCCAGTTTGGCAAAGTCCGGGTTGATCAACGATACGGCATTCGGCTGAATGCCCTTCATGACCATGTCGTCCCTGATCTGGCCCAGCGCGTCATTGTTCCACAACAGCACGATTAGTGGTTTTTTCAGTTCTGCTGCGGTGCCGAGATCATTGATGGTGTACTGCACGCCGTAGTCGCCCGCCATGGCAACGACCGGACGGTCAGGCTGGCCGACCCGAGCCCCAATTGCCGCTGGCAGGGCATAACCCAAGGTGCCAAAGCCTGCCGGGTGAAGGTAGCAATCGGGCTGGTCAAACGCCAGAACCTCATTGGCGGCATAGGCGATCTGGGTCATGTCGGATGCAATGATGGTGTCGGCTGGAAGCGCTGCGCGAACAGTGTCCAGCACTGTCCTGATGGTTTTGCGCAAATCGTCGTCCTTGGCCGCGCAGGCAGCGCGAAGCTCTTCTACCTCACCGGAGCGATCAGTTTTCTGCATGCTGGTGGTCAACCTGCCGGCAAGCATTTCCAGGGTAATTTTGGCATCACCAAGGATCGGCAACTCAGCAGGGTATGGTCTCACCATCGAAGCGGGGTCCACATCAATGCGGATCAGGCCCTTTTCAATATTGAAGGTTTGATACCAAAGGTCGGTTTCCGACAATTCGGTACCCACGGCCAAAACGACATCTGCAGCCATGATGATTTTTGTTGCCAGCGTTTCGGGCAGCAGCGCTCCGGCGAGCAGCGGGTGACTGTCAGGCACGGCGCCTTTTGCAGCAATGGTCGTGAAAATTATCGCCCCGGTTTTTTCTGCAATTTCGGCAGCCTCGGCGCCAGCGTGACGTGCGCCACCACCAAGTATGATGACTGGCTGCTCGGCTTTGGTCAGCTTGGCCAGCGCTTCATCGACGGCTGCTCCGCAAGGGCGCATACGGGTGGGAAGGTCGCGGACCTGCCATCCGTCTCCTTCTGGCATTTTTAGCACATCAAGTGGAATTTCCAGATAGACCGGGCGGGGCCGCGCGGTGCGGAACAAGGCAAATGCTTCAGCGATCCTGTCCTGAACATCTCGTGCGGAGTAGCAGGTGGCGGCAATCTGGGTGACTGTTGCGGCGGCATTGCATTGTGAGCGCATTTCGTGAAGGCGGCCCCGTCCTTGACCCCAGTCCTTCACATCCAGTGTTGACGAGATCACCAGCATCGGCACGGAGTCAGAATATGCCTGGCCCATCGGGGTCATGATGTTGGTGAGGCCGGGCCCTGTTATGGTGAAGCAGACACCGGGCTTGCCGGTCGCGCGCGCGTAACCATCAGCCATGAAGCCTGCGCCCTGTTCATGCCGCGTCAGGATATGGGTGATGCTGGAGCGGGGCAGTGCCCGGTACATCTCTACATTGTGGACACCGGGAATGCCGAACACATCAGTGACACCATAGGCTTCAAGCAGGCCAACCAGGGCCTCACCAATGCTTACACCACCGTCATTCATTGTGCTCTCGCCTCCATTTGCTTGCTGAACCTTGCCGGGGAAATGGCATCAATTTCTAGTCCTGCAGAGACAATATCCTCAGGCAATTGTCGTCCCTTGATCAAAGCTGCTGCCAGCCTTGCCATGGCTGGTGCGGTCTGAATGCCATAGCCGCCCTGGCCAGCCAGCCAGAAGAAGTTGTCCTGTGCATCGTCATATCCGACCACCGGATTGCCATCTTCTGCAAAGCATCTCAACCCGCCCCAGGTACTGCCTGCATGTGTGACCTCAAAGTCGATGACGGCCTGAAATTTCTCAACGGCTTCTGCCAGCGCCATGTCGTCGGCCCCGGCGTCGTGCGGGTCAACAGGTGTTGCGTCTGCCGGGGACAGCATCAGCTTGCCGCCCATCGGCTTGAAATAGAATGTTTCGCCGGCGCCAAAACAAAGTGGCCAGTTGTTCAACCCAACTCCTTGCGGCATGTCCAGCAGCATGGCTGACCGCCGCTTCGGAGTGACTTCAATAGTTTGTGCGCCAGCTAATGCTGCCACTGTGGATGCCCATGCACCGGCAGAATTTATCACAGTGGCGCAACTCAACGGCTCTTGTGATGTCTGTGTCTGCCAGGCGCCGTAGTGGCGGGTAAAGCCGGTGACTTCCGTTTTTGGCAGAAAAGTCCCGCCACGCGCCTTGAACAGTTTTATGTAGCCCTGCAACAACAGGTCCACATCCAGGTCGCGGGCCGCATCGTCAATCATGGCTGCCACCAGTGCGTCCTGCTTCAATAATGGTACGCGCGCTTTTAACTCATCCAGCGGCAGGGGGCGCAGACCCAGTGCCTCACCTTCGGATATGTGAGCTTCATCGCCCGGGCCAATCAGCATTACCTCGCCACGCGGGCTCAACAAGGGTGCTGCAGCAAAATCGTTCGGGGCAGATTCAAAAAACGCCTCGCTTGCCTTTGCCAACGCCTGAATTGGTTTGGGCCCGTAGCTTGGGACAAAGGTCGCAGCCGAGCGTCCGGTTGAATGATAACCTGCTGCCTCTTCGCGCTCTACCACGCAAACCTTGTGATCTGCGGCCAGCTCCGCTGCAACCGAGAACCCGGCGATGCCGCCGCCTACCACTACGAATTCAAAAACTTTGCTCATGTCATTTATTGCATTGCGCGTTGATGGAAAGTCACGTCATTCTTGGCGCATCCAAAACCCTGCGTCGAGAGCCAACTTGCCATGACTGATGCCGTCCTTCATTTTTCCCGTTCTGAATATGATGCTCGCATTGCCAAAGTGCGCAAGGCCATGTCCGAACGCGGTCTCGATCTGATCATCGTTTCCGACCCTTCCAACATGGCGTGGCTGACGGGTTATGACGGTTGGTCGTTCTATGTGCATCAGGCCGTTCTGCTTGGGCTTGAAGGCGAACCGGTGTGGTGGGGCAGGGGCATGGACGCAAACGGTGCCTACAGAACAGCCTTCATGGATCACGCTAACATAATCGGTTATCCGGACCATTTTGTGCAATCGTCCGAGCGGCATCCGATGGATCATTTGTCGACTGTCATCAATGAGCGTGGCTGGGCGAAGGGCAATATTGGCGTCGAGATGGACAATTACTGGTTCACTGCCGCTGCCTGGGAATCGCTGAAGGCTCATCTGCGGGACGCAAGGTTTTCGGACGCCAATGGTCTGGTCAACTGGCAGCGCGCCATCAAATCGCCTGCAGAGATCGAGTTTATGCGCCGGGCTGCTGCAATCGTTCAGCGCATGCATGAAACCATAGTTGACATGGCCGAAGAAGGCTTGCCGAAAAACCGACTGGTGGCCGAGCTTTACAAGGTGTCGGTTGAAGGGGCCAACGGTCACTGGGGTGACTATCCGGCCATCGTTCCCATGCTGCCGTCGGGCATGGACGCCACTGCGCCGCACTTGACCTGGGACGACAAGCCGTTCAAGGCGGGCGAAAGCACGTTCTTTGAAATTGCCGGTTGTTATCGCCGCTACAACTGTCCGCAGTCGCGCACATTGTTCATAGGCAAACCGCCGCAAAAATACCTGGATGCTGAAAAGGCTGTGCTGGAGGCAGTGGATGCGGGTTTGGAAAAGGCCCGGCCCGGCAACACCTGTGAGGACATTGCCATTGCGTTTTACGATACGCTCGAGAGGCACGGGTTCTCCAAGGATTCACGCACCGGGTATTCCATCGGCCTCAGCTATCCACCGGATTGGGGCGAGCGCACCATGTCGTTCCGGCGCGGCGACAAGAACGTGCTGAAGCCCGGTATGATCTTTCATTTCATGCCAGCCCTTTGGCTGGACGATGGTGGTCTGGAGATCACAGAACCCATGTTGATTACCGAAACGGGTGTGGAGTGTTTGTGCAACACACCGAGGAAGCTGTTCGTGAAGGGATAGAATGATGCGGCCCTTTGCAGATATTGAAAAGCTTGCTGCTGGTCACAAGAATGGCAAGGCAGCATTGGACGCGCTGCTTGACAAGACGATGCCGGGTCAGGCGGACATCGGGAAGATTTCCGATGACCGGCTTCTGGCGTTGTTTTGCCAGCATGTATTCAGTACGGGCCTGAACTGGAAGGTGATCGAAAACAAGTGGCCGGGTTTTGAAACCGTGTTCCATGGCTTCAATCCGAACATGCTCGCCATGCTGCCTGATGAAGCCTATGAGGCGATGCTGAGCGATACCCGCATCGTGCGTCACGGTGCCAAGATCATGTCGGTGCGCGATAATGCCATCTGGTTTGTCGAGCTTGCACGTGAGCACGGGTCGGCTTCGATGTTTTTTGCCAACTGGCCACCTTCTGACCAGATTGGCCTTCTTGAACTCATGAAGAAAAAAGGCTCAAGGCTCGGCGGTAATATCGGAGCCTACAGCCTGCGCCATGCCGGCAAGGACGGTTTCATCCTGTCCCGGGATGTCTGTGCCGCGCTTGTGCGCGAAGGGGTTGTCGATAAAGCGCCAACCTCAAAAAGGGACATGGCCGCGGTGCAGCACGCTTTTAATAACTGGCACAACGAAACAGGACGGCCCTACACGCAGCTTTCACGAATTCTGGCGATGAGCATGGGTTAGGCGGTTTTCTTTCTGAAAACGGCTAATGTCACAAGCCAGATCAGCGTGACTGCTGCCACTTGCCCAGCAATCACGGCGGGCCAGATCAACTCAAACTGAGCGTCGAAATACTTCTGAGGACCATAAGACAGCAATGCTATGACGCTGGCTCCAATGGACAGGATGCATCCTGTGCGTGTTTCAAGCGGACCTGCGAGGATCGCCGCAAATGCGACGGACATTGAAGTTGCGAGAAACGGGGCAATGGCAAATAGCGAGATGGTCGCAGGCGGGTGCGGAGCAGATTGTGCAAACAAAGCTCCAAGCATGACCAGCTGCAGAACAATCAGTGCCGCCAGGCAGGCGTTGGCAAAACGGGTGTCTTGGGTTGGCATGTATAATCTCCATAAACGTAATTTAGTGTACGGTTGATTTATCCGTAACAATGTGTACGTTTATTGTCAACAAGTGATTTGGAACAATGCATAGATGCGAGACGATACAAAAGCTGAGCGCAAGCACAGAATTGAGGGCGCGGCTTATGAATTGCTGGCCGAGAAAGGCTATCTTGCGACCTCGATGCTCAGAGTTGCGAAAAGGGCAAAAGCCTCCAATGAAACACTTTATCGCTGGTACGGCGACAAGCAGGGGCTATTCTGCTCTCTGGTCGAGAGTAATGCAGATGAGGTGCGGCGGCTGCTTGAAGCGGACATGGGGAAGGAAAGTTCACCTGATGGGACACTCAAGGCCCTCGGACCCCGGCTGTTGAGCTTGTTGACGGGTGACAAGGCGATAACACTCAACCGCGCCGCCGCGGCTGATCGGTCTGGCGAACTTGCAACCGTACTTGCTCAGTCAGGCCGTGAAACAATTGTGCCATTGATTGTGAGGACATTTGTGCAGGCAAGGCAAGCAGGAGCGCTTGACTTCAAGGACGCCGGGCAAGCCGTGGCGCTTTATCTGGACTTGCTGATCGGTGATTTGCAGATCCAGCGTGTGCTTGGTTCAATTCCGGCACCGGGGAAGTCAGAGATCGAACACCGCGCCAACCAGGCGCTGGCCAACCTCAAGATACTTCTGGCTGCGAACTCCTAATCGTCGCTCAGCGTGCCGGTTGATTTTTGGGTCAGCACCATCAGCGCATCTGCGATGTGTTCGTCCGATATGTTGTAGTCACCAGCCTCAACCCTGATCTTGTGAGCGCGATGCAGCACGTCCACATGTGTAAAGCCATGTGGCGGATCAAACTTGTAGCAGGCAAGCTCCATCAATTGACCAAGCGGATCGCGGAAATACAGCGAGTCCATGAATCCCCTGTCGACATCGCCGGAGTTTGAGAAGCCTGCCGCCTCCAGCCTTTCAGCGGCCTGTGTGTATGTGGCGCGCGAAACGATGAAAGCCAGGTGGTGCAGATTGCCAATGCCATTGGGATTGGGTCTTGCATCGGACTCCCAATCCTCGTTGGTGAAAATGGTGATCAGACGTCCGTCGCCGGGATCGAAATACAGATGATTGATGTCAGGAGCATCGAGATTGGGCTGTTCGAATACGAAAGGCATACCCAGAATGCCTTCCCAAAAGTCAATTGAGGTTTGCCGGTCAGCACCGTTCAGGGTGATGTGGTGAACGCCTTGTGTCTGGATGACGGCCATGCCTTCAATCCTCCCATTCGAGTTGCTTTTCGATCTCGCGCACGTCGGTTTTCAGTATCTTGCCATAGTTGCTTTTTGGCAGCGCGTCCACAAACCGGTAGGCTTTGGGCCGTTTGAACCGCGCCATGTGGGCCAGACAATGTGCGTCAACCTCTGCTTCAGTTATGGTAGTGCCTACCTCACGGACCATATAGGCAACGACTACCTCGCCCCAGTCAGGATGTGGTCTGCCGATCACGCAGACCTCGGCCAGCTGTGGCATTTGCAGGAGCACTTCCTCGATTTCGCGTGGATAGACATTGGTCCCGCCTGAAATGATCAGGTCTTTTGACCTGTCGGTGATGGTGAGGTAACCGTCCTCGTCAAACATACCCACATCGCCGGTCCATAACCAGCCATCGCGCAGTGCTGATGCGGTGGCGTCCGGGTTGTTCCAGTAGCCGGACATGACCGGGTCACCCAGACACACGATTTCGCCCTTTTCGCCCGCTGGCAGCTCCCCGCCATTTTCATCGACCACGCGCACGTGTACGCAACTGTCGGCCACGCCAGCTGATCCCAGCCGGTGGCGCCATTTCGGATGGTCGCGGTCGGCAATGTCTTCACGCGACAAATGCGTGATAGTCATCGGACTCTCGCCCTGTCCATAAAGCTGCGCCAGTTTCGGGCCAAAACGGTCAAGGGCGGCTATGCAATCTTCAACATACATCGGCGCGCCGCCATAAATGATCAGTTTGAGATTGCTCACACCGGTCAATATCCCGCATGTCGTCAGTCGCCTGACCATGGTGGGGGCAGCAAACATCGACACGCCTTTCCAGTGGCCGATCAGGTCGAAGATCTCTGCCGGATCAAACCCGCCTGATACCGGCACAACATTGCAGGCGCCTGCACACACGTGCGGGAACATCCACATGCCTGACCCGTGCGACAGGGGAGCCGGGTGGATGATGCAGTCATCCGGCATCACCCGGTCGAAGTCGGTAAAATAATTGAGCGTCATCGCCACAATGTTCCGGTGGCTTAGCATTGCGCCCTTGGGTCTGCCTGTGGTGCCGGATGTGTAGAACAGCCACGCCAGTTCATCGGCCTGGACGAAGACCATGCCTGCCGGTGGATGATCAAGCAGTCCTTCATAAGTGCTGCCTGTCACGTCTATGAGGTGGCCTGCACATGCGGTAGCTGCCATCGTATCTGCCAGATCAGGCGTAACGAAACACGCCTTGCAAC
>Ga0307379_10006238_pt1 | contig 16446 bp, 2 predicted proteins | sample UN2MG_FD_202237 | JGI IMG/M metagenome (GOLD analysis project Ga0307379, IMG submission 202237) | Soil microbial communities from Risofladan, Vaasa, Finland - UN-2 | ecosystem: Environmental > Terrestrial > Soil > Coastal area > Acid sulfate soil | place: Finland: Risofladan, Vaasa | collected... | reverse complement strand
GCTGTTTTTAAATACTTACTTCCTTTATAAAAAGTTAATAAATCGTTATACTGTTTTGGTAATATATCCTGCCCTACACCTAAAGTTTTTAATGAAGGATTGCTAAGTCCTGCTTTATTTTGAAAAGACCTATTTTGTAATTCTATTCTATTCAGTGCTGCAGTTTGTTCTGGTGAAAGAATTTTACTTCTAAAATTTGGTATAGAAGCATTAGGAAATAAATTTGCAAATAGTTCATCCCTACTTGTATCTCCTGATAATGCTCTCATTAAATCCATACCTGGAGATTCTGGATACATTTCATCAAAAGCTGCTAATGACTCATAATAATCTTTTTGTTGATTAACTAAATCTACAATTTCTTGATCTGTAAAAAAGTCTTCTTTTCCAGGTACCCACTGTGGTTGCTCAAGTGCTGTTTTCATATCATGCTGAGCCCACCATCCTTCTGAATAAGGTTGATATTCTACATTACCCATACCTCGAATATATTCACCAGGGTATCTATAAGGAAATGCTTTCTGATCTTTACCAAACAATGATTCATCTGCTAATAAATCATATGTAGCTTGACCTGGCTCAGATTTACCATAGTCAACAGCTGAGTTAACAGCTGAGTCTATAGCTTTAGAAATATCTGTATTTAAGTCTATTCCTTTAGCATCTTTAAATATTAGTGAATTAGCTTCTGGTTTAACAAAAGATTTATTTGATGAGAATGCATTATCTGGAACGTTAAATGGTAAACCATATTTTTGTTCATGTAAAAATCCAAAGTCTTTTTCTATAATATCTCTAAGTGGCTCTTTTTCTACAAATCTTTTTAAACCTAATCTACCAGATCTTGGTGGCCATCTTTTAGAACTTTTAGAACCACCTTCTTTATAAGCTTCTATTATACCTTCTCCTTTAATGTAAGATTCTGGTACTTCTAATCTTAACCACTCATTTCCAAATTGATCTGTTTCAGGAACAGCACCAGATTTACCAAATAATTTAATGTAATGTTTTTTATAATCATTATAAATACCAGATGCTTTATCATTACCTTGTATTCGTGTAGATAATTCTGCAGTAGGTATATAAAGATATTTCTTCCCTTGCTCAGCAGCATATTGTAACATCTCTTGTATTAATCTTTTTTCAGTAGATTTTTTATTGGTCATTAAAACTCTTTTTTGTTGTAAGTTTCTTTTAATGACATCAGCTGCTTCACCAGTAATTTGTTCCATATGAGATCCTGGTTTAAATTGAACATTTGGAGAAAAGTAAGTACCAGTTGAACGTTGTTCAAATTCTTGCAAGTATTTTTCTAAATCAAATTCTTCACTACCATCTTTTCTATATCTTCTTTTCATTTTAGAAAACTCCTCAGCAGCATCTGATTGAATTCCTGATGCATAGAGTGCATCAGGTTGATATGCGTTTTCATAAACATGAACATGTGCTAATGTATCATTTGCATTACTATGATCTCTTGATCCATAACCAAATTGATCTACATTACTAAATTGAATAGTTCTTGGCTTTATAATTTGAAAATCTGCAAAAGAATCTTTGTTAGCCGCATAAGCTTCTTGTTTTTTATTAATAATAGCTAAATCATTTTCAAAGCTTTCTTCAAGTTCTTTAACGGTATCTGCATTTATATATTCTGTGATACCAGAATCAGTTGTAATAGTAGATTCCCCTTTTTCAAGAGCAGATTTTACTTTTTTAATTTTTTCATTTGAGCTGTCAATTACACTACGTTTTAAAAGATCTAATCCAGTAGAATAGTTACTAATACTATGTACTACATTAGCATTCAGTCTATTATCTCCTTGTTGGTACTTTGACCATAATCTTGTAAAAGGATTTGGATATATAGAACGTAAACCATAAGTAGAATTAGGAGCTTCCCTGTAATCACCTATTTCTGGATCAAATATATCTTTACCAGAAAAACTACCTTCTTTAAAAATAAGAGGAACTTCTGTTTTATTTAATGCTGGAATAGCTTGTTGTACACTTTCTAATAATTCTTTAGCATCCATATGTAAAACATTAGAATCTAATCCTTGCCATAAATCTGGATTATTAAATAATGATTCTATAACTTCATCTCCCCCTGCTGTTTTACGTAAAATACTGAGAGCTTGTTCAAAATTTATTTTACCTGTCTTAGGATTAATAGCTTTGTATAAAGGACTTTGAGGATTAGCTGTTACATTTAAATTTAATCCTGTAGGGGGAGTAACAGTTTCATAAATAAATGCATCTATATTAGTTGGTTCACCGGTCTCAGTTTTATATTCTTCTGGAAAACCTATTGACAGTTGTTGTCCTTGTGTAGGTGTTCCTAATACTTCTGTGCTTTGAGTATTTGGAAAAACAAGTTGAGGTTCTACAGTTGGTGCTGTTTCTCTAATTATAGGATTAGGTTCAAAAATTAATGGTAATTCAGGAGCTTTAATAATATTTTCTTTTTCTCTTTCTTTTTCTTTACCAAATCTTTTTTCTTTAACACCTTTACCAAGACTTGCTTTAGGTAATTCTCCTCCAGACTTCAATCCTTTATTATAATACATTCTATCAAAAACTGCAGGATCCATTTTAAATGGCTTTAAGTATCTTGCATCTCTAAGATTCCTATAACCATGCCTACCTATCATTAGACCCATTCCAAAAGGAAGTATATTTTCATTTACTTGTTTTTCGTTTTCTGTTTGAAGTCCTTCATAAATATTTTTTCCTGCTTCAATTGCAAAGCCAGGATTATCAGGATCTAAGTTAAATGCATCTACTCCAAATTTAGTTAATAGTGCATTACCCGGTGTTACAAGATTCCTTGCTATTTGATACTGTGGTAATTTAGAAACAATAGGTGCTGCTTTAGATAACTTTGGTAAAAGTCTAGCTCCCGACAATGCTTGTAAACTTTTTGAATAAGGTGCTGCAGCAAAGAATGCATTTAAAGCAACATCTTCATTATTAATTTCTGGATTATCGTTTACATAATTTTGATAAGCAGTGCTTCCTGTTTGAGCAGCCCAGTGAAATGGATCAAATAAATTTATAGCCTGATCAATAGGTTTTTGGAATTCCATAGATTTATCATAAAACAGTTGTCTTCCACCTGGACCATATGCTTGTGTCCAAGAATCTGCTTCATTTTCTGTCATTTGATCTGTCATTGTACCAACCATAGGATCTTGCCATTGTCCAGAAGTCCACTTTTCTAAAGTATTCTTTGGTTGGTTTGCAAAACTACCTAATTGATCTAACACAAAAGGCATCTTTGTTACATCAAAACCTGTTGTATATTTTAATAGTTTTGGTACAAAACCATTAATATATGGATTATCCCATCTTGTTTTTAAATTATTCTGAAATTTATTCTGAAGAAATTTAGCATCTTCTAGTTCTTTTTTGGATTTATCTCTATATTCATTTATAGCTTGATTTTTATATGTTTCTCCAAACAAAGTTTGAGCATAAGATGGTTGTGCGCGATACTGTTGTAAAAAGTTTTGTGCTTCAGGGGAGCCTAGAAAATTTTCAAAGGTTCCATATTGCTCTACTAAATTTGAACCCCTATACTCATCAGTATTCTGAGCATTCAGTTCTGTAGGTAAAATATTATTTAAAAAAGCATTCTGCAAATAACTTTTTGCTTCTTGATCTATTGTTTGTTTTTTCTGATTAACAAATTTATCTAGATCTTTATATGATGTTATATCTCTATTACCACTTAATTTTCCAAGTGATACATCTGTTCCCTCAACTTTAAATTTTAATTTATTTACTTTATTATTAAATTCTTCTAGAATTTTAGCTTTTTGTTTACGGACAGACTCTGGGTCATTAGAAACATCATAGTATGCTTTTATATTAGCTGGGTTTACATCTATCCCCATATCTATTTCTGTTAAAGCATTCATCTGATTAACAGCATCATTATATGCTTCTGCATACTCAGGAGTTACTTTATCCGAGATAGGATTAATTGGATCTAAACTACCTGACCAATTTGATCCATATACTTTATCAAACAATAGATTATTTAGTCCTAAGTAATTAGCTTGTGTATTATTTATATTGTCTTCCTTTTCTTCATTGTTGAAATAGGAATTAATAGTTGTTTCATAGTTTTTAAGTATGCTTTCTTCTGTGTCTTGTTTTTTTCTATTTGGAAATCTAGTAGTAAAAATACTTATGTCACTATTATTAATAGTTGTTCTACCATAATCATCAGTTTTTAATAAACTTTTGTCTACTGGTTTCCAATCAAAGTTCCAAGTAAATTGATTTTTATAATCATTCTTAAAATTAGAATCATCATTAAGAACTGAAAAATTATCATTGTTCCATTGGTTTCTGCTAGTGTATTGAAAGACATTTCCTTTTGTATCTTTTTTATACATTACCCCATTGTCATCAGTAAAATATACATCTGAATTTAATTGAGCATCAATACCTTCACTTAAATCTTTAAAGTTTTGATCTACACCTTTTTTAGTACCCCAACCTTCTTTCTCCAATTCTTTTCTGGCATCTTCTGCAGACATTCCAGATTTTATTTTTTTTAGAAGTTCCTTTGATACATTATTGTTATAATCATTATCAGCCACTGCAATTAAACTTCCAAACTCATTTTGAATTTGTTTAGAATCTAAACCATGATACTTTTTAAATTCATTAGGTCTAACACCTTGATCATATATTAAATGTGATATAACATGTTTTGGATAAAAATTAACTTTTCCATCTGATCCTTTTTCAAAATAATATTCCTCAAACTGATCAATTCTTGGTTGAATCTGTTGATTAAACATATCTTCAGAAAATGAAAAAAGTGGCTTAAGTTTTTTATGTTTATTTCCTTTCTTTAATGCATCTTTAGTATATTGCTCCCATTTTACATTAAAATTTTGTTGGTTTTGCCCAGATTTTTCTTCTTGTTTTAATTGTTCTATTTCTTGTATTTTAGCTACAAGTTTATCAACATTAGCATCAGTTTCTCTATTTTTTAAAAGACGGACTGTAAACTCATCTATACACTCTCCCTTATATGGCACTTTTCCAGGAGGACAATCTTCAGGCATTAATGTTTCATATAACCCATCTTCTGTTTCTAGTTGAGGAGCATATACCGTGTTATATAAACGATCAATGTTTTCATTATATGTTGGTTCTTGTTGATATACAGGATCTACATTATATAAGTCAGGTTGATTAACTAATTGGTTATTATTAGTTAAGTTAGCCACTGATGCTGGATTATTGTTTATTGGTCCAACAGGAGAATCCCAATTAGATATTGGAACTTGAGTTTTTAATTTTCTCTTAGACCCTCCATTTCTTAATTTAGGAACTTTAATAATTTTATACTTTGCCATTACTTTACTTCTTCAAGTTTATAACCTAAGTCTTCTAATTCTTTTTTAGAAAGACCATTTAATTCTATTACATCTCCCACTTCATATTCAAATGCTCCACCATTTTGTTTAAAGATAATAGGATTTTCTTGTGTTAAAACCATAGGCTTACCAAATGCATCCATAGCATCTACCATCCAAGGACTAACATCATTAGCATAACCATATTTATCTATATATGCTTTACGATTAAATCCCCAAAGATCACGGGTTACTGTAGAAAATTTATCTTTTGACAATCTTTTAAAAAAGTCCATGTGACCTTGTATATCATCATATGGATGAACAGGATTTGTTGTCAAGTGAAAACCAGATGGTAACTTCCCTTCTTTTGTTCTATTAGCATTAACTTGAAATGGAATAATTTCTTGACCATATTGATCAAATAAATAATTTAAATTATCTTTAACAAGCCCTTCAAATTCAGATGGTGAATATAGTGATGTATCAACAAGTTCAAGTTTTCCAGTGGTAGGGTTATATATTATTTTAAATTTACCACTAGTAAGTAAATTATCATGTTTATATCCTTGCATTAGATCTACTAAAGGACCAGATGTTTTACTTTCATTTGGTATGCTTGCTAATAAACTTTTTATTGAAAGATCTTCTCCTCCTTTTGTTTCAGCAAATAACTCATAAGCTTTTAATGGACCATACCAATCTATTGCTTCTTGTAATCCAGCATCACTTTCAAAATCATAAAATGTTGGCTCAAAACCTGTTTCATCACCAAAGAAATAATTTCTATTTAAATCTCTCTTACCTTCACCATAAAGTTGTCTAATATCTTCAGGAATTTTTTGTCCATGCATCACACCTGTACCAAAATAACTTCCAGGATATTTTCTTGAGCCTTTTATTGCACTTATTACATCTGTATCATATCTTCCTGCGCGGTGGCTTTGTGTTGCAATATCATAACCTATTTCTTTTGCTAAAAGACTAAATGGATTATGATTAGATCTTGTAAATTTCTTTATGTTCTTTTCCCATCCAGTTGGTAGTTTATCAATTAACCCTGGTACTTTTTCAGCTATTTTTATAAGGCCGAGACTAGCTTTAGGAAGTTCCCCTCCCTTATTCATTCTAGTTAATGAAGGTACAGAAATGTCTTCTACTACATATCCTCCATCTACATGTTTTTTAATTTCATCTTCAGTTAGTTCCAAATTTATAAATCCTGGTGAAACATCTTTATAATTTTCTGCAAAATAATTAGCATCTTCATCACTATCAAATCTTATAGCCTCACTAGATTCTGGACCATAGTCTCCAATTTGCAATACTCCATTAACAGATTGAATTTGAGGTACAGCATAGTTATCCATGCTTGCCATATAGTGTGTTCCTGTATCTCCATTATCAAACTCATATGGTTGATCTGGTATGTTGATCATTCTTTGAGCTGAGGGATTACCAAACATATTAGCATAAGCAAGTCTTGCTTTCATCATAGCATTCATTGCTTCTTTTTCTCCTCCAGGTTGAAATCTAATAGGTTCATTACCAAATAAGTGTGTACCTCTTTTGTCCGTGTACATTTGAGGCATTTTTATTTTTTGACATCTACATTTTGGACATGGTCTTTCATAACCTTCTGGACAATCTCCTCTACCTAGAACTGTACCATTAGGATTTACTTGAAGTTCTGGTGGATTAACTTCAATATTGTTTTCTGTAGATGTATCTTCCTGTGGAGTATCATCTGTGTATTCTTCATCATACTCTTGATCATATGCATAATCATTGTATGTTTTTTTTCTTTTAATAGCAGGTAGATTTTGATCCTTTAATTTATCTATAGCACCTTCAATTGGAACTGTATATCTTACATTACCATATGGTTTAAATGTTATAGGAATATTATCTAATGAAGTTTCTTTACCGCCAAGATCTCCTCTAATTCCTCCAGTAAAAGAAGCTACACCAGGAATTTTTTTAAATGGTTTTATTTGATATGTAATCTCTGGACTTAATAAAGACATATCAAATCTAGCTTCATCAGTTTCATTTGCAATAAGGTCTTGAGCAGTTTTTGTTCCTTGCTCTATATCATTTGCATATGCATTTAATATATTTTGTGTTTGTATGTCATTATATTCAGGCCGTTGTCTAACTGCAAAATTTAATACATTTAACTTAGGTATAAAAGCCATATCTCCCTGCCTTGTTAAACCTTTATCAAAATATCTTTGAGGTTTTATTGATGCATTATTTTTTCTTCTACCAAAAACACCCATTATACCAAGATCTCCAGTACCATAAAATCCAGGTTCAGGTGCATACCCAACATTTAAAGATCCATACCCTGTAAAAGGTCCACTAGCAGAATCTCCAAATGCATTACCAAAAACATCCCAACCTACATTTGCTGTAAGTGGAATTCCTTTTTTATACAAAGGTTTTGCTCCTGCTAGATTTTTTGCAGCATTATATTGATTTATAACAGATTGATTTAATCCAGAAACAGGAGTTCCAGTAGTATCTGATACATCTTGCAGATATTGTTGATACTGTGGATTACTTCCACCTTGCAATGCAGGATCATAGTAATCACTAAACAATCCTTCTTGAGGTATAAAATTTAAAGTCCGGTTTGTTAAACTTTGTGCATCAGTATTGTAAGGTCTACCTAAAGTAAAAGATAAAGGATTGGCAGATAGATCTGCTTTTTTAAATAGATTAGGTGCAGTATATGTTAAACTATAATTAGGATTTCTATTAAAGTCTGAAGTTTGACCATAAGAAGATCTAAAGTCAAATGGTGTAAATGTTAAAGATCTATCTTTTCCAGTACCTGCTAAACCAAATGAAGCTTTTGGTAAATCTTTTTTCTTTGCTCCACCGTTTTTAAAAGGACCATAGTATTGTTCATATTCTTCTGGAGTAATATCATATTCTTGCAAGTAAGCTTCATTTTGTTGTCTTACTTCATCTTTTTGGTTTTGATAGTCTAACCATTGTCTGTCATATTCCTTTTGTTTTTTTAAATCTCTAAGTGTAGCGGCACCTTTAAAATTTATTTTTCTTCCTTCTTGTTCTGCTCTTTCAATTTCTCCAGGAACATATTCAGTTTCATCACCTACTTCTTCATCATAACCTTGATAATATTTAGGATCATAACCTGTAAATTTTTGAACTAAAGCTGGTATAAGTCTATTAACTTCATGTTTACCAAATTCTAAATCTTTACCTCGTTTATAAGTAGTATGTTTATATTTTTGACCTTTACCATCCATTAATCTTCCACTATGTTTTTTAGATTTTGTTTTACCAGGAGTTAGTCTTACATGAGGTATCATCATACTTGGGTCACCTTCAGTATATGTTGGTGCTTCTACATCAGAAGATGCTAAATCTAATCTAGGTATTACAGAGTCATTTGAAAGTTCTATATAGTCATGCTCTCTTTCAAATCTTGTATCATAATCAGGAATATCATAAAACTTATTATATATATGACCTAAATTTTGTTCAGTTATTCTATCATCATCATCATAACTAATTGTTTCACCATGCCCATATGTACAATCTGTACATCCTTCATATTCCTCTTTTTTAATATTTTTATATTCATCAAAAGTTTTGTTTTTATTAGAAAAAGGCATATATTCAGGATTTAAATATGCATCTTCCCAATTGTATCCACTTTCAATTTTAGTTGTTAGATTAGGATATTTTGCAAGATTTGCTAAGTTTTCTTTTTCAACTTCCTTTAACTTTTTATATTGTTTGAATTTTTCAAATTCAAAATTATTCTCATCAGGAACATAGTATATAGACTTGTCTGCATTATATCCTTTTGGTTTACTAGGATCTACAACTACTTGGTAATTTAAATCTGGATATATACCTACTTCAACTGGACTCCATTCATATGTAGTATCACTTAAACCAGGTTTAAATATACTTAATCTTTTTTCTGGGCGAATTAAACTGTACCGCGGTTCTAAATTTTTTATGGTGAGGTCATCTGGCCACCAAGGATATTTTTCTTGTTCTTCAGTTGGTACTACTTTATTCCCTTTACTATAAAGTTCCGATTTTTCTCTATAAGCTTTGGATTTACATCTTCCTTCTTGTTCATCCCAAAAATAACCTTCAGGACAATCTGTTCTTTGTCCCTCACATCTTTTTGTTTCTGGATTATATGTGTAACCTTCTGGGCATTGTGGACCACCATCAAAAAATTTAGATAGAGCTCCACCATCTGCATAATACTTTGCATTAGGATCAAAGATTTTATTTTTTCTTGATTTAGGTTTAGAGAATAATGGATTTTGTGCAAAGAACTTATTGGTAGCTCCAAGGCTTCTAGAATATGCTTTTGAGTTTTTCTTATTAGGAATTTTAGGTCTCTTAGCAGAACCTCCCTTTTTAAAATTATCTGGACTTTCTAAGTCTTTAATATTATGATTATAATAGTTAGATGTTAGTTCTTCTCCGGGATTTATATTTCTTTTAGCTAACATCAATATATGATCTCCATTATCTACTTCATATATATTTGGACTTTCACTATGATTGTAATAACCTCCTAGTTCTACAGATGGAAATGGTGCTTGATATTGCTCCCCATTTTTTGTAAAATTTTTTCTAATATGAGAAACACCTATGACATCATCTTTAGCAATTGGTTCTTGACTAAATATACCTTTACCTTGTATTTTAGATGGGCCAACACTTAATGATTTAAATACAGGAGCATTGACACCATTCTCAGCACTTATTACATTATCACTTTTTTTACTACCGGTTGTATTGTTTGTATAAGCTTTGTTATACTTAGTAGCTGGTTTAGATTTATTTAAATTTCTAATTGCGTCTATTATTACTTTCTTATTGTACATTACCTAAATGAATTTAAAGTTTTGTAATTGCTGAATTTCAATATCATGTTTATGTCATTACATTGATTTCTTTTTAAATTTAAGAAATTTAAGTAATGTCTGAATTTTTTTCTTTGTAATTCAGATTTATTATAATCCATGTTATTTGGATTTAATATTCTAGTGTATCCATCTGCTGCTGTTATCCAAGTATTTTCTGAAGCATAGTTACCTTGAAGTATAGTAGTTCCTGGAATTAAAGGTCCAGTAGGAGGATAGTTAGAATTAATTGGAAACTCATCTCTATCTCTTGTTATATCCCAAAACTGATTGAATCTATATTTCTGTTCTTCTTTAGCAAATAGAATATCATAAGATGATAAGTTAGCACCTAACTTAGGATACTGTAATGATAGTATAACATCATTCTTTGGATATAGATTTAGATTTAAATATCCGGAAACTTGTTCTGTATTATAAACAACAGCAGTATCAAAATTGTAATCTAACACATGATGCTGGTCTATACAACTTCCTGAGTTTCTTCTATAACATTCCAATGCATACTCTACTGATCTTGTAGTCATTACTGCCTGACCTGTTACAATTGGGAATTCAATCTCCCAACCAAACTGTTGACCATAGAAGTTACAGAAGTCATCACAGATATAATTATGTTTCCAGAAACCATTTTCCTTAGTACTTAAAAATATATCTTTTGTTGGTAATAATAAATCTGGATGCCACTCATGGAAACTAATCCAAAATTTAGATTTAGGATCAAAGCTTAATGTCCAAGATGCATCTTCAAATAAGAATGTGTCACCTAATAAAAATTTAGAGTTTTGATTATTATCTAAAATAAAAGCATCACCTGTACCATCAGGATTTATTGGAATATATTCTACTCTTCCTTTATATAGATCTTTTAATTTATAATCTTTCTTAGCAAAGTATAAAATGTTACTAGAGCTGTCATATGTTGATTGACATCCAATTCCTGCAACAGGATTATCTTGCCAAGGATAGCTAGGGAAATCTTCTGTTAATTGATATGGCATATATAAAATAAACCACCACTTTAATCCCGCCTGAGATATTTCTTCTAATCCTTTACCAAATGTAAATATTCTTCCTTGGTTTTGAGACATGTAATATATACCCAATGGAGTAGATATAACAGATAGTCTGTTTTGTGATGAACCATATTCATATGCTTTATCTGCATTAGATACTGCTTGTTGTGGCTGAGAAAATAATCCACCGTCACCAATAGTAATCTTAGTATCTAAACCTGTCTCAAGTGTATCTACACCTTGATACATTAAAGGACTTTCATTTTTAAATGTAATAAATATACCTGATTTGTTAATTGACTTAACTCCAGAGATTTGCCCTTTAAATTCTTTATAGTTATTTATAAGGTATATTGACCAGCTATCTTTTATTGCTTCATCTTGCTGAGGCAATGAATAAATTATTCTGTCTGGATAATATGTATAACATAACTTAGATACTGTAGGACTATAATATCTTGATTGTATGCTACCTGCTGAAAAATACTGGTTGTAAAGTTTTGACACACTCAATGAGTAATCATATATGTACTCACTAAGTTTACCCATTATTGCTGGGTTCATGTCAAACATAGAAATGTAATCTGTGTATCTATATGGATCATAATGCTTACCACCTTCTGCTATACTTTGTTTTCTAAAATCCACAAGTACATCTGATTCTACAAAGAAATCTCTGATGCCAGAATTTGCTAAATAGAAGTATGCATTTCTTACAGAAAATAAACCTTCATACTTACCTACACCTTGTGTAGTGTCTGTTGCATAGTCATACTTTCTAGTATTATTTACATAATAATCCATATTATAAAATGCAGTTGGTACAGGACCTGTACCAGGAACAGCAGGTCCACTGATGTTTATTAATTCTGATAGATATCCAACATCATAATTTATACTGTTTACTTTAAATCTTGCATTTGGAATCATAGAATATAAATAGTAGTTATATTCAAAACCATCTGGTTGATCATATAACCAATTGTAAAAGAACATCATGTTGTTCTTCTCAGTGTATCTATTTATATATGTATCTCCCCCAAATACAATTGGTGTTCTTTGTATAGATTTAAACTGATATGTTATTTGGTCTATTGGACATGTCCATGGAATAGGCTGTAAGTTATAATCAGATAATTTTTGTTCACAAGAAGTTACAGCAATTTGATACTCACTACCTAGTTGACCATATTGATTTCTAACTCTGTATTTTAATGCTCCATAATGACTTGCAATAGGTAGACTAAAAGATGTATCAAAGTTTTCAAAAGTTGGTAGAGCAGAACTAACAAATGCTGGATCAGAAGAATTTTGTACAACAGTTCCCAATGTAACTAATGATTTATCTATTGTACCTGTAGTAATTAAATTGGGCCCAATGCTTACTCCATCAGGATATGCTAAATTATAATAAGGTCCAGATTTAGTACGAACAGTTATTATGTCTGATCTTTTTAAGTTATTAATTACATAACTAAAATACTGGCCAAACTGATTTTGATACTTAGGAACATTTTGCAAATTATCTCTAACGTAAAAATTATCTTCAATGGAAAATCTTTTTAAATCTGACTGACCAATTTTTATCATGTTGCCATAATACCCATATGCAACAGATTGAAGTGCATATTGTCTATATGGTGTTATAGCATAAAATATTCTTAGTGTTGCTTCCGCACCTTCTGAAAAATAATATGAAATTTGATTTAATCCTCCAAGAGCTCTAGTAACTGGATCAAGATAAGCATAGCTCGGCATTTCTACTAAACCTTGTTGAACAATTGGTAATAATCCTGTAGCTCCACTTGTAGCATTTATTGTGCTTATAAATAAATCTTGAGCTATAGCATAAGATGTATTAGAGTAACCACCTGAACCAGGAAGTGGATTAATCATAATTAATGCATCAAGAAAAGCATTACCACTTGAATAATAGTTGTCTAAAAAGTTTTGATAGACACTTACAGGAGAAGTTGCTGGTGTTGGTAGTGTAGTTAGTGCTGTAAGTGCTGTAATTTGAGATGCATCGGTATTTCCAGAAAGTAATTTTTGTAAGGTAGCATTTACATCTGGTTGATTAATTGTCCTCTTACCTAATAAAGATACTAAAGCTTCAGCTACTCCAACTACTATCATAGCAGCAACTACAGCATCACTTAACAATTTAAATTGTGGATGGTCACTAGGATTTTGAAAATTTAAATCTGCATAACCATTTAATGTTCCATATAACTTAAACTCAGATGTTGATAGATATGGTGATCTAAACATTGCATCTGGTGAATGGAATGTAAAAATATCTGTAGGTATAGTTTGATTGTAAAGTACAGTTACCGGAGGAATAATTTCTTCATTTTTAATATATGGATCATTATATAAATAATTATGATCAGATGGGTTTGAAGAAGAACCTATTGGAACAATTGTATTAAATGGGTAATTTGCATAGAGCCCGGTTTTATTTTGTGCAAGTGCACTTTTATTTTCATAGCTTCTAAAATTATTAACCATCCCTTTGGCAATAATTGTTTTGTTACCTTCTCTAGATCCTCTTAAAATTTCATAACCAACAATACCTGGAATATCATTACCATCTTGATCCTTTGGCAATATAATATTTTCAAATACTACTCCCATAATTCTTATGTAGAATTCATCCCCTGAAGTAGTACTGTTTGGATTTGGTCTAAAGTGCACAGCATCTGTAGATGCATTGTTATTAATAAAATTTTCTGGGAATCTATGGTGCCTAATATTTTTACCACATAGATCAAAAGCACCTTCAGTTTGTCCAACTTGCACTTGTGCTGCAGAACCAGTCCAACAATAATAACTAGAATTCCATATGTCAGGTCTGTTTTCTGGATATGTTTCATCTGATTGCCAATATCCCATTTCTCCAATAGCAAGTAAAGTACCTCCATCTGGTAATACCCATTGACCATTTACAAGTGTTGCTCCGGGAAGAGTTGCTGGGTATAATAATTGTGTTGCTGTATTATATACTTCAAATACACTATCATCTGTTGCTAATGCATTTTGATCATGAGTTACTAAAAAATTATCTGCCTCATTCATTGCTATCCCACCAGGTATTTGAAAGTTCCTAGGGGCTCTTCCTGGAATATGATAAGAAGCAGATTTATCTCCAGTGTCATATACCCATCTTATATAAAAGGTATATACTTCATCTCTAAGATAATTTGTTTTATTACCACCCTTTATATAATAATCAGCTGGGTATTCAACACTAGCCCATCTTGCTTGAATCATATTTGCAAGTGGTTGATAATTAAAATCAAATCTAGATCTTGGACCAACTCTTAAAAGATAATTATTTACATCTGTCATTTGATCAGATGTTTCATATACTGGAGTTGTGATAGGTAATTGCTCTAATGGAATTTTTACAAGACTAGGGTTAATTAAATCTAATTCTATTCTAGAAGTTTGAGTTGAGTAAAATCCAATTTGGTAAGCTACTGTTTGTTGATTTACAGTAGCAACAAGAACTAAAACAAACTCATCAAAGTTTTCAGAATCTGCATCTACAGTTAATGTTAATGAACCTTCTATATCTCTAACATTATAAATAAATTGATTATTACTTTGTGAAAAAAAATCTGTAACTCTTTGACCTTTTATTGTATATGCTATTAGTGCAAAGTAAGTTCCATTAGATAATGTTCCACCAGATTGTCCCAATGTCAAGTTAAGACATGGTGTTTCCATCAATCTAGCTAATCTTGTTTTTGGACAATCTAATCTATTAATATTAATACAAAATTCACAAGGTGTTGCTGGTGTACATTGTTCTTCCCACTGAACTCCTGGCCATAAGAAAGTTGTGTCAACTCCATTAGAATAATAATTCATTGTTGATGATGTACCACCTAGCCATGAGTAATCAGGAGTTGGCCAAGTTTTAGGATCACCAATATTTAAAAACCTATCAGGATTAAATCCATCAGCCCAGTATACTTGCCAAGAACAATCTTCTTTTTCTCTTGATGATCCAGATATAAGATAGCGTTTATCAAAGTTTAAACAAGGGTCCTGAACTATCTCTCTATATTTACATACATCTTCTTCTAGTAATCCTATTTCTGATGTAATTCTTTTACCTGTATTATCATGTCCTGCAGTAAAAACAACCCACTTGTCAGAATATAAATATATAGCACCGATGATATATTTTTTAGTTACAGTAAGAGGCATTGTTGTTCCTGTTGCTGAGCACAAGAAATTTGATGTCTCATTTGATAATGTTCCTATGTCACCTTCAATTGTATTGTTTACAGCATTTACTGCATGCGTCCACATACCCTCTGACACAAATGAAGGGTCAGAGTCTTTATTTAAACCTTTAATAAAAGAGCTTGTGGTGACCTTACCAGTTTCTTGTAAACCTTGTTTCTTTGCCATAATTATACAACTTGAATGCTTCTTGCGTTTCTATAATAAGGATTGTTAGGTGAATAACTTTGGAACATTGTATAATACTTACCATACATAGCTTTTCTGTTTGTCCACCACATTTTTTCCATCTCTTTAAAGTTTGGTGTGTTAACTAAACTGAGTGCTTGATTTCTTGCAGTCTTAAGTCTTTGTTCTATCAATTGCATTCTTTGTGCAACATCTTCACCATTTAAATATAAGTTTTCAAAGATCCTTGACTTTAGTGCATATTCATAATATTCATTTAAAAGATCATGATCAGGAACCATTAAGTTCCCTTGGTCATCTTCCATTTGACCTTGATAGTTTAAATAAACTTTTCCTGTTTCAAATGTTGTAAATAAAAATCCTCCTTTAATCCAACCTTGATTGTTTGTGTTGTAATAAAGATTTGGGCAGTCACATTCTATTTCTTGACTAGCCTTCATTCTTAATGGAATTAAATCAGTATACACTCTTGTTGTTCCTGTATTGTTCATTACTTGAACTAGTTCCCATTTCTCTCCTTTACAGTTCATAAATACTCTTGGAGCAATACATGTATCTCCATAAGGATTTAATGGATCATACTCTGTAGGTATAGGATCTACTATAGGGAAATTAAGATCACATGCTGCAGTTTGATTACATGGATGAGAATTACATGTTCTACAGTTTACT
>Ga0307379_10006235_pt1 | contig 16453 bp, 13 predicted proteins | sample UN2MG_FD_202237 | JGI IMG/M metagenome (GOLD analysis project Ga0307379, IMG submission 202237) | Soil microbial communities from Risofladan, Vaasa, Finland - UN-2 | ecosystem: Environmental > Terrestrial > Soil > Coastal area > Acid sulfate soil | place: Finland: Risofladan, Vaasa | collected... | reverse complement strand
GTGCCGGCCGGGTGTGCGGCGAGAAAACGCGAGGACGGTGCGCACCCTCCTTCGCCAGAGGCTTCGGAGGGCAGGCAGCCCGGCCGCGCACAGTGCCGGTGTCATGTCCCGACGGGACACGGCACCCAGCGAGGAAGACCGCGGGCCGCTGACCCATCTTATTCAGGAGTGGTGAATGCAGATCGCCGAATGACGGGGACCAATCGAGCGCGAAACGGGGAGCGCGAAGTGGTAGCACGGGCATCTTGCCCGTGAGTAGCACGGCCGTCCCGGCCGTGGATTCGCCCAAACACGGGCGAGACGCCCGTGATACACATGGCCGAGACGGCCATGCTACGAACCATCGTGAACTGCTCCAATGAAGCGGACTTCTGGGGCGATCTGCCTGCCCTCCGAAGGGTCCCTGGGGCTGACGCCCCAGGCTACCCGCTTCACGGCCCTGCGGGCCTTAAGTTTCCCGCGTGCAGGTTTGCACGCCCCACGCGCCGGCCGGCGCGGGTGCCACCCACAACCGAAGGTTGTGGGTGCTCCCGTGCAAGGCCGGCCACACCCACAAGCTGCGCTTGTGGGTGCCACCCACCCGTTGACCTGCAGGTTTCCCGCGTGCAGGTTTGCACGCCCTACGCGCTGACCCATCTTATTGCGGAGTGCGGAATGCGGATTGCGGAATGACGGGGACCAATTCGGAACGGGTGGCTCGACGGACAAGCATACTTCTGCAAGCAGAAGCATGGCACCCAACGCCAGAAGCATGGCACCCGGCCAACAGCGCCGCAAGCGTGGCACCCAGCCGGGCGTGCGCGCCGGACGCGCGAGCACATTCGATCGTGAACCGGGTCAGGCGGCCTTGTCGCTGTCGTCCAGGGCGGCCCGCAGCTTGCCCAGCGCCAGGTTCTGGATCTGCCGCACGCGCTCGTTCGTCAGCCCGACAAGCTTGCCGACCTCCGAAAGGGTCTTCGGCCGGCCGCCGGCGCCAAGGGCGAATCGCTCCACGATGACTTTCCGTTCCGCCCTGCTCAGCCCGGCGCGGTTCCGCCTGAGGACATAGCGCAGCTCGTCAACGGCGTCCTGGCGTTCGGCCTGGCGCCGGGTGGCGTCGTCGTCGCTGCGGTCCAGTACCGGGTCGAACTCCGTTGGGAAGCGGCTGCGGTATCGGCCGGTCTTCGTCGCCATGCGGTTGAAGCCCTTGAGAATCGCGCGGCACGCGTAGGTCGAGAACTTGAACCCGCGCGAGACGTCGAACTTCTCAATGCTCCGAAGCATCGCCATGTTGCCCTCGGAAATCAGCTCGCCGAACTCCACGTTTGGGATGCGCGTGCGCTTGGCCATCGCGACCACCAGGGCCATGTTCGCGCGGGCGAGCTTCTCCCTGGTGTCCGTCATCCTGCTGAACCACAGCAGCATCTGCCGCGCCCGCACTCTTGACGCCCGTCTGCGCTGGGCACGGATGAGGCGGCCAAGCCGGTAGCACGCGTAGTTGTAGCGGAGGAACAGTTGCTCCTCCTGCCGGGCTGTCAGCCTGGCCTTGGCCGACCTGGCCCGAGGCATATCCTCGGGCACCGCGGGGAAATAGGTCCAAGCCGGCACCTCGATCCGCTCGGCTTCCGTGCCGAACAGCCTGTCCTCGGCGCGCTCCGACGCGAAGGAGCGGTGCGAGACATGATCGACGCTCTCCGGGATGCGCTTATAGAGGCGCTTTTCCTCAGCCGTCAGCGGCCCCGATGGCCTCCTGCAGCCGAGCCTGCTGTCATTGACCGTCACCATTGGCGTCCCCTTTCCATTGCGTTTGGTGCCAATCTGTTTGCCGGACCCATCCAACGGCCTTCGGGCTTTCGATCCGGGCCCGCAGCCGGGTCCGCAGCTTTCACTGAGTATTATACGTAACTCGTACTATTTATCGGGATAAAAAGGTGCAAAAGGGAGACTTTTTATCAGGATTATCGGAGGCCGACGGCGTACTTGCCTAAAGCCTTGTTGGTACGGAGATTATATCTGTAGTGCCAAGTCCGGGCCCATGGCGCTCAGCCCGGCGACGCCCCGTCGGCCGCCGGAAGGCTGGACCGCAGGCCGGCCCGCGTGACTCCTTGGACTCGGCACGACCGGAGCGCCCTGGGCAGGCGATGGCTTGAGCAACTCGGTGGGATCGGTTGCCGGTCAGTGGGCCGGGCAAGCTTCGCTTCGCTCGTTTGCCCGGGGCACCCGCCGGGCCTAGAGCGCGCCGCCGCGGCGATTGCGCGAGAGGATCCGCCTCAGGAGCATCTCCTCCCCGGAGCGGTTGCCCTCCACGAGATGCCCGACGAACTGGAGCGCATAGCCGCTGACGAAGGACGCCAGCGCCAGCCACCACTGCCCCATCACCAGCAGCACCGGGGCGGCCAGGAAGCACGCCGGGATACCCATCATGTGCAGCCAGAAGTTCGTCGTGTTGCGATGTCTGGTCCGCCAGCTCGCCACGGCGTTTCTCATGCGCTACTCGCCTCACGCCCTCGCAGCGGCGTGGTCACATCAGGGTCTTCGCCGCGAAGAACAACTCGTAGATCGTGTTGAGGAACATGCCGAGGAACAGATCGATCACGAGGATCGCCAGGCAACTGGCCACGAAGCTCTGCGTGCAGGCCCTGCCCACACCGGCGGCCCCCGGCGAGCAGCGAAAGCCCTTGTAGCAGCAGATCAGGCCGATGACCACGCCGAAGAAGACGCTCTTGACGGGCCCGTAGAAGATGTCGAAGTTGCCCACGCTCTGGGCGGCGGTGTGCCAGAACTGCGCCCCGTTGAGGCCGTAGAGATACACGCTGACGAAGTAGCCGCCCAGGACACCGGTGAAGCTGCCGTAGATCACCAGCAGGGGGATCAGCACCGTGCAGGCTATCAGGCGCGGCACGACCAGCACGCGGATCGGGTCGACGCCCATGGCCCGCAAGGCGTCGATCTGCTCGGTGACGCGCATGGTTCCCAGCTCGGCGGTCAGCCCGCCCCCTACCCTGCCGGCCAGCATGATCGCCGCCAGAATGGGCCCCAGCTCGCGGAGCATCGACATGTTCACCATGCCCCCCAGCCGCGACAGCATGCCGATCGCACGAAACTGCGCGACCGCCTGGACGGCAAGCACCGCGCCGACGAAGGCCCCCGTGACGATCACGACCGGCACGCTGGCCGCACCGACCTCGTACAGCCGCGGCCCGATAAGGCGAAGGTGCCGCCATCGCCCCATGCCCAGCGCGATCCAACTGAAGGCCTGCCCGCAGAAGCGGCAGAAGTCGCCGAAGGCCTCCATGCGGCGAACGGACTCGCGGCCGACCTTTGCAATCATGTCCATGGCCGCTTCGACTTGTACCTCCGCCGGCCCGTGCGGTCAAGAGAAGTGGAACCGCGGCGGGGCGGTTTGCTACAATGCCGAGGCCGCGTCCGTTCGGACGCACGCAGGAGTGCCCCCATGTTGCGAAAGCCCTACGGCAGGACAGGCAAGGAACTCACCGTCATCGGCTGCGGCGGCATGCGCTTCGCCGAGCCGGAGAAGATCGACGCCAACGCGGAGGTGGTGCTGCACGCGTACGAGCGCGGCATCAACTACTTCGACACCGCGCCCGGCTACTGCAAGGACCACAGCGAGGAGATCGTCGGGGCGGCCGTCAAGCAGATGGCGCCCGGCACGTTCTACGTGTCCACCAAGTGCTCCAGCGAGAGCGGCAGCAAGCTGACCGAATCGCTGGAGCGGTCGCTGAAGCGGCTGAACGTGGAGAAGATCGACTTCTTCCACATCTGGTGCGTGGTGACGCTGGATCAGTGGAAGCGCCGCGGCGAGGCGGTCAAGGCTGCGCTGAAGGCCAAGGAGCAGGGCCTGGTCGAGCACGTGGCGATCTCATCGCACCTGCCCGGCAACGAGCTGAAGGGCGTGCTGGCCGAGGGCCACTTCGAGGGCGTGACGCTGGGATACAGCGCGATCAACTTTCCGTATCGCCAGGAGGCCGTCGAGTCGGCCGGGCGGATGGGCCTCGGAGTGGTGGCGATGAATCCCCTCGGCGGCGGGCTGATACCGCAGAACCCCGAGCGGCTGGACTTCCTTCGCGGCCCGAACGACGGGACGGTGGTGGACGCCGCGCTGCGGTTCGTGGTCTCCAGCCCGCACATAACGACGGCGCTGGTGGGGTTTACGACGAAGCAGCACGTTGACGAGGCGGTGTCGGCCGTCGAGGACTTCCAGCCGTATCCCCCGGAGCACTTCGAGCGGATGAAGGGAAGCATCATCGAGGCCTTCGACGACCTGTGCACCGGCTGCGGCTACTGCCTGCCGTGCCCGCAGGAGGTGCAGATACCCAAGCTGATGGACGCCTACAACCACTTGCTTCTCGGCGGCAACCGCGACAGCATGAGGTCGCGTCTGAAGTGGCACTGGGGGCTTTCGCCCGAGGCGGCGGCCGCCTGCTCTATGTGCGGCGAATGCGAGGACAAGTGCACGCAGCACCTGCCCATCCGCGAGCGGATGAAGCTGATCAGCGAGATCGATGAAGGGGAAGGGTAGGACCGCTGCAATTCCAAAACCCGAAGCACGAAGCTCGAAACAAATCCGAACGGCCGAAAGCCCAAATGCTCGAAACGCGATGGCCAGGGTCAAGGCGTTTGGAGCATTGGAGCATTGGTGCTTCGTGCTTGTATCGGATTTCGGATTTGGGATTTGGGGCACGGGGCGAGCAAGAACCTGACGGAAGGCCGGCCGATCGCTATCGGCCGGCTTTGACCGCCGAGGCGGCAGTCAGGACGCAGGTGGCTGCGCATCGCCCGGATCGTCGGCCTCCAGGGCGTTGGCCGGCCCGGTCGGCAGAACGCCCTGTCCCCGGTGGAGCCGCGCGGGCGCGAGGATGCCGCCGGAGATGATCGTCTTCAGCGCCTCCTCGACCGTCAGCGAGGTGACCTCGACCTTCTCCGGCAGGACCAGCTCGAAGAAGCCGGTGGTGATGTTGGGCGTGGTGGGGATGAAAACCTTGTAGTAGTCGCGGCCGTCGATGCCCTTGATCGTGCCGGTGATGAAGGCGATCGTGCGCATGCCCCGCGCGGGGAACTCGAGCGTGACGACGGCCTTGAACGCGCCGCGGTCCGGCAGAGAAACCGCACTGACCACCTGCTTGGTGGCGCCATAGAGGGTCTTGACCAGGGGAATGCGCATCAGGGGGCGTTCGGCGGCCCGGATGATCCGCCGACCCACCATCATGCGGGCCAGCACGCCGACGAAATACAGCATCACAAGCAGCGCGAGGATCGAGACGGCCCAGGCGTAATACTCCCAGTAGGTCGGCTGCCACTTCAGGTAATCGAGGACCTCTCTGATCGGCTTTTCCAGAAGGCCGGCCATCCGCGCGAACAGCCACCTCATGACCAGCAGCGTCACGCCGATCGGCACGAGCACGAGCATGCCGGAGATGAGCCGGTCGCGGATGTTGTTCTTGAGTCGAGTGTGCAGCCTTCGACGCTCAGCCATGGCGGTGCCCTGTTACTGCCCAGACCCTTCTCGGCCCGGGCGCGCTCGGCGCCCCCCGACGGGCCCATCTTACTGCCCGCCCTCCGGGGCGAAAAGCAAATCCCACGGAATCACGCCATCAGTCTGCTTCGGCGGCATCGAGTTCGGGTCAATCTCCAGGACCAGCACGTCGTTCCAGGCCTCGCCCACGTAGTGGCGGGGCTCGCGCCTGAGGCCCAGCGAGTCCCGGACGTAATCGAGGAACCAGTAGGGCCGCGGCTCGACGGCCATGCGCCGCCGGGCGCGGTCCCATCCCATATCGTTCCAGACCCACGGCACCCACCAGCGCGATCCACAGAAGTACAGCACGGTCGTCTTGCCGTAGGGCCTCAGCTCCTCGGCCATCGCCCAGGGGTCGTCTCCTTCAAGCTGGCCGAGGAACGGCGCGCCGGCCCAGTACGAGGCGAACAAGCCCCCGTACCAGTCGTTGGAGGCGATCTGTCCTTGCAGCTTCATGTCGCTGGCCAGCTCTCGCAGCCAGGTCGCCCGTCGGCCGGCCGTGACGGGGCCCTCCTGGTCCATGAAGGCAGACAGCTCAAGGCGAGCGAAGATCGACAGCAGCAGGACCACCGCCAGCAGCCCGGTCGCCCGGCGCGCGGAGCGCGTCTTGGCCTCGGCATCCAGCGAGTCGCGGCTGCGCCGGCCGGCGCGGGCCTCAAACAGACACAGCAGCGATGCGAAGATCGGCACCGCAAGCCCCCACGTCGGCCTCAGGTACCGATGCACCACCCACAACGGCAGCAGGCCGCCCACGAACAGCGCAACGCTCAGGCACGCCCACGCGCGGCCGGCCGCCGCGCCGCTGGAGAGGCGCTGGCCCGGCAGGCAGCACACGACGCTCGCGACCGCCCAGCCGATCAGAAGCAGCGCGAACAGATCGAAGCGCGCGGCGTGCCGGAGCGCGTCGATGATGTTCAGCCAGACCACCCGCGCGAGCTTGGTCAGATAGTCCGCCGGTCCGGCGCTTTGCCATTCCGGCCAGGCGTAGGGAATCTCTACGGGGTTCTCCCAGCCGGTGATCCTTCCGGCGCGTGGCCGCTGGAGCATGTGGACCGGCAGCGGCCCGCTGACGGGCAGCGGGCCCCATGACTGCACGGACCTGCCCAAGGTGGCGATGCACGGCCGGCCCGAGTGGACGCTGATGGCGGCGATCCATGGCGCCGCGGCGAGCAGCAGCCCCGCCAGTCCGGCCGGCAGGGCCTTCAGGGCGCCGCCGGCGGCGCGCCCGCGCCGCGCCATCAGCAGCCTCAAGGCCAGCGTCATCACCAGGTGCGCGGCCACGAAGACGAGGGCGTATCCCTTGATGTAGTAGCACGCGCCGCCGAGCAGGCCCGCCGCGAACGCCCGCCGCGGGCCCCCGGCCAGGATCAGCCGGTGCGCCGCGACGAAGTACCACGTCAGGCCGCACGCCAGCAGCAGGTCGGGCGTCATCTCATCGCCCACCGCCCGAAGCGACAGGATCAGTCCGCACGCAAACGCCAGCCAGCCGTACCGCCCGCCGGTCATGCGCGACGTGAGGCGGCCAGCGCCGGCCGCGAACAGGATCCCCACGACGACGAACATGGCCCTGATAAACAGTATGGGGCGGACGCCCAGCCAGACGGCCGGGATCGTCAGCCAAGACAGCATCGGGCCGAACCAGCCGTTGATGGCCAGGTCAAAGCGCCCGGCGGCGTAGTTGCGGGCGCTCTGGATGTACGAGATGGCGTCGGGGTTGATGCGGTTCCGCGTGACATATATGAGCCACGCGGCCGCGGCCAGGTACAGCGCGACGGCCACGCCAAGCCACAGCCGCGCCGCGCGCAGACGGCCTTGCGCTCCACATTCAGCAGACATGCTCGACACCGTCACGATGCCCCTCAGCCCCCGCCCGGCGATGATCGACGGGGCTCGTACATGAAAGCCCACAGCACACGGCCTGACGGTTTGTGCACCTGCATCTCTCCCAGAATTCGGAACCGCCCGTCCTGGTGGAGAAGCTTGGCCATATGGCTGCTGTCTAACACCAGCACCAGCGTTCGCCCAAACGGACTGAGCTCGCGGTCAAGGTCGCCCGGGCCCTGCAGCACCAGCCGCCCAAGAAGTGGCGAATCGCTCCAGAACGAGAAGTAGAGCCCGAATCCCCAATCGGTGGAGGCCACCTGGGTGCCGTCGCCGAACCGCTGCGCCATTCCTCGCAGCCAGGTGCACTGCGCCCACTCGTGCTTGCTTTGAGCGTACTCATAGCCCTTCGTGAGCGTCGCGTAGGCGGTTGAGGCAATCAGCATGGCGGCCAGCGCCGCCGTAGCCGCTCGGGAGGCGCTAGCGGCCGGCTGTTCCGGTTTCCTGGGCCCCGGCGCGGATCGCGGCGCCTCGTCGCGCCTCAGCGAAGACAGCACGCTGACCGCAAGCGCCAACAACACGCCCCACGCGCCCCACGTAAACCGCTCGTAGAGGTACAGCAGGCAATACCCGCCCAGGTACAGCGCCACAGACAGCCACGCCCAGAGCCGGACCATCCGTTCGGGCGATGGGTCGCGCCGCAGCGGCCAGATCAGCAGCCCCGCCACCACCCAGCCGCACATCAACATCCCCAGCACGTCGGCGTTCTTCAGGTGGCCCGCCGCCCGAATGGCGTTCAGGAAGATCACGTGCAACTGATTCTTCAGGTTCTGGGCGAATCCGCCTGCAGGATGCCAGGTCGGCCACTCGCCCTGCGACTCGGCGGGGTTCTCCCAGACGCTCAAGCGGCCTTCTCGCGGGCGCTGGAGGCTGTACGTCGGCCAGTGCGTATTGCGCGGCAGCGGCCCCCAGGCGTGGGGCGCCCGCCGCGCCGTCACGCTGACGGTCAACGCCCCCTCCTGCGCGCTTACGACCGCGATCCACGGCGCGCTGAGGACCAACAGCCCCACCACCGCGGCGGCGAACGCCTTCAGGCCGCCCGGCGCGCGGCTGGCCTTGCGAAGCAGCAGCCCGCGCAGGGCGAAGGTCATCACCAGATGCGCCGCCACGAAGGTGAAGGCGTAGGCCTTGACCAGATAGCACGCCCCGCCGACCAGGCCGGCGAAGAAGGCCCTGCGCGCCGTCGGCGCCGCCGCCAGGTCCGACGCGAGCACGAAGTACCACGTCAGCCCGACGGCCAGCAGGAAGTCCGGGGTGATCTCCGCCGCCACGGTCCGCAGCGCCAACAGCAGGGCCGCCACGAAGGCCAGGAGCGCCAGCCTGCCGCCGCCCAGGCCCCGAGTCATTGCGACCACGCCGACGGCGAAGGCCAGGCCGAACAGCACGCCCAGCAGCCTGGCCGCCAGGATGGGATCGACGCCCAGCCAGATCAGCGGCACCAGCAGCCATGAGAGCATCGGCCCGAACCAGCCGTTGACGGCCAGGTCGAACTGCCCGGCGGCGTAGTGCTGCGCGTTCACTATGTAGGCCACGCCGTCGGGGTTGAGCGCGTCAATGGAGATCGAGACCAGGTACCACGCGGCGGCCAGGTACGCCACGACGGCTACGATGTAATGCGTCGTCGGGGTCCGGCTTGCGGCCTGCTGTGGCTGGCTGTCCGGCGTCATCGGTCCAGAGGGCTCCGCTCCCGATCCGCGTTCAAGTGCCGCATGGGTGTGCAGAGCCTATGACGCCGACTGAATCGTGTCAACGGCCAAGCGTGATCGGCCACGACGGAGCGTGGCCCTCCAATGCGCCGGACCTGGAGGGACGCGCTCCGTCGCGTCCGTTCCGCCGGCGTTTGGCGCACTCGCCGTCGCGGTTATAATGTCAGGCGACGCACATCACCTACTTGCAGAGGGCCGAACACATGAAGACGGTGCAGATGCTGTACGGCAAGGAAGGCATGGCGCTTTCGCTTCCGGATGCGGCCGAGGTGCTGGCCGGCCAGCACGTGCCGGCCATCCCGAACGCGGCCGAGGCGGTGAAGGCCGCGCTGGCCAGCCCCATCGGCTCGCCGGCACTGTCGGCGCTGATCGCCGACAAGAAGCCGACGACGGTCGCCATCACCATCTCCGACATCACCCGCCCCGTGCCCAACAAGCAGTTCCTGCCGGCCATGCTCCAGACGCTCAACGCCTGCGGCATCGCGGACAGCCGGATCGTCATCATCATCGGCACGGGCATGCACCGTCCGAGCACGGCCGCCGAGCGCGACATCCTCGTCGGACAGGACATCCTCTCGCGGATAGAGGTGATCGACCACAAGGCCGACGACCCGCGGACGCTGGTGAAGGTGGCCGACGACCCGGAGGTCTGGCTGTGCGAGCGGTTCGCCAAGGCGGACTTCCGCATCGTCACCGGCTACATCGAGCCTCACTTCATGGCCGGCTACTCCGGCGGGCGCAAGGGCGTCTGCCCGGCGCTGGTGGACCTGAAGACGGTGCAGCGCTTCCACGGGTACGGGACGCTGTCCGACCCGAAGGCCGACAACGGCATCCTCGAGGGCAACCCGTGCCACCAGATCGCGCTGAGAGTGGCGCGGGCCGTCGGCGTGGACTTCCTGTTCAACGTCGCGATCACCGCCGACAGGCAGATCGCGGGCATCTACTGCGGCGACATGGAGCAGGCTCACGCGGCCGGCTGCCGGCAGGTGGCAGGCTGGGTGTCGGCCGAGATCGACGGGCCTTACGACTTCGTAGTCACAAGCGGCGGCGGATTTCCCCTCGACCAGACGCTCTACCAGACCGTCAAGGGTATGTGCACCGCGCTGCCGGCTCTCGGGCCGCGGACCACCATGCTCCAGGTCTCGCACTGCGGCGAGAAGCTCGGCTCGAAGACCTACACCGAGCTTATGCTCAAGTGGGACAACGACTGGAAAGGCTTCCTCGCCGAGATCGCCGCCAACGCCGACCGCACGCTGCTGGACCAGTGGGAATACCAGATGCAGGCGAAGGTGCTGGCCCGCATCGGCGCCGACAGGCTCTGGTTCGTCACGGACGGGATCGACGCCGAGACGCAGAGGCATATCTCGCTGCACCCGATACTCGGGCAAGGCGACGCGCAGGCCCGCGCCCAGCGCGCGATCGACGAATACGCAGCCGCACACCCCGACGCCCGCATCGCCGCCATCCCCGCCGGGCCGTACACGATGCTCAAGCTCAAGGGCGCCTGAACCGCCGGCCCTCGCGCCGCGCCCGCGGCGATCCAGGTTCGGCCACGTCGCCGATCCAGACCAGCCTCCCCTTCGACGCGACGGGCGCGACGGCTTGCAGGAACCGCTGGTCCGCCGTCACCAGCGGAAGCGCCAAACCCTCCGCCAGCGCCAGGTACAGGCAGTCATAGACGCTTTGGCCCGTCCGCGCGGCCAGCCGGAAGGCCGGGTTCCGCAAGGCGCCGATGGCATGGATCTCGATTGCCATACTCGCGAACAGGGCACGAGCGTCCTCCGCCTCGCGAAGTGACATCTCGCCCCTGTGAACCCGTTTCCACAGGGCGCTGTCCACCTCCACCCCAAGCCGCTCCGGGGCGTGCAGGGCGATTCCCCATCCGGTCATCCGCCGCGCCCGGGCGCTGTGCTCTTCCAGGCAGAACCACTTCACCGCGACGCTGGCATCGACGACGCAGGCGTTCAACGTTCGCGGTCCTCGCGGATCAGCTCCAGGCTGTCGCTGAGCTTGCGGCCCTTCAATCGCGCCGCGAAGGCGTCCAGCCGCTTGACGAGCTCCTCGCCGTACAGCTTGGGCTCCTCGGCCGCCTGCTCCAGGATCAGCTTCACCTCCGCCTGCAAGGACCGCCTCGCCCGCCGGGCCCTTGCCTTCAGCCGCCGGGCCACCCGCTCGTCCAGGTTCCGCACCAGTATCTGCGCCATCAGCGTGACTCCCGTTCTAACGCTATCATTATGATAGCAAGCGGACGGCCGCGGGGCAAGCGAGATTCCGCCGCCGCCCGCGCCGGCGGCGGCGGGCCTAGCGCCTCTTGCCGACGGCGGCCAGGTAGATGGCGAACTGATCTTTGCCGTCCAGGCCGACAAGCGCGTTGACCTTATCGTCGTCGTATGCGCCGATCGCGCAGACGCCGGCATCGACCGCCTCGGCGGCGAGGTAGAGGTTCTGGCAGACGTGCCCGGCGTCCAGCAGCAGGTAGCGATACCCCCGCTGGCCGTAGCGCCAGGTCATGCGGTACACGTCGGCCGCCCATATGAACGTCACCGCCGAGGCCCCGACGAAGTCCTGGCCCAGGCAGGCGTCGGTCAGCCGGGCGGCAAGCTCGGCGCCCTCGGCGAGCTTCAGCAGCTTCCGCTCGATGGCCAGGTATCGGTACAGCCCCGCCGTCAGCTTCTTGACGCGATTGACCAGCAGGTACGTCTCCATCGCGTGCCTGGCGCCGGCCGACGGAACCGGCCGAAACGTCGCCGACCCGGGCACCACCCGCCGCACGCCCTGCGTGCACAACAGCAAGTAGCACAGCTCGTCCAGCGCCAGCGCCGCCGAGGAGAACTCGCGCACGCTGATGCGCCTGTGGATGGCCTCGGTAAGATCGATCGTGCCGACGCCGATGCGCTCGCGCCGCGGCAGGTCGATCGTCTCGGCCGACGAGTCCCACGGCGCCTCCAGCGGAGGCGGAGGCAGGCCGCGGGACTGATCCGAAGGCGCGAGCGACTCAAAGCGGGTCTCGTCGATGAAGCGGCTTCCGATGTTCTGGGGCATGGGCGAGGTCTCCGGACAGGTTCGCGACCATCTTACCCCATCTGCCCGCCGGCTTCTTGAATTCTCGCCGCGGTTGGCTAGGATGGTCGGTTCGCAGGGGTTCGCGTTAACAGGAGTGTCGAACCATGGCTGCCGCTAAGAAGTCAACGGGTGGAAACAGGACACACAAGCCCGCGGGCCGGAAGTCCCGCAGGAAGGCCGCCAAGCGGCCGAGAAGCACAGCACGCCGGGGCAAGAAGGCCGGCACGACCCGCCGCCGGACTGCGAAGAAGGCCGTGCGCAAGGCGGCGCGCAAGGCGCCCGCCAGAACTGCGCGCAAGCCACCCGCCGCGCGCGCCCCTCGCCCGGCGGTCGCGCCGACGGCCGACATCGGCCTGATCGGCCTGGCCGTCATGGGCCAGAACCTCGTGCTGAACATGAACGACCACGGCTACACGGTCGCCGTCTTCAACCGCACGCTCAGCAAGGTGGACAAGTTCATCAAGTCCGAGGCGGCCGGCCGCGACATCATCGGCACCCACTCGCTCGCCGAGTTCACCGCGCGCCTGAAGCGCCCGCGGCGGGTCATGCTCATGGTGAAGGCCGGCCCGCCCGTCGATGATTTCATCGAGATGCTGCTGGGCCACCTGTCCACCGGCGACATCATCATCGACGGCGGGAACAGCAACTTCAACGACACCAGCCGCCGCACGAAGTACCTCGAATCGAAGGGCCTGCTGTACATCGGCACGGGGGTTTCCGGCGGGGAGGAAGGCGCGCGGCACGGCCCGAGCATCATGCCGGGCGGGAGCGCGGCCGCCTGGCCTCACGTCAAGCCGATCTTCCAGGCCATCGCGGCCACGGCCGACGGCGCCCCCTGCTGCGACTGGGTCGGCGACGGCGGCGCCGGTCACTTCGTGAAGATGGTGCACAACGGCATCGAGTACGGCGACATGCAGCTCATCTGCGAGGCCTACGCGATGATGAGGCGGGCCGGCATGACCGCCGAACAGATGCGCGAGTCGTTCGCCGAGTGGAACACCGGCGAGCTGAACAGCTATCTCATCGACATCACCGCGCAGATTCTCGCCAAGACCGACGACGAGACCGGCCGGCCGATGGTGGACGTGATCCTCGACACCGCCGGGCAGAAGGGCACAGGCAAGTGGACGGTGATAACGGCCGCCGAGCTGGGCGTGCCCACAACGCTGATCGGCGAGGCGGTCTTCGCGCGGTGCCTGTCGGCGATGAAGGACCAGCGCGTGGCGGCCTCCAAGGCGCTCACAGGCCCGCGCGAGGCCAAGTACACCGGCGACGTCGGCAGCTTCGTGGAGGACGTCCGCAAGGCGCTCTACGCCAGCAAGATCGTGTCGTACGCGCAGGGCTTTGTGATGATGCGCGCGGCTGCGGCGGAGTACGGCTGGCGGCTGAACTTCGGCAACGTCGCGATGATGTGGCGAGGCGGCTGCATCATACGCAGCCAGTTCCTCGGGCGGATCAAGGATGCGTTCGAGAGAAACCCCGACCTGGAGAACCTGCTTCTGGCGCCGTACTTCAAGCAGGCGGTGACGGACGCTCAGACGGCCTGGCGGCGGGTCGTGACCAACGCCGTCAACATGGGCGTGCCGGTCCCGGCGCTTGCGACCGCCCTGGCGTACTACGACGGCTACCGCTCCGAGCGGCTGCCGGCGAACCTGCTCCAGGCCCAGCGCGACTTCTTCGGCGCGCACACGTACGAGCGCGTCGACAGGCCGCGAGGCGAGTTCTTCCACACGAACTGGACGGGCGCCGGCGGCGCGACGACGGCCGGCACCTACACCGTCTGACCATTTGCGATTTCCGATTTGCGATTTCCGATTTGGCTCGGCACTGTAACCGCCTCAATGGGAAATCGGAAATCGGAGATCGACAATCGGAAATGGGAAATAGAGATGACTTCTCGCGAGCGAGTGCGGCGGGCGATCAACTTCGAGCACCCCGACCGCGTGCCGATCGATCTGGGCGCGATGCGGGCCAGCGGCATCGCCTCCAACGTCTACCAGCAGCTCAAGCGGCGCATGGGCCTGGACACGCCCACCAAGATCCTGGACTCGATGCAGCTCCTGGCCGAGGTCGAGCCGCGGGTGATGGACCACTACCACATCGACGTTGCGCCCGTGGAGGGCCCGCTGGCGGCCTGGTGCAGCATGCCCCCCGCCGCCGGCATCAGGAAGAAGCTGCCTTCCGGCATCGAGGCGTACCTCGCACCGGGCACGGACGTCCGCGTGGAGGCCGACGGGGCGTGGGTCCTCTGCAACGCCGAGGGAAGACCCTTCGCGCGGATGCCCAGGGGCGGGTTCTACTTCGACTTCATCCGCCCGACGATGGCCTCCACCAGGATCGACCCGGCCAGGTATCAGCCGTCAGACACCGTCAGCGACGAGGAGCTGGAGGCCTTCGCCAGCCGGGCGACGGACCTCTACGAGAACACAGACAAGGCCCTCTTGGGGTGGGGCGCGAGCATCTCGTTCTGCGGGCTCAGCGCGCTGCTCAGCGACAACATCACCCAGGGCTCGCTGGACGAGTGGCTGTGCATGCTCATGGTGGAGAAAGATACGGCCAACGAGATGATGGCCCGCGGCGTGGAGGCGGCCATCGCCCGCGCGAAGCTGTACCACCAGGCGGCGGGCGACAAGATCATGGTCTGGGGCGTGGCCAGCGACGACGCCGGCACGCAGCGCGCGGGACTGATCTCGCCCGATGTCTTCCGCGAGATGATCCAGCCGCACTACAGGCGGTTCAACGACTGGGTCCACAAGAACACCAACTGGAAGACCTTCCTTCACTCCTGCGGCAGCGTGTATGAGTACATCGAAGGCTGGATCGAATCCGGCATCGACATCCTGAACCCGGTGCAGATTTCGGCGGCCAACATGGACCCGCGGCGGCTGATGGACGAGTTCGGCGGGCGGATCGTCTTCTGGGGCGGCGGCTGCGAGACGCAGCAGGTGCTGCCGCTGGGCACGCCGGATGAGGTCCGCCGGCACGTCAAGGCCAACCTCGACGTCTTCGCGCCGCCGGAGGGCGGCTTCGTCTTCACGCAGGTTCACAACATCCAGCCAAACGTCCCCGTCGAGAACGTCGAGGCCATGCTGACGGCCGCCTACGAGTTCGGCCGAAGGAGCTGACCCAGAAGATGGCGGCGGGCTTCCCAGGCAGGATCGGCAACCTTGAGGTCTATCCGGCCAGCGTGAGCGACGCGGGGGGCGCTACATACTTCATCGCGCGGCGAGGGGCGGAGAAGCTGGTTGCGTGCGTGGGCGAGGGGAAGATCGTCGGGGAAGAGGTGGACATGCGAAACCGCAAGCGGATGCCGGACCGCAAGCGGGTGGTTGCGGGGGCGATGGATGGACCGAACGCGGCCGCGATAAGAAGCGAATTGCGGTGGACCAGGCCTGAACTGATCGGACTCCGGACGAGCATCGGACTTGGCGATCGACTCGGACTTGCGACGCCCGGTCACATCCGCGCGGTGCGCGGCACGGGCCTGGCCGCGGTGCTGGCGCAGCAGTCTATCCGCGAGATGACCCGGACGAACCGCACCCCGCAGGAGGTGATGGACTCCGCCACCTGGGGCGCGCTTCAGGAGGGCTTTCGCGACGGCTTCGGCGCCGACGCCGACCACCTCCAGCAGCCCGAGGACATCGACGCGTGCGCAGCCGCCGGTTTCACGATGTTCACCATCGACCCGGGTCGTCACGTCCGCAACGACGCGGATACATTGAGCGCGTCCGAGATCAAGACGGAGTGTGATTCCCTTGATTGGAATCCGCTCGCGGTTTCACAAGACGATCTGACGCGTTCTTACGTCGGCAAGCGGGTCGCGCTTCACGGCGGCGGGAATCTCCTGTTCGACGAGCTCACGTTCCTCCGGGCCGCCGTGAAGTACGGCAGCGCAATCGCGCACACAGCGAAGATGCACCGCCACCTGCGGCAGACTGTCAGCCGGCCGTTCGAGCTGGAGGTCTCCGTGGACGAAACCGAAACACCCACGTCGCCGGCGGAGCACTACTTCATCGCCGCCGAGCTGAGGCGGCTCGGCGTGGAGTTCGTATCGCTGGCGCCGCGGTTCGTCGGGCGGTTCGAGAAGGGCGTGGACTACATCGGCGACCTGGATGAGTTCCGCCGCAGCTTCGCCGAACACGTCGCCGTCATGCGGACGCTCGGACCCTACAAGCTCTCGATCCACAGCGGGTCCGACAAGTTCAGCATCTACCCGATCGTGGCGGAACTGGCCGAGGGGCTGGTGCATCTCAAGACGGCCGGCACGAGCTACCTGGAGGCCCTTCGAGCG
>Ga0307379_10006233_pt1 | contig 16455 bp, 21 predicted proteins | sample UN2MG_FD_202237 | JGI IMG/M metagenome (GOLD analysis project Ga0307379, IMG submission 202237) | Soil microbial communities from Risofladan, Vaasa, Finland - UN-2 | ecosystem: Environmental > Terrestrial > Soil > Coastal area > Acid sulfate soil | place: Finland: Risofladan, Vaasa | collected... | reverse complement strand
ATTTCTGCAGGAGTTAAATCAGCGAATGTTTTGCCGGGAGGAAGAAAGTCGCTTTCGGCTCTAAAGAAAATATCCATCTCTTTTGGGATAACTTCGACGTTAAAAACTGGTGTATCTCGGGGGGGATCACCGGGAACAAACTCTGCAAGTTCAAGAAGAGGCATTTCTACTCCAAACACGATAAGCGTTTCGTTAATTCTACTATTCTTTTATTCTCCATAAGGGCAGCAATAACCTCTAAACTATATCTGGCTAATATCCACCATTTTATCGTCTATAAAAAAATCATAATTGGGTTTCCCCAACTCTAATCGATGGTATTGGACACCCCACTCCTTCATCTGTTTCTCGGTAAGTTCTCTCCAGTCAATATTAGTTGTTGTTCCTCTAGCCGTCCACAAAACAACTTCGTTTTCTCCATCGTAAAGTCTATTTATTTTGTCAATATTCTCTTGAATAGGAACAGCGTCTTCGTACTTGCCAAACATATTTGTACAAATAATACCATCTATATCAACATAGTATCTCATAGAACTCGCCTTAATTTCTTAATAATCGGTTTTTCGCCATCATAAACAATCTTAATGCCATCCCCTCTAATAACTGGTATTTGGCGAATATCTCTGACAAGTCTATGCAGTCCCTGTGGCTCTATACTTGCAGCATGATCGCTTCCCCACATAGATCTTTTTAAAGTAATATGCCTTTCTATTACCGTCGCACCCAAAGCAACAGCAACAACACTTGGAGAGACTCCGCTCTCATGTCCACTATAGCCAATAGGACAGTCAAATTCTTGCTTCAACTTAGCTATAACGTTTAGATTTAATTCTGTAAGTTCAGTAGGATAAGTGGAAGTACAATGCAAAATAACCAAGTCGTCTTGCCCAAGAATGTCAACTGCATGTCGTATTTGGTCTATTGTGCTCATGCCAGTCGAAAGAATGATAGGTTTGCCTTTAGCTCGGGTTTTTCTTAGCAAACTATCGTCAGTTAAAAATGCAGAGGCAATTTTATAGCAAGGAGGATCAAAAGTATCTATAAAATCTATACTGCGCTCATCCCAGCAAGAAGCAAACCACAAAATTCCTTTGTTTTTTGCATACGAATCTATTTCCCGATACTCATCACAATTAAATTCCAATCCCCGCTTTAGATCTTCGTTTGTGTCGCCAAAAGGATTTTCTCTAGGTTTTGCCAATTCTTCCTTTGAATAAACTACTTCTATAGTTCGCTTTTGAAATTTGACAGCATCACAACCGGCAGCGAGAGCCACATCAATAAGCTTCTTAGCGATCTCTACGTCTCCGTTATGATTAATGCCTATTTCTGCTATAATAAATGTGGGTTCTCCATCACCAACAAACCGTTCACGTATTTTTATATTTTTCATTAAGCAATCCTATTATTTTTGTCATTTTCAATATAACTTCCTTCGGCCAAATTTGGTTTAGTGCTATTATAATAATATAACGACCTATCTGCTCTACAACTATTATTTACTCTCCCTATTCTATCGTCGTACTTTCTGTAATCTTCAAAAACAACAACATCTATCGTATTATTGACTTTATTTATAGAAACAATATCTTCTGCTTTTTTATCAATTTCTAACATACACACAGACTTACAAATACGAAGGAATTCTTGGATCATGTATTTCTTTTCATTTCCTCTCGGCACATGTTGAAGAAAAGACATTGTAATTCCTAAATCAAAATGCCCATCATCATAACGATTTAGAACCGATGAATTCTTGAGAACGTCTTCTATATGAAACTCTCCATTTTCTTTGAAAAATTTTCTGTTCTCTTGAATGACATATTCGTTGAAATCATAACCAACAACAAAACACCCGTATCTGTTTTTGGCCTCCCTTAAATTTCTGCCTAAATTACATCCCAATTCCAGAACTTTGGATTCTTTTGTAAGTAAATGTTGTGTTTCAAAAAAATCAAACAAATAAGAAGTGCTTCTTTGCATATCTTTATTGTCCAGAAAAAAACCCTCCATTGTTTTTCCTCTTTTGGTTGAAAGTTGCTGCCAGTAATTTATTAGCTCACCCATAATTTACCGCCCCGCCGGATCAAATCTAATACTTTTCATTACAACCCCTTTATTAACCAACCACCATCCACATAAATATCTTGGCCCGTTATGTAAGATGAACTATCAGACGCCAGAAAAACTACAAGTCCGGCCAAATCTTCGGGCTGACCCCATCTATCTAAAACGGTTTTGTCTTTTCTCTCTTTATTCAATTTTTTGTCATTCCAGCTTTTCTTGGTCATATCCGTTTTGAAATAACCGGGACCAATATTGTTTGCTCTAACCCCATACCTGCCTAAATCTAATGCCAAAGACTTAGTGAGTTGTTTCAGTGCGCCCTTAAACGTGACATATGCGATATTGTCTGGAAACGCCAACTCTGCATTTAAACTAGTCACATTCATTATGTTTCCTCTTCTCTGTTTCTTCATAACTTTACCCAATTCCTTTGACAAAATAAAGGGAGCCACAAGATTGACTCTGTATGTTTTGTCCCAATACTCATTCGGATAATCATCGAGAATATGCCCCAAGGTCACGCCAGCATTATTAACCAAAATATCAATACCGTCAAACTCCAACAGAACAAAGGATATCAACTTCTCTATTTCATCGGCATTGCTCAGGTCACACACATAACCACTAATTGTTGGACTATACTTTTGCAATTCTTCCTTGGTAGCGTCGAGTTCTTCTTTCAAGATGTCACAAATAATAACTGTAGCTCCGGCTCTTAATAATGCTTCTGCTATAGCCTTACCGTTACCTCTTGCAGCCCCCGTAACAAGAGCATTCTTCCCCTCTAATGAAAACAAACCATCTAAATAACTCATTGGACGGACATCCTATTTAATCTCACTTCTTCAGATACCATATTCCCCTCGAAAGAAATAAAAAAATTAACGCATTGAGCAACTTCAGCGGGGTCGATGAAAGTCTCGAAATTTTGATTGGGAACACTCTCGCCCATTTTGGTTTTAATTGATGCAGGCGATATGCAAAATACCCTTACGTTAGAATTCTTAAGTTCGCTAAAGGCTGACCTCGAAAACCCAAGCAAGGCATGTTTGGACGAACAATACAAAGAAGTATTAGTAAAACCTCCATAAGCCGAAGAAGATCCAATATTAACTATTCTTCCCCACTTCCTATCTGCCATTCCTTTGCTAAAAGCTTTAGTTAAAAGAAAAGGGGCTCTTACATTGATATTAAAACACTCTTCATAATCTTCGAGAGTAGATTCATCTATGCTTTTGACCGGGAAAACCCCTGCACAATTAATCAAAATGTCTATCCTCATCTTTGCAGACACCTCTTTTATCAACCCATTTATATCTTCTAGGTTATTAAAGTCTGCTTTTTTAATGAAAGAACTCCCTTCAAGTTGCTTTTGAAGGGCATTTAACTTGGCTTCGTCCCGGCCCGTCAAAAAAAGATTAGCTCCATTTCGACTCATCTCTTTGACTATTTCTATACCAAGGCCACCCGTTGAACCTGTAACCAAACAGTTCTTATTTACATATGATTTCATTTATCGCCTCCATGTTATTGTCTATGTTCTGCTTGGCTATTTTTAATTTCGATCCAAAATCGGTATTAGAAGATTCAGCATAGGCATCTAAGCACTTGCCTATAAAATTCTCATCATTTACTTCTACTCCCGTTCTTGTAATGCCTAAGTCTTCCAACAAGTATTGCATTTTGTCGTGGCTAATTAAAGACACAACATTACTACCAAGTCCCATCGGAATCATTTGTCCATGTCCTCTCATCGTAAAGATTGTTTTCACACCATAGTAAAAATTAACTAAGACATCTGGATCTTCGCCAGTCAAGTCAACAAACTCACAACAAACTCTCTTCTGCCTTAACTTTTCCCATATCGCTAAATTAGCATCCACATCTGAATTTGTATGAGAAACTATTGCAACATTACATCCCTCTTTCGCAAAATAGCTAATCAACCACTCTATATGCTCAACAAAAACAGATGCGTTCTCAACAGATCCAAATCTATTCTCTATCCTGTCCCAAGCTAGCTGAAAGGCTATTGTGTTTCCCGTGATTTCCTTATATTCTCTACCAAACAAACTAGAACAAAAATTTAACTTGATGTCATAATCGGTGCCAACATAAGCCTTCATCTTGGCGATGTCTCCATTATGCCGCAAAGAAAAGAAAGGAGATCTCTCTAAAAGTGCATTAAAGTTTTCAACAAAAATTGGACTATCCAATGCTTCTCCCCTAAATAGATTGCAACCTACACTAAAACCTATAATCGGAACTTCAATTTGTTTGATTAAATCTAATGGGATACCTATCACCCATCCCGTTTCTGGTTTTGACAAGAAAGAACTGGGCAGGATAAAACCTCCGCCACCGATTACAATGGCATCATAATCGTTAAAACCCCGTATATCTAATTCGCTACAGAGTTTGCGAATGTCATAATTCAGCCAGTTAATAGCCCCCATTTTGCGTTCAAATACTTTATGGACGGATTCCGATATATACTGATCCGCCACATTCTTAAAATAATGTCCGCACATATGAACTATCGAAATCATAGCAACCTTTCAAGTTGTTCCAAATCTTTTTGGGTGTCAATATCTATCGGTTCTTTGTCTATTGGATAAAAAACCGTATCTATATTATACAAATTATCGTTGAGATTATCAATTTCTGAGACCCTTAAAACACTAACAAAATGACTCAGAGCAAAACAATCAGGATAATCCTGCCTACGATATAAATTATGCCGGACAATAGGTTCTCCCTTATTATCGGGCCGTTTGTAGAAGCATAAGAATGGATGCGCCTGAATAACTCTCGCACATAATAGGCTTTTGGCTTTTTTCTCCTGATAAAAAGAGAGGACTTTCTCAACGTCTTCCCATGTTCGATCCGGATAAGTTAAATATAAGACCACTATATCGTCGTCGGAATTTAATCCGCATGAATCTACTATATCCCCGATAACAGGCTTAATGGGCGCATGTTCCGAACTCAACTCCGTAGATCGCTCAATCGTTTTCATTGACAACGCATTGGCCTTCTTCAAAAGACATTCATCATCAGTTGTCACAATTATATTCGAATATAAATCCATTGGAATCTTAGAAACAGTGTAGTCCCACAAGAACCTGTTTTTATTAGGAACTCCCATGGACTGCTCTCGACATGGTATTACATAATAAATCATAATATCGCATCCAATATCGCTTTAGAAACATCGCCCCGTTCAAAAAGACACTTCTTTCTGGCCTCCATAAAAGATTGTGTATAATCAGAACGTTGCACCGCCTCGATAACCTTTCGCAATCCACCAGATGCATTCGATGGATTCAGTTCAACGCAAAAATCATAATTGTATAAGAAAGGGAACCTCTTATTGTCCTTTCTAATCTTGAAATTAATTATCGGTGTATCTAACATAATTCCTTCCTTGATTGTTGACGAATCAAAGCTAACAATGAAATCAGAAATTTTGATTAACTCTAAACTCGTTGGAGGATACCACGTATAATCCTCCAAATAAATATCCCCTCTATCAGACATTTGCACAGGATGTTTAGCCCTTGTTTTGGTAATAACCTTATACCCCATGGCAGAAATGACGCTATTAATCTCTTTCAAATTAACCAATTTTGTTTCGCTGTTGTTGGGAACAAAAACAGTTACATATTTATCTGCGGGAGAAAAACGGTACTTTGTATAAATATCTTTGTTGTTCAGTTCTACGTCATATTTTGGAGAACCTACATAAACGTTTTTATCTGATATGGTTTTATAATACTCAGCAAAAAATTTACTTGGAAATATTACACAATCAACGTTGTCAATATAACGACGATATAATAGGTTAAAATCAGCCAGGGCTGTAAGAGAAACTACTTGGCATGATTTACCAACTTGCTTGGGCATTACGCCTTCTATGGTAACAAACAATCCTTCCTGCATGTTTCCGTCATTTATAGGAATCATTTCTAAATTGTGTTCGCCAGATATTTGCGACAATGTTTCGGTAAATCGTTGAGGGTCGTTATACTTGGCGGCATGTCCAACTAACATTTGGGACGTTAGACCCCTTTTGTTGGCTTCAATAATTATGGGCATGAAATACTTCAAGTAAGTCATTTCAGATAAAACAAACTTCATCATTTCTTAATGCCCCTCAATAACAGATATAGTTGAACGTAAGGCTTCCTAAGAAATAGAAATTGCACATCCCAAGCAAACAAATCATCTAAATCCGCAGGATCTAAAACAAAAGGCACTTCTGACCGTATGGCTTTCTCTATGTCGTCATAGCCTAAACACTTAATCTCTTCGGAGAACGATTTAACACTATCATTTTTTAAGAAATCATTATTCCACATAGCAGACCACAATCTGTTTCCTTCTCCATATGCATATTCGTGTTCTTCATTCTTGATCCATCCTACTTTAAAATCTTTGAATCTCCAATGGTCACCCAGTCCCCAATCAACATATAGAACTCCCTCTGGACCCAAATTGTTATGGCATCTTTTAACAAAAGACAACGGGTCCCTACTGAAATAAGCACATCTAGTACATATTATCGTTTGATAAGGTTTATCTAATGCCCATTCCAAATTAATATTCCAGTTGCCCAATTGCTTATCGTAGAGATCGCCTACGAATATATCGTTATTGACGCTTCCCAATAATGCAACGGGATCTACTACCCTATCTATATATTTCTTGTAAAACGGAATTACTATAGGATCGCTTTTGCCCATTTGCTACCCCTTGTAAATATGATTTCCAACAAACTGAAATGACAAATATTTATTAGCCCATTCCATTTGCCTAACTATGCCCTTATTTCTCTCGTCAATGTCTTCAATATAATATCTCAACTTGTCCTTGCAATTGACATAATTAACCCAACAAATAGGTGGCGTAGGAAAAAACTCTCCATTCAAACATGGCTCTGGTGCCCCCGTAAGCACAAACGAATTCAAAAACATAGCTTCGCAGCCCGATTTGCCCAATGCACCATTATATTTTTTCGCACCCCATAACATAGGAATATTTGGGTTGCCGTCAACCAACTGATCTATAAATATATGAGACTGAGCTTTTATTCTTAATGTCTCTTTTCTCTCACAATCTGTCAAAATACGTCCACGTACAAACGAGAAAATTTTTCGTAATTCACCAATAATTTCTTTAATCTCTGCAGTCCCCTTTGCATTGCTAACAACCTTTCGAAAAGGGGAATGACAAATAACAACAATTCCGTCTTTTTTATTTTCTTCAATATTGTCCAAAGACACATCGGCAGGAGGATAATAAGGAATCGGATTTAAGCCAACACAATAAGGGAAGATATCTGGCATTGCAAATACAATAACTTCTCTTTTAGCAAAAATATTCCCCAACTTGATGTAATCCCTGCAAAAATGTGAATCTGTTAAAATAACCTTTACCTTTCTTCCCCTAGACTCCTTTAACGCTTTTTTATATTTTGAAAAAAAGTACACATACGCCTTGCTCCCGCAAAATATCCATTGATCTGCCTCCAAAACGTCTGAAGTTAATTCTTCGGGACACCCAATTACCGCTTTGTCGTAATATCCCTCGAACCCTTCTGTTCCTTTGTCTTTAAACCAAGCAATAGTATTATCGCAATGATGGTCTAAAGCATAAGCCACTAATCCGGCGGCACTATAAGACGGAGTTATAGCATAAAGAAATAAAGACATGTTATTCTCCACAATCTACACAAATAGTATGATATAACAATCCGCTGTTTTTTTTATACAGTGGGGTTGGTTCCATAGTAAATTTTAGATTTCTTTCGACCAAAGCGTTGCGATAATTAAAATACCACGTATCGGATGGACTGACGGTTTCCGACGGCAACGCTTGCCTATTCTCCCCTTCTATCGTAGGCTCGATCAAAAACAAAGCCTTACATATTCTCAACAATTCATCCAAGGCAACCTCATAATTTTCTATATGATCCAAGACCGAACAAGTAATTCCCACATCAAATTCCTTGTTCGCAAACCCCTTCAATCTTAAATGGCAATCCAAGAATATTTCGGCGTCGGGGTTATTCTTTTTAGCCAAAATAACATTAGGTTCGAATGGGTCAATTCCTACCTTTCGAGGCACTCCAATAAACGCCCTAAGATTTAACCCATTGCCACACCCCAACTCTATAATCGAATTGGGTTTCCCACATTTTTCAATAACCCCCGCATATATTCTATCTGCAAATCTACATCTTCCACTCATACAATTAACGCCTTTTGACATTTTGTTCCCCTCTATTTTTTACATATTCAACAAAAGCATCTTGTCTATTGTCTCCCGTTAAATTGAATCCTGCGTTTTGCAATGCCATCACTATACTGTCGTGTCTGGCTTTCATTCTGGGAATTTTAAAAAAATGCCATTCGCAAAATATTTTGTTCAAATATTTGATAGAATTGTCCCTGAGCATTTTGTCAAACATATCATATTCCGCCCCCTCAATATTAACCTTCAAAACAATATCGTCTGTCTTTTTAAAATTACTACTAATAAACCTAGAAAAATCTAGACTAGAAACTTCGATACATTTAGATGACACATTATTTTTGGCAGAACATGTCGAATGCCCCTCGTCACCATGAACTTTAATAAACAAAAATTCTTTATCATCTTTATAACTAGCCGCTTTGGGAATAAGAATTACTCTCTCATCACCTCCAAATTTTCTTTGAAGCTCTTTGAAAGAAGGTTCGAAGGGTTCAAAGGCATAAAATTTATCAAAATCAGTAAATAAATTGATAGCAACTTCCAAAGTGTCTCCATTATATGCTCCCAAATCTATAAATACCTTCACGTTTACGCCTTTAATTAGATTTTCAAATACATATGTTCAAAAGTAGAAAATATATCCATAAGTACATTGTCCGATATGTGATGCCCATCAACATATGGATTTTTGTTTATTAATGGCATCAATATTGTAGCAATTTCATAAGACGGAAAGTAATAAGCATCTTCGCAGATCCGAACAAACCGATTTGCACACGCAACCAAAATAGACTTTGTTAAACAACTTGCAGAGTAAATATCAATATCGTCCCTATAGGTACCCAAAATGTGCATCGGAGAAACCATTACTATTATCTTAGCACATGGATTGTGTTTTTTTAACAAGTTATATATGTAAATAAGATTATCTAAATTTTCTTCATACTCGCTCATCCTAAATTTAAAAGTATTTTCCAAAGGTATATTCTTGCTATCAAAACCCAAAACTATTCCTCGTTTTTTAGATTCAAATATTTCCGCCATTCCCAAGGTTAAAACAAAAACATCAAGTTGGGTCAAAACTCTTTTTGATTCTATAATATGATCTTCCAAGTCTTTTTTTGCATTATCAATATCTCTATAAACAATTCGGGTTCTTAATAAATCGCTAATATATTCTTCGCCCCCAAAATTAAACCTATAAAATCTGTCAAAATCTACTCCTTCAAAAGAATATTGAAAAATCTGTTTAATAGCAAAAGTGTTATAAACCCTTTCCCATGCTACCGAAGAATGATCGGTTTTCCCACGACCACCATCACCCCAACCTAAGTTAATCCATGGGTTTTTATTATTCTCTCCTTCTAAATAACGATATCCTTTTCGCAAAAAAACATCTTTCATTTCCCTAGCGCAACAAGAACCCATCGACACTATTTTATCTTGTTTTTTATCTATAAACAAATGACGACAGAGTTGATTTTGAAAATATTTATAATTATACTCTTCGGGTTTGGAAGGCCAATACAATTTAACACTAATACTCATATCATTTTTTCCATAAACACAAACTCAATATCATAAATATGTTGATTTAAAAAATCTTTAAGTTTTAACGACTTTGTTTCGTCTAAATAATTTTTATCCCATTCGCAAGCATGATATACTACCTCTGTCTTGCTAAATAGTTTTAATGGACTAAAAGGAGGATTGACATTGTAATAAACAACATCGTCAACTTCTTTATCTTTTCCTTTATAAGCAACATTAAGCGCAGGATCGCAAGACAAAGCTAATACTTTAATGCCCTTTCCCCTACACGCATCAAACGAAGCAGGAGACATTCTAAAAGCCGATGGCCTAAAAATAGGACTAAGAAGATCATCTATCTTTGCTCGTTGAGCTTCTGTAAACATTTTATGTAATACTTCGCAAGCTTCCGCGAAATTTAAGTCCCTGAATTCATCGTTATTGGATATACCATCTATGCAATGATTATATCCATGCCATGCCAATTCGAAGTTATCCTTGGACAACGCCCTTAGGGTCTCGCAAAATTCGGGATAATCACTAACAGCATAATTCGCCTCCCCGAGTCTTTGATAACTCATGGGTACAAAAAGGGTAAACTTAATAGATGGGAAAACCCCTATGAGATCAAAACATCTGTCAAGAACCTTAACGGAAGACCTTGGATGAGGGCTAATGTCGTCGATACTAATGTTTACCTGAGACAATTTCATAGACCTCCTTCATAAAATTTCTATAACTGCAGCACACGGTAAACGACAAAGGGATGTCAACCCGACTTTCATACAAACTCAACGAGCAACTAACCTTCTCAATCTTATCCATAACGTCTTGAATAGAATTGAACAACTCGCCACCATTACCAATAATTTCTGAATTGCCTCCACTAGCAAGACCTACCGCAGGAAGCCCACAAGACATTGCTTCGACCAAAGAGTTAGAACAAGCATCGTCCTCGCTCGCAGTAACAAAAACATCTGAGCCGTGCAGTTCTTTTGCTATATCGCTTCCGCCCAAAACTCCAAGACTCTTTATGTTTTTAAAGTCGTTCGGGCTTCTTCCAATAAAAACATATTCATACTTTTCAAAATCTAGCTTTTCATCTAGTTGTTCATAAATGCCAAATCCCTTTTTGGGATTGTCTGACCAACTGGTGGTAATAAGCCGACACTTCTTTTGGGGCCTAAGCCTTCTCCTTTGCGAACGATTGTTAAAGAATAATCGAGAGTTGGTGCAGTTTTTAATAACGGTTTCAAAACGCCTATGTTTCATGCCATTCTTTTTACTGGCTCCTCTGGACCACTCAGATTGAAAAATAGTTCCATCAGCATACTTCTCATTGAAATCGTAAACCATTTGGTCGGTTTTCAATTCGTGTTTGCCTCTGTAAATACAAAATACACCATCAATTCTGTGAACTAGCGTTTTACCTTCTTGTTCTTTCAATCGAGTCGCTTCCGTTAGATTGTCCTTACTATTGACAAGAATTATGTCTGCTTTATGGGGGTCTTTTTCATATCTATTTATCTTAAACAAAAAATCACGAAAGACTGCCAAAAATTGATTACCGCCACCCCAAGGCTTATCGCTAATATCATAAAGTATGCTTATCTTAGTCATGTAAAATCTCTCTGTCGCAAAAATCAACCCACTCTTCAAGGCTAACTCGCCCCGGTTTGTTGTAAGTCTTGTTTGTTTTGGGAATGCCTCTTCCCAAATGCATAAACATCACATTGCCATTATCATCTAAACACCGATCAACATGTAGCTGAGCATATTTTTCGGGCAAAGTTCCTATAAACGATGGAGTATTAAACGTATTCCTGAAACAATAAAATCGCATCGCATTTTTGTTGCAATACTCTGTCAACTCGTCGCCTGCATCCATAACTTGTTTCCCATTCTCGTATCGAGGAGCAAAATTGATTTCAGAAGCAATCCGGACACTACATAAAAGTCCCGAGACATGGACCGCATTGATTCTAGCCGGATCTATAACTGTACCTACCAACTCATTATTCTGGGCCTTTTCTTTCAAGGCCGGGAAAAATGAATGACTTGTTACGCACACATCGACATGACAGATGAAAACCCACTTACTAGACCCAAGCTGCCTCACAGCAATATCGATAGCTTCTGCGTTAGCTTCCGAACCATCCAATTTGGTAGCATTATTAATCCATGTTGTCCGAGAATCACCAAATATAGCCAAAGCCTCGTCCTTATAAGACGTATCGGATGAATTTTCCACTATAATATACTGCAATTCGTTTGAAGGTTCAAATTTCTTGAAGCTCCGCAAACAAGTAAGAAGCAAATCTCTAGAGTGAAACGAAGGAATTATGACAGGCAATTTTCTCATACTAGTTAGAACCCCTTAGTCTACAAACAGCCCATATCTCGCCCCAATTTACTTTCATGGACTCTATCTTCAAACCAGACGCTTCCATCTCAGCAAAAAATTCAGGCTGTGTATATTCAATCTTATGGGTCGAATCTAGAAAATAGGCAACTCCTAATTCTTTCTTCATCGCAACCGTCCATTCTCTCTCAAAATAAGGAACCCTTAACAACACCTTTTTGGGCGTGGTTTTTGCTACAATGGACTTAAGTAACTCAACTCGATTGCCAAGATGCTCCAAGACATTCGACATTATGACTACATCAAAATGTTCCACGCTCAGTTCTTTACGTATATCTCCATTTACAAAAAACAAATTGTCTCGCCTATAGGCAGTTCTTGCAAAACCTAAATTAAGATGATTCATCTCTATGCCAACTACTTTCCCATCTGTCTTTTTAGCAACGTCATAAGTTACATCTCCCCGGCCGCACCCCAAATCCAATACAGAATCATGACTATCTACGTTATCTACAAAAAAATCGTGATATTTGGTCAATCTATGCTTAGGATGAGTACCGCCTCCATATTTAACTGCAACAGAACCCAATTTGCCATAAACAAAATTATGAAGTTGTAATAATTCTGTCAGCAAAACTTTAGGATCGTTCCTGTCTGCTGACCGAGAAAGTATAAGGTCATATATTTCGTTAAGGTTCATAATCTCTCGAAAAAATCATCCCACTCAGGAATCACAACTTCTGGTAAGTAATTTTGTATGGCTTTGTAATTTTCTTCCCTTCTATCTATAACGTCAAACTTCTCTACAAATTCTTTAGAATCTTCGCATAGACACTCCGCATGAAGTATTTCGGGAGCCAATCCAACAGGCGTAGAAAGGATATTAACCTTATGATATGCCGCCTCTAGAACTGCTTGTGGACCGCCCTCATACCTAGAAGTAACCAAATACCAATCTATAACATTATACAAAGCAAAAACGCTTTTGAATCTTGGCTTATAAACAAAGTCGATTTTTTCATTCAATAAATTTTTGATTACATAATTCCTAGCATAACCAGCGAGGATAATTTTAATGGGCATCTTCTTGGCTATTTTAGTCACTACATCTATGAATAAGTCGGGATTCTTAGAAAACTTCGGGGTATCACCTGTAATTCCATTGCCATCCTTTTGAAAAGATCCTATTACAATGCTACTTCCGTCTAACTCGTCCTTAAGTTCTTTTACAACTTTCTCGTTAGATGGTTGCATACAAGAAGTTGAAACCCAATAAGGTAATCGACAAACAGGGATGCTCAACTTTTCTTGCATTACCTTCTCTGTAATCTTATTCGGAACAACACAAACTTTAGCTCGACTGTAAGCTTCAAAGTCATAACTATTCAAACTACACATATCAACATGATGAGCATGGACTACTGAAAGACAGCCCTTAGGTATTTGGGGCAAGAGAGAAGGAAAACCAAATAGATTAAGGCACCAACATACATCTGGATTTTCATTCAACTTAACCATCTTATGTCTAGTTAACTTCTGAAAATCAGACTTAATTTGATCTATAACCCATCCTGCACCCTGACTCTGAATTGCTATTCTCACAGAATCCCCTCTAATAACTTAACAAAATCCTTAGCCCTCGCATCTAAATGATGATACTTAGCAAACGTATCTTTGGCATTCTCTACTATCCGAGCCAGTTCATCGGGCCGGTCCAAATAGAACTTTATCTTCTCAACAAAATTATCTTTCGTAACGGCAATGTAGTTTGCGCCATCTTCTAAGTGCAATTCGGCGGCTCCCCATGGCTTTTCTCCGACATAAACGGTACCGCATCCCATAGCCTCAAAAATCTTATTCATAGCCACATGGTATCGCCCTCCGCAGCTAGCAAGCATTTTAGCCTTACTAATGGCCTGAGCATACTCTTCCCTAACAAAATTGCTATGGGTAAAATCAGTGCCGCAATGAGAATAGTTATGATACTTAATACCCAAGGCTTCATAGTTAGCTGTTAAATATCTATGCATATAAACTCGCAACGGATAAAAACTCCACATGGCCCCTAGCGTAATTACATCCTGTTCTTTTGGCAGTCCGTAATCTTTGAAACATTCCTTATCAACACAACGAGGATAACCTATAAACTTGATTTCTTTCTGAACATCTTTATTGAAGAAATGGAAAAAGTGATTAGGGTTAGAATATGGAGGAGCAAAACAAGCAAAACAATACTCAAAACTAGACCCTATCAAATCCTTGGCATATTGATGAGGCTTTCTGGACCAAAAATCACTCAAAGCAAATATCTTTCGGACTCCCTTAACATTTTTCAGATTATGATGAAAACGCCCCAGCTCAGGAGGAATATTGTAGTGCTGCATATAACAACCCCTGACCGCTTCGTTTTCAGTGAAATAGCTATAGATAACATCCGGCTTCCCATCTCCATAAAGCTGTTCTATGATTTTTGTTACATCTGTATGCTTATAATCAGGCCACCCCGGACCATACATTTTAGTATCGCAAGCCCGTTGAACAGCCATCATGTCATAAATCATATTCCCGCTATGCCAACCTGTTCGATTGACATTCAATAACAAAACTTTGATGTCGCTAAATGAATTCATATTGTTACTTAACCAAAATTATAGAAAGGCCCCATAGATCTCTTGTAAAATCTATCTGTACCTTCTCGTCTTCATAATGATCTTCTGTCAGCAATGTGTCTCCAAAAAGCTCTGCCAAAATATAGAGTTCCCATGCGCCATAAGCTTTCAAATTCTTGAAATTGTCAGATCGTGTTTGCAGACTCTCATACAATTTCAGAGCTACATCGTGAGTTAGAAAGTTTATTTTATGTTTCAAACATACCTGCATCAAATTCTTCGTCAAAGAATAAGGATGAGCATCTAGAAAAAGCATGTCGGGATTATATTTGGCTACAATCTCTTCCTCTCTACCACTCATATCTTCCTTGTGAAAGGTAAAGCTGTTTTTGTCAACACAAATGGGTTTTATTTGATCTACTATATCCCATGAATGCAATTCCACTTTTCTCCCCAACCAATTTGCGAGTTCCAAAAATACTCTTGTAGAACAACCAAATTGAGTCCCAAATTCCAAAATAACTTTAGGCTTGTATTCTTTCATGTAGTTATAAATTGCCCTGCATTCTTCTTTCGAAAGAGTCTTGGCCTGTTTCAAAACAAGAGGCAAACCACTACTGTCAAAAAGTTCATCAAAACCCATAATCATCCTCCAAAATACATGTTAAACATCTTTCTGAAATCTTCTATTCTAACCTTCCATGTCCAATTCGTCATTATTTCTTGATAAATCTTTTCGCCCATTTCTAAGCGACGATCTTTATCTTGCAACTTGATCAATGCTTCCTTCAAACTATCTATATTCCTGTCTATCAAAAATCCATTCTCCCCATCAACTATTATTTCTTCGGCACTACCACAACGAGTAGAAACAAGAGGAAGCCCCATCGAACCGGCCTCAATGCTTGGATTATTAAGCCCTTCCGTCTTAGATAGGCAAACATGAACAGTAGCTTCATTATAAAACAATGGCATTTTCTCTTTTGGCAATTTTCTTCTGCCATAATGAGCACCTGCCATCTTTATACCCATTTCCTCGCAAGCTTTCTGAACTATTTTAAATCCTTTATTTGACGAGCCTCTTCCAGAAACACTCACTACCAACCCATCAACATTCTTCTCATACTTTCTTTTATCAAAAATCTCTTCATCTACGCCATGCTGAGCTAATAATAAAGGCTTGTCAGTGACTATAGGCTTAAAAACTGCCAATTGATTTCTATTAACCACATGAAATATAGAACATTTATCTTTTATTGAAACACATCTTCCCGGAAATCCCTGTTCATATAAACCTTGTGGTCCTTGCGGATGTTCTTTATATAGAAATTCACATCTTAATCCCATTATGGTTTTGTTTGCAGGGGGATAAACCATAGGCATAGGATCTAAAACATAAACCAAATCATATTGAGAAGCTATTGAATTAACAACTCCACTTCTACTATAAGCTATTTTTATGTCAAATTCGGTTAACCTCTTTTGAATTTCTTTACAGTGGTAGTCGAAGGTCCAATTCGGTTGATCTGCCACTAACAAAATCTTTTTCACAGTAAATCTCTCTCCCTCAATATCTTAGAAATAGTATCATTTGAAGTTCTACTCAAAATTTTCGTGTATTTCTTATTA
>Ga0307379_10006232_pt1 | contig 16455 bp, 16 predicted proteins | sample UN2MG_FD_202237 | JGI IMG/M metagenome (GOLD analysis project Ga0307379, IMG submission 202237) | Soil microbial communities from Risofladan, Vaasa, Finland - UN-2 | ecosystem: Environmental > Terrestrial > Soil > Coastal area > Acid sulfate soil | place: Finland: Risofladan, Vaasa | collected... | reverse complement strand
GTTGTTTAAATGGTGATAGACAAGATTATGCCCTCTTGGTAAAGAAATATGAGAGGCCTGTATTTAACATTGTTTATCGGCTGATTAGTGATTTTGAGATAGCTAGTGATATTACTCAAGAGACTTTTCTAAAAGCCTATAGATCTCTTAGGCAAGTTAGAGAAGAATTTAAGTTTTCCAACTGGCTTTTTAAAATTGCTACCAACCTTTGCAGAGATCAATTTAAAAAGAAAAAGCCAGTAGTAGAAATTTCTTTAGATAAATCGATCGCTGTTACTGAGAGTATGATACCTTTTGATGATTCAAATAATTCGTTAGATCCTGAGGAAAAATTAGTACTGAAGGAAGAACAAAAACAAGTCTTGGGAGCAATTGAGTCCTTACCATTTATTTATCGTAAGATTATTGTTTTAAGATATACACAGGACTTAGCATACAAAGAAATTGCAGATATTTTAAAAATACCAATGGGACGAGTTAAGGTTCAACTCCATCGGGCGCACAAGATTCTACGCAATGAGCTCGCTAATATTCTATAAAAAAAGATAAAAGAAAAGAGGTGTAAACAATGGATTGCCATTATGTAGGTGATTTATTACTTGACTATATAGAGGGTGAATTGTCTAACGAGGTTTCCCAAAAAGTTGAAGCCCATTTACGCGAATGTGAGTCATGTTTAAAAGAATTTGTGAGAATACAAAAAATGGTCAATTTAATGAAAACACTTCCCAGTATCAACCCAACTCCAGGGATAAGCCAAAAAGTCATGGCAAAATTAGGGAAAGAGGAGAGGCTTGCTGGTCGAAATTTTTTAGCTAAATTTAAATTTATACCTAAAAAGGTGATAATAGCTGCTGCCGCATTTGGGGTGCTTGCCTGTGTGTTATATGTAACGATGACTCCATTTGTCCATCGCCCATCATTTCAATTTCAAACTTGGGCAGCTACCGTGCAAGCTGTGCCCTTTGATTTAGAAGAGACTGGTTGGTGGGCTCGGCGGAAAAAAATAGCAGATGAAAGGCTATTACCTGAAGATAAGTATATTGGAGTTATATTTGGCGGAATTTTAAATCAACCGGAAGAGGTAAACTTCTTGGTCAAATGGATAAGGCCGGACGGTCAGCCCTTCAATGAGACAGCATGGAAAGGGCGCATTTCGGCTGGCTTGTGTTCGTTTATGTCTAACCTCGACATCAGCAATTATAATGAGAGGAATGTAAACGAAAGTGTGTTAACGGCCTCTTTCGATGGGGAGATGATCTTCAAGAAACAGAAAGGGAGAGTAAATGATTTTCCTGGTACATGGAAACTCGAGATATATATAAATGATAAACTTAATACAACGCTTCAGATTGAAGTTTGAGCCTGTATAATATAAGGGAGATGGATATTTTGTCGGATAGTAGAAAGTCAGTGCCTTTGTTACTATTAATACTTATGATAATGCTCATAGTTTCAGGGTACACTGGCATGCAAATTGATGCAAAAGATAAAAAAGCAGTTAACTTAAGGAAACCTCCTTTTCAGACTTGGACTGCAACTGTGCAAATGTTCTCAACCAACCCTGAGCATACCGGCTGGTGGGGGTTGCGGAAGTCCCCGGTAGAAAAAAAGTTAAGCCTTAACGATAAATATATCAGTGTTATATTTGGAGGACTTTTAAGAGAGTCGATAAATATAAACTTCACTGTGATATGGCTAACCCCGGATGGGATGCCCTTTAAAGAAACAGCCTGGAAGGGGAATATCCCGGCTGGTCTGTGCTCATTTATGTCTAGCCTGGCAATCGATGATTATGAGCTGAGAGACGAAATGAAGGAAGTCACTAAGTCCTCTTTTAATGGCGAAGTTATTTACAAGAAACAAAAAGGAAGATTAACTGATTTTCCAGGTTTATGGCAGCTAGAAATCTATATGAACAATAAACTCCAAACGACTTTCCAGATAGAATTTTAATGTAACATTTTAGGATGATTTTTCGTAGTGTGGAATGGAAGCCGGAAAAATGATCAAATTATATAGAAGGAAAGTATTGAAAAAAATGTTGAAATCAGTAAATTTACCAGTAGTAGTGGTTATTGTTGTGATTTGTATGTCCATTGCCTCAACTACAGGGTTGGCTAATAATATTAAAATACTGGAACCTGGGGTTCTGCCTGATTCGCCCGCGTATGAATTGAAACTAAAAGGAGAAAATGAAAAAATAGCAGCACTTAACGATCCCCTTGCGGAAGCGAAGTTATATCGGGAAATGGCAGGTCTTAGACTAGTAGAGGCCATGTTCATGGAGGAGATGGGCAAACCTCAGTTTGTGAACGGATTAGTTAAAGATTACAACAAGAATCTAAGGCAGGTTATGCTGTGCCTGGCGGAAGCGCTATCTGAAAAGAACCCAGGCGTAAATGAGGCGCTGGATGTAGTGAGCGATGCAGTTATCAAGGATATCGATATACTGGAAGGTCTGTTAGATTTAACTAAGTTAGGTTGTATACCTGAAGAATCTCAATTGGTTATTGAATTGGCAATCAATATTTCTCAGATAGTGAGCAATATCTCCATCGAGGTATTAGTAGAAATCACAAATGGTGAGCTGGATGTGCTACTAGCCAATAATAATTACAACTACAACTACAACTACAACTACAACTACAATTACAATTACAATTACAATAATCATAATGAAGTAGACGGTAATAATGGTCCTAACAACAATAACAATGAAGTAAACAATAACGATAATTCTAATAACAACAATAATCATAATGAAGTAAACAATAACGATAATTCTGGTAGTGATAATAATAATGATGAAGCAGGCAACAGTAATAATTCTAATAATAATAACTCTAATAGCAACAATAATCGTAATAACGATAAGGAAGATTAATTATAACTGTTCCATAAGGCAGGGTAAATTTACCCTGCCTTTCTCTCTTTCTATTCAATTTTCCCTAGCTCTGGAAGAAAAAAAGGGTCTTGCAATATAAAAAAATAGATAACAGAATATATAGACGTGAATACACTACAGTAAAGAGGCTGATTAAAAAAATTAAAATGGGAAGATAAAAAGTGATATTGCAAGATCTGGCTCCGCTTCCGGTCTTGTATCGGCCTTCTCTTTTTCTACCGCCCCCGTCCGCCGAGCGTTTGCGCCTTTTGATATTTTTATTCAAAATATTTGACAATGATTTCTAAAATGTTTATATTATTATTCAATTAAAGAGGCTCATAGGACAAAAGCAAAGGATGCTAAATAAAAATGATAAAACCATCTATTTTTCAACATCGAATATTTAGCAATCAAGAATTATCAATAGAAGGACATCCGGTATTTCCAAATGGATAATATTATAGGAATCTTAAAAAGTCTAAAAAAAACGCCGCAATTACTTAAGGTTGATCTAAGGACAAATTTATTTTTACTGAAATATTTCGGAAAATTCAAGATAAAAAAAATAAATAACGATTACATACTGCACTCGCATCTTCCTCCAATCAACAGCTCCGCCTATACAAAATTTGTTGACCAACACCTGATCAAAAATATTTCAGGGCCTTCCCATGCCCAGATCGGGTTGACAAATGCATGTCCACAGAAATGTTCATACTGCTATAACAAGATACGATCCGGCAAAGCCATGGACAATGATACCATCATCAACTGTATCGATGAGCTTGGCAAGATGGGCGTTACCTGGCTTGGGCTTACGGGAGGCGAACCACTTCTGAATAAAAACATCGTTGAGATAATAGATCGAACGGACAAAGATATCGCCATAAAGTTATTTACTACCGGATGCACACTCACACAGCAAAAAGCACTGGACATGAAAAAAGCCGGGTTGACCTATGTTTCCGTAAGTCTGGACAGCAGCAGGGAAGAAGATCACGATCACGCCCGTGGGTATAAAAATGCATTTAAGGAGGCGCTGCGCGGAATCGAAATTTTTCTCAATGCCGGTCTCCACACCGGTGTATCAACCGTGCTGACCAAGGAAATGATGAACCAGGAAAGCATGTTGGAGTTCCTCGGGTTCCTGGAGAACCTCGGCGTTCATGAGGCCTGGCTCAGCGAGGTAAAACCGTCGTCCGAATATTTCTGGCATAAAGAGTTCGTGATCAGCCGCGATGAGACTGATTTTTTAATTAAATTGCAGGATCAATATAATAAAAAAGACGGGATGACCATCAATTATCTCGGTCATTTTGAACACGGTAGTCATTTCGGATGCAACGCTGGCATCAAAATGCTCTATATTGACGCTTTCGGAGAGGTCAGCCCTTGCGTCTTTGTACCCATGACCTTCGGGAATGTCCGGGACATATCACTACCGAAGATTTTCGAGGCAATGACAACACACTTCAAATCTGACAGAGAATGCTTTATTAATAAAAATTATCCGATCATTAAAAAGCACTACCGGAATATTTCTCCAATACCGACCGATGACGCGCTCGCTATCCTTGAGGAGATCCGTTATGCGGGAATTCCGGATTTCAACAGGATACAAGGGGGTAAATCATGAAAAAAACCATCAAACTGTTCGGCTTTTTCTGTACCATGACATTCGCCGCAGTCGGGGCTATCTTTTTATTAATGCCTGAGGGAGTTCTTTCGTTTTTTAATTCTCTTTCACCGGCGTTTCACTTGAATCAGGCTCCCGTCGTTTTTCCGGGTTTTTTCCTTGTATTATCGGTCGGATATATGTATGTTGTGGCCTTTATCGCCTGTCAGATATTCCTGAATCCTGAAAATCCTCTGTTTCTACTCCTTCTGGCGAATGCCAAAATAGCATCTTCCCTGTTATCTCTCTTTTTGATTTTCAGAGATAATCTTTACCTCATTTATTTTACCAATTTTTTGGTGGACGGACTGATTGGAGCCGCCGCGATATATTTATACCGGAAAATAAAAATATGAACATCAAGCTGTTTTTATCACAATTTTATGTTCCAGCTTCATACAGGAAACGAAAAACGGCCGAACTTTTCAAGGTCACGGCAAACGCCTTCGGCGTGAAACCAGCAGTGGTTTTACCGACCGAAAGCCCCGATGCGCTTCTGGAAAGATATGCTGAATTCTCGAAAAATCAGGCGCAAGTAATATTAAAAAACAGAAGATTGGTTGACGGGATAAAAGCCGGGTTGTTCGCCGGAGCGCGCACGATGGGCGTATGCCTGAGAAACGAATTGAACCTGAAAAATGATCGTGATTTTCATATGGCCACGCGATTGATCTATAAAGCGCTGAAAATCGACCTTGAATTCGTGGGGAATGGGGAGTTCGTGATTAAAAAGTGTTTTTTCAGCGGATTTTATTCCGAAAAAATTTGCTCCCTGATGTCATCCCTTGATTTGGGTCTCATCGCGGGACTCTCCGGAGGTTTGAAAATGTCCTTTTATCAACGCATAACCGAACGCTGTTCATGCTGCCGGGCGGTGATCTCGAAATGAAAAACGTCATCATTATTGGATCCGGCGCCGGCGGGGCTACGGTGGCAAAAGAACTTCAGGGAAAATTTCAGGTCACTTTACTCGAAGCCGGCGGATCTTTTAAACCTTTTGGCATTAGCCTTCCTTTTCTGGAACACCTCAGAAGCGCGAATGTTTTCCTTACAGAAAAAATGATCCAGCTGGTATTTCCACCGTACCGAATCTCCAAGACGAAAAACCATATGACACTGGTCAACGCGGCCGGCATCGGGGGAACGACCACTGTGGCGTGCGGCAATGCCTTACGAGTTGATGCCGGTCTAAAGAAAATCGGTATCGAACTTGACCAGGAATTTTCAGAGCTTCATAATGAAATTCCGATCTCCGCCGATCATGAACATCTGTGGAGGGATGCTACACGAAGGCTCTATGAGATTTGCACGGCAGAAGGTCTGAAGCCGTTTCCCATCCCGAAAGCCGGTCATTACCGAAAATGCCGTAATTGCGGCCATTGCACACTGGGTTGCAGTTATGGCATAAAATGGAATGCTTCGATATTTGTCTCCCAGGCTGTGAAAAAAGGCGCGGTTGTTATCGATCATTGCGCTGTAAAAAAAATATATATTAAAAATAATCGGGCAACCGGTGTTTTTACCAACCGTGGTCTGATGACTACCGATCTGGTCATTGTCGCTGCAGGGGGATTCAATACTCCCGTCATTCTTGAAAATTCAGGGATTAAGACGGATAAAACACTCTTTGTTGATCCTGTTCTTTGTGTGGCCGTAAAATACGCAGATGCCCTGCAAAACAACGAAATATCCATGCCTTTCGCCGTGCAGATGGACGGATACATCATTTCTCCCTATTTTGACCAGCTCAGTTTTTTCTTCAATAAAAAATGGAGAATACCTGGAAAAGATATCCTCAGCCTCATGATTAAGCTCGCCGATACGGAAAAGGGCACTCCTAAAAACAAGATGCTGACCGAGAAGGACAGACAAAAACTCGACCAGGGTATAAATCAATGCAAAAAAATATTTTCAAAACTTGGGGTAGACCCGGATGATGCTTTTCTCGGGACACTCAGTGCGGGTCATCCGGGAGGCATGCTGCCTTTGACGCCTGATGAAGCCGGCTCATTTCGTAATCCGCGTTTGCCAGAAAACGTCTATGTGGCAGACGCATCTCTTTTCCCTTCCTCGCTGGGGAATCCTCCTATGCTGACCATCATGGCTTTGGCCAAAAGAATCAGCAGCATCATTTTGATGAAACATCAAAATGGACTTTAAAGATTGACCGGTAGAAATATAAACCATCACCTTTTATATGGTTTAGTTATAGACTATGTTCTATGAATCCTCCGGGCAGGGATAAATTCAATAAAGTAAAGAAAATTTTCTTATTCCGGGAGTAATCATTATGCGAGATAACCGATTTGTTGCAGTACATCGTGGCGGACCACTTACCAAAGACCATCATCATCAATTAATGAGATGGGCAAGAGAATGTTCAGAACACGTATTATCACTGATTGACGAGAATATTGACCAGCGGCTAATTCATGCACTATATGTTGCCAAAGAATGGGAAAAAGAAAAAGCAACAGTAGGTGAAGCAAGAAATGCATCGGTAAGTGCACATGCCCTAGCCAGGGAATCTTCAAACCCAATTATAATAGCATTAGCTCGTTCCATCGGACACGCAGTAGTAACCGCTCATATGGCTGACCATTCATTGGGAGCAGCGTTGTATGCTTTGAAAGCCGTAAAAAATGCAGGTAAATCAGTAAATGCAGAAAGAAAATGGCAAAATGAACAATTACCTTCAGAAATTAAGGAGCTTGTCCTAACCACCATGAGTTTGAAAGAGAAGCATTTTAAAATATAATGAAACTGATGTACCAAAAAGAACAACGAACCAGCTTAGAAAGTGCATTAGATGAAGCCACCTGGAAAATCAAAATAGACCATATCAAACCGGATGATATTAAAATCAAAGCCAAAATTCTTTAAGAGTATCCTAATCAAACGTCGTATATACGTGGAAGGCTAGATGCTATTCTGCAATAGGAGATTTAATGAAAAATATTGAGTACATCGTTTATAACTATGGCGGAGTAGTAAGTAAAAAGCTAAATAAAGAACTTATATTGGATTCACTACTTTGACACAAAAATATTTTCTTGTGAAGAAAAAGTCTCCCAGCCAGATTGTAAAATATATAATATTTGCATAAAAAAAGTGAAGGTAGAACCTCAACACATTTTATTCATTGATGACTCTAAAGTAAATCTTAATGCTGCTCAAAAAATGGGAATGAATATTTTAAAATTCACAGATTGTGAGAATATGAAAAACATAATAGAGAATGAATACGTTTTAAATAAAAAATAAAAATAGGAACCTATTTTTATTGACATCACTTCTGCAAGATGACAGGAGAAGATTCTGTAATTAAAAAGGGAAAAAAAGAGGAAATAGGAAAACTGTTTTTTAGCGCTGATCATTTCATCAATTTTTTCTTCGAATGTACCGATGGTAATAAATCAGCGTACGACTACCTTCCTGCTTTGGCTGATACGGGGAAAGATTTGACATCCTTTTAAAAAAAGTATATTATTTTAATACTAAATGTAACCGCTTACATTATCTACGTTATTAGGGTGAAAAAATGAGAAAAACCATTGAACATATAGCCCGATTAGCTAACGTATCTAAAGCTACCGTATCAAGAGTTATAAATAATAGTCCTAAAGTTACCCCGAAAACTCGAGAGAGAGTAATGAAGACCATCAAAGAAGCGGGATATTATCCAAGCGCAACAGCCAGAAGACTTACTACCAATAAAGCCGAAACAATCGGTCTGATCATTCCATCCCCTCAAGATAAAACCTTTGGCAATCCTTTTTATACAGAGATTCTCCGCGGATTTACCCATCAAGCTAAAATTGAAGGCTACGATCTTTTATTATTCATTAACGAGTATCAATTTAATTATTCTAAACTTTTTCATGACCGTCGTGTTGATGGACTCTTGCTGGTGGGTGTCAACAGAAATGATAAGGGAGTTATCCAACTAAGCAAGAACAACTTTCCTTATATACTTACCGGGAAAATAGATTATAAAGAAGCAAATTATGTTGATGCGGATAATAAAGGAGGAGCTTACCAGGCGGTATCTTATTTAGTTAATTTGGGACATAAAAGAATTGGCTATCTTGGTGGTTCATTTGATTTTGTTTTTAATCAAGAAAGATTCGAAGGCTATCTTCGGGTGTTAAAAGAACATAATCTTGAGTATGGTAACGAGTTAACTATGGAGAGTATTAACACTGAAGAAAGTGGTTATGAAGCAATGCATAAACTATTAGAATCTAAAACAATTCCTACCGCAGTCTTTGTGGCCAATGATTTAGATGCGATTGGGGCGATGAGAGCGGCAAAGGAAAAAGGTTTAAGAATTCCGGAAGATATCGCCCTTATTGGCTTTGATGATATTCAATTATCTTCATATATAGAACCACCCCTGACTACGGTTCGACAACCAATTTATGAAATGGGAATTACCGCTATCAGTTTATTGGTTCAATTAATAGAGGGGAGCAAAAAAGAACCTCTAAAGGTAGAACTGCCTACCCAATTAATAATAAGGGGATCCTCAGGAGGAAAAATCTAAATAGAGATAATAATTTTCCCAAAAATAAAAAGGAATAAAAAAAGATGGAGAAATTTGTTATTGGATGCATGTTAGGTCTTTCAATATTTTTTTTAATAAATGACTTGGTTTTAGCAGCGGAATTCACTTTTACTTATATCCCCCTTGAAGATGAGAAAGTAATCTCTGTAAGTTTACGTGGTTCTTTTAATAGTTGGGGAGAATGGCCTATGGAAAAACAATCTAATGGAACCTGGAGTATCAGCGTAGACTTAGAACCAGGTGAGCACCAGTATAAATTTTTTATTAATGGGAAATGGCCTCAAGATATGTCGGTTGCTCGTGATGGAGGTCCGGTAGACCAAAACGCTGTTGGGTACATTTATGATGGGTTTAGTGGCCAGAATGCAATTTGTAGAATTAAAGAAGAAATCACAGAAGAAGTAGTTCTCGTGCATAATCCTGATGACCCGGCTTATTTGTGTATTGCTGATGAACGTTTGGTAATAAGGTTAAAAACCTCACCTCATAAGATTGCGAAAGTGTTTCTGGTTACTGATGAAAATAAATGGCCTATGGAAAGGCAATTACAATGGGAATATGGAGAAATTTTTCGGCTGTCACTGGAATTTTCAGATTCCCTGAAATACCGTTTTATTGGTTTTACTGTTGATGGTACTCAATTATCTTTGCCAGAAGATCCTTCCCAATCTTTCTTTTTTAATGGCATTGACCATTTTCCTCAACTTAAATGGATAAGCCATAGCATAATCTACCAAATTTTCCCTGAACGTTTTTATAACGGGAACCATGAAAATGATTCACTTGCTCTGAAGAGTGATGAATTTCTCTATAATCAGATGTGGGCTCAGAATAAGTTATGGGTTAAAGAAGGTCCTTCTTTAATGAATTGGGATGCCCCTATTTCCTCTCAACATTGCTGTCATCAATATTTTGGTGGAGACCTGGCTGGAATTATAGAGAAACTTGATTATTTAAAGGATTTAGGAGTAACTGTTTTATATCTAAATCCTATCTTTGATTCCGGTAGTGCCCATGGATATGATACTCATGACTATCTGAAAGTGAGTCCCAAATTTGGTACCGAAGAAGATTTGAAACGACTCTTAAACGAAGCTCACGAACGAGATATGCGTGTAATTTTGGATTTTGTTCCCAATCATACCGGTTTAGGTTTTTGGGCTTTCCAGGATGTGGTAAGGAGCGGAGAAAATAGCCCCTATTGGGATTGGTATTTTATTCATAACTGGCCTTTTTCCCCTGGTGACCCGAGTGCCTATGAGACTTGGTGGGGAGTAGGGAGTTTACCTAAATTAAACACCGTTAATCCCGAGGTGAAGGAATATCTTTTTAAAGTAGTAAGTCACTGGCTAAATTTTGGGGCAGATGGTTGGAGAGTAGATGTACCCAATGAATTAGTTAAAGCCAAAGAGTTTTTCAATGAAATGCGTCAACTGGCTAAGAAGGAAAAAGAAGATGCTTATCTCCTTGCGGAAATTTGGCAGCTTGATTCATCCTGGGTGAAAGGAGATCAATTTGATTCTCTAATGAACTATGCCTTGGGGCGAGATATTTTGCTTAACTTTGCCAGAGGGAGTATTGACGGAGAAAATACCCTGGCTAGTTTAAGCCGCTATTTTGGAACTTACGGCGAAAATGTTACTGCGATGGGTTTTAATCTGGTCAGCTCCCATGATACCGGACGTATCCTTACTAATTTAGGGGGAGGCAATTTTGGAGATTTACCCGAACCTGAAGCAGTAGAAAGATTAATGCTGCTTTCTACTCTGCTTTATGCTATGCCCGGTGCACCGGTAATTTTCCAGGGTGATGAGCGGAGTATATTGGGCGAAAAAGAATTTTATGATGCCCAACGTTATCCTATTCAATGGGATACTGTAGATGAAAATCTTTTATCTCATTATAAAAAACTGGCACAATTGCGCCAGGGAATACCCGCCCTTACCAGTAGTGTAATCCGTATTTATTACGGAAAAGGTAACCTGCTTTCTTTCTTTCGAGGTGAGCAAGGCAAGGACGAAGTATTGATTGTGGTTAATAATGGAACCGAAACAGAAAAATTTGAATTACCTTCCGGAAATTGGCGATTTATTACCGAAGGAGAAGTATTGCAGGAGACCATATACATATCTCCGCTCCAGGTGAGAATTTTCGAACGTTTATAATCCGTTCGCATTTGAATAATATATAGAAAATAGAATATATGCAAAGCAAACATATGCAAGAAAAGTAGAATTTTAAAACAGAAGGAGGTGGTAAAAAAAATTTAGGAATAATTAATTGGCATTTCCTTAAACGTTTTTAAATTTAAAGGAGGAAAATAAAGTGAAAAAATTTTTTACAGTTTTGTTAGTGTTAGTAATGCTGATTGGCGTAGTTGCTATAGCCAGTGCTAAAGTGAACCTGATCCTTTGGACTAAAGAGGGCGAAGAGGCCTTAGATTGGAACAAATCCTTAATTGAAGAATTCATGGCAACCCATCCGGAAATCACAGTTGAGTTAGTTAAAAAGCTTAATGTAGAAGTTCTACGAGAAGACTTTCTAACTGCCAGCCTGGCTGGCGCAGCTCCGGATATTTTGTGGACCGTAAGTGACCATGCCGGTCCCTTTGTGGCTGCAGATATCGTTGAAGCAGTCGATAATCTCTTTGACTTAAATATGTATGTCGGCTCAGCTATGGATGCAGTTAAGTTAGAAGGAAAATATTGGGGTATTCCCATTTCCAATGGTAATCAACTGATGCTTCTATACAATAAGAAACTAATCGCAGAAGCTCCCAAAGATACAGATGAATTATTTGCCCTAGGCAAAACGTTGACCACCGGAGGAAATTATGCCCTGGTGTGGAACCAGACTGAACCTTTCTGGTTGGTTCCCTGGTTGGGAGGTTTTAAAGGAAAAGTTTTTGCAGCAGACGGAGTTACACCCACTCTTAATACCCCAGAGATGGTAGCTACCCTAAAATTCTTACATGACATGAAATTTGATGCCAAGATTGTGCCTCCAGAGTGTGATTATGATGGAGCTGATACCCTCTTTAAAGAAGGAAAAGCTGCCATGATTGTTAATGGCGACTGGTCAATAAGTGGTTATGTTAGTGCATTAGGTGATGACTTGGGAGTAGCTCGCATTCCTAAAGTTTCTGCTACCGGTGAGTGGCCTAAACCCTATACCAGTGGAGTATACTTTATGTTAACCAAGGGTATTTCCGGAGACAAACTGAAAGCAGCCCAGGATTTCATCGGATTTGTATCCACTAAAGAAAAACAGTTAGAGATGGTCAAATTGTTGAATCGTTTACCAGCTGTAAAGGAAGCCTTGGAAGATCCATTGATAACTGATAATCCTATTCTTAAGGGTTCTGCTGACCAGATGGTAGTAGGCACACCGATGCCTACAGTATTAGAGATGCGTTGTAATTGGGATTCTATGAAACCTGAAATGTTGGCAGTATTAGCTGATACCAAGTCTCCCGAAGATGCTGCTAAATTAATGCAGTCAAGTGCTGACTCCTGTATAAAGACTCTGGAATAAATTTAGTTAAAACAAATACGAGGGACGATTTTTCGTCCCTCGTAATCTTTTTACTAAGTGAAACAGTTTTGATAAGGCAAGGAGGATAGAATGGAAGCTTTAACCACCGAATTTGCTGTAAATACCATAAAAGAGTTGGGGAGTATGGTGCTTTATATAATTTTAGGTACCATAATTCTTGAGATCCTGGTTTACCTGGTATTAGGCAAAATCTTTAAGAGTAAATATACCCTGCCATATATGTTAATGATAGCAGCAATCTTTGGCTTAACTATGTTGGTTATCTACCCCATTAGCTATGAAGTGCGATTAGCTTTTACTAATATGAGTTTACGGCATTTTCGGAGTTATACTTTAAGCTGGGCTCAGGGATTGAAAAATTTTGGATTAATCTTTTCCGAACCGGTATTAAAACAGATTAGATTTTTCCCTTTGCTTTTTCGTACTCTCCTATGGACAGCTGTCAATGTGGTTTTTCATCTGGCCGGAGGATTAGGATTAGCTATACTCCTTAATCGCCAAATGCGGGGACGGGGCTTTTATCGTACTTTATTAGTTTTCCCCTGGGCGGTTCCCCAGATTATTGCCGTATTAGCCTGGAAGGGAGAATTTCATTATGAATATGGTTTTGTCAACGTGATGTTAAAAAGTATAGGGATGCAGCCCATTCAATGGATGGTCAGTCCCTTCTGGAATTTTACTGCAGCCTGTATTACCAACATCTGGCTGGGTATCCCTTTTATGATGGTTATTATCCTGGGAGGGCTACAAAGCATTCCTTTGGAGTTCTATGATGCTGCTGAGATTGATGGCGCTTCCCGGTGGCAGCAGTTTCGTAATATTACCTTACCTTTAATAAGACCTGTACTTACCCCAGCAGTTGTTTTAGGCATCATCTGGACTTTTAATAATTTTAATGTTCCATATATGATTAATGCTAATGAACTGGAGACTACTGATATTTTAGTTACCGCCCTATTTAGAGCGGCTTTTGAATACCACCGTTATGGCTTTTCTGCTGCTTTTGCTATGATAATCTTTATTGTCCTTTTTATCATAGCTTCAGTTTATATCCGAATAACCCATGGGTTGAAAGGAGTGTATGAATAAACATGAAAAACAAAAATAAACAAAGTAATATTTATCGGTTTTTTATATCGCCAAGTCGTGGTGATAGCCAATTTAAAAGGATTGTTATTCACCTAACTTTAATAACTGCAAGTATTATTGCGGTCTATCCTATATTACGTATTATCAGTGTATCACTTCGTCCCGGTGACCGTTTACTTTCTACCTCTCTGGCTATTATTCCGAAGGATGCCTCATTTTATAGTTATTACAGAATTATTTTTGAAAAACCCTTTTTATTATGGCTTTGGAATAGCCTGGCAATAACTACAACTACAGCATTCATCGGTCTTATTTTAGCTTCTACTTCGGCTTATGCCTTTTCCCGCTGGAATTTTCCCGGTCGAAAACCCGGTTTATTTTTCCTGCTTACTACCCAGATGATTCCGACAGCTATGTTAATCGTACCCATCTATATTCTGGCGGTAAGGTTTCAGCTTATTAATTCCTATCGAGGGTTGGCACTTGCTTACTCGGTTAGTTCAGTGCCTTTTAGTATCTGGATTTTGAAAGGATATTATGACACTATCCCCCGGGAGTTAGAGGAGGCGGCCAAGATAGATGGTGCTTCGCAGATGGGGACATTCTTTCGTATTATCTTGCCTCTTTCTACTCCGGCTTTAGCCATCGTCTTTTTATTTAATTTTATGATGGCCTGGAATGATTGGATAATGTCGCGTATTATGTTACAGAGAGAGAATATGTTTACCTGGCCTTTGGGAATATGGACTTTCGCTGGGCAGTTTAGAGTGGAGTGGGGTTCCTTTGCCGCTGCTTCTATTTTAGTAGCTGTCCCGGTTATGGCTCTCTTTCTGTATTCCTCCAAATGGCTTATTTCCGGCCTGACCCTGGGGTCAGTGAAAGGATAATATTTTTCTAGTTGCAGAAGGAGAAGTAATAAATGAAAAAACAGTTACCCAAAGTTGCCTATTTTTGTATGGAGTACGGGTTAGATAACAGATTTAAAATATATTCAGGAGGGTTGGGGATTTTAGCTGGCGATTACTTAAAAGGAGCAAAAGACAATAATCTTCCGGTAGTGGGAATAGGGATAAAGTGGAGGCAGGGATATGTTGAGCAGCGAATAGATAAAAAAGGAAATATATACGACTGTTTTCGAGATTATGATTATGATTTTTTAAGAGATACCGGAATAAAAGTAAGAGTAAAAATTAGGCAAAATGATGTTTACTGTAAAGTTTGGAAGGTTGACTGCTTTGGAAATGCGGACCTGTACTTGTTAGATACTGACCTAAAAGAGAATAGCGATCGCTGGATTACCGGCCGATTATATAGCGGGTTCGCTGAAGAGAGAATAGCCCAGGAAATAGTATTGGGCATTGGCGGCATTAGAGCTTTAAGAGCCCTTAAAATTCCGGTAGATATATATCATTTTAATGAAGGGCATGCAGTTTTAGCTGGATTAGAGTTGATGAATGAAAAAATGAACACAGGTATGTCATTTGATGGAGCGTGGGAATCAATACGTAAAGAAATAGTTTTTACAACACATACTCCAGTCAAAGCAGGAAATGAAAAGCATAGTATAGAGGCGCTGGTATATATGGGGGCGAATTTGGATTTTTCAGTAGAACAAATGAGTTATCTTGGTGGGATACCGTTTAATATGACGGTGGCAGCACTAAGATTATCCAAAATATCAAATGCGGTATCTAAACTACATGCTGAGACGGCAAACAAAATGTGGGCAGAAATAGAAAATAAATCAAAAATTATTGGAATAACCAATGCGATTCATAGAGGAACGTGGGTTGATAAAAGAATGAGAAAGAAGTTTGTAAATTTAGATGAAATGTGGAATAATCACCTGGAAATAAAGAAAGAACTAATCAATTTTGTTAAGAGGCGATGTGGGGTCAGGCTGAATCTTAATAGGTTATTAATTGGATTTTCCAGAAGGGCTACTTCTTATAAAAGAAGTGACTTAATATTTAAAGAAGAAAAACGACTGGAAAAACATTTAAAAGATGGGAAAGTTCAAATTATTTTCTCGGGCAAGGCACATCCATTGGATAAAATGGGTAAAAAAATCGTGTTAAACTTAGTAGAAATGTCAAAAAAATATCCTGATAGCGTAGTATTTATTGAGAATTACGATATGGAGATTGGACAAATACTTACCAGAGGCTGCGATGTTTGGCTGAATAATCCGAGAAGACCGAACGAAGCAAGTGGCACTTCCGGTATGAAAGCGGCGATGAATGGAGTGCTAAACTGTTCGATTTTAGACGGATGGTGGGCAGAAGTATGCAAAGATGGCTTTAACGGTTGGGCGATTGGAGACGAAAATATACCCAAAACAGTTGAAGAACAAGATGAAAGAGATGCAAAAGCTCTTTATGATACATTACTGGAAAGGTTAATTCCTACATATTATGACCATCATCAAAAATGGCTGGAAATGATGATAGAAAGTATAGAATCAACTAAAAGTTTTTTTTCTGTAGATAGAATGATGAATGATTATTACGAATTATTATATAAAAAATAAAAAATTTCTAAACGACCAGAAAAAGATGGTAAACCAAAATGCAATTTAACAGAGCAAGCGGAGTGCTTTTACACCTTACCTCATTACCTTCAAGATATGGAATCGGTGACTTCGGCAAAGAAGCATATGATTTCGTAGATTTTTTAAAA
>Ga0307379_10006231_pt1 | contig 16458 bp, 12 predicted proteins | sample UN2MG_FD_202237 | JGI IMG/M metagenome (GOLD analysis project Ga0307379, IMG submission 202237) | Soil microbial communities from Risofladan, Vaasa, Finland - UN-2 | ecosystem: Environmental > Terrestrial > Soil > Coastal area > Acid sulfate soil | place: Finland: Risofladan, Vaasa | collected... | reverse complement strand
TCTCGGGCTTGTACCCAAGCAGGCTGCAGGCCTGGCTGATATCCGCGAGAGAATCCCGAACATCGCTCTTCCGGCTGACGCCAAAAGCAACTCTTGGCGACGCACCAGTGAAGCTGCTCAGCATATCAAGTAGAGAGAGCAAGCTCGTCCGCGCGCCGCAGGCTATGTTATAGGCGCGGCCCGCCGCCTGGGGGGCGGTAGCGGCCAAGATATTCGCCTGAACGATGTTGGCGACGTATGTGAAGTCCCTGGTCTGGCTGCCATCCCCGTAGATGCAGACCTCCGCACCATCGAGAAGCGCGCAGATGAATCGAGGTATCACTGCCGCGTACTGTGAATCCGGGTCCTGTCGTGGACCAAACACATTGAAGTACCGCAGGCACACCGTCTCCAGTCCGTAGGCAGTCAGGAACGCTCGGCAGTAGTGCTCCCCTGCCAGCTTGCTCGATGCGTACGGGGACTTCGGCATCGTCAGCATATCTTCGCGCTTCGGAAGCTGTCGCGAATCGCCATAGACCGACGACGAAGACGCGTAGACAACCCGCCTCACGCCGCTCTCCCGCGCGGCCGAAAGCACGTTGAGAGTCCCCGTGGCATTCACCGCGTGCGTCGTGAGCGGGTCGTTGATCGATCTTGGGACCGATGGCAAGGCCGCTTGATGGAACACGACCTCCACGCCGTCGACTGCACGACGAACCGTTTCGAGATCGCGGATGTCGCCCTCGATGAGCTCAATCTGGTCGAGGATATGGCTCAGGTTCCGAAGGCTTCCCGTCGAGAAGTTGTCGAGGAGGCGACAGGACCAGCCCGCCGCTAACAGCGAATCCACCAGGTGTGACCCGATGAAGCCCGCCCCTCCTGTGACCAGACAGCTGCTCATGGCGCCTCCAGCAGGCCGGTTCGGACAGTCCGTGGGGGCGCCGCCTTCGCAAGGACGCGGCCGGCGATCAGGGAGCCACCGGCGGCGATGGCGAGAACGCCGATGCCCGTCCAGAAGCCGGAGAACGCCAGCACATAGCCGGCGAAACCGGTCAGCGCGGCCACAGCATACAACAGCAGAGCCGTTGCCCGGACACTAAGCCCAGCAGCGACGAGTCGATGAGCTGTGTGATCCGTGCCGCCGTCTGCAATAGAGCGCCCTTCGCTCCTGCGCAGCCAGCTCACGAAGGCCGTGTCGAATACCGGCACCGCCAGCACGAGCACGGGAACCGCTGGCGACAACGGCGAGGAGGCCTCGGCCACCGATCGGATGCCGATGACTGCGAGCGTGAACCCGATGAACATACTTCCCGCGTCGCCCATGAAGATCGACGCCGGGTTGAAGTTGTATCGCAGGAATCCCAAGCACGCTCCACACAGAGCGATGGCAGCTATCGCGAACGCCATGGCGCCGCCCGCCAGCCCGATGACGAAGAACCAGAAGGAGGCAATTGCCGCCAGGCCGGCGGAGATCCCGTCCATGTTGTCCGAGAGATTGAGTGCGTTCGTGATGCCCACAACCCAGAAGAGCATCAACGGGAAATCCAACAACGGCGTGCGGAACACGTGAAGACGCATTCCGAAGATGGTCAAACAGACGGCTGCGCAGAGCTGCCCGGCAAGCTTGGGCAGCGGACGGACGCACGAGCGATCGTCCCAGATGCCCAAGGCGAGAACGAGCGCTCCCCCTCCCACCATCGCGGGAAGCAGCGGGTCCTCTGAAAAGCCGGTAGCGACTGCGGCACCGAAGGCCAGCGCGATGGCGAGTCCCCCGAGAAGCGGGGTCGCGCTGCGATGCATCTTCTTCGTCCCGGGCACATCGCAGAACCCGACGCGCGTCGCGAGGGCGCGCACGGCGGGAGTCAGCGCCGCCGACAGAACCAGAGCAGCGGCGAAGACAAGGACGGGCTGCTGGATGCTCTCCCCAAAACCCATCAGTTCGACCTCGCTCCCTCGGCGCGGAACAGCACGTCGTCTACACGGCCAAACCGGAAATCCCGCAACAGCCGGACGAGCTTCTGCCAGGTGGAATCGAGGTTGTAATAGTGAGTCATGCTGATGCGGCGCGGGAGCGGCACCCGAGGATGCTCGGGGTCCAGTTCCCAGGGGTGCAGGTATACGACGACGGGCTGGTTCGACTGGTTGAGGCGGCGGATGCTCCACTTCAAGAGCGAGTAAGGCCAGAAGCGCAAGTAGAAGCCCCCGGAGAACGGGATGTTCAGCCGCCCGACGCGGACCGTTGAGATCGGGAACTCAGCAAGTGACATACCATCCACGTTTACCGTGAAAGGAAAACGCGGGGCATCCGGTATGCCATACCGGTAGTTGTGCACGGGGAAGATGCTCGAGTCGTAGCGCAGCCCTTCGGCCGCCAGCACCTCGAACGCCCACCAGCAGCTTCGAGTCACCGAGAAGAACGGTGCGCGATGCCCCAGCACCCGCTTGCCGGTGATGTCCTCCAACAGATGCACGGAGGCACGAACCTCTCGCTGGAACTGCTCGCGCCCGATTTCGTATACAAAACGGTGGGTCAGCCCGTGAGTGGCGACCTCATGCCCTTCCGCGGCAATTCGCTTGACGAGCTGCGGATGGCGCTGGGCGACAGAGCCGAGAACGAAGAAGGTGGCCCTGATGCGTTTCGACTCCAGCAAGGACAGCAATGCCTCCATGCCGATTCCGAGCCTGGGCTCGAAGCGGCGCCAGTCTCCCGCATCGAGCTCAAGGCCCTGAAACCAGTCCTCGACATCAACCGTGAGTGCATTCAACGTGTCCGGCATGACAGCGCTCTAAGAAGTCCCTCGGGGTATGCTCATGTGCAAGCCATCCCGCTGATCCTCGTGCTCCCGGCAGTAGGCAAGGATGTTGCCGATCATTTCCTCCAGATGGACTTGAGGCTCATAGCCCACGAACGAGCGAAGCTTCGAGATGTCGGGAACCCGGGTCCGCGGCTCCTCGAAATCATCACCGTAAGCCAGCTCCAGTGGAATGTGCTCGATGGGTGAGTCGCTTCCCGCCAGGGCCTTCACCGTCTGGGCCAGCTCCCCAATGGTGATGACGTCGTCACTGCCGACATTGAAGACCTCTCCCACGGCGCGTGGGCTCCCCGCAAGAGCCATCATCGCCGCCACCGCATCCGACACGTACGTGAATGAGCGCACCTGCCGTCCGTCGCCGAAGACGGTGATGGGCCGCCCCGAGAGCGCTTGTCGCGCGAAAGTGGGAAGCACCATGCCGTAGCGTCCTGTCTGCCGGGGCCCGACGATGTTGAAGAAGCGCATGACAACAACAGGCAAGCCTCGCTCGCGGCAGTAGCATAGGCCGAGACATTCATCCACCGTCTTCGAGATCGAATAGACCCAGCGCGGGATGGACGTCGATCCCAGCACGCGCTCGTCATCCTCCTTGAACGGGGCACTGCCGTTCTTGCCGTACACCTCGGAGCTAGACGCCAGCAAGACTGCAACCTTCCGCTGAGCGGCGAGCTCCAGCAGTACATCGGTGCCGCGGACGTTGGTCTCCAGGCAGAGCAACGGCTGATCGATCACGCGGCGAACACCCACTACAGCCGCCAAGTGGAAGATGACGTCGGCATCCGATATAACCTGTCGCATCAGGTCCTCGTTGAGGATGGTGTCGATGTGGCAGGTCAGCTGAGGTGAGCCGCCGAGGTGAGCGATGTTCTCCATCACACCCGTTGAGAGATCGTCGACGATGGTGACAGTGTGTCCGTCGCGCAAGAGCCGCTCGCACAAGTGCGAGCCGATGAATCCCAGTCCACCGGTGACAACAGTCTTCATCCCGCAACTCCGTTCGATCTGGCGCGCATCTGAATCCCGCCCGGCGGCAGGCGCATTCCCCGCCTGCACGCGCGCTTCAGATCATCCTAAAGTCTGACAACTTTCCCGGGATGACCATTCACAGAACGGAACGCATTCCGCGTATCGATGACCACCTGCGACGCGCGCAGGATCGATTCGCAGTCGAAGCAGCTGTGATCCGTCAGCATGACGACGCAGTCAACTGCTGACAACAGTCTCTCTGAGAGTGCCGTCGACTCCATCCGCTGAGGTCGGCAATCCTTAATCGTCAGCTCCGCAACGTAAGGGTCGTTGTAGAGCACTCGAGCCCCCGCCTTCTGAAGCAACGGCACTATCTTGTACACGGGCGACTCGCGCGTGTCGGCCACATCGGGCTTGTAGGCGGCACCAAGTATGAGCACGGTCGAGTCCATGAGTGCCTTGTGGCGTTCGTTGAGTGCCATCATCACGCGCGAGACGACGTAGTAGGGCATGTTGGCATTGATGTCAGCAGCCAGCTCGATGAACTTCACCTGGAAGTCATACTGGCGCGCTTTCCAGGAGAGATAGTGCGGATCCACCGGGATGCAGTGTCCACCGAGGCCGGGGCCCGGATAGAAGGGCATGAAGCCAAAAGGCTTGGTCGCCGCGCCGTCGATGACTTCCCATGCGTCGATCCCCATGCGGTGGCAGAGCTGGGCCGCTTCGTTGGCGAAGGCAATATTGACATTGCGGAAGACGTTCTCGTAGATCTTGATCATCTCCGCGGTCGTGGCGCACGAGACGCGAACGACCCGATCCACCAGCCTCCCGTAGAAGGCAGCAGCGACGTCGGTGGACTCGGGATCGACTCCCCCGACGACCTTGGGCGTGGTCCTCAGCGAATAGCGTTTGTTCCCCGGGTCGATACGCTCGGGGGAATAGGCCAGCCAGAAGTCCCTGCCCGCCTTCAGTCCCGTGCTCTCGAGTAGGGGCTGCAGGACCTCCGTGGTCGTTCCAGGGTAGGTCGTGCTCTCGAGGACAACGAGCCTGCCGGGACGCAGGTGACGCCTCACCTCTTCGGCTGCACTCTCTACAGCGGAAAGATCCGGCTCCTTCGAGGGCGTCAGAGGGGTCGGAACTGCGATCACCGCTATGTCGCAGCGATCCAGCAGGTCGAATTCGGTGCTCGCCACCAATCGACCGGCCCTTCGCAACTCCTCTATTACTTCACTCGACACGTCTTCGACGTACGATCTCCCGTTGTTGAGACTTCGAATCCGGTCTGCATCGATATCGAGGCAGGCGACATTGAACCCGACGGCGGCCGATTCGCTCGCCACGGCCAGCCCGACGTATCCTGCGCCAATCACAGCGACGTCGGCGTGAGAGCGGGCGATACGATCGAGCATCGTCGTCTTGGCATCGACCGCGCGGCGCTCCGTGAGCAGGTCCCCTTGCGAAGCCACGACGCCGCTATTCGGCCTCGCCGCGACTTTACGGGAAGTGCTGGACTTCACGGTTCTCATCCCCCCGCCTCCTTGGTCGCTGCGAAGCGGCGGGAGGAGGGGAGACTTCCCGGTTGTCCCAGCGGACCAAGGAACCGGCCATTCACAGTCAGCTCAATCGCATCCGGCCGGCTCGCCCACACCGTGATCTCTTTCGATCCCCGCCAGAGCTGCTGTCCCCCCGTGAGGGGACCCTCATAGAGCAGCTCCCCGTCTCGCTCGACGCGCACATTGGTTGGTTGCTTGACGAAGGCTTCCACCGTCACAGACGCTCGCTCTCCCGGGGCGGCGACGATAGCGCTCCCATCGCGCCCCGCCAGGCTCGGCAGCACACCCAGGTAGAACAGCAGACCGAGGGCCGCCACCAAAGCGATGCCGCCCACGAACAAGGATCGCATCCCCCATCGTTTTACTCTCGCTGAGGCGGCGCGAGATGTCTCGGCGCTCTCCGGAGGTGACTCGGCCTCACCTTCGTCCTCCGCGAAAGCGCTGCTCGGCTCGCTCAGGGCTCCGGCCGGAGTCTTCGTCTCTCCATCGTCGATCGCCGGCCGCGACGCGCCCGCGTCGCCGTCGGGGGATGTGGGGTAGTAGTGGTGGTGGAAGTAGAAGCTCTCCACAGTCTCGGGAACGGCGTCGTTGAGCACGGCCCCAATCACATTCGCGCCGACCTTACCAAACAGCTCCTTGGTATGCAGGTCCACCTCTCTGACCGACTGCTTGGCACGGGTGACGATGATCACCCCGTCGACGAGGGGGCCCAGCATCGCTGCGTCGGCGAACGTCGCTGCAGAGGGGGTATCGATGACCACATAGTCGGCATGCTCGCGGAGCCTCGCCATGATCTGGCGCATTCGCTCCGAACCGAGCAACGCCGCCGGATTGTCGGCCGGCGGGCCTGCCGGCAGGAGGACAAGCGTTTCGAGGTTGGTCTTCCGAAGGGCTTGGGACGCATCCTGGCTTCCGTTCGACAGCAAGTTCGTGAGGCCGGCATCGTTGCTCTCGCCGAAAAACGTGTGCAGACGGGGGCGACGCAGATCCGCGTCCACGAGAACGACGCGTTTGCCAACCTCCGCCAGCGCGACGGCGAGGTTGACCGCGGTAGTCGTCCCTCCCTGGCCGGGCTTCGCCGTTGCCACCATGATGGTCTTCAGCCGCTCGTTGCCGCTGCCGAGCATGAGTTCGGTCCGCAGGAAGCGGTACGATTCGGCCTGGGCCGACAGGGGCATCAGCTCCGTGATTCGCGCAACGGGCACGTCCCCTACCCCTGTCGGAAGCTCGGGTATCACGGCCGGGACCGGCAGGCCGAGAGCCCGATGCAGGTCTTCCCTGCTCTCCAACCTATCGTCGAGGAACGCCAGCGCCAGGGCTATCCCCAATCCGAGTGCGGTGCTGAGCACCAAACCCAGAAGCAGGAGCTGGAGAGGCGACGGCCCTCTCCTCGTCACCGGGCCGACAGCAGACTTCGCATCGTCCACTATCTGGATCTCGCCTTGCGTCGCGCTGACCTTCACCTCCACCCGCGCTTCGTCGAGCATCGTGCGTAAGCGGTCATAGCGCTCCTGCGCGGCCTCGTATTCACGCGTCTTGGTAAGAAGGACAACAGAGGTATCGGCCAGCTCGCCCGCCCGTTGCTCGTTCTCGTCCATGGCGGCCCCCAACGAGGCCAGCCGGGAGCGGAGCGACGCGCGCTCGGTCTCCATCTCCACACTCTCATCCTGGAGCTTACGGCGGATGGGGTTCTCCCCGACCGTGCGACGGGTAATCATGCGGTTCTGCTCGCGCGCCAGGCGCTCTCCTACATCTGCTACACGGGCATTGAGGTCTCTGACAACCTTGTGCTTTTCCGTGTACCTGATGCGAGCAACGTCTAGCTCACCCTCCAGCCTCGCCAACTCCGTCTGAAGCTGATCCACAGCCGGGTTGTCGCTCGTACTTGTCTCGGTCTCCCGCTTCTGGGGCTGTCGCGCCAGCTCCACTCGGGCCGCGCGCAGGCGGCCCTCGACGGCCCGTAGCTGACTGCGCGTGGCATCCATCTCGGATCGCAAGGCATAGAACTGCGTGAGGAAGGGGTTCTGGGCGCTCCCTGCCGGGAGGGCCGCTTCCGCCGCCTGGCTCTTGAACGCCTGGAGGTCGGCCCTGGTCTTCTCGCAGGCAGCGGCTGTTTGCGCCAGCTCTCCCTCGAGGAACTCGCGATTGCGCTGGGCCTGCCGGCTGGTGATCTCGCGGTAGTAGGCGGAGAATTCGTGTGCGATCGCATTTGCCAGGCGAATGGCGCCAGTCTGGGTGCGGTCGAGAGCCGTTATGCGTATGATGCTTCCGGCGGTGGGCTCCACCTTCACCATCTTCTCGAGATCTGCCGGCGAGACGCCCAGCTCAAGCGAGTCTATGGCTTTCTGACGGACCGCGGCCATCTCTGCCAGGCCGACGAATGTGGCCAGCGAGTCCGCCTTCCTGCGTGGGTCGAGCCCTGCCCCGCCCGCGTCGGAGCTGAACGAGAAGCCTGTCCCTGGGATCACCGGTTTGCTCAGAGCGGTCTCAGATGGCATCACATAGGCCGACGCGCGGTAGTAACGGGGCATGAAGATGCACCCCAGTACGACCACACCCATGCATGAAGAGAAGACGGCGGCTACAAGCCAGCGTCTCTTGTAGAGATCGCGATACAGCCGCCAGAAATCGTGTGCATTCACAGTTCCCAATGACCCTCTTTCCGGGGTGTCGTGAGACGCTCGCTAGAAATATCGAAACATCCAGACATACTTGAAGACGGTATCCGTCACTGACTGGAGAGTCGCCTTGCTGGAGCCGCGAGCACCTTGCACGGGGACGAAGACAACGTCCCTGTCGCGCAGCGTCGGGTTCTGACTCATGTCTCCGTGCTTGATCAGCCGCTGCAGATCTACGCTGATCCTCTCCGGCTCCGGCTCCGTCCGTATGACCGCGCATGAACCCAGAACAGCTCCGTCGCTCAGCCCGCCCGCAGCCGAGATGGCTTCCAGCAAGGTGGTCCCGGAAGCCACCATGAGGCGTCCCGGCTTGAACACACCGCCCAGGACGTGCACTTCCGTGCCATTGCGTGGTACGAACAACTCATCCCCATCCTTCAGCACTACGTTGGCGCTGCTCCGGGGGTCCTCATCCAACCGGGTCAGATCGACCTGGATCTCGCTTCCATCGGCCCGGAGAAGCCGTGCCCCGCTCGGGTTGGCGCTCTCGTCCCAACGCCCCGCCTCCTCAATGAGATCCCCCACCCGCTTCTCGCTCGATCCCAGCTGATAGGAGCCAGCGTTTGTGATGGCGCCGCTCACGCGACAGGAGCCACATTCAACCCCCGCCTGTCGCCCGACGCAGATCCGATCGCCTGGGTGCACGAGCGGATTCTGGCTTGCATCGCCCCTCTCTTTGAATGCCTGGAGGTCGTAGAGCACCTCGGCACCGCCACCCCGGCTCAGGTACACGTTCGCGAGGTCGCGCGCTTCGTTCTTGGCGCCCCCAGCCGCCACAATTGCCTCAGAGAGGCTTGTGCCGGTTGCCAACTCGTACTGCCCCGGCTCCCGGACCTCCCCGATCACCATGACCTTGAACCGGGTTACCGCAAGCGATATGGTGGGCTCCTTGACGTACTCGCCGATCCTGGAGGCTAGCTCAGCCTGAGCATCGTGAACGGTACTGCCGCCCACCGTGACCGCCCCGAGCATCTCGTCTCGGAACAGAATCGTCCCATCCGCTCGAACCGCATACGAGCCTGAGTACTCCTGTGCGCCCAACACGGTCAGAGAGACCGTGTCCCCGGGCTGGATGCGGTAAGCCTGCGCCGCTGGCTGAAGCGCCGTTGCGCCTGCCGTCCCCTGTCCGACCTGCAGATCCTGCTCCGTGGCAGTCAGCGGCTGGATGTCCTCACCGAACGTTGGGGAAACAAGTCCCCCCAACGCCCAGCCAGCCATGGCCACGAGGCAAAGAAGCGATTTCGCCCATCGCGTAGTCATACGCAGCACCGCCCTATGCTTCTGTGTTCAGATTTCCGCCTAGTCACCACTATCGCAGGGATGTAGTGCAAAGACCGTGCCATACGCATCTAGGCCGGGTAGACGCCGCGTACAGGCCTACGTACAAGATTGCAACAAGCCCAAAGCAGGTGTTCAAGAATCGTGCCAGCAACCTATTGACAGATACTACTCCGGGCGCTAGAGTGGGCTGTTAGTACGTGCAACGCAGCATGATTGTCGCAGTGTTTGCCCTCGCAGTTGCCGCCTTGTTGCAGTATCGGCTCTAGCCCGCTTCCCTCCACGCTTGCGGCCCCGCTTTGTGGTACCGTGCTGAACTGTGGCGCGTACCGCTGAGGAGACAGGGCGAGGCCATGTCGGGGAAGTTTCACATGTCCTGTGAGAGGCGAGTCCAGGCTAGGGAAACAGCGTCAGGGCGGCCTGCGCGAGGGAGGCGGCGAGTGTGTCCGTTTCCGATGGGGAGGAGCGATGGTTCCTCCGCGGCACGTGTTGCTTATCGGGAGCCGACCGCCCTTTCTGTAGTTCCCGGACTCTCGATGGCTGTCCGCCCGGCCTGCGACCAGAACCCCCCCCTGTTCCTGTGCCCGATCGGACGATCCCCGACGACTCTGGGATCGCTTGGTCTGCGTTCCGGTGAGTCGCTATGAGCGTCAGGGGGTCACACATTCTGGTCGCCGACGAGGAACGCGAGTGCAGCCGCCTTCTGTCTGGGGCGCTCACCAAGGATGGATATCGAGTCCAGCTTGCTGCCGACGGCGAGGCGGCGTGTCAGGTGCTGGCCGACAACAACGTGGACCTGGTGATTGCGGACCTCATCATCCCCGGGATCGACGGTTTCGGAGTTCTCCGGAGGGTTAAGGAAACACGGCCGTCCATTCCGGTGATCCTCGTTTCGGGCTTCGGGACGGTGGAGACGGCGGTGCAGGCGATCAAGATGGGCGCCTATTACTACTTCCAGAAGCCCCTCGATCTCGAGGCCGTGCGAGCGGTCGTGTCGGAAGCATTGGATGCCGTAAGCTCCCCCCTCCGCGCCCCTGAGGTCCCTTCCGACATCCCCAAGCAAGCTGCTTCTTTAGACCTCGGCATCGTGGGCCAAGGGCGCTGGTTCGAAGAGGTCATGGGCCTTCTCCGCAAGCTCGCGCCCACGCGCGCAACCGCTCTTCTTGCGGGGGAAAGCGGAAGCGGCAAGGAGCTCTTCGCTCGCGCCATTCACACCATGAGCGGCCGGAAGGGACCATTTGTGGCCGTTTCGTGCAGCGCACTCTCACGGGACCTGCTCGAAAGCGAGCTCTTCGGACACGAGAAAGGGGCGTTCACGGGCGCAGACCGCCAGAAGCCGGGACGCTTCGAACTCGCGGACGGCGGCACCCTGCTGCTCGACGAAGTCGGCGACATCCCCCTCGATCTCCAGGTGAAACTCCTACGCGTGCTTCAGGAGCGCCAGTTCGAGCGCGTTGGCGGCACCAAGAGCATCGACGTAGACGTTAGGATCGTCGCCGCGAGCAATCGAAACCTGGCCGCCGCCGTGCGCAAAGGCTCCTTCCGAGAGGACCTCTATTACCGTCTGAAAGTTGTCGAGGTCGACCTTCCCCCGCTCCGGGAGCGTCCCGAGGACATCGAGCTCCTCACCCAGCGGTTCATCGAAACCTACTCGCGGGCTAACGGGAAGCGCGTCCGACAGGCCGGAAAGGATGTCCTCGAGCTTTTCCAGAGTTATCCCTGGCCGGGAAACGTGCGTGAACTTGAGAACGCAGTAGAGCGCGCAGTGGTCCTGTCAGAGCCACAGGCCACTGAACTCGACGTCGCCTTGCTACCGCATAACATCCGAACTGGTACGCCGACGCTGTTTCTCAACGGCGGCTCGATGGGGGCGATTCCGCGCCCCGAGCGCGAAGCCTCCGGTTCTCCACAGAACATGGACGAAGCAACCTGGGTCCGTGCGCTCGGGGACGCTCTCCGGAGGACCAACGGCAGCGCGGCAGGAGCGGCCCGACTGCTTGGGGTCTCCGCCGCCGTTGTCCGACGCTCGGCCGACAAGTACGGCCTCCGGGAGAATCGCAGAAGGCGGTCCAAGGGGTGAGATGACGCTGCCAGGCCTTCTGTGGCACAGTTTCTGCACTCGCGAGCAGGCGCGTGCACTCTGTGCTTGGAGCGGCCTACAGTGGCGCCTACCGTGGAGCGTCCTGCTGCTTTGGCGGCCAGCGAGAATCTACGCGAGAACGAGGACCTGTGCCGGCACCTCGAAGTATCTGGCTGGAAAGTCCTCTCGGCCCATGATGCGGAGTCAGCTCTGAGCATCCTCTCTTCCGAGCCAGTTCGTCTCGGCATCTTCGCGCTTGATTCACCGGGAATGGATGCGCTGGAGATCGTCCGGCAAGCGCGGGCCCTCGGGCGCGGGTTCCACTGCGTCTTCGTGGATTCGGGCGAGCGGTCGAGCATCAAGGATAGGTGCCTCGAACTCGGCGCCATCGCCTATCTCGTGAAGCCGGTATCTCCCGTCGACATGTCTGCCGTGCTCAGGGAGGCACTCAATCGGCCCCTGCCCAAGTCGGGATCCGAACGTCGGGACGCCCGCCAGCTCCTCCAGGCCCTTACGCCGGGCACGCGCCTGCAGCTCCTGGTCCGGGCGGGCCCGAGCGCCGGCAGCTACCGGGCCATGGTGCTGGAGCACGGCCCCGCCGCCCTTGTGGTTTCGGCTTGGGCGGCCGATGGCTCACCAATCTACGTCTCGCTCGGCACGCAGCTTGTGGTGGGATTCCCCTCCGTCCAGGGTTGGGCTGAATTCGAGGCGGCAGTGACGGGGTGCTACGTGCACAACAACCTGCTTCACGTCACGCTGCGGCCCCCCCGTCACGTGTCTTGTCGCCAGCGGCGCGCCACAGAGCGGCTCGCGGCAAACCTGCCCGTTCGCGCTTACGTCACGAGCGGCATCCAGCGGGCGGAGGCTGCCATTTCCGGCCATTGCGAGAATCTCAGCAGCAAGGGCCTCGGCGCTTTTCTCAAAGGGCAGATCCCCATCAACGCGCGCATCTCGCTCGCTATCTTCCCAAGCCTGTGGCGTGCCGGCTTTCGCCTGACGGCTCGCACCGCCTGGTCCGAACCAGTGGGACGGAGCGGCAAGGGATGGTACCGCTACGGGTTCCAGTTCGGTCGGCTCGGGATCAAAGCGCAAAAGGCCCTGGACGAGATGCTAGAGCAGATCAGTTCTCTGCGATCGCCGGCGAAGGCACCCTCTTGGGACTCGCACGGCTCATCCGGTGGTTTCGACTCGCAGGGCCCGGATGAGGGAGGCCCCTGATGGCCTTCACTCGCCCGGGACAGCGGATGCAGGGCCGCACCGCGCAGACACAGCGCGTCACGCCGAGAATGGTGAAGGCTGGAATCCTCCTTCAGATGCCGTCGGATGAACTCGTGCGCCACATCGAAGAGGAATCCGCCTCGAATCCTGCGCTGGAGATAGTCCGCGATTCAGCCTGCCCAACCTGCGGCCGAGACATGTCCGGCAGCGGTTGCTGGTACTGCCGGTCCATCGACTCGACGCGGATGGCGCAGACCGTTGACGATGCCGTTCCGCTGTCGAGGCTTCGTTTCCCCAGCAGCACCGACGACGAGGAGTTCGATCCACTGGACAACGAGCCCAGCCCCTTCAGCCTGCAGGATTACGTGCTGCAGCAGGCGCGCCTCGCGATGCCGCGGGCCGACTACGCCATCGCAGAGCATCTCGTTTCCGACCTAAACGAAGACGGACTGCTCGAGTGCGACGCAGAAGAAGCTGCACGACTGCTAGACGTTTCGGCCGAAAGGGTCCGGGAAGTACTTTCCCGGCTTCAGACTCTGGACCCACCGGGAGTCTGCGCCCAGTCCGTCCAGGAATGCGCGCTCATCCAGCTGCGGGAGCTGGACGCTCAAGCCCATGTCCCGGATCTGGTGAGCGACATCGCCCTGCTCCACTGGGAGAACCTGGCAAACCATGCCTACGGGAAAATCCAACGCGAACTCGATGCGACCCCCGAAGAGGTCGAAGACGCCGTTAGGTTCATCCGAGAGAACCTCCATCCGTACCCAGGGCGGCTCTACTGCTCGCCACATTCCGGCAGACGACAGCCCGGCGAGAGCCGCCTCCGGCCGGACGTGATCATCCATCGCGACGGGGCGGACTACACGGTGGAGATCGTGCGACCGTTTGACTTCGAGTTGCGGGTGAGTGCGGCCTACCAGCGTCTAGCAGCCCAGGCGCGCACCAAGAAGACGGATTCCCCCGAGTACCGCCTCGCTCTGGAGCAGTGCCGGCGGGCCACGTGGCTCGTGGAGAGCCTGGCCCAGCGCGAGCAGACCCTCCGACAGATCGCCGAGTACGCCGTCAGCTACCAGAGGCCCTTCCTCGACACCGAATCCGAGGAGAAGATGAAGAAGCTAACGCGGGCCGACATCGCCGGCCACATTGGCAAGCACTCGTCCACGGTCTCCAGAGCGGTGGCCAACAAATACGTGCTGCTTCCCAACACGACCCTTGTTCTCTTCGGGAAGTTCTTCACGCCGGCGGCGGCCCAGAAGACCGTCATCGCCGAGGTGCTGTCCAAGGAGGATCCGCAGCACCCGCTCACAGACGAGCAGATTTGCCGGATCCTCCGTGTCCGGGGTTTCTCTGTCGCCCGCCGGACGGTTGCCAAGTATCGCCTCGCCCTGCGCATACCGAACTCGACGCGGCGCGGGCGACACTAGCCTATACTCCGGCCATTTTTTGGGGCAGAAGAGTGGCGAAGGATAAAGGGCCGACGAGTGTGAGTGGCAAATGGTGTGTGATGAACAAACCATCGCACCACCGAGGTCGCCGCCCATGTCCCAGCCCCTCGTTCTGCCCGAGGTCGTAGTTTCGATGCTGGCAAGCTTTGCGCCTGTCTTTGGGAAGCCGAGCTTTGAGACGTTCTGCCACTATGTCGGCGCGCTGATGCTGGGCGAGGGCCGGCGCACCGGCGCCAGTATTGCCCGCGTCACCGCTGATGCCAAGTCCGCGGGTGTCTATGCCCGGCTCTGCTCCCGCGCCCACTGGAGCGCCGAAGCCCTGCTGGATCAACTGTGGGCGTTTCTGCTGCGCGCCCTGGCCCCGCGATGGCCAAGGGAGCCTCATCATCTGGACCGCCATCGATGACAGCGTGGTCCCCAAGACAGGAAAGCGCATTGCCGGCCTTGCCTATCACTTCCATCACAACGCGGGCAAGGACGAGCGCGCCTGGCCCTTCCTGTTTGGCCACTGCTGGGTGACCCTGGGGCTGATCTGGCCCACCGTCACCCGCGCCCTGTGCTTCCCGCTGCGGGCCGCGCTCTACCTCCGCGCCAAAGACTGCACTCCCGCCGACTTTCGAGGAAAGGTCAGCTTGGCGCTGGATTTGTTGGCCGCGGTGCGCTGGCCTGTCCCCGTCAACCTGCACGTGCTCGCCGACGGCGCCTATGCCACCCGCGCCCGCAGCGTCTCCTCGGACCGGTTGTGCGGGGGCCGGCCCCGGTTGCCGTGGCAGAGCCCAGCCAGACCCTCGGCCTCCACCTTCGCCTTCAGTCGCTTTGCTTGTCGGTAGCTCACCCCCAGGGCCTCCGTTACCTGGCTCAGCGTCAGCGTCCCGTCCTGCACCCTGCGCAACAACTCGTAGCGTCTCAGGTCCTTCTTGCTCACGTACAGTCCCTCGTGTTCCATGCGGCATTCTTACCACACGTCTCTCACCGAGGGGACATTTTCGCTGTGCATTTTCAAGGGGACAGAATCGCTGTGCAGCTACACCAGTGGCTCACGCTGACGGTTACCCACTTCTAGCCTCCATACGAATGGTCCGCCGAATGTGAGGAGGGGCGTCAAGCCACTCCAGCGCCAAGGTAAGGAAACTGAGCGCTCCGCGGGCGGTGATGTAGCGGACCCAGTTTTCCGGGAAGCGCACCAGCAAAGCCAATGCCCAGAAGCTCACCAACGCAAACAGCCCCAGCCGGGTAATGCGATCGGTACTTTGACACTGACTGGACTCCAGGGCAAAGCTGCTCTTGAGGTCCTTGAACATTTCTTCGATGCCCATGCGCAACCGGTAGTAGCGCTTCGTCTGGGCCGCGCTGGACAGGGTGGTGGCAATCAACCACGGCTCGGGCTGCTCGGCTTCCCACCACAGCAGCAGATTGACCTTTGCTTTGGCGGGACCATAGAGAACATCTTTCAAGAAGTAGCAGTCCCCATGGTTCAATTCCGCCGCCAGAAACTCCAGCTTGAACTGCTGGTGGGCCATATAGAGCAGCACCCGGCGAGGCACGCGAATGGCGAAGTTGATGCGGGCTTTCAACAGACGCCCGAAGAAGGCGCTGGCGGCATAGCCCCGGTCGGCAATGAACAGCAGGCGGTCTCGCTGGGCCGCTGGCAGCGCGTTACACATGACGCTCAGGAGCCCCTCTCGGTAGGCCCACAGGCTCTTCTTGATCTTCGGGTTCTGGTAAGCATAGAGCGCCAGCGGCAGCGCCCGGCCCCGATACCAGGTGCCGGCTCCCAGCAGCATCGCTCGATCTTTGAGCCCGGTTTCATCGAAGATGATGGGCACCCATCCCGTGCCTCGCAGCGCGAAGGCTTCTCGCACCAGCGCCCCCACCACCGTGCGAGGATCGATGGCCCGGTTGGAGAGGAAGCGCCAGATGCGTTTCACCCGGTGAATCACCCGGGTGCGACTATCCACCCCTCTGGCGATCCCGGTGAGGGTGAGACGCCGGCGCTTCACCAATCCTTGCACACCCAAGGCCAACACCCGCCGCCGGGTCTTACGCCAATCGGGAAGGAGATTGGTGACGAACTGGAAAAGACGTTGCTGGGACATGGGCTGCTCTCTCCGCGCTTCAGGATTCCACTTCCGAAGCTTCGCGATTTGAGCAGCCCTTCCTCCTATCCCCTCTCAAACTGGGTAACCGTCAGAAGTCTGCGACTTGTCGGTAAGCGACGTTCCCTCGTCCAGCGCGGCCTTGAGCATCCACAGCTCCTCGTGTCCGATGATCTTGCGGAAGTTCTTCTCCGTCTCCAGCGCGGCGGCCGCCCCCCACCGCAGGGCCATCTCTCCCGAGCGCCAGCGAGTCACCCGCCCGGTGCGACCTTCCACCCCCGAGAGCGAACTCTCGATGATGTTGGTGGTCGCCAGGCACCGGCGCAGCCTCGGCGAAAGCCCCAGGCGGTTG